>OKVJ01000001.1_pt1 | contig 371306 bp, 338 predicted proteins | sample 1606921 | NCBI WGS metagenome assembly OKVJ01 (sample SAMN03281016, study PRJEB24777) | human gut metagenome | isolation source: fecal sample PR161 from 1 month old female Malay infant, caesarean...
TCTCCGAGCTGGGGCGCGCGGTGACCCTTATCTACACCAACCGCAGCATTATGCTCTCCAGCATCGTGCGCATTATCAACACCCTGTCGCTGTTCGGCTTCGCGGTGGTCATGCCGATGATGTTCGTTGATGAACTCGGCTTCACCACTTCCGAATGGCTGCAGGTGTGGGCGGCGTTCTTCTTCACCACCATCTTCTCCAACGTCTTCTGGGGTATCGTGGCGGAGAAACTGGGCTGGATGAAAGTGGTGCGCTGGTTCGGCTGCATCGGCATGGCGCTGTCGAGCCTGGCGTTTTACTACCTGCCGCAGCACTTCGGCCATAACTTCGCCATGGCGCTGGTGCCGGCCATTGCGCTGGGGATTTTTGTCGCGGCGTTCGTGCCGATGGCGGCGGTGTTCCCGGCGCTGGAGCCAGAGCATAAAGGGGCGGCGATTTCGGTCTATAACCTGTCGGCCGGGCTGTCGAACTTCCTCGCACCGGCGATTGCGGTGGTGCTGCTGCCGTATTTCAGCACCATCGGCGTGGTGGTGGCCTATACCGCGCTCTATCTGCTGGCGTTTTGTCTGTGCCCGTTTATTCGCGTCGATCAGCCGGGCTTTGCCCGTAAGGCAAGCGGCGTCAGGGAAGGGGTAGAATATTCATAACGTTGTCAGGGCGGGTATATCCCGCCCTGATGTTTTAACGCAGTAACATACAGTCCGGCGGCAGACGGCAGCGTAGCGCCTCGCCGAGGATTTCCATACGGAAAGATTTGCCGCTCAGCGGTTCGCCATCCAGGTTGAAGGTCATTTCATGGGCGGCGGTGACTTCAAACCACGGCGATACGCCGTCGATCAGATTTGGCGAATTATCGGGATTAGCGAGGGTGCTAAACAGCGCAGGCAGCAACTCTTCGCCGGTGAAAATGCGCAGATGCAGTAGCCCGTCGTTAATTAATGCCTCAGGACACAGTTGCTGGCCGCCGCCGGCCTGACGGCCATTGCCGATGCCGATAACCAGCGCGTCACCCTGCCAGTGAAAGTTCTCGCCGCGAATTTCGCAGCGGTCCGGCTTCAGGGTATCCATGCGCGTCAGGCCGTGAATCAGATAGGAGACGCCGCCGAGCGCGGCTTTCAGTTTTTCCGGCGTTTCGGTGGTGATACGGGTGCCAAAGCCGCCGGTGGCCATATTGATAAAACCGGCCTCGTTGTTAACGCGTACCACATCAATAGGGACGTCGCGCCCGGCTATCGCCAGCTTCAGCGCGCTGGCTAAATCCTGCGGGATGCCGACGCTGGTGGCAAAATCATTGGCTGTGCCGAGGGGGAGTAATCCCAGCGCCATGTTGCTGCCGCGCTGAACCAGCGCGGTGGCGACTTCATTAATCGTACCGTCGCCGCCGCCGGCAATTACCGTCGCCACCTTGAGCGTTTCGGCTTCCTCGACAAAACGAATCGCATCGCCTTTTTCCCAGGTTACGCGGACATGTATCTCGATACCTTCTTCGCGCAGAAGATTAACGGCTTCGCGCAGTTGTGGCTCATTCGCGCCTTTACCGTTGAGAATTAATAAGCTGGCTGGAAATTGGGTCATCCTTTATCGCCTCATTCTTTGTCGTCATCCTCAGTGTATCGCATGAATGGCATCATGGAATAAGAAAGTCGGGAAAATGGGATGCATAAAAAATAAGCCCGCGTAAGGGAGATTACGCAGGCTAAGGAGGTGGTTCCTGGTACAGCTAGCATTTATGGGTTATGTTTTTCAGCGAAATGGATGATACCTGCTTCGAACGAAACGGTATGTGATCCGATTCTAATATCCATACATAATGAAAAAATAACGCCAATAAACTAATTTTTATGCGGATTGCGCGTCGACTCGCCGTTAAAATTACGCATCAGCAACCCATACTCCAGCGCCATATCCTCCGGCAGCGGCAGCCAGACGATATAACCGTCTCCCGGCGCGACCGGCATTGCTTCGCCTTTGGCGTTCTCTATATGTTCGAGCGTAAAGTTGACGTTACCTTGCGGAGTCATGACCTCCAGGCTGTCGCCGACCGAGAACTTATTTTTCACCGCCACTTCGGCCAGATGACCATGACGCTTGCCGGTGAATTCGCCGACAAACTGCTGGCGTTCAGAAACCGAATAGCCGTATTCATAATTCTGATAGTCGTCGTGGGTGTGGCGGCGCAGGAAGCCTTCGGTATAGCCGCGGTGGGCCAGACCTTCCAGCGTCTCCAGTAGACTGGTGTCGAACGGTTTACCGGCGGCGGCGTCGTCGATCGCTTTACGGTACACCTGGGCGGTGCGCGCGCAGTAGTAGAAGGATTTGGTGCGGCCTTCAATCTTCAGCGAATGAACGCCCATCTGGGTCAGACGCTCAACGTGGGCAATAGCGCGCAGATCTTTGGAGTTCATGATGTAAGTGCCATGCTCATCCTCAAAGGCGGTCATATACTCGCCCGGACGTTTGGCTTCCTCAATCATAAATACCTGGTCGGTTGGCGCGCCGATACCGAGAGTCGGTTCAACGTTCTGCACCGGGATAGGTTCATGCTTGTGGACGATATTACCTACGTCATCTTCTTTGCCTTCCTGGACGTTGTACTCCCAGCGGCAGGCGTTGGTGCAGGTACCCTGGTTAGGGTCACGTTTGTTGATATAGCCGGAGAGCAGGCAGCGGCCGGAGTAGGCCATGCACAGCGCGCCGTGGACGAAAATCTCGATTTCCATCTCCGGCACCTGGCTGCGAATTTCGGCGATCTCGTCCAGCGACAGTTCGCGGGAGAGGATCACGCGGGTCAACCCCATTTGCTGCCAGAATTTCACCGTCGCCCAGTTGACGGCGTTGGCCTGTACCGACAGGTGGATCGGCATATCAGGGAAGTTTTCCCGCACCAGCATGATTAAACCAGGATCGGACATAATCAGCGCGTCCGGGCCCATTTCCACTACCGGTTTGAGATCGCGAATGAACGTTTTCAGCTTGGCGTTATGCGGCGCGATGTTAACCACCACATAGAATTTTTTCCCCAGCTCATGGGCCTCATTGATGCCGAGCTGCAGGTTTTCGTGGTTGAATTCGTTGTTGCGTACGCGCAGTGAGTAACGCGGCTGGCCGGCGTAGACCGCATCGGCGCCATAAGCGAAAGCGTAACGCATATTTTTCAGCGTTCCCGCCGGGGAAAGAAGTTCCGGTTTAAACATGATTTTCTCGTTCTGATGACAGGTCAGACTCGCCGCACCAGGTACGGCGATTCGGGGGAGTGTCCCCACATTAAGGGCGGGCATTGTAGCGCTGTGGAAAGAGGGAGTAAACCTTCGCGCCTCTCTGCGCTAAGAGGCGCGATATTCAAGCCATTCTACAGGCGTCGGCTTCCCAGCGATAGCCAACGCCGTAGACGGCGCGAATAAACGACTGCTCCGCGTCCAGCGATTCCAGCTTACGGCGCAGATTTTTAATATGGCTGTCGATGGTACGGTCGGTAACTACGCGATAATCGTCGTACAGATGATTGAGCAGTTGTTCGCGGGAGAAGACTTTACCCGGCTCCTGCGACAGCGTTTTTAATAGCCGAAACTCGGCGGGAGTCAGGTCCAGCATTTTTTCGCGCCATGAGGCCTGGAAGCGGCTTTCGTCAACAATTAGCGGACTTTGCGCATCCAGAGCCTGCAGGTCGCGCTGTGGTTTACAGCGACGCAGGATCGTCTTCACGCGGGCCACGACTTCACGCGGGCTGTACGGTTTGCAGATGTAGTCATCGGCGCCGATTTCCAGCCCCAGCAGGCGGTCGATCTCCTCGATTTTGGCGGTGACCATCACAATCGGTATCTCGGAAAATCGGCGGATCTCGCGGCACAGGGTCAGGCCGTCGGTGCCCGGCAGCATTAAATCCAGCAGGATCAAATGCGGGGGCGTCTGGCGGACGTAGGGCAGTACCTGATCGCCATGCGCAATGAGCGTTGGCGCATAGCTCGCAGCTTGCAAATAGTCGATCAACAACTGACCGAGTTTGGGCTCGTCTTCCACGATTAAAATGCGCGGCGTGTTTTCATCAATAGGTAATTCGCTCATACATCCCTCGATAAATCCTGTTCCAGAGGTAACTCTACTTTAATGCTAACCCCGCCAAAAGGCGAATGACCGGCGTTCAGGCTGCCGCCGTGGGCGGCGACGATATTCATACAGATTGCCAGCCCAAGACCGGATCCACCGCTGGCCCGGTTGCGTGAGCCCTCGGTGCGATAAAAACGCTCACAGAGCCGCGCCAGCTGCTCGTCGCTAACGCCGGGGCCGCTATCGGCGAAATCGAGCGTCAACATGCGACCATTTTGTTTGGCGTCAATCTGCAGGCGGCCGCCGCTGTCGGTATAGCGTAGGCTGTTTTCCAGCAGGTTATTGAACAGCTGCATCAGACGATCGCGATCGCCGAAAACGATAGCGTTATCCGGCAGCGAGACGCCGATGGTCAAGCCGCGGCTGGCGAAACGTTCGCGGAACGCCCCTGCGGCGACCTCCAGCAGCGCAATTAAATCCACCGACTCTTTCTGGTAGGCTAACGCGCCTTCATCGGACATCGACAACTGATGCAGATCGTCCACCAGCTTGGTAAGCGTGCCGACTTCCGCCTGCAGCGAAGAGATCGAATCCGGGGTGAATTTACGCACTCCGTCCTGAATAGCCTCCAGCTCACCACGCAGGACCGCTAGCGGCGTGCGGAGTTCATGCGAAATATCGGCCATTAAATCGCGGCGCATCTGTTGGTTACGCTCAAGCGTACTGGCAAGCTGGTTAAAATCCTGCGCCAGACGGCCCAGTTCATCCCCGCCGGTGACCGTGACGCGGGTGGAGAAATCGCCCGCTGCCAGCTTATGGGTGCCTTCCACCAGCCGTTTGACCGGCGCCAGCAGCCCGCGGGCCAGCGGGAAGGTGGCCAGCGCGGCGAGGAGGGTGGCAAGGGCGACAATCAGCCAACTGGTGCGTTTTTGCTGGCGGTCGAAATTAATATCCGTGTTGCGCGTGAGCCGCTCAACCGGCGAGGCGATCACCGCCCCGACGCTCACGCCGTCGACGACAATGTTACGGCGGGTACCGTCCTGCGGGACCGGCGCCCGCGGGCCTACCAGCACGCGCCCTTGTTGATCGACAACCCAAAATTGCGTGCGCCAGCCGTGCGGCGGCATATCGGGCCGCGGGCCAGGACCGGGCATTGGCCCTGGCTCGCCATGCGGGCCCGGCCCACCTGGTGGACGTTCGTCGTTATCCCGCTCGAAGGTGCGCAGTAACTGGAAGATAAAACGATCGTTGTTGCGCAAAAATTTCCAGTCGCCGTGCTGCTCGTACTGTTCGCTCAGCGCGTCGCCGAGCATCGTCAATCGTTGTTCATTACCGCGTTTAATATAGTCGATAAAGCCGCGCTCAAAGCTGATGCGCACTGCCCAATGCATGCTAATCAGCAGCACGATACAGGTGGCGAAAATAGCCAGGAACAGCTTACCGGTGATACCCGGGCGCCAAAGTTTCACGATTCACTCCTTTTGCGTCGGCGGATGACGGTGTTGCTGCCGACATCGTTCGGTACACGGGAAAAGATGAGCGCCGGGAGAGCGATAATCACCGCCATGCTCAGATAGGTATAGAGGAAAACCTGATGGACAGCTGGCGCATCGGCGCTGATATGCTGCTGGCCGTACATGCCGAGCAGTAGCCCGGCGATGGTCACGCCGATACTCATCGAGAGCTGCATGACCATTGAGAGCAGGCTGTTACCGCTGCTGGCCAACTCATCAGGCAGGTCTTTTAGCGTCAGAGTATTCATCGACGAGAAACGGCTGGAGTTAATCATGCCCTGCAGGAACAGCACCAGCGGCAGCAGCCAGTACCAGCCGGCCAGTGCGACGGCCATGAACAGTAAACTCACCAGCGCCAGGCCGAGCGTCGCGAAAACCAGCACGCGGCGATAGCCAAAGCGATTCACTACCTGCACCACGATGCGTTTCATCCCCATGCTGCCCAGCACCATGGGGATCATCATCAGCCCGGCGTGGAACGGCGAGAAGCCGAGGCCAATTTGCAGGAATACCGGGGTCATAAACGGTAACATCCCGCTACCGATACGCCCGGCGAAGCTGCCGCCAAGACCGAGCGAGAAGGTTTTGTTGCGAAACAGATTGAGGCTAAATAAGGCGTTAACGTTGCCGCGGGCGTGCCACAAATAAAAAACTATCGCCATCAGGCCACCGGTTACCAGCACAGCGAGCAGCAGCGGCGAGATTCCGAGCCCTTTTTTGCCGTCGAGCGCCAGCGTCAGGGCGGCCATTCCTGTCGCCAGCAGAATAAAACCAAGGATATCAAAGCGCCGGGTCTGCAGGGTGTAGTTCGGCATCAGGCATAACGTGGCGATAGCGCCGATGATACCTACCGGGATGTTAATTAAGAAAATCCAGTGCCAGGAGGCATACTCGACCAGCACGCCGCCAAGCGCCGGGCCGAGCAGCGGTCCAACCTGGCCGGGCAGGGTGACGAAGGTCATCGCCGCCATATACTGATCGCGTGGAACGATTTTCATCACCGTTAGCCGCCCGACCGGCACCATCATCGCGCCGCCGACACCCTGCAGTACCCGGGACATCACTAACTGATCGAGAGTGCTGGCCTGGGCGCAGAACAGCGAACCGGCGGTAAACAACACAATGGCGCTGAAAAAGATATTGCGCACGCCAACCCGGTCCGCCAGCCAGCCGCTGGCCGGCAGCATGACCGCCACCGTAAGCACATACGAGACCACTACCATATGCATGTGCAGCGGGCTTTCCCCAAGGCTTTTGGCCATCGAGGGCAGGGCGGTGTTGACGATGGTGGTATCCAGCGACTGCATAAAGAAGCCGAAGGCCACAATCCATAACTGCCAGCGTACGCTGGCGGGCAGATCTGTCATCTTATTCGCTTACCGGTTGAGCAGGCTTGCGCGTAAAACGCAGCCGCAGACGATCAAAGAACAAATAGACCACCGGGGTGGTGTACAGCGTCAGCAACTGGCTCATGACCAGACCACCGACAATGGTGATCCCCAACGGCTGCCGCAGCTCTGAACCATCCCCGCCCGATAGCACCAGCGGCAGCGCGCCGAATAGCGCCGCCAGGGTGGTCATCATGATCGGGCGAAAACGCAGCAAACAGGCCTGGAATATCGCTTCTTCCGGCGGAAGATTGCCGGTACGCTGCGCTTCAAGGGCGAAATCGACCATCATGATGGCGTTTTTCTTTACGATGCCAATTAATAGCATGATCCCTATCAGGGCGATTAGGCTGAATGGGGCGCCAAATAATTCCAGCGCCAGCAGCGCGCCAACCCCCGCTGACGGTAGGGTTGAGAGAATGGTTAACGGATGCACGTAGCTTTCATAGAGGATCCCCAGCACGATATACACCGTGGCGATGGCGGCGATAATCAGGATCACCTGTGAGTTCATCGTCTGCTGGAATACCTGTGCGGTGCCGGCAAACGATCCTCGCACGCTCGACGGCACGCCAAGCTGGGTCATCGCCCGGTCAATGGCGTCGCTGGCTTCCGACAGCGATTTGCCGGTCGGCAGGTTGAAGGAGATGGTCGAGGCGGCCGATAGGCCCTGGTGGTTGACCGAAAGCGGTGCGTTCGCCGGTTGCCATTTGGCGAAGTATGACAGCGGGATGGGTTTACCGTCGTTACTAATGACAAACATTTGCTCCAGCGCGCTAACGTCCTGGGTATAAAGCGGATCGACTTCCATCACCACTTTGTACTGGTTCAAAGGTTGATAGATGGTCGAGATCTGCCGCTGGCCGAAAGCGTTGTTTAACAGGCTGTTGGCATCCTGCACGCTGACGCCCAGGCGTGACATGGTGTCGCGGTCGTAGACCAGATCCATCTCCGCGCCGTTATCTTGCTGATCCGAGTTAACGTCAGCCAGTTCCGGCAGTGCCGCTAGCGCCTTGCGGATTTTTGGCTCCCATTCACGCAGCGCCGACAGATCGTCCGATAACAGGGTGTACTGATAGCTGGCGTTCGACTGACGTCCGCCAACGCGGATATCCTGCACCGCCATCAGGAACAGATTAGCGCCGGGCTCTTTCGCCAGTTTTTTCCGCAGCCGGTCGATGATTTGCTGCGCCGTTTCGTGGCGTTGGTCGCGCGGTTTCAGGGTGATAAACATCATACCGCTATTCACCCGCGAGCCGCCGGTAAAACCGGTCACGTTATCGACCGCCGGATCCTCGCGGATGATCTTCATAAAGTCCTGCAGTTTGCCGCGCATCGCCTGGAACGAAATACTCTGATCCGCCTGAATGCCGCCCATCAGCACCCCGGTGTCCTGCTCCGGGAAGAAGGTTTTCGGAATGGCGATATACAGCCACACGCTGAGCGCCATCGTACCGAGCAGCACCAGGCCAGTCAGGCGACTATGCTTCAGCACCCATTTTAACGATTTGCCATAGCCGCCCTGAATAGTGACCAGCAGGCGGCCAAAGCCACGCTTGCGCGTTGGTTCATGAGGTTTGCCGCTTTTCAGCAGCCAGCCGCACATCATTGGCGTCAGCGTGAGCGACACGGCGAGCGAAATACCGATCGCTACCGATAGCGTGACGGCGAACTCGCGCAGCAGACGACCCGGCAGGCCGCCCATCAGCAGCAGCGGTAAGAACACTGCCACCAGCGACAGGCTCATCGACAGCACGGTAAAGCCGACTTCACGGCTGCCCTGTAACGCGGCCTGCAGCGGTTTCATTCCCGCCTCAAGATGGCGGGAAATATTCTCCAGCACCACGATGGCGTCATCGACAACGAAACCGGTGGCGATGGTCAGCGCCATTAACGACAGATTATTGAGGCTGAAGCCGCACAAATACATCGCGGCAAAGGTACCGATTAACGATACCGGCACGGCGACGGCCGGGATAAGCGTTGCGCGCCCGGAGCGCAAAAACAGAAAGACCACCAGAATCACCAGCGCGACCGAAATCACCAGCGTTTGTTCGACCTCTTCCAGCGAAGCGCGGATGGTGGGCGAACGATCCTGCGCAATCTGTAAATCAATGGCGGCGGGGATGGTACGCTGTAGTTCCGGCAGGCGGGCGCGAATGCTATCAACCGTCTGAATGATGTTGGCTTCCGGCAGCTTGCGGATCATCAACAGGATCGCCGGTTTGGCGTTGGTCATCCCGGCGTTACGCACGTCCTGCACTGAATCCGTCACTTTTGCCACGTCGCCAAGGCGTACCGCCGCGCCGTTGTTGTAGTGGACGATCACCGGCAAATATTCCGCCGCGGTTTTCAATTCATCGTTGGTCTGCACCTGCCAGCGGTGGGTCTTATCTTCCAGCGCGCCCTGCGGGCGACGCACGTTGGCGTTATCAATGGCGCTGCGCACGGCGTCCAGTGAGACGCCCTGGTTAAATAGCGCCTGCGGGTTAAGGTCGACGCGCACCGCCGGCAGTGAGCTGCCGCCGACGTCGACATCGCCGACGCCGTCAATCTGCGCGATGGTTTGCGCCAGCTGGGTTGACGCGAAATCGTACAACTCGCCTTGCGAATAGGTATCCGAGGTGAGCGTCAGGATCATGATCGGCGCATCGGACGGGTTAGCTTTGCGATACGTGGGGCGGCTGGGCATCCCGCTCGGCAGCAGACTTTGCGCGGCATTAATCGCCGCCTGCACGTCGCGGGCGGCGCCATTAATATCGCGATCGAAATTAAACTCCATGATGATGCGGGTACTGCCAAGCGAGCTCGACGAGGTCATTTCATTGACCCCGGCAATGCGCCCCAGCGAGCGTTCCAGCGGTGTTGCCACCGACGAGGCCATGGTTTCCGGCGAGGCGCCGGGCAGCGAGGCGCTAATCATGATCACCGGGAAATCCACCTGCGGCAGCGGTGCGACCGGCAGCAGGCGGAATCCGAGGATCCCGCATAGAGTAATCGCCAACGAGATAAGAATCGTCGCCACCGGCCGATAAATGAAGAGAGCGAAGAACTTCACTTACGCCTCCTCTTCACGGCGCGGGAAGCGGCTCTTCATATACAGCGATAGCCGGTCGAACAGCAGATAAATCACCGGCGTGGTGAATAACGTCAGTACCTGGCTGAGCATCAGACCGCCAACCATACCAATCCCCAATGGGCGACGCAGCTCGGCGCCGACGCCGGTACTGAGCATCAAGGGCAGCGCACCAAGCAGGGCGGCGAGGGTGGTCATCAGAATCGGACGGAAGCGCAGCAGGCAGGCCTGATAAATGGCTTCGCGCGGCGGCATTCCCTGCTCGCGCTCGGCGGCGAGGGCAAAGTCAATCATCATGATGGCGTTTTTCTTCACGATACCAATCAGCAGAATGATGCCGATGATGGCAATCACATCCAGCTCGCTACCGGCCAGCCATAGCGCCAGCAGCGCCCCGACGCCAGCGGTCGGCAGGGTGGAAAGAATGGTGATGGGATGAATGAAGCTTTCGTACAGCACGCCGAGGACGATATACATGGCGACGACCGCCGCGACGACCAGCCAGACGGTGCTACCGAGCGCCGACTGGAACGCGAGCGAACTGCCCTGGAACTGGGTGCGGATGTCGCTTGGGAAATCCAGCGACTGCTCGGCTGACAAAATAGCCTCTACCGCTTCGCCGAGGGAGTAGTTATCCGGCACGTTGAATGAAATGGTGGTCACCGGGAACTGATCGAGATGGTTCACCGACAGCGGGGTAAAACGCTGCTCGACGCTGGCGATGGATTTCAGCGGCACGATACCGCCATCGCTGCTGGTGAGGCGGATATTATCCAGCGCCGCTAGCCCCGGCGTCGCCTGGGTGTCGTGCTCCAGTACCACACGATATTGGTTGGCCTGGGTATAAATTGTCGAGATCAGCCGTTGTCCAAAGGCGTTATACAGCGCGTTATCGACATCCGCCATGGAAATACCCAGCCGGCTGGCGCTATCGCGATCGACATTAATATAAGCCGCGAGCCCTTTATCCTGCCAGTCGCTGCTGACGTCGGCAAGCTGAGGTAAGGATTGCAGGCGCGACAGCAATTGCGGCACCCAGTTGCTCAGGGCATCAAGCGAGTTAGCCTGCAGGGTAAACTGATACTGAGTGCGACTGACGGTGGTATCGATAGTCAGATCCTGCGTTGGCTGGAGATAAAGCTCAATACCCGGTACGCTAGCCACCGATTGCTGCAGACGGCTGATGACCGTTTGCACGCGATCGTCGCGTTCATCCAGCGGTTTGAGGTTAATTTGTAGACGCGCGCTGTTCAGCGCCGGGTTGGTGCCATCAACGCCGACGAACGAGGTCAGGCTTTCAACCGCCGGATCTTTCAGAATCAGATCGGATACCTGCTGCTGGCGTTGCGCCATACTGGCGAACGACACCGACTGCGGGGCCTGTAACGTGCCTTGAATAATGCCGTTATCCTGGATTGGGAAGAAGCCTTTCGGGATAAAGACCCACAGCAGAATCGATAACGCCAGGGTGCTTAACGCCACGCTCAACGTTAGCCATGGGTGGTTTAGTACCCGGCTTAGCCAGCGGCCATAGACGGCAATCACCCGCTCGAAGAAACGCTCGCTGGCCCGCGAAAAGCGGTTTTGTTTGCGCAGCGATTCGTGGCTTAACATCCGCGCGCACATCATCGGCGTCAGGGTCAGCGAGACCACCGCCGAAATCAGAATCGCCACCGCCAGGGTAATGGCGAATTCACGGAACAATCGCCCAACGATATCACCCATAAACAGCAGCGGAATCAGTACGGCAATCAGCGAGAAGGTTAATGAAATAATCGTGAAGCCGATTTCCCCCGCGCCTTTCAGCGCGGCGGCAAGCGGTTTCTCACCTTTTTCAATGTAGCGGGAGATGTTTTCGATGACTACGATGGCGTCATCGACCACGAAGCCGGTGGCGATGGTCAGCGCCATTAGCGTCAGGTTATTAATTGAAAAATCGAGGAACACCATAACCGCGAAGGTGCCGACCAGCGACAGCGGCACGGCTACGCCGGGGATGATAGTCGCCGGGACATTGCGTAAGAAGAGATAAATGATCATCACCACCAGCGCGATGGCCAGCAGCAATTCGAACTGGGTATCGCTGACCGACGCGCGAATATTGGTGGTGCGGTCAGAAAGCACCTGTACCTTAACGGATTTAGGCAAGCTCTCGGTCAGTTGCGGTAGCATCTGGCGGATGCTGTCGGCAGTGGCGATGATGTTCGCTCCCGGCTGGCGTTGGACGTTCATCACTATCGCCCGCTGCTTATTGGCCCACGCCCCCAGCCAGGCGTTCTCGGCGCCCTGTTCGATGGTCGCGATATCGCCAAGACGGATCGGCGCGCCGTTCTGATAGGCGATAATCAGCCGACGGTAATCTTCCGCCGACTGCATCTGATCGTTGGCGGAAAGGGTGACCGCACGGGCCGGGCCGTCAAGGCTACCTTTTGCTGAATTCACGTTGGCGCTGGTAATGGCGGTACGCACGGTTTCGCTGGTCAAACCTAACGCGGCGATCGCCTGGGCATTGAGCTTAACGCGCACCGCAGGACGTTGGCCGCCGGCCAGCGTCACCAGGCCGACCCCGGAAACCTGAGATATCTTCTGCGCTACCCGAGTTTCCACCATATCTTCAACCTGCGTCATCGGCATCGCGCTGGAGGTCACGGCCAGGGTCATGATCGGCGGATCCGCCGGGTTCACTTTGCTGTAAACCGGCGGGTTGGGTAAATCAGACGGCAGCAGGTTGGTCGCGGCGTTGATGGCCGCCTGCACTTCCTGTTCGGCGACATCCAGCGCCAGGGTCAGTTGGAACTGCAGAGTAATGACCGACGCGCCGCCCGAGCTTTGTGAGGACATCTGCTTAAGGCCGGACATCTGGCCAAACTGGCGTTCCAGCGGTGCGGTAATCGATGACGTCACCACATCCGGGCTGGCGCCGGGGTAGAGCGTTACTACCTGAATGGTCGGGTAGTCAACTTCCGGCAGCGCGGAGACCGGCAGGAAGCGATAGCCGATGATACCGGCCAGCAGAATGGCGACCATCAATAGCGTTGTCGCCACCGGACGCATAATAAACAGCCGGGAAGGGCCGCCCGTACTGCTTGGGGGTAATACTTGCATCAGGCGCCCGCTCCGTTTTTACCACTCGGGCGGGTGGTAGGTTGTTCCTGCACGGCGCTGTGAGCTTCGACAACTTCGACCTTAGCGCCTTCCGTCAGGCGATCGATACCATCGGTCACCACCCGGTCGCCCGCTGACAGCCCGGCGTTAATCACCACTTTTTGGCTATCCTGAATACCCGGCGTGACCGTATGTTTACTGACTTTATTCTCACTGTTCAGCACCCACACGAAGTGCCCCTCGTTGCCCATTTGTAGCGCGGCGGTGGGGATCACTACCGCATCCTGCTCGGTATCCACCAGCATTCTGGCGTTGACGAACTGATTCGGGAACAGAGCGTCATCGAGGTTATTAAAGCGCGCCTTAAGCTTAATGGTGCCGGTGGTGGCATCGATTTGGTTATCGAGGCTCAGCAGGCTGCCTGTACTGATCTTCTGTTTATTGGTTCGGTCCCAGGCCTCGACGCTCAGCGTTTTACCGGCTTTCTGCGCCTGTACCACGGTGGCGATATCGCTTTCCGGCAGGGTAAAGACCAAATCGATAGGGTGAGTTTGCGTGAGAACGACAATGCCGGTGGTGTCGCCACTGGAGATTTGGTTGCCGATGTCGACCTGCTTCAGGCCCACGCGCCCGTCAATCGGCGCGGTGATGCGGGTCCAGTCCAGTTGCAGTTGCGCACTGGCGACGGCGGCCTGATCGGCTTTAACCGTGCCGGCGGATTCGACCACCAGCGACTGCTGGGTATCGAGCTCCTGACGGGAGATAAGATTGGTTTTTACCAGTTGTTGATAGCGAGCGAGATCGCGGCGCGCGTTTGCGAGGGTAGCGTTATCTTTGGCAAGCTGGCCCTGCGCCTGGGCCAGCGCGACTTTGAACTGGCTGGGATCGATTTGCGCCAGCAGATCGCCGGCTTTTACCTGCTGACCTTCCTGGAAATGGATACTCAGTAACTGGCCGTCAACCCGACTGCGCACGGTCACGGTGTTCGCCGCGGCGATAGTCCCCAGGCCAGTAAGGTAGCGGGGGACGGATTCGCTGGTGGCAGTGGCCGCCTGTACCGGGGCCAGCGTGGCCCCAAAACGCCCGTGACGCGCCCCGGCAGGCGCCTTTGCTCCTTGTTGACTCGCGCCAGCAGCGCCTGCGGTTGTCTCTTCGGCGCGATCGTGCCAGAACCAATAGGCGGCTCCCGCCGCCAAAATTACCGTCAGGACTATTCCCCAACGAAGTGTGTTACTGCTTTTCATTATTTTGCTATCTCATTCTGAAGCTTTCGCTGAATGATACTAGTTTAGTAACGGAACGCCCCGCAAAAATGGAGGAATTATGAAAAGCGCGTATGGAAAGGTCTGAATTGGCGGGCTTTCACGAGGAGGCTCGCAAAGCCGAACGCTGAAAAGAAATGTGTCAGACGCGGCATGGTAACGTCAGCTTGATTTAGCGGAGGCTAAATACAGGAAAGCCCCTCCTGAGGAAGGGGCCTTAAATAAGGAAAGGGTTATGATGAATCTACTCATCATACTGATAGTGCTGTTACTGATAAGTTTCCCGACTTACTAACAGTGTATCAGGGGGAGGAGAAATCCTCCCTTACCCTTCATCCTGCAAGTTAGGACGAAAAAGCGGCAAAGTCAACTCAGGTTACCGAATGGCGCTCGCGTTTCAGGCGAAAACCACCTGCGCCCAGCGGGCAAGCCCGGCGGTAACGGAACCAAAATCATCGCCGCCGGCGATCGGTATTCCCGGCAGCTGTGCGGCCAGCGCCTTTTTAATTAACGGCGATCGCGCGCTACCGCCGGTGAGATAGATAACGTCCGGGGTTTCATGGCTGCTTTCCAGCGCTAACTTTACCTGCTCCATAATGCGGGCCAGCGGCTGATTGAGCGCCTCTTCCAACCCCTGCTGGCTGATAGCGGTCGCCAGCTCATCGCTAATAAACGGCAGTTCGGCGTTGAAATCCTGCTGGGCGGAAAGGGCTATTTTGCTCTCTTCCGCGCTGCGCACCAGGCGATAGCTCAGACGCTGACGCCATACTTTAAGCAGCAGTGCGACCTTGTCGGCATCGCGGGCGTCGCGCAGCAGGTCATTGAGCATACGGCCGTTGGCGGCGCTGTAAAAATCGCTTTGCGCCGGGACGTCATTAATCGCCACCGCATTCCACCAGGGCAGTACCGGCAGCGCAATGCCTTTTTCCGTTTCACCGCCCATACCGAGTAACGGCATCAGGCATTTGAAGGCCAGGGCGATATCCAGATCGTTACCGCCGATACGGCAGCCGCTGTGGCCCAGCAGGCTATCCTGACGGTCGGCTTTCTGCCGCCATTGCGGCCCCATCAACAGCAGTGAGCAGTCGGTGGTGCCGCCGCCGATATCGACGACCAGCACGCGTTTTTCATCATTGAGCGTGGCTTCAAAATCTAACCCCGCCGCAACGGGTTCAAACTGAAACACGACATCGTTGAATCCTGCTCGCGTCGCCGCGCGTTCGAGAATACCCTGTGCCTGAGCGTTAGCGTCATCACCGCCAAGACCCTGGAAGTTAATTGGTCGACCAATAACCGCTTGGGTAATTTGTTCACTAAGTTGAGACTGCGCCTGCTGTTTAATATGTAGCATCATCGCGCAGACCAGATCTTCAAATAACGCGACCTGCTGGGGTTTAAGGCCATTGGCGCCAAGAAACGATTTTGGCGACTTAACGAAGTAGACCTCTTCCGGATCGTCAACGTATTGATGCAGTGAGGCGAGGCCGAACTGGACGCTGTTGCCCAGGACTTCGATATCTTCATCACGGTTATAATTAATGGCGCGTCGAAGTAGCGCCTGATTTTCTGCGCCGTCGGCCGGGACATTATGATGGCGGTATAGCCATTCGCTGACCGCTTCGCGCGTCGGGGCGCAAAGCATTGATGGCAGCAGCGGGCTACCGTTTTCCAGCGTTAAAAGCCGTGGCGCATTATCCTGCATGACGGCGACCGAACAGTTGGCGGTACCATAGTCAAAACCAATAAACATGACCTGAAAAATCCCCATGCCAGTGAAGAAGGGGGGCGACTTTAGCGGATTGCCGCCATGCCGACAACTGGAATTTAAAAGCAAGGCGCAGCAGGCTTAGAGCATCTATGCTTGTTGCGATTAATAAGGAGAGTGCATGACATTATTATCCTGGCGAGCGCCCTATGACTGGCAATGGATGTTCGCGTTTCTCAGCGCGCGTGCGGTGGCGGGAATTGAAACCTTCCATGAAGATCAATATACCCGCAGCTTCAGTTTAGATGGGCATCGTGGATTGATTACCGTTAAACCGGATGAACGCCGCCAGGGATTCCAGGTTACGCTCTCTTATGGACTGTTACCGGTAGCAGACCAGTGCCTGGCGCGCGTAGCGCAACTGTTTGATTTAGCATGCGATCCATTTGAGGTCACGCAAACCTTAGGCAAACTGGCGCAGCCGCGACCAGGACTTCGCTTGCCGGGGGCGCTGGATGCGTTTGAACAGGCGGTGCGCGCGGTATTGGGGCAACTGGTGAGCGTAGCGATGGCGGCGAAGCTGACGGCGAAAGTGGCCGCGGTCTATGGGGAAGCGTTAAGCGAAGCGCCTGGTTATGTTATTTTTCCCGAACCGCAGAAACTGGCGCAAGCCGACCCTTTGGCGCTTAAGGCGTTAGGGATGCCGCTTCGCCGCGCGGAAGCGTTAATTCACCTTGGCAAAGCGGCATTGAGCGGAGAATTGCCGTTGACGGCGCCTGCTGATATGGCAACCGGCATGAAACAATTGCAGAGTCTGCCGGGCATCGGTCGCTGGACGGCGAATTACTATGCGCTGCGCGGTTGGCAGGCAAAAGATATTTTTCTGCCCGATGACTATCTGATTAAACAGCGTTTTCCCGGAATGACGCCTGCGCGTATTGCGCGTTATGCCAGCCGCTGGCAACCCTGGCGCTCCTATGCTTTGTTGCATATCTGGTATACCGAAGGCTGGGCGCCGGACGAGGAATAGGCGTACAGGGCGCATATCACTGGTATCGCCGCCCTGAAATCCCTATAATTGCCGCGTTTGACGGTCAACCGTCACCCTCCATCTACATCCAGGTTAATCAGGTCGCAAAAATTTATGACTGATACGTCTCATCAGTGCGTCATTGTAGGCATCGCCGGCGCATCGGCTTCGGGCAAAAGCCTTATCGCCAGCACACTTTATCGTGAATTACGTGAACAAGTTGGCGATGAGCATATTGGCGTTATTCCAGAAGACAGCTATTACAAAGATCAAAGCCATCTGTCGATGGAAGAGCGTGTAAAAACCAACTATGACCATCCAAGCTCAATGGATCATAGCTTGCTGTTCCAGCATTTACAGACGCTGAAAAGCGGCCAGCCAATTGAATTGCCCGTGTATAGCTACGTTGAACATACGCGTATGCCGGAAACTATTCATATTCAACCGAAGAAAGTGATCATTCTCGAAGGGATCCTGCTGTTGACGGATGCCAGACTGCGCAATGAATTAAACTTCTCTATTTTCGTCGATACCCCGCTGGATATCTGTCTGATGCGCCGCATCAAGCGTGATGTTAACGAGCGTGGCCGTTCCATGGACTCGGTGATGGCGCAGTATCAGAAGACGGTGCGGCCAATGTTCCTGCAATTTATTGAACCTTCCAAGCAATATGCTGACATCATTGTCCCGCGCGGCGGTAAAAACCGTATTGCCATCGATATTCTGAAGGCCAAAATCAGTCAGTTCTTTGAATAACACGTACTAATTGTGTAACGTGCAAAGAGAATTCCAATTGCCCTTATTCCCGGAAAGCGTAAGGGCTAGATGCCTTAAAGGAGAAAGCTCATGCGTCTGTGTGACCGAGATATAGAAGCCTGGTTGGATGAAGGGCGCCTGGCAATCAGCCCGCGCCCGCCGGTCGATCGAATTAACGGCGCCACCGTTGACGTTCGCTTAGGCAATAAATTCCGTACCTTCCGCGGTCATACGGCGCCGTTTATTGACCTGAGCGGCCCGAAGGCGGAAGTGAGCGCGGCGCTGGACCGGGTAATGAGCGAAGAGATCGTACTGCCGGAAGGCGAGGCTTTCTATCTTCATCCTGGAGAATTAGCGCTGGCTGTGACTTATGAATCAGTAACGCTTCCGGCTGACCTCGTCGGCTGGCTTGATGGCCGTTCGTCACTGGCGCGCCTGGGGCTGATGGTACACGTCACTGCGCACCGTATTGATCCGGGCTGGTCTGGCTGCATCGTGCTGGAATTCTATAATTCCGGCAAGCTGCCATTGGCGTTGCGCCCGGGAATGCCCATTGGCGCGCTGAGCTTTGAGCCGCTTTCGGGCCCGGCGGCGCGGCCATATAACCGCCGTGAAGATGCCAAATATCGCGACCAGCAGGGCGCGGTAGCGAGTCGAATCGACAAGGATTGATAAAGTTAGCGGCTTATCGAGGATGCCATGAGACGAATTCTGACCACGCTGATGATCTTGTTGACCGTCATTGTTGCGGGGCTCGCTGCGCTGGTGCTGCTGGTCAACCCTAACGACTTCCGCAACTATATGGTGCAGGAAGTGGCGGAGCGTAGCGGCTATCAACTGAAGCTTGACGGGCCGCTGCGTTGGCATGTTTGGCCGCAGCTGAGTATTCTCTCCGGTCGTATGGCGCTGACGGCACCAGGCGCTTCCGAACCGGTGGTGCGTGCCGATAACATGCGGCTGGATGTTGCGCTGATGCCGCTACTTTCTCACCAACTGCAGGTGAAGCAGGTGATGTTGAAAGGCGCGGTCATTCAGCTTACCGCGAAAACGGAAGCGGTGCGTAACCAGAATGCGCCGGTGGTGCCACATGACAATACGTTGCCGCAGGCGCCGCAAGATCGCGGATGGTCCTACGATGTCCGTAAACTGCAGGTGGCCGATAGCGTCCTGTTCTTCCAGCATGAAAATGGCGAACAGGTCACCGTGCGCGATATACGCTTACAGATGGAGCAGGATGACAACCATCTGGCGACGGTAGATTTCTCCGGCAGGGTCAATCGCGATCAACGTGACTTAACATTGTCCTTTACCGCCCAGGTTCAGGGCGGCGATTACCCTCACTCTTTGAAAGCGGATTTTTCGCAGCTTAACTGGCAGGTACGTGGGGCGGAGCTGCCGCCGGACGGCCTGAGCGGGCAGGGAAGTCTGCAAGCCAGCTGGATCGAAGAAGCGAAAAAACTCGATTTCAACAATCTCAATCTCACTGCTAATGGCAGCGCAATTACCGGCAGCGGTAGTGTTGTACTGGGGGAGAAACCTGACTGGGCGCTAAACCTGCAGGCGACCACCCTGAATCTGGATAGTTTGCTTGCGCAAAGCGCGACGGCCAATGAAGGGAATGTCGATCAGCGTGGACAAAGCCAGCCGAGACAGCTACGCCCTGTGATTGCTGATAGCGATATTCAGCAGGATTATCATAGTTTGCTTGGCTTTAACGGCCAACTGGCGCTGTCGGCGGACCAGGTGCAGTGGCGTGGTATGCGCTTCAGCCAGGTGAAGAGTGATATCACTAACCAGCAGGGGCTGCTGACGGTGAAACAGCTGGAGGGTAGTCTGGGAGAGGGACGTCTCTCGTTACCAGGGATGCTGGATGTCAGAGGCAACACTTCGCATGCCGCTTTCCAGCCACAACTGGATAATGTGGAAATCGGTACCATTTTGCAGGCGTTTAACTACCCGATTAACCTGACGGGGAAATTATCTCTGAAAGGTGATTTCTCGGGGCCGCGCATTGATGCAGAAGACTTCCGTCGCAACTGGCAGGGACAGGCACAGCTGCAGATGAAGGATACGCGTACCGAAGGGCTCAACTTCCAGCAGTTAGTACAACAGGCTGTAGCGAGGAGCACTAATGTACAGGCGCAGGAAAACTTCGATAACGCGACCCAGCTCGACGCATTAAGCAGTGATTTGACCCTGAATAATGGCCAAATCACGCTTAACGGCTTGCAGGGACAGTCGGCAATGATGGCGTTGACCGGGCAAGGTAATCTGAATCTGCAAGCAGAGGATTGCGACATGCATTTCAACGTGCGGGTGTTAGGTGGTTGGAAAGGCGAAAGCAAGCTTATTGATCGTCTCAAGCAGACGGCAATCCCGCTACGTATCTATGGCAAGTGGCAGTCGCTAAGCTATAGCCTACAGGTAGATCAGGTCCTGCGTAAGCAGTTGCAGGATGAAGCCAGACAGCGTTTGAATGAGTGGGCGGAACGCAACAGTAATAGCCAGAACGGCAAAGATGTGAAGAAACTGCTTGATAAGCTGTAATTATTAAGCCGCCGCGAGCAACTCGCGGCGGCTTAACCCTCAACTTCATTCACACTTCATAATCTAATTCATCTTCTACTTCAACCGGCGGGATAATCTGTACTTTCTGCACCCTGTGGCTTTCCACTTCCAGAGTACGCAGCGTATAACCGCCGATTTTCACTTCTTCGCCAGCGGCAGGAATGTGCTGCAAATATTCCATCAATAATCCGGCTATTGTGTGATATTCACGTTTATCATCCAACGGCAGCGGAACGTACTGAACCAGATCTTCCAGCGGCATATGGCCGTTAGCGGTCCAGCTGCCATCGGCGTTTTTGTGAATGTCATAACGAGCATCGATCTCCTCGACTTCATTAGGCAGATTACCCGCAATGGTTTCCATAACATCGCTGATGGTTACCAGGCCTTCAACGGAGCCAAATTCGTCAACCACAAAAGCAAAGTGCGTCCGCGCCTGGCGAAACTGCTCCAGCGCCGGGAGCAACGGCAAGGTTTCCGGAAAAATAAGCGGTTGGCGTAGCAAAACGTGTAAATCCAGCGGCTCATTGCGTAACGACTGTTGTAGCAGGTCGATAACATGAACAACCCCCAACAGATCTTCGTTATCGTTGCCGCCGGTGACGACAATACGGGTATGCTGGTTTTTCTCCAGCAGCGCGCGAACTTCCTCTTCAGGCGCGCTTAAGTCGATGTGCTCAATATCATGACGTGAAGTCATAATGCTGCTGACGGTACGTTGATTCAGATTCAGTACGCGCTCAATCATTAAGCGTTCCTGCGGATTAAACAACGGACTTTCGCCCTGGTCGGCGACCATGGTTGCCGTCTCGGTATCAAGCTCAGCATTCTCTTTGCGCCCGCTTAGCAGATTCATCACGGCTTCAGTCGTCCGCTGTCGCATGGTCAGATTGGCCGAGAGGAAACGGCGGCGATTGAAGATGGCTAACTGGTTGAACGATTCGATCATCACCGAGAAACCGATGGCGGCATACAGATAGCCTTTCGGGATTGGGAAGCCAAATCCTTCGGCAATCAGGCTAAAACCGATCATCAGCAGGAAACTCAGGCACAGAATGACGATCGTCGGGTGGCTGTTGACAAAGCGTGTGAGAGCTTTGCTGGCCATCAGCATCAGCGTAATGGCAATGATGACCGCTGCCATCATCACCGCCAGGTGATCAACCATACCCACGGCGGTAATGACCGAATCCAGCGAGAAAATAGCATCAAGTACGACTATTTGCGCCACCACGCCCCAGAACTTCGCGCCTTTACGCTGGGTGGGGTTATTACTGTCTTTTCCTTCCAGCCGCTCATTAAGCTCAACGGTTGCTTTAAACAGCAGGAACAGTCCACCAAATAACATGATCAAATCGCGGGCGCTGAAGCTTAAGCCATGCCAGTTGAAGAGCGGTGTCGTGAGGGTGACTAACCAGGAAATTGACGCCAGCAGTACCAGACGCATCACCATTGCCAATAGCAGGCCGGTAACGCGAGCGCGATCGCGCTGTGCCGGGGGAAGCTTTTCAGCAAGGATCGCAATAAATACCAGGTTATCTATCCCCAGAACCAGTTCGATAACCACCAGTGTAATGAGACCAGCCCAGATCGAGGGATCGGCAATCCATTCCATAATCACTTAGAACCTTTACAACATAATCGTATGATCTATCGATCATGGATAAGCGCCAGGTAAAATGCAACGATTTATCGCGGCAACGCGCACCAGTCTGGCATATCAAACGAAAGCGGTAACGTAATTAACAACCGCTAAATATCGGGTGTTTAAGATCGATCTGGGCTGATTTGGAATTAATTAGAAATCCCTGTAATTACTGTGCGGTAATAGCAGGGATAAGGAGGGGTTATTAACAGCGGGTAAAGTCAAAATATTGCCGTATTTTTCACCAAAATGTTATTAAGGGGAATATTCCTACTGAATTCCGTAGCTTGTCAGGACCTGCGTTTAATAAGACCCTTAACATGGCTCAATGTTGCATAAAATCAGCAGTATCAGCGATGGTCAAGGGGTTAATCCACGGGTAAGAAGGTTAGTTAGCGAAGCTTTTGTCCAAAGTTTAGACGATTTTGCTGATTGTTATCGTCAAATTGCTCGTTCGCATGGGATTTGACTTTTTCTGTAGTGGCTTACCACGGTGATTTTTAAGAAAGAAGGTGTTAAATCTGCAAAGTAAGTAGCTTATCGCCAGGAATATTGATCAATTATTATTGTTTAATAACAATGGATTAAGCGTTTTTCTTGCTCTGTCTATTCGAAGGCCGATTGACCAGGACAAACGCGTGAGAATTTTCTTAAAGCGACCTGTCAGCTAGCATTTTTTGCGTGTATTCTTGGACTAAGAGAGTAATTTAGGATTTTGGTTAAAGTCGTGCGCGACACGATGCTGTACCATCACAAACAAATGCCAGTGACATCAACGTTCTGACAAAAATTCGAAAGTTTATAACCATATAGGTGGATGAAATAATGGTGAGTTTGAAAGCAATTATTCCGGTAGCAGGGTTAGGGATGCATATGTTGCCTGCCACCAAAGCGATACCGAAAGAGATGCTGCCAATCGTTGATAAGCCGATGATTCAGTATATCGTCGATGAGATTGTCGCCGCCGGAATCAAAGAAATTGTGCTGGTCACCCATTCATCTAAGAATGCTGTAGAAAACCATTTCGATACCTCCTATGAGCTGGAAGCGCTACTCGAGCAGCGTGTTAAGCGTCAACTATTAGCCGAAGTTCAGGCGATTTGTCCGCCAGGCGTAACGATAATGAACGTTCGTCAAGGCCAGCAACTGGGCCTGGGGCATTCTATCCTCTGCGCGCGCCCGGCCGTTGGCAATAATCCGTTTGTTGTGGTGTTACCGGATATCATTCTTGATGGCGCAAGCGCCGATCCGCTACGTTATAACCTGGCGGCAATGGTCGCGCGTTTCAATGAAACCGGGCGCAGCCAGGTTCTGGCCAAACGAATGCCTGGCGATCTCTCAGAATATTCCGTCATTCAAACCAAAGATGGCTTGAAAGTGGAAGGAGAGATTGGCCGTATTGTTGAATTTATTGAAAAACCAGACGAACCACAAACGCTCGACTCTGACCTGATGGCCGTAGGACGTTATGTGCTGTCTGCTGATATCTGGGAAGAACTCGAGCGTACTGAACCTGGCGCCTGGGGTCGTATTCAATTAACGGACGCTATTGCGGCACTGGCAAAGAAACAGTCTGTCGATGCCATGTTGATGACCGGTGAGAGCTACGACTGCGGCAAAAAAATGGGTTACATGCAGGCTTTTGTGAGTTACGGCTTACGTAACCATAAAGAAGGGACCAAATTCCGCGAGAGCATCAAGAAGCTACTGGCGTGAAACTGAGCGCTTAATTCGAGCGAGAGCTGGCGTGCAGATAACATCAAGGTGTTGGGTGTCGCGCCAGCGTAACAAGATCCAACTGAAATGAGACCGAGGTTTTTAGCATTCGGTGCAGTAAATGCAATGAGATTTTCATCTCAGTTGAATCTTATCAAGTATGTGGATTTGATGGCTTATCGATGATTGGCAGAGCGTGAGCCGGGCATTTGGTCAGATGAGTTAAAATAATGCTTAGCTGATAGTTGCTTAGTGTGAGCTTTCTTAACGAAATGTACGCAACAAAAGCTAGCGATGCGAAATAAAACTTGACTGAGATCATGTTTACCCATTAAACAACGGTGATACATGCATAAAAACGTAATGTTAATGGATGAATATGCCCGTAGGGAGATCATGGATAAGATACAGGGAAAAGGGATGTATCGTCAGAGGATGAAGCGCAAATGAACTGGCAATTAGTCTCTTTTTTTGGCGATAGTACCGTGCTGCTGCCTAGCGCAGTGGTGCTGTTTGCGGTGCTGGCGCTGCGTAAAGCATCCCGGACGCTGGCCTGGCAATGGGCGTTGCTTTTTGGCATTACGGGTACTGTCGTGTGTATTTCAAAGCTGGCTTTTATGGGCTGGGGTATTGGCATACGGGAAATCGATTTTACCGGTTTCAGCGGACATACCGCACTTTCTACCGCTTTTTGGCCAATCCTTTTATGGCTGTTAACCTCACGGGCGCCTTTCTCCGTCCGCTGTAGCGCCGTATTCGTAGGTTATGCCCTTGCTGTCATAGTTGGCTATTCCCGTTTGATGATTCATGCACATTCGGTATCGGAAGTGGTGAGTGGATTTATCCTCGGAGCCTGCGGGAGTTTGATTTTTCTGCTGTTGCAATGGCGTACGCATTCATCGCGCACTGCGCAGATCTCATGGGCAGGAGCGCTGAGCATGGTAATCATTCCCCTCGTGCTGTTAAACACCGGGGCTAAAGCGCCAACACAATCGCTGCTGGGGGAAGTTGCAACCATGATCGGCCCATTTGACAAACCGTTCACCAGAGCCGATCTGCATAAGCATATATATTAATCATGCAATTCGGCAAAGCTGTACATTATCAGCCTGGGGTGATTGGTATGATAAAATGCCAGACTGCGGACAATTAAGGGATAATAGAATCGTGGCTTTCATAAAGATGAAACATAATAATGTTAACAGAATACTTGAAAGCACGAACTATCATGATATTGCGGCTAGGATGATTCTTAAATCAAAACGGAATTTCGGAAATCAGAGTTATCTTTCTGGAACCCATAAACGAAGTGGGTAATGATGGCTATCATATTTTGTAGTTGACTGTTCTATAGTTGTTTTTTTGCATTAAACATGCGGATTATTTTATTTTCTTTATAATCATGTGGTTATGTATCCATACTGTTGCGGTGGTAATATCATGCCGGATGGGGAAAGAATCCATCAAATAATCTTATTAACGGATGAAATCCTGCCGGGGAAAATGAAAAATATCATCTTAACAGATCTGTGTGGTTAAATTTATACTGCCATTTGCAGGAAGAATCTCGTAAACTCGGGGCGGTAAAAATAATAGTTGTGGTTAATTAACCAACAACAGGACGTAAAGAAAATTGCTGGATAAGAGGTACAGTGCGTTGGTAGCTGTTAAGCCAAGGGCGGTAGCGTATCCAGTTCCCCGGTCCTCCTCGTATTGAAAAGGCCTGAGTAAATCAGCCCTACGCCGAGCTACGTCATCGACATCTGATCATGTGCACATTATTGAGGCCGTGAAAGTAGCCTTGGCAACCAATATCGCTTACATTATGAATGCGTTAAGTTCACATCCGTTTACAGCAAACCGCTCGTACTTTGAGGATGTTGTCTATCGAGGCAATGGATCGCTGTTGTAAAAAATAGGCTTGTCGAACTCATAAGCTCCTGATTCTTAAAAATCCCCATTGCCGTACCCACCTGGTGGGAAGGGACTCGTAAATGGAACTTGAACAATGATGAAAATTGCTCGTATCGCACTTGCTTTGGGTCTGGTTGCATCAGTTAGCTCACAGGTATATGCAGCTGGATTGGTGCAAAATGATAATGAACTGCGTAACGATCTGGCATGGCTTTCCGATCGTGGGGTCATTCATCTCAGTCTTTCCACCTGGCCGCTCAGTCAGGAAGAAATCACTCGAGCGTTGAAAAAAGCAAAACCTTCATATTCCTCTGAACAAGTCGTACTGGCGCGCATCAATCAGCGGCTTTCTAATCTGAAGGCGGATTTTCGCGTTAGCGGCTATACGTCGACTGACCAACCAGGTACGCCACAGGGCTTTGGCCAAAGCCAGCCGGCAGATAACTCGCTCTCTCTCGCTTTTAATAACAGCGGTGAGTGGTGGGATGTGCATCTGCAGGGCAATGTTGAAGGTGGCGAACGTATTAGCAACGGTTCACGTTTTAATGCCAATGGCGCATATGGTGCCGTCAAATTCTGGAACCAGTGGTTATCATTTGGTCAGGTGCCGCAATGGTGGGGGCCTGGTTATGAAGGCAGCCTGATCCGCGGAGATGCAGCCAGACCGATGACCGGTTTTTTAATGCAGCGCGCAGAGCAAGCTGCTCCGGAGACATGGTGGCTGCGCTGGATTGGCCCGTGGCAGTATCAAATTTCCGCCAGCCAGATGAACCAGTATACGGCTGTGCCGCATACCAAAATCATCGGTGGTCGTTTGACCTTCTCACCATTCCAGTCGCTGGAACTTGGTGCCTCACGCATTATGCAGTGGGGTGGGGAGGGGCGCCCGCAGTCATTTAGCAGTTTCTGGGACGGGTTTACCGGACAGGATAATACCGGTACCGATAATGAACCTGGTAACCAACTTGCAGGCTTCGACTTTAAATTTAAGCTTGAACCTACATTAGGGTGGCCTGTCAGCTTCTATGGCCAGATGATTGGTGAGGATGAAGCAGGTGGTTTACCTTCGGCAAATATGTACCTGGGTGGTATCGAAGGTCATCATGGCTGGGGGAAAAATGCGGTTAACTGGTATGTGGAAGCGCATGATACTCGTACGAATATGGATCGTACGGGTTACAGTTATACCCATCACATCTATAAAGATGGTTACTACCAGCAGGGTTATCCTCTCGGTGATGCAATGGGTGGCGATGGCCAGTTATTTGCCGGTAAGATTGAACTGGTAACAGAGGATAATCAGCGCTGGAGCACCCGTTTGGTGTACGCAAAGGTCAACCCCAAAGACCAATCTATTAATGAAGCATTCCCTCATTCGGATACCTTGAAGGGTGTTCAATTGGGTTGGAGTGGAGATGTTTACAAGTCAGTTCGCTTGAACACTAATCTTTGGTACACCGATGCCGATAACAGCGATAGCGATGATGTTGGTGCCAGCGCCGGGATTGAAATTCCATTTAGTTTATAAAATTAACGCTGTGCAATGAGTATAAAAATGGCTGATGTGATTGCTATGTACTTTCGACCAGTCATGACTTAGCACAGCGACTCAGAAATTGGCAAATTTTGGTTTATTAATGATGTGACATTATGAAGAAAATAATTGTTAGGGTTTCAGCAGTGGCGGTGGCAATCAGTTTTTTGGCAGGTTGTACAATAGTTCCGGGTCAGGGGCTTAATAGTCTGCGCAAAAATGTAGTTGAGCTTCCGGATAGTGATTATGATCTGGATAAGTTGGTCAATGTGTATCCGATGACACCTGGATTAGTCGAGCAGCTTAAACCATCACCAGTGATAGCTCGTTCTAACCCGCAGTTGGATAATCTCTTAAAAAGTTATGAATATCATATTGGTATTGGTGATGTCCTTATGGTAACAGTCTGGGATCATCCCGAACTGACTACACCAGCTGGTCAGTATCGTAGTGCCAGTGATACAGGTAACTGGGTTAATTCAGACGGAACAATTTTTTATCCTTACATAGGTAAAGTACAAGTCGCAGGGAAAACGCTAAGTCAGGTAAGACAAGAAATAACAAATCGACTTACCACTTATATTGAAAGTCCGCAGGTTGATGTTAGCGTCGCAGCATTCCGCTCACAAAAAGTTTATGTAACTGGAGAGGTGGCTAACTCTGGTAAGCAGTCTATAACAAATATACCGCTGACTGTAATGGATGCTATCAATGCCGCGGGTGGGCTGGCAGCTGATGCTGATTGGCGTAATGTTATTCTTACGCATAATGGTAAAGATACAAAAATATCACTGTATGCATTAATGCAGAAAGGTGATTTATCGCAAAACCACCTATTATATCCAGGTGACATATTATTTGTCCCACGAAATGATGATTTGAAAGTCTTTGTTATGGGTGAGGTCGGTAAACAAACGACATTAAAAATGGATCGTAGTGGCATGACTCTTGCCGAAGCACTTGGCAACGCCGATGGTATTTCGCAGAATTCAAGTGATGCTACAGGTATTTTTGTTATCCGGCAGTTGAAGGGTGATAAAAATGGCAAGATTGCGAACATATATCAATTAAATGCACAAGATGCATCTTCAATGATATTAGGTACAGAATTCCAATTAGAGCCGTATGATATTGTTTATGTTACGACAACACCGATTGTACGTTGGAATAGAGTTATCTCTCAGCTCATACCAACGATCACTGGTGTATACAATATAACTGAGACGGCTCGTTATATTAAGAGATGGCCTAATTAATGTTTAATTCAATACTTGTAGTTTGCACAGGAAATATTTGCCGCTCGCCAATTGGTGAGCGCTATTTACGGTTAGCTCTACCAAATTTGCGTATTGACTCTGCTGGAACTGGAGCCTTAGTAGATCATGAGGCTGACAGTACCGCGAGCAAAATTGCATCAATGCATGGCATTTCGCTTGAAGGACATAAAGGCCGACAGTTCACGTCATCAATTGGGAGACAATATGATTTAATCCTTGCCATGGAAAAAAGTCATATTGAGCAAATTGGCCGTATAGCTCCTGAGGCTAGAGGAAAAACCATGCTTTTTGGGCACTGGATTCAACAACGGGATATACCAGACCCATATCGCAAGAGCGAAGATGCATTTTCAGCTGTCTATACTTTAATAGATCAAGCCGGTCAGCTCTGGATCAAAAAGCTAGGCGCAAAATAATCAGGAAATAGGCCATGCCATCAGCAATCAAGAAACCTAATACTGTAGATACTAATGATATTGATTTAGGTCGACTCATTGGTGAATTAATCGATCATCGTAAATTAATTATCGCCATTACATCTTTATTTACCCTTATCGCGTTGGTGTATGTTTTATTTGCAACACCGATTTATCAAGCTGATGCTATGATACAGGTGGAGAAGAAACAAGCAAATGCGATACTTAGTAATTTAAGCGATATTCTTCCGAATGGGCAACCACAATCCGCACCGGAGATTGCCTTATTACAGTCAAGGATGATTATAGGGAAAACGGTTGATGATCTAAATTTACAAGCCGTAATATCCAGAAAATATTTTCCAATATTTGGTCGAGGATGGTCGCGCTTAATGGGAAATAGTGATGGTGACATCAATATTTCGCAATTTAGTATCGAAGGTAGTACAGAAAGTTTGCCATTGAATTTCAATATTGAAGTAATAGATAGCTCGCATTATAAGTTCAGTGGCGATGGTATTGAATTTGAAGGCGTTGTCGGACAACTGAAGCAAAGCTCAGGGGTTTCGATAAAAGTCAATTCTATTGATGCAAACCCAGGGAATGAATTTACATTAACATATATATCCCGACTGCAAGCAATTACGAATTTGCAAAATAACTTCATTGTAATGGATGAAGGTAAAGATTCTGGCATATTGACATTGACTTTAACAGGTGATAATCCTGTGCAAGTTAAGAAAATCATCGACCACATTAGCTATAACTATCTAGCCCAGAATATATCAAGAGAAGCGGCGCAAGATGCGAAGAGCCTTGAATTTTTGAATCAGCAGCTGCCTCAAGTAAGAAATGATTTGGACAATGCTGAAGACAAGTTAAATGCGTATAGACGTCAAAATGATTCAGTAGACTTGTCGCTAGAAGCAAAATCTATACTTGACCAAATAGTTAACGTTGATAACCAGTTAAACACTTTAACATTCCGAGAAGCTGAAGTTTCTCAGTTATATACAAAAGAGCATCCTACTTATAAGGCATTGCTTGAGAAAAGAAAAACGCTGCAGGAAGAAAAAGGAAAGCTAAATAAAAAAGTAGCTGAAATGCCGAAAACGCAGCAAGAAATATTAAGGCTAAATCGAGACGTTGATTCCGGGCGAGCAATATACATGCAATTGCTTAATCGTCAACAAGAACTCAATATTGCAAAATCGAGTGCTATAGGCAATGTGAGAATAATTGATGATGGCATCACGCAACCAAAACCTGTAAAACCTAATAAGATCTTGGTTGTGCTGCTAGGGATTATTCTCGGCGGTATGGTTTCAGTAGCCATTGTACTAATCCGGGTGTTCTTACGACGTGGTATTGAAACTCCAGAGCAGTTGGAAGAGCTTGGCATTAATGTATATGCAAGTATTCCTGTCGCAGAAAGGAATATTAAAAGCGCCAGATACAATAAAGGGATTTTCGACGGCAAGCATCAAATTCAGGATCTGCTAGCTATCGATAACCCTGCAGATTTGGCAATTGAAGCTATTAGAGGACTTCGTACAAGTTTGCATTTTGCCATGATGGAGTCTCGAAATAATGTACTGATGATTTCTGGTGCTAGCCCAAATGCCGGTAAAACATTTGTAAGTTCAAACTTAGCAGCTATAATCGCGCAAACTGGCCAAAAAGTACTATTTATTGATGCCGATTTACGCAAAGGTTATTCCCATAAACTATTTAAAGTTGATAATGAAAAGGGGTTATCCGACTTCTTATCAGGGCAAGTTAAAAGCGAAAACATCATCAAATCGGTAACTTCTGTTGGATTCGATTTTATTCCTCGAGGTATGGTGCCGCCAAATCCTGCGGAGCTTTTAATGCATAAAAAGTTTGGTGAGTTAATTGGTTGGGCTAATGAACATTATGACTTAGTCATTGTGGATACACCGCCAATACTGGCAGTCACTGATGCCGCGATAATTGGAAACTATGTAGGCACCACTCTACTCGTAACACGCTTTGAGCAGAATACAGCAAAAGAAATAGAAGTCAGTATTAAAAGGTTTGAGCAGAGCGGTATCTTGGTTAAAGGTTGTATATTAAATGGTGTAGTTAAAAAAGCCAGCAGTTATTATGGATACGGGTATAATCATTATGGTTACTCGTATACAGACGACAAATAATATCCTCTTGCGGCCAGTCTAAGATTGGCCGCTGATTAAAATTCGAATTATTTCTAGAGTTAATATCTAAATCATACCTCACTAAATAAAATATTGAGAGGGAATCATGACGCTTCTCGTCAGAAATTTGACAGTCAGTCTTGCATTGGCATTATCTGATTTTTTAGGTTTTGTTATATCACCATGGTTGGCTATAGTTATTCTTTCCGGAGTTATGGACGACGTAGACCTAACTGCAATGAGTAATCTGGATGGCTGGATTGCATTACACTGGGTTTTAGCATTTTGTTGCATTGGATGGTTTTCAGTTCGATTAAGACATTACTTCTATAGAAAGACATTTTGGTTTGAACTAAAAGAAATTTTGCGGACACTGACTATTTTTGCAATCATCGAAATAGCTGTAATGGCGTTTACGACATGGTCATTTTCACGCTTTTTATGGGTATTAAGTTGGTTTTTTGTCCTTCTTTTAGTTCCTGTATTCAGAATGTTAACAAAACGTATTCTGGACGCTGTAGGCTTTTGGCGACGCGATACCTGGATTATAGGAAGTGGTACAAATGCTCACGATGCTTATAAAGCAATCAGCAGCGAAAGAAACTTAGGCTTAATCATTGTCGGTTTTATCAGCAGTACAGGTAAAGTCTCAGGGGGGGAAAATATTGATGGAATCCGAGTCCTGGAAAACGACATAGATTGGTTGAATACTATTGATAAAAAAACACAATTTATAGTTGCTGTCGAATCGGACCAAGGTGAGGTAAGAAACACTTGGCTTAGAAACTTCATGATTAGAGGATACCGATACGTATCTGTCATTCCTACGCTCCGCGGGATGCCATTAGATAGTACAGATATGTCATTTATTTTTAGTCATGAGGTCATGATTTTTCGAGTACAACAGAACCTGGCTAAATTATCCTCAAGAATATTAAAAAGAGTCTTTGATATTATTGGTTCCCTCGCGATTATCACCTTGCTTTCACCTGTCCTTATATACATAAGTCAGAAAGTGAAAAAAGATGGTGGGCCAGCTATTTATGGACATGAAAGAATTGGCAAAGACGGAAAACCATTCAAGTGTTTAAAATTCAGGTCTATGGTGATTAACTCCAAAGAAGTGTTACAGGAATTACTTGAAAATGATCCCGCTGCAAGAGAAGAATGGGATGCAACTTTTAAATTGAAGAATGACCCTCGTATTACAAAAATTGGTGGTTTTCTAAGACGTACAAGTCTAGATGAGTTGCCTCAATTATTTAATGTATTGAAGGGGGAAATGAGTTTAGTAGGGCCGAGACCAATTATTACGGCTGAACTTGAAAGATATAATGATGAAGTTGATTATTATTTATTAAGCAAACCAGGAATGACTGGCCTTTGGCAGGTAAGCGGGCGCAGTGATGTGGATTATGAAACCAGAGTATATTTAGACGCCTGGTACGTTAAAAATTGGTCTATGTGGAACGATATTGCTATTTTGTTCAAAACCATTAGTGTTGTATTAAAAAAGGATGGCGCATACTAATTGCATCATTATGGTATGTCAGATAGGAAATTAATATGAAATATTATATAGCAATACCAACATACAATGGTGGCGAACTTTGGCAACAGGTTGTCGATAACCTTAGAAAAAATGCCCCTGAAAATTTATTAGTGCAAGTAATTGATTCAAGTAGTAAAGATAATACGCCACAAATTGCGGAAGAAGCGGGATTTGATTTACTTACTATTGCAGGCCATGATTTCAACCATGGCGGAACAAGAAATCTTGCGGTAGAAAGAGTAAATAATCAGTATGATGTGGTAATTTTTCTCACTCAGGATGCGATTCCACAACCAGGATTCATAGAGAATATTGTTTCTGTATTTAATGACGATAGAGTTGCTTGCGCATACGGCAGGCAACTCCCGCATGATAATGCTAATCCTTTAGCAACACATGCCAGAATGTTCAATTATCCTTCCAAAGGATATGTTTGTAGTGCAGAAGATATACCTGAGATGGGATTGAAGACAGTTTTCATGTCTAATTCCTTTTCAGCATATAGATTATCAATTTTTAATTCGCTGGGAGGTTTTCCTTCCGACACAATCCTTTGTGAAGATATGTATTTTACAGCAAAAGCTATTCTGAATGGATACAGAGTTGCCTATGTAGCAAATGCGATAGTTAAACACTCTCACAATTACAATGCGATTGAAGAGTTTAAACGCTATTTTGATATAGGCGTGTTTCATAAGGATGAAGCATGGATAAGAAATAAAATAGGCGGCGCTGGGGGCGAGGGTAAAAAATTTATTTTATCTGAGTTTTCGTTTTTATTGAAAAAAGCCCCTTTGTGGATTCCGATAGCTTGCATTAATAACTTAATGAAAATAATAGGTTATAAAATTGGCTTGCAGTATACTCGGTTGCCGAAAAATCTAATCAAGTCCCTCAGTATGCATAAACGTTACTGGGGGTAATAAGTATTCAACAATTGGCGTGAGATGAAATGCCATCTGGAAATTAGAATCGCTAACCGCGTCATCGTTGCTGTTTCACGAATCTATTCATTAACGCTGCAAGGTGAGGTCTCAGGTTCGTTCGTCAATTTAAGAGAGAGTGTAAAATGCATAGCAGAACGCCACTGGTAAGTGTTTATATAACAACCTGTAACCGCCTGGAAAAACTAAAACGCGCACTTCGTTCGGTTAAAGACCAAAGTTATCAAAACATTGAGATAATCATTTGCGATGATGCTTCTGCTGATGGTACCCAAGCATATGTAGAAGGACTGATTCGAGAAGACGCTCGTATTCACTATTTCCGCAACGACACAAGTAAAGGTGCTTGTGCTGCGAGGAATCTAGGTATTTTTCACGCGCAAGGTGAGTATATTACCGGCTTAGATGATGATGATGAGTTTTTGCCTGAGCGTATATCTCAGTTTATTGAAGCTTGGGATAACAAGTATTCATTCATCTGTTGTGACTTTATTGAACGATTTTCTGATGGGAAAACCAAAAAATATTATAACACGAACAGTGTTGAAAAATTAACATATGTCGATATGTTATTCGATAATGTCGCATCAAACCAGATATTCACATTAACAGAAAGATTGAAAGCTATAGGTGGATTTGACATTAGAGCTAGAAGGCTGCAGGATTGGGATACTTGGCTAAGGCTTTCGCATAAATTTGGTGAGTTTATTCGGTTGCCAATAGCAACATATATAATGCACCATGATCATGGTATAGATGAAAAAAGAGTCTCCAAAAGTTACCCCTTGAGTTCATCGCTTATTGATTTAAGAGATCGAAATAAAGATATATATATTGATGAACATTTGAAATTTATGAACTTTATAATTTCAACCGAGGAGAAAAAGGCAAAGCCTATCGATTCTATTATATGGAGTATTAAAAGAAGAACACCTAAGTATATGATTAAGTATGCGCTTCAGTCTTTTTCTGGTAATAAATAATTAAAGTATCTGCTCAAGGGAAGCCTTAAATGTCTCACTCATGTGTCGTAATCATTGTTACATATAATAGCCAAAAGCATATACAGTGGGCTCTTGATGGGCTTGAAACATCAATAAATAAACTCTTAGTAAGAATAGTTGATTCTGGCTCTACTGATACTTCTTATTTAGATGCCTTAAAGACAAAACATGAACTGATCATAGAGAAACATGATAATGTAGGGTTTGTAGCAGGCAATAACTTAGCGATTGAAAGATCAGGAAACTCTGAATGGATATTGCTATTGAATCCTGATGCAAGAATTGAAGGGTCTGATTTAGATAAATTACTCGACATTGCAGGCGATAAACGAAATAAAGAAGTCGCATTATTTTCCGTGCCCTTGGTTCGATTTGATATAAATACAATGAAATCATTATCTGTTTATGATTCATTGGGTATACGATGCAATTCCTACGGTAAGTGGTACGATATTGGCACTAATGAAACTATCAAATCTCCCCCATCGGAGTTGCACAGTAACAATATCGATGCCATTTGTGGTGCTTTTATGCTTTTACGTACTAAGGCTCTTATCCAATGTACTGACAAACAGGGAAATGTTGGCTTTGAAAGTAGCTACTTCATGTATAAAGAAGATATTGAGTTATCTATGCGTTTACAAAAGAACAACTGGGGTATTAAGCTCATAGACAACTTAAATGCATATCATTGTCGAGGTTGGAATCCTTCAAGAAGTAAAATACCTTATTGGGCTCGATATCATTCAGCCATAAATGATCTCGATCTCTCAATAAGATATAAAAAAAGAGCCTTTCCTTATGCGCTAACTAAATACTTATGGGTCAAATTCATCGAGAATAAGTAAAATATTTGAGGAAATGGTTATGAAAGTAATAGATAAAAAATGCTCATCATATCTTTCAATTCTTACCTTTTTGTATTGCATACCTACGTTTGCTTATGCTGATGTAAATGCTGACCATAAAACTTATCAAATTGAAATATTAAAAACACGAGAAGAAGTTTCAGCGAAAGAAGCTGATTATGTATATAAAAAATTAATGCAACGAAATTTGCAGCAGCAGATAGCGAATCGGGATGATAATACTCAATTTGGATTGCATGGAATGGAAATTCCAGCAGTAAATGCCAATGGGGATCTGACAAAAATAAATCAGGCATATTCTTTACTCGCGCGGGCAGGCGTGGATTCTTTACGTAGTTTTGAGACAGCATGGCATCGCGTGAGTGATTCTTCTGGGAATCCAACAAATTTCACGCAACTTGATTTTCAGTTGAAAGAAGCAAAAAAGTACAATATGTCGCATCTATTTGTTTTTGGTTATCCGCCAGCCAAATATACAGTGGCAAATAATAAGCTATCAGCTGTACAATCAAAATATTATGATAAATATAAAGATTATCTCCATGTAACCTTGTCCAGACTTAAAGGTTATAATGTTAAATATGCAGAATTAGCTAATGAAGTTGATGCACCGAGCGTATGGTGGATGAAATCCACGCCTGAGCAATATGTTCAGGAAATGAAAATGTTAAAAGAATCTATTGCTGCATTGGGGTTGCCAATAAAGACAGTTGCTTTTGCTGCAACATATTCAAGAAATAGTCTATTAGGTGGAATCACAGGCGGAAGAAGATTTATTGATAAAAGCTTCCAACTGGGAATTGATCAGTACAGCGATGCATATTCTATTCATCATTTCTCCTATGGGAATGATGATTTACCCGGTTATATGAGAAGTGTACAAGCAAAACATCACTTATCTAATAAAGAAATACTTGATACAGAGCAGCTGGATACAGCATCAACAGGTAGATTTCAGTCAAACCCTTACGATCTCATCAAGTTATTTGCAAGAGGGTTTTATTATTATGACATGAAACGAGTTGATTATTTTATAGCTAAAGATAGATATTTAAATAATAAACTTTACTACTTTGGTCTGTTCGACATTGATTGGAACCCGAAGTTAAGATTATTAGCATATGCTATGGCGGTAGATTCAATGAAAGGTCGAACTCTTATCGGCATTTATCAACCTTCGAAAGGAGTTGAGGCATATGTATTAAAATCAAAAGAAGACTCGCCGACTAAATACTCCATAATAGCATGGTTGAATGATACTGGGACTCAGTCAAATAAAAGTGTACTCCTGGAAGGGTTGTCCGGGAACGCTGATATTGAGCATTGGAACTTGGATATAGCTAAAAATATTGATTTGACCAAAGGTGTTCAAATTGATAATCGACCTATCGCGATTTATACGAATCAGTTACCTTCGTGGGTTAATAATAATAAAATGAAGAATGCACTTTACGCTGACGAAAGTCGGGCACTTAAAAGTCATGCTCCTATGCCTACTGATAAATGATTGTTTCAACTTTTTCAACCTCATTGTTGGATTTATAAGTGGGATTAAATTTCAATGAAAATAAAAAAAACACTTTTTATAAAAATATTTATATATTTAATGGCATTGCGAAGTCCATTAATACTTGTCAGCATGTTTTGCTACATGATCTCTACCCGCGATTTGATTAAAAAATTTGTTATTAATGCACTTCCTTTTTGTTTGTTTTTAGTTGCTGCGATCCTATATTCCTTAGGGAATTTAAACGCAGTTGATAATGTTCTTGGTGAGTCGAGGGATATTCTCTTATCTGTGTTTGTTGCTGTTTTCTTATTATCCTGCTGTGATGTTTCAGATGATAATAGAAAACTTATCTACAAAACTTTGAAAGCGACATTTTTTTTTATCGCAATTGTAAAAGTTTTGATATTGATATTTTCAGTGGTCACTGGTGTCCCGATGCCATTAATCATATCGTGGATTCGTGACTCCTGGAATATACAAATGATGTCTTTGGGGGTCGAAGGGACATTTCTGGCTCGCTTACAAATCCCATTAGATTCAGCGGTTCCTTTTTTCTTGTATTTTGTTACTAAAGAATTAATTTTTACCACTGAAAAAAAATACCGTGTGATAACGGCATTTGTTTTTCTATTAATATCAATGTTACTTACGCTATCACGAGCTTTTTGGGCTGAGACAATTTTATTTGTTGGACTGGCTATTCTTTTTGAAGCAGGTATAATTCGGGCATTTAGAATAGCATTAGTGTCTGTTATTACAACTACATTATTACTGCTGCTGACACCGCTTGGCTCATTAATCTTTAAGCTAATTGATACCAGGTTTGGCAAGACAAGCATGGCAAACTCAGCTTCTGACTTAGAACGAGTTTGGCAAAACCAAATGTTATATAATTCCTTTATTGATTCGCCTGTCTTTGGTCATGGTTTAGGATATTTTATACCAAATGCAATGCGTTCTATAACTACGCCATATTTATATGAGAGTCAGTCGTTATCAATGCTTATGACATTAGGCGTGCTAGGAACGCTAGTGTTATTCCTGTTATATGTCTTTCTCTGTTTTAAAACTATCTACAATGATAATAATGGACGTTTGAAAATTATAGTGCCTGCTATTTTTCTAGTTATGTGGGTTTTTTCTGGCTCCGTTAACCCCTTATTATTCGGTGCTTCAGGTGGTGTGATAATATTTTTAACAGCAAAAACATCATCTTTATACAAAAGAGACGATGCCCAAGATCTCTGATTATATTAGATATCAAAAAAACTTTCGTAGCGCTTTACTTGGTTTGATTATCATGTGCTAATTTTAATGATAATTGTAGGATTGGTATTGCTGTGTAACCTTTAGGATTGTAGTTTTATTTGGTTACATAAGAGACAAGTGCTAAAGAATGAATTTATTCTAGATATCTGGAAGGATCTTAAGCTAGTATAACCATCAGAATTTAAGCTGCGAACGTGTCGCAGTGACTAGACCTGACAGGAGTATGTAATGTCCAAGCAACAGATCGGGGTTGTCGGTATGGCAGTGATGGGCCGCAATCTTGCGCTTAACATCGAAAGCCGCGGTTATACCGTCTCCGTATTCAACCGCTCGCGTGATAAAACCGAGGAAGTCATCGCCGAAAATCCAGGCAAAAAATTGGTTCCTTATTATACAGTTAAAGAGTTTGTTGAATCGCTCGAAACGCCGCGCCGTATTCTGTTGATGGTGAAAGCAGGCGCAGGTACCGATAGCGCAATTGACTCCCTTAAGCCCTATCTTGATAAAGGTGATATCATCATTGATGGTGGTAACACGTTCTTCCAGGACACAATTCGCCGCAACCGAGAATTGTCCGCGGAAGGGTTTAATTTCATCGGAACAGGCGTATCTGGCGGAGAAGAGGGTGCTCTTAAAGGTCCATCAATCATGCCGGGTGGCCAAAAAGAAGCGTATGAAATGGTTGCCCCTATCCTCGAGAAGATTGCAGCTCGCGCAGAAGATGGTGAACCTTGCGTGACGTATATTGGAGCTGATGGCGCCGGTCATTATGTTAAGATGGTACACAATGGCATCGAATATGGTGATATGCAGTTGATTGCCGAAGCCTACGCTCTGCTTAAAGGGGGGCTGTCACTTACGAATGAGGAACTGGCGGAAACCTTTACTGAGTGGAATAAAGGCGAGCTGAATAGCTACTTGATCGATATTACTAAAGACATTTTTACCAAGAAAGATGAGGCCGGTCACTACCTTATCGATGTTATTCTTGATGAAGCTGCTAACAAAGGTACAGGGAAATGGACCAGCCAGAGTTCTCTGGACCTTGGCGAACCGTTATCCTTGATTACCGAATCAGTTTTCGCTCGCTATATTTCTTCTTTGAAAGAACAGCGCGTTGCTGCGTCAAAAGTATTGACTGGACCGCAACCTCATTCTGCTGGTGACAAAACTGAGTTTGTGGAAAAAGTACGCCGCGCTCTTTATTTAGGCAAGATTGTTTCATATGCTCAAGGTTTTTCCCAATTACGTGCTGCTTCTGACGAGTACAATTGGGATCTTAACTATGGTGAGATTGCGAAGATCTTCCGTGCGGGTTGTATCATTCGTGCTCAATTCCTGCAGAAAATCACGGATGCTTACGAGCAAAATACGGAAATTGCTAATCTGTTAATGGCTCCATACTTCAAGAAGATTGCAGATGAATATCAACAAGCGCTGCGAGATGTTGTTGCGTATGCGGTGCAAAATGGTATTCCAGTTCCGACGTTCTCAGCTGCCATCGCTTATTATGATAGCTACCGTTCAGCAGTCCTACCAGCTAACTTGATTCAGGCGCAACGCGACTATTTTGGTGCTCATACCTATAAACGCACTGATAAAGAAGGTGTGTTCCATACCGAATGGATGAATTGATTTAACGTAGTTTTCCTAAATGAGCCTCAGCATGTTGGGGCTCATTATATCAATATACTTATTTATATCATCAAGTTTTATTAAACATACATATCTTGCCACTCTGCCATTTAAATCCATATCATCAGATCTAAACGCCGTATTTTCATAAATAATAAAGGTGTTTTCATTTCTTTAAATTCTGATTTTATGCATACATAACTTTATAAATAAATATCAAAATTAAACAATCAACCCAACTTAAATCATTAATAGTTTATCTAAAGAGTACTTATGAGTTTACGAGAAAAAACAGTTAATGGCGCAAAGTGGTCAGCAATTGCGACAGTGGCAAGTATAGGAATATCTTTTTTACAAATCACACTTTTAGCTCATATTATTGCACCACATCAATTTGGGTTGTTAACCATATCGATGCTAGTAATAATGATCGCGGATACGATCTCCGATTTTGGCATTTCGAATTCAATCATCCAGCGGAAAGAAATCTCTGAGGTTGAGTTATCCACACTATATTGGATAAATGTCTTAATTGGACTAACTGTTTTTTCCTTGGTGTTCATATTCAGCAGTACGATTGCGCAGTTGCTTAATCAACCGGAGATTAAACCGCTTATTCAAACTTTGTCATTTGCATTCATTATAATTCCTCATGGTCAACAATTTAGAGCATTATTGCAAAAAGAACTTGAGTTTTCGAAAATAGGATTAATAGAAACATCTTCTATTATAATCGGTTTTGTAATTACTATTTGTTCAGCTCTCTATTATCCGTTTGCGATTACAGCGATATGGGGTTATTTGACCATGTCAATTTGCAAAACTTTGATGTTCGCTTCAGTTGGCAGGAAAATTTATAAGCCGAGTTTACAATTTGAATTCAAATCCATATCTTCAAATATCAAATTTGGTGCCTATTTGACAGCGGATGCACTGGTTAATCAATTAAATTCTAATATTGCTACAGTGATTCTTTCAAGGACGTTAGGGGCCGTAGTCGCTGGCGGGTATAACTTGGCATATAATGTTGCTGTCCTTCCTCCATCGAGATTGAATCCGATACTGACAAGAGTTTTGTTTCCTGCATTTGCCAAAATTCAGGATGATAAGGAAAAATTGAGACAAAATTTCTATAAGTTACTATCCTTTGTTGGTTTGATAAATTTTCCTGTTTTATTAGGTTTGCTGGTTGTATCAAATAATTTTGTCATAACCATTTTTGGTCAAAAGTGGTTGTTTATTACACCAATTCTTCAAATTCTATGTGTCGTTGGTTTACTTCGTTCTATTGGTAATCCGATTGGCTCTCTTTTAATGGCTAAGGCTCGGGTAGACATTAGTTTTAAATTCAATGTATTTAAGCTATTTTTGTTTATTCCGTCAATCTGGGTTGGGGCGAGTTTTTTCGGTGGAATTGGTGCCGCGTTAGGATTCCTCGTTGTTCAAGTAATAAATACCTATTTGAGTTACTTTGTGTTAATTAAACCTGTATTAGGAAGTAGTTATCGAGAATATATTCAAAGTATAACACTGCCTTTAGCGCTGACAATTCCAACAATAATAGTGGCTTGGTTAGTCGGTACCATAGATATGTCTCCGATACCAGTCATTATGCTTCTAGTTCAAGTGCTTTCTGGTGTTGCTACATTCGCGATAACAATAGTGTTTAGTCGGAACAAATTTGTCCGTGAAATTAAGCAACAAGTAGTTAAAAATCCAAAAATCCGTCGACTTTTAAGGGCTTAATAAAAATATGCATCATATGGATTCATTAAAGAAAAACTTATCTGTTATTGATAGTGTGGTACCTCGTGGAAGTCGTATAGTCTATTTGGATATTCCTTTGCATTTGAATGTAGGTGATCTGCTTATATACAAGGGGACAGAGCAATTTTTTAAGGAGCGAGAATATAAAGTTTTAGCAAGGCGTACAGACAGGACCAGTTTGAAGTTTGTGCAAAATACTAAGCATCTCCCCTCTGATGTCATTATTTTGTTACATGGTGGAGGTAATTTTGGTGATTTATATCCTCATCATCAAATCCTAAGAGAAACTGTTGTTCAAAAGTTTCCAAACAATAAAATTGTTTATATGCCGCAGACAGTACATTTTAAAAGTGCTGAAAAAATGGAGCATTCTGCGAGCATCATCAGACAGCATAAGAATTTGACAATCTTTTGCCGTGATACGAGAAGTCATCAGATTTTGCGCGAAAATTTTTGTGATAATGTTATTATGTGTCCAGATATGGCTCATTCTCTTTGGGGAGTGTTCCCGACACAGAAGAAAAATGATATTAAACGTGATACTCTTTGGATGATCAGAAAAGACATTGAGGAGACCAATGTCGGTACTCTTTCTGGTATTCCTGACCCCTCTAAGTATGAGGATTGGGAAGATATTTGTACCGATAAGGACCGAGCTTATATGAACTTGTTGTTTAAATTTGAACGCATCAATAACTTGCTTGGAAGTAACATTATTCCGACAGTTAATATGTGGGCAAAACATACTGACAAACTTGTTGATAGAGTTAATAATTACTTTATGGCACATGAGCAGGTCGTAACATCTCGTATGCATGGGCATATATTATGCTGTTTGCTCTCGGTCAAAACTAAATTATTGGATAATTCGTACGGGAAGAATTCAACATACTTCGATGCATGGACGAAAGGTGTTCCAAATTGCGAGTTGGTAAAGATATGAATAAAAAGACAGACAGAACCATATCTGTAATTATTCCTGTTTATAATGTTAGTCAGTATGTATTGCAAGCGGTTAATTCAGTTTTAGAGCAAACTTTTCAGGCATTCGAAGTCATTATTGTCAATGATGGCTCAACAGATAATTCTGGAGAGTTACTTGAGCAACATTATAGTAAGATATCTAATGTAACTATTATTCATACTGAGAATCAAGGCCTGGGGGAGGCTCGTAATGTTGGCACCAGAGCAGCTACTGGCGACTACATTTATTATTTCGATTCCGATGATGTATTAGAAAGAAATCTTCTTGAGGATTTTAATACTTCGTTGGATAAATACGGGGATGTAGATATTTTCGCATTCTCTGCAGAATCATTTGTCGATGATATTAATGTTTCTGATAGTAAGCCAAAAAAACTCCCCCAGTATTGGCGCAATGAAAATGTTCTTTATCCTAACGGTATTTCCGCCTATACAGGTCTCTCCAAGAATGGTGCTTTTTTCCCAAATGCTTGGATCTATATTTATAAAAGAGAATTACAAGTTAGTAATCAACTTTATTTTAAGCCTATTATCCATGAAGATGAGGAATTCACTCCACGGCTATTCTTTGTCGCAGGTAAAACCGTAGTTACGGACCGAGTCTATTTTCGGCGTAGGATGAGACTTGGTTCAATTATGCATACAAAGCGTACTGAAAAAAATGCTATTGGCTATTTAGAAAGTATTCACGCTCTTGAGTCACTGGTGGGCAAAGCTGACGGAGTTGCCTCGAATTATCTTCGTGCCAGGATAGTAAGTCATCTAATTAGTATTCAGATGATAAAGATGAATAATTCGTTAGTTTTTTCTCAGTCAGTAGAGGCTGAGTTCGAGCGTCTTTACCAAACTTATTACAACTTTTTTTTGATGTTGGCCAAAAAAAATCTCTTTGCTTACAAAGTTTGCCGATACTTTGTTCGACGCTTAGGATACAAAGCGCTGCTTTAAAGTTACCCTACAAGATGGTGTGTCACATATTCGCTGATAATGTGTTTTTATCTGGAGTGAATATTGAGAATGCACTGATTGGCCATTCTTCAATAAATCTATAAGCTAGCAGTATATGTTTTTACTTCACCGAGGTTGAGTTTTACTACTGGGTTAAATAGTAATGATTCTTTCTTTTGTATCACTTTTTACTGCGCATGATTTATCTATGATGGTTTTAATTAAGTGACTACTGACTAGAAAGAACCCCCGTGTCTCAGCTATATTTTTAATCTTTTTAAAACGAGAGAATATATGAAGATCCTTGTTACCGGTGGCGCTGGTTTTATCGGTTCTGCTGTTGTTCGTCATATCATTGAAAATACCCGGGATGAAGTCCTTGTCATGGACTGCCTGACCTACGCCGGTAACCTCGAGTCTCTGGCGCCGGTGGCTGGCAACGAACGCTACTCTTTCACCCAGACCGATATTACTGATTCGGCTGCTGTTACGGCGCAGTTTAATGCCTTCCAGCCGGACATCGTGATGCACCTGGCGGCCGAAAGCCACGTCGACCGCTCTATTGATGGACCGGCCGCGTTTATCCAGACCAACCTGATCGGTACTTTCACACTGCTCGAAGCCGCCCGTCAGCATTATATGTCGCTTTCTGATGAGCAGAAGCAGGCTTTCCGCTTCCATCACATTTCCACCGACGAAGTGTATGGCGATCTGCATGGCACCGATGATCTGTTCACCGAAACGACTCCTTACGCGCCAAGCAGCCCGTATTCCGCCTCCAAGGCCGGCAGCGACCATCTGGTCCGCGCCTGGAACCGTACCTATGGCCTGCCGGTGGTGGTGACCAACTGCTCCAATAACTACGGTCCGTACCACTTCCCGGAAAAACTGATCCCCCTGACCATCCTCAACGCCCTGGCGGGTAAACCGCTGCCGGTTTACGGCAACGGCGAGCAGATCCGCGACTGGTTGTATGTTGAGGACCATGCGCGCGCGCTCTATAAAGTGGCGACAGAAGGGCGGAGTGGTGAAACTTACAATATTGGCGGCCACAACGAACGTAAGAATATCGATGTTGTCCGCACTATCTGCGCCATTCTGGACCGCGTGGTGACGGAGAAACCCGGCAATATTAATCAGTTTGCTGACCTTATCACGTTCGTTACCGACCGTCCGGGACATGACCTGCGCTATGCCATTGATGCGGCGAAAATACAACGCGATCTGGGATGGGTGCCGGAAGAGACCTTTGAAAGCGGGATTGAGAAAACGGTCCACTGGTATCTGAACAACCAGACCTGGTGGCAGCGTGTGCTGGATGGCTCCTATGCCGGCGAACGTCTTGGGCTGAATAAATAAACAAGGAACTGAAAATGAAAGGTATTGTTCTGGCCGGAGGCTCCGGTACCCGTCTTTATCCAATCACGCAGGGTGTCTCCAAACAGCTGTTGCCAATTTACGATAAGCCGATGATTTTCTATCCGGTGTCGGTGCTGATGCTGGCGGGGATCCGCGATATCCTGATTATTACCACGCCGGACGATATGCCGGCATTCCAGCGTCTGCTGGGTGACGGTTCACAGTTCGGGGTGAACTTCAGCTATGCTATCCAGCCGTCGCCGGATGGTCTGGCGCAGGCCTTTATCATTGGCGAGAAGTTTATCGGCAATGATGCCTGTGCGTTAGTGCTGGGTGACAATATCTATTTTGGCCAGAGCTTCGGTAAGAAGCTGGAAGCGGCGGCGGCGAAGACGTCGGGAGCGACGGTCTTCGGGTACCAAGTACTGGATCCGGAACGTTTTGGGGTGGTGGAGTTTGACGAGAACTTCAGGGCATTGTCGATCGAAGAGAAGCCGCTGAAGCCGAAATCCGACTGGGCGGTGACCGGGCTCTATTTTTACGACAACAACGTGGTGGAAATGGCCAAAGAGGTTCGCCCGTCCGAGCGTGGTGAACTGGAGATCACCACCCTGAACCAGATGTATCTGGAGCGCGGGGATTTGCAGGTGGAGCTGCTGGGCCGGGGATTTGCCTGGCTCGACACGGGGACGCATGACAGTCTGATTGAAGCTTCACAGTTTATTCATACCATTGAGAAGCGCCAGGGGATGAAAGTGGCCTGCCTGGAAGAGATTGCATACCGGAATAAATGGCTGTCGGCGGAAGGTGTGGCTACGCAGGCCGAGCGGCTCAAGAAGACGGAATATGGCGCCTATCTGAAGCGTTTGCTGAGCGAGAGCTAAACCCGGCTGGCCTCAAAAGGAAGAAAACAAGATGAAGATTTTACTGATTGGCAAAAACGGCCAGGTGGGGTGGGAGCTACAACGTTCGCTGTCCACTCTCGGTGAGGTGGTCGCGGTGGACTACTTTGATAAAGAACTGTGCGGCGACCTGACGAATCTCGAAGGTATCGCTGAGACCGTGCGTACCGTCCGCCCAGACGTAGTGGTGAATGCCGCCGCGCATACGGCTGTGGACAAGGCAGAAAGTGAGCGTGAGCTTTCGGATCTCCTGAATGAGAAAGGAGTGGCGGTTCTGGCTGAAGAATCGGCTAAGCTGGGCGCTCTGATGGTGCATTACTCCACTGATTACGTCTTTAATGGCGAAGGCAGTCACTATCGCCTGGAGGATGAGCCGACGGGGCCGCTGAATGTCTACGGCGAAACCAAGCGAGCGGGTGAAATTGCGCTTGAGAAAGCTAATCCCCGTCATCTGATTTTCCGTACCAGTTGGGTGTATGCCACCCGCGGTGCCAATTTTGCCAAGACCATGCTCCGCCTGGCAGGGGAGAAAGAGACTCTCTCCATCATTGACGACCAGCACGGGGCACCCACCGGGGCAGAGCTGCTGGCGGACTGCACGGCGATAGCCATCCGTGAAGAAATGCGTAATAAGTTGGTAGCCGGAACTTATCACCTGGTGGCCAGCGGCGAGACCAGCTGGTGCGGCTACGCCCGCTATGTGTTTGAGGTGGCGAGAGCGCACGGTGCCGAGCTGGCGGTTCAGGAAGTGCAGGGCATTCCGACGACGGCCTATCCGACGCCAGCGAAGCGTCCGCTTAACTCGCGCCTGTCGAATGAGAAATTCCAGCAGGTGTTTGGTGTGAGGCTCCCGGACTGGCGTCAGGGTGTTGAGCGTGTAGTGACCGAAGTGTTGGGTAAGTAAGCGAGTAAAAGATGAATATTATTAAGACCGACATTCCTGACGTACTGATTTTTGAACCGCGGGTCTTTGGCGATGCGCGAGGATATTTTTTTGAAAGCTTCAGCAGTAAGGTTTTTGATGAAGCTGTCGGACGTAAAGTCGAGTTCGTGCAGGACAATCACTCCCAGTCGCAGAAAGGGGTGTTACGTGGCCTGCATTACCAGTTGGATCCGCATGCGCAGGGCAAACTGGTGCGTTGTGTGGAAGGCGAAGTGTTTGACGTGGCGGTAGATATTCGCCGCAGTTCGCCGACCTTTGGTAAATGGGTCGGGGTGGTGCTCAGCGCAGAAAACAAACGCCAGTTGTGGATCCCGGAAGGCTTTGCGCATGGCTTTATGGCGCTGAGCGATACCGTGCAGTTTGTCTACAAAGCGACAAACTACTATGCTCCGCAGTCAGAGCGGAGCATCATCTGGAACGATCCCGAGATTGGAATTCAGTGGCCAGAATTGTCGAATGAAGTTCCTTCTCTGTCAGAAAAGGATCTACAGGCATTTACCTTGTCAACTGCAGAAGTGTATAAGTAGTCATTTTGTCATTAAAAGGCCCTTTTCAGGGCCTTTTAATTAATCAATGAAATTTAAATGCGGTAAATTGCTCTGCTTGACATCGTTCGCTCCAGGGAGTACAACCGCTTAAATTATTGATTTAATTTTTAGCCTTTACGGCATCATCCCGTTAACTGATTAAAGTGTAATCGAATGAAAATTACTATTTCCGGTACAGGATATGTAGGATTATCCAATGGGGTACTGATCGCTCAACACCACGAAGTGGTTGCGTTAGATATCGTACAAGCTAAAGTTGATATGCTTAACCAGAAGATCTCTCCGATTGTTGATAAAGAAATCCAGGAGTATCTTACAGATAAACCACTTAACTTCCGCGCCACTACCGATAAGCATGATGCTTATCGTGATGCTGATTATGTCATTATTGCTACCCCGACCGATTATGATCCAAAGACGAACTATTTCAATACGTCTACTGTCGAAGCCGTCATTCGTGATGTCACTGAGATCAACCCTCAAGCGGTAATGATTATAAAATCAACAATACCTGTTGGTTTTACTCGCGACATCAAGGAACGTTTGGGTATCGACAACGTCATCTTTTCTCCCGAATTTTTGCGTGAGGGGAGGGCTTTATATGACAACCTATATCCGTCACGTATCGTCATTGGAGAACGCTCTGAACGTGCCGAACGATTTGCTGACTTGTTAAAAGAAGGGGCCATCAAGCAAGATATTCCGACCTTGTTTACTGATTCCACTGAAGCTGAAGCGATAAAACTGTTCGCCAATACTTACCTTGCCTTGCGTGTTGCGTACTTTAACGAATTAGACAGCTATGCTGAAAGCCAGGGGCTCGACAGCAAACAGATCATTGAAGGCGTCTGCCTGGATCCGCGTATCGGTAACCACTACAACAATCCATCTTTTGGTTATGGCGGTTACTGTTTACCGAAAGATACCAAGCAACTGCTGGCGAACTATGAGTCCGTACCGAACAATATTATTTCTGCTATTGTTGATGCCAACCGAACTCGTAAAGATTTCATTGCTGATTCTATTCTGGCACGTAAACCAAAAGTGGTTGGTGTATACCGCTTAATCATGAAGAGTGGTTCTGATAACTTCCGAGCATCTTCCATTCAGGGAATCATGAAACGAATTAAAGCGAAAGGGATCCCTGTTATTATCTACGAACCAGTAATGAAGGAAGATGATTTCTTTAACTCACGGGTAGTTCGCGATCTGGATGCTTTCAAACAAGAAGCCGATGTCATCATTTCGAACCGGATGGCTGATGAGTTAGCGGATGTACAAGACAAAGTGTATACACGTGATCTCTTTGGTAATGACTGATTAACTCCCCTTAAAATGGCAGAACGTCAAATTATACAATTTAGCGTTCTGCCATCACATCTTTATGACCCTTCCCGTATCCTCTTAACTAAATTCTGAACTCATACAGAAAAGAGCAGTACTGATTTAGCACTTTGGATAAATAAGTGGTAATTGGCTGTACTTGCATCTGAACTTCCAAGAAATATCATCAGGTGCATTCCAGATTAATTATTCAGGTCAAATATTGAAAGTGTAATTATTTTTTCCTGGTAAAAGTAAGTTTGTTTGTTCTTCTATCTTTAATATAAGAAATTAGATAAAAGATAGCGACAGCTAAGAGTATGGCAGCGATAACTAAGAAAAATAAATTTTCCATAAGCTCTACCAGATGTAAATGTTGATATGCATCATTATGGTGAACATAATGAATGATTGCAATTCGTGTACCTGTCACCAACAACATACTCTTTTTTGGGGAAAATTCCTATAAGAGAATAGTTGTCATTATAATGGCTAAATATTCTTTTGAATGGTAATTGGATAGCATAATCTGTGCTATTTTGGCGGTAGGCTAGATAAAAAGTTACATATTCGCTGTTTGGCAAGGATTTATTACAAAGAAGGGTTGTGAAGGACAAATGAATATTATATGACTCATAATTATGTAACAAAGCCGCAATTTGCATAGCGCGGCTCTGTTACCGGACAGTCATCAGGACTTATAGTACGCTTTATACCACTCTACAAAGTTCTTCACCCCTTGCTTGACCGAAGTTTGCGGTCTGAAGCCAACAAGGTCATACAGCGGCTGCGTTTCAGCGCTCGTCTCCAGTACATCGCCAGGTTGCATTGGCATCATATTTTTCTTCGCTTCCATCCCCATTGCCTCTTCAAGCGCGGTAATGTAGTCCATCAGTTCAACAGGTGAGCTATTGCCAATATTATATACCCGATAAGGCGCTGAGCTGGTTGCCGGTGTGCCGGTTTCAACGGTCCAGCTTGGATCGGGCTGCGGAATGACGTCCTGAACACGAACAACGGCCTCAACGATATCATCAATATATGTGAAATCCCGTTTCATTTTACCGTAGTTGTATACGTCAATGCTTTGCCCTTGAAGCATTGCTTTTGTGAATTTGAATAAAGCCATATCCGGGCGTCCCCATGGTCCGTAAACGGTAAAGAAACGCAGGCCGGTAGTCGGGAGGCCATAAAGATGCGCATAGGTATGCGCCATCAATTCGTTGGCTTTTTTAGTTGCGGCGTAAAGAGATACCGGATGATCTACCGAATCATCGGTAGAAAACGGCATCTTACGGTTTAAGCCATAAACCGAACTGGATGATGCATAGACTAAATGTTGAACTTTAGTATGGCGACAGCCTTCGAGGATATTCAAAAAACCCGTCAGGTTGGCCTCGGCATAGGCGTGTGGGTTTTCCAGCGAATAACGTACGCCTGCTTGCGCTGCAAGGTGTATGACACGGTCAAACTTTTCATCAGCAAAAAGTTCCTCCATCCCTATGCGGTCGGCAATATCCAGCCTGACGAAGCTAAATAAAGGGAAGTCCAAAAGGTCCAGACGAGCTTGCTTCAGGTTCACATCGTAGTAGTCATTCATGTTGTCGACGCCGACAACGGTATGGCCAGCTGCAAGAAGACGTTGGCTAACATGGAAACCGATGAAGCCTGCAGCTCCAGTGACCAAAAATTTCATTCTTTCCTCCGGGATTGTGTTCCCCGCTTTACATAAAGGTCGATTTTACACTGGCTTTCGGTTGGGATCACTTTCTTTTCCGCATCTTATCCGGCAGGTGTGAAATGCAGGTTTTTTCTGCAAAAACACTACTGGTAAATGCTGATTAATAACTGCGATCTCATTTGACTGTTAGCCTCCGAACAATAGCCTTGTGTCTGGTCGGCGGTTTAGCGATTCGTGGCTATACCTAAAGGTTGCTGATGCCAGTAGGTTCGGCGTAATTTTGTTTAAAGTTATATTTTTCAGCAGCGGATTATTTAGCAAATGGGCAAAACTCGCGTCATGTTTTACTTTGTTTTTTCTTTTGTATCAATTGGTTGTGTCTTTTGTTTTTTGTTTAACAAATGTTTGAAATGTGTATTATTTGAGTAATCCATTAATCAGTAGGCTTTTTTATTTTTATTCCCGGCGCCCAGCGCTATAATCTGCGGACGAATTTCTTTGTGGAATGTGCAGTGTAGAGCATGAGTTGTTTATCCCGCTTTCGAAACATAGTGCCGCCGCCATGTGCAGAGGGTCTTCAAGCCTGGAAGTGCCTTGTCTCCCTGGCGGCGAAGACGATCTCTCTTTTTATCTTGCCCCGCATCGTGAATGCTCCTATATCGGCAGGCCGCCCGTTTCTCTTTCAGCGATGGTGAAAAGTGTATGTGTTATACCCTGCGTAAATGAGAAAGTCCTGATGGTTAATCCGTCGGCAAAGACGGAAAGTGTGAGGCATTTTGCGGCAAGATGAGGAACTGATGCATATTAAAAGCAGAGATATGTCTCAAGGTATATCTCTGCTTTTAGGTTTTCAGGACACCCATTCCGTGAGGCTGGCATTTCAGGCCGCTGAGTAAACGATCTGTCGACAGCCTGATGCGAAAGAGGGGGCGTTAAGCCTGGAGCACGGGAGCAGTACGCATTTTGGTTGCGACAGCCAATGGCGGTAGCGTGCCTAAAAAAGGCCATTCCACCTGACGGTCGATAAATTGATAGTAAAATAAAGCAATTATTTATTTAAGGATTTCAATATGTTACTTCCTGTAGTTATGGCTGGTGGTACCGGCAGTCGTCTCTGGCCGATGTCCCGCGAGCTTTATCCAAAACAGTTCCTCCGCCTGTTTGGGCAGAACTCTATGTTGCAGGAAACCATCACCCGACTCTCGGGCCTTGAAATCTATGAACCGATGGTCATCTGTAACGAAGAACACCGCTTTCTGGTGGCCGAACAGTTGCGTCAGCTCAACAAGCTGTCGAACAACATTATTCTCGAGCCGGTCGGGCGCAACACCGCCCCGGCCATCGCCCTGGCGGCCCTTCAGGCCACCCGCCACGGAGATGATCCGTTGATGCTGGTGCTCGCTGCCGACCATATCATCAATAACCAGCCGGTCTTCCACGACGCCATTCGCGTCGCCGAGCAGTATGCCGATGCAGGCCATCTGGTCACCTTCGGTATCGTGCCGAACGCCCCGGAAACCGGTTATGGCTACATCCAGCGCGGCGTGGCGCTCTCCGACAGGGCCCACACCCCGTACCAGGTGGCCCGCTTCGTGGAGAAACCGGATCGCGAGCGTGCTGAAGCCTACCTTGCCTCCGGGGAGTACTACTGGAACAGCGGCATGTTTATGTTCCGCGCCAAAAAATATCTCTCCGAGCTGGCCAAATTCCGCCCGGATATCCTGGAAGCCTGCCAGGCCGCGGTGAATGCCGCCGATAACGGCAGTGACTTCATCAGTATCCCGCATGACATTTTCTGCGAGTGCCCGGACGAGTCCGTGGACTACGCGGTGATGGAGAAAACCGCCGACGCGGTGGTGGTCGGTCTCGATGCCGACTGGAGCGACGTCGGCTCCTGGTCCGCCCTGTGGGAGGTCAGCCCGAAAGACGAGCAGGGCAATGTCCTCAGTGGCGACGCGTGGGTGCACAACAGCGAAAACTGCTACATCAACAGCGACGAGAAGCTGGTGGCGGCCATTGGCGTGGAGAATCTGGTGATTGTCAGCACCAAGGACGCGGTGCTGGTGATGAACCGCGAGCGTTCCCAGGATGTGAAGAAGGCGGTCGAGTTCCTCAAGCAGAACCAGCGCAGCGAGTATAAGCGTCACCGCGAGATTTACCGCCCCTGGGGCCGCTGCGACGTGGTGGTCCAGACTCCGCGCTTCAACGTCAACCGCATCACGGTGAAACCGGGAGGCGCCTTCTCGATGCAGATGCATCACCACCGCGCCGAGCACTGGGTGATCCTCGCCGGTACCGGGCAGGTGACGGTTAACGGCAAGCAGTTCCTGCTGACCGAGAACCAGTCCACCTTTATTCCCATTGGCGCTGAGCACAGCCTGGAAAACCCGGGCCGTATTCCACTGGAAGTGCTGGAGATCCAGTCGGGGTCTTACCTCGGCGAGGACGACATTATTCGTATTAAAGACCAGTATGGTCGTTGCTAATTTTTTTCGGGATAAAACGCAGAATGACACAGTTAACATGCTTTAAGGCTTATGACATTCGTGGTGAACTGGGCGAAGAGCTGAACGAGGATATCGCCTACCGTATCGGCCGCGCCTACGGCGAATTTCTGAAACCCGGGAAGATAGTGGTGGGGGGCGATGTGCGCCTCACCAGCGAGTCGCTGAAGCTGGCGCTGGCCCGCGGGCTGATGGACGCCGGCACCGACGTGCTGGATATCGGCCTGAGCGGTACCGAAGAGATCTACTTTGCCACCTTCCACCTCGGGGTGGACGGCGGTATCGAGGTGACCGCGAGCCACAACCCGATGAACTACAACGGCATGAAACTGGTGCGCGAGAACGCGAAGCCCATCAGCGGCGATACCGGGCTGCGCGATATTCAGCGCCTGGCGGAGGAAAACCAGTTCCCGCCGGTGGACCCGGCACGTCGCGGGACCCTGCGCCAGATTTCGGTGCTGAAGGAGTACGTTGACCACCTGATGGGCTACGTGGACCTGGCGAACTTCACCCGTCCGCTGAAGCTGGTGGTTAACTCCGGCAACGGGGCGGCGGGGCATGTGATTGATGAGGTGGAGAAACGCTTCGCGGCGGTCGGGGCGCCGGTGACCTTTATCAAGGTGCATCACCAGCCGGACGGCCATTTCCCGAACGGTATCCCGAACCCGCTGCTGCCGGAGTGCCGTCAGGACACCGCCGACGCGGTGCGCGCGCATCAGGCGGATATGGGGATTGCCTTTGACGGCGACTTCGACCGCTGCTTCCTGTTCGATGACGAGGCGTCGTTTATTGAGGGGTACTACATTGTCGGCCTGCTTGCGGAAGCGTTCCTGCAGAAGCAGCCGGGGGCGAAAATCATTCACGACCCGCGCCTGACGTGGAACACGGTGGACATCGTGACCCGCAGCGGCGGCCAGCCGGTGATGTCGAAGACCGGGCATGCGTTCATCAAAGAGCGGATGCGCCAGGAAGACGCCATCTACGGCGGTGAGATGAGTGCGCACCACTACTTCCGCGACTTCGCCTACTGCGACAGCGGGATGATCCCGTGGCTGCTGGTGGCGGAGCTGCTGTGCCTGAAGAACAATTCGCTGAAATCGCTGGTAGCGGACCGCCAGGCGGCGTTCCCTGCGTCGGGAGAGATCAACCGCAAGCTGGGGAATGCGGCGGAAGCGATTGCCCGCATCCGGGCGCAGTATGAACCGGCGGCCATCGACATCGACACAACGGATGGGATCAGTATTGAATATCCTGAGTGGCGCTTTAACCTGCGCACGTCCAACACGGAGCCGGTGGTGCGTCTGAACGTTGAGTCCAGAGCGGATACTGCGTTAATGAATGAGAAAACGACCGAGCTGCTCAACCTGTTAAAAGAGGAATCGCTTTGAGTCCTATGTTTTCAGCGATCTATCGCTACCGTGGTTTTATTATTGACAGCGTTAAGCGGGACTTTCAGTCCCGTTACCAGACCAGCTTTTTAGGCGCGGCATGGCTGATTTTACAACCGATCGCTATGATTTCCGTCTATACATTAATCTTTTCTGAGTTAATGCGTGCCCGCCTGGCGGGAATGGACGGCCCTTTTGCCTACAGTATCTACCTATGTTCCGGGGTGTTAACCTGGGGGCTGTTTACTGAAACGCTCAACAGTCTGGTTAACGTTTTTCTGACTAACGCCAACATTCTTAAAAAGCTCAGCTTCCCGCGGATCTGTTTACCGATCATCGTCACCGCTTCGGCGTTCATTAACTTTCTGATCATTTTCGGTCTGTTTGTGCTGTTTCTGATCGTCACGGGCAATTTCCCGGGCATGATTTTCTTTGAAATCATTCCGGTGCTGATCGTCCAGATGTTGTTCACTCTGGGCCTGGGCATTATCCTCGGGGTGCTGAACGTTTTTGTCCGCGACATCGGGCAGTTCGTCAATATCCTGCTGCAGTTTTGGTTCTGGTTTACGCCTATTGTCTATGTGTCCAAAACGTTACCGGAATGGGTATCAGGTCTGCTGGCGTATAACCCGATGGCGACTATTATCGGTTCCTACCAGAACGTGATGCTCTATCACCAGAGCCCTAACTGGATGGCGCTGCTTCCTGTCACGGTGGTGTCGGTCATTCTGTTTTTATTTGCCTGGCGTTTATTTAAAAAACATGCCGCTGATATTGTGGACGAGATTTAATCATGAGTATCAAAGTTCAGCACGTCGGCAAGGCGTATAAGTATTACCCATCCAAATGGAACCGGGTTATTGAGAAATTACTGCCGGGCGATAAGCCGCGTCACAGCAAGAAGTGGGTATTAAAGGATATCAATTTCAGCATTGAACCCGGTGAAGCAGTCGGCATTGTGGGGGTAAACGGCGCAGGTAAAAGTACGTTGCTAAAGCTGCTGACCGGCACCACTCAGCCCACCAAAGGGAGCATTGAGATCCAGGGGCGCGTCGCCGCGCTGCTGGAGCTGGGCATGGGGTTTCATCCCGACTTTACCGGCCGGCAGAACGTGTATATGTCCGGGCTGATGATGGGCCTGAGTCGGGAAGAGATCGAACGCTTAATGCCGGAGATCGAAGCCTTCGCCGATATCGGCGACTACATTGAAGAGCCCGTGCGCATCTATTCCAGCGGCATGCAAATGCGCCTGGCGTTCGCCGTCGCCACAGCCTCCCGGCCGGATATTTTGATCGTCGATGAAGCGCTCTCCGTGGGTGATTCCCGTTTTCAGGCGAAATGCTATGCTCGCATCGCGGACTTCAAAAAGCAGGGTACCACGCTGCTGCTGGTTTCCCATAGCGCCGGGGATATCGTTAAGCACTGCGATCGCGCCATTTTCCTCAAAAATGGTGACATTTGCATGGACGGTACCGCCCGTGACGTGACCAACCGTTATCTGGATGAGCTATTTGGCAAACCTGGTAAAGACAGCGCGACGAAAAGCGAAACGGCTACCTCGTCAGTCAGTGGCGAAAGCCAGATGTCGCTCGATGAGATTGAAGATGTGTACCACACGCGTCCAGGCTACCGTCCGGAAGAATATCGCTGGGGGCAGGGTGGCGCGAAAATCATCGATTACCATATCCAGAGCGCCGGGGTTGATTTTCCGCCCTCGTTGACGGGCAATCAGCAGACTGATTTTCTGATGAAAGTCGTGTTTGAATACGATTTTGATTGCGTGGTGCCTGGCATCCTGATTAAGACCCTCGATGGCTTATTCCTCTACGGAACCAACTCCTTCCTCGCCTCTGAAGGGCGGGAGAATATTTCGGTTTCCCGCGGTGATGTTCGAGTCTTTAAATTTAGCCTTCCGGTGGATTTAAACAGTGGCGATTACCTGCTGTCATTTGGTATCTCTGCCGGCAACCCGCAGACGGATATGACGCCGCTGGACAGACGTTACGACTCCATTATTTTACATGTGACTAAGAGCATGGATTTCTGGGGTGTCATCGATCTTAAGTCGTCCTTTACTAGCTACCAATGACGTTGAGAAAAACGATTCCATGACTAAAAACTTAAACACGCTGGTTAGCGAATTACCTGAGATTTATCAAACTATTTTTGGCCATCCCGAGTGGGATGGCGATGCCGCTCGCGATTGTAATCAACGTCTCGATTTGATTACCGAACAGTACGATAACTTATCCCGCGCGCTTGGGCGCCCGCTTAAAGTTCTCGATTTGGGCTGTGCTCAGGGCTTTTTTAGCCTGAGTCTGGCAAGCAAGGGCGCGACTATCGTTGGTATCGATTTCCAGCAGGAAAATATTAACGTGTGCCGCGCGCTGGCCGAAGAGAACCCCGATTTCGCCGCCGAGTTTCGGGTAGGCAGAATTGAAGAGGTGATCGCCGCGCTGGAAGAGGGTGAGTTTGATCTAGCCATTGGCTTAAGCGTGTTTCACCATATTGTTCATCTTCATGGTATCGATGAAGTTAAACGTCTGCTGTCGCGCCTGGCGGATGTCACCCAGGCGGTGATCCTTGAGCTGGCGGTGAAAGAAGAGCCTCTCTACTGGGGCGTTTCTCAGCCGGACGATCCGCGCGAGCTGATTGAGCAGTGCGCGTTTTATCGCCTGATTGGTGAGTTTGATACCCATTTATCCCCCGTACCGCGCCCGATGTACCTGGTCAGCAACCATCGTGTGCTGCTCAAAGATTTTAATCAGCCGTTTCAACACTGGCAAAATCAGCCCTATGCCGGTGCCGGCCTGGCGCATAAGCGCAGCCGTCGCTACTTCTTTGGCAAAGATTATGTATGCAAGTTTTTCTATTACGACATGCCCCACGGCATCCTGACGGCGGAAGAGAGCCAGCGTAATAAACAGGAGCTGCATAATGAAATAAAGTTCCTGGCTCAACCGCCAGAGGGCTTTGACGCGCCAGCAGTACTGGCCCACGGCGAAAATGCTCAATCTGGCTGGCTGGTGATGGAAAAACTCCCGGGTCGTTTGCTGAGCGATATGCTGGCAGCCGGGGAGGAGATCGATTATGAAAAAATCCTTGGTAGCTTGCTTCGTTCCTTAGCGGCGCTGGAGAAACAAGGGTTCTGGCATGACGATGTACGCCCGTGGAACGTGATGGTCAATGCCCGACAGCATGCCCGCTTAATCGACTTTGGTTCTATCGTCACCACGCCGCAGGACTGCAGCTGGCCGACCAACCTTGTCCAGTCGTTCTTCGTGTTTGTGAATGAGCTGTTTGCTGAAAACAAAAGCTGGAACGGTTTCTGGCGCTCGGCGCCAGTGCATCCGTTCAACCTGCCGCAGCCGTGGTCAAACTGGCTGTATGCGGTCTGGCAGGAGTCGGTTGAAAGCTGGAACTTTGCCCTGCTGTTGGCGCTGTTCGAAAAGAAAGCGAAGCTGCCGTCAGCTGAACAGCAGCGCGGGGCGACGGAGCAGTGGATTATCGCTCAGGAGACGGTGCTGCTGGAGCTTCAGTCCCGGGTGCGCAATGAAAGCGCCGGCTCGGAGGCGTTGCGCGGCCAAATCCATATCCTGGAGCAGCAGATGGCTCGACTGCAGGCCGCTCAGGATGCGTTAGTCGAGAAAGCTCAACAGCCAGTGGAGGTCAGCCATGAACTCGCCTGGCTTGGTGAGAATATGGAGCAGCTGGCGGCGCTGTTGCAGTCGGCACAAGCGCACTCCCAGGCTGACGTTCAACCCGAGCTGCCCCCTGAAACTGCTGAGCTACTGCAGCGACTGGAAGCCGCTAACCGGGAGATCCACCATTTAAATAACGAAAACCAGCAGCTTCGTCAGGAAATTGAAAAAATCCATCGCAGCCGTTCCTGGAGAATGACCAAGGGTTATCGTTATCTGGGACTGCAGTTCCATTTGCTGAGACAGTATGGTTTCGTGCAGCGTTGTAAACATTTTATTAAGCGAATCCTGCGGTTTGTTTTTTCGTTTATGAGAAAACATCCGAAGGTAAAACATACCGCGGTAAATGGGTTACATAAGCTGGGTCTTTATCAGCCGGCCTACCGTTTGTATCGTCGTATGAATCCGCTGCCGCACAGCCAGTATCAGGCTGATGCGCAGATTTTATCGCAGACTGAACTGCAAGTGATGCATCCGGAGCTTTTACCTCCGGAGGTTTATGAAATTTATCTCAAACTAACGAAAAATAAATAAGGAGATTAACTTGCATATTTTGATTGATGTCCAGGGTTACCAGTCGGAAAGTAAATTCCGCGGTATCGGTCGCAGTACCCTGGCCATGAGCCGCGCCATTATTGAAAATGCCGGTGAGCATCGCGTCAGTATTCTGATCAATGGTATGTATCCCATTGACAATATTAATGATGTCAAAATGGCCTATCGGGACCTGCTGACGGACGAGGATATATTCATCTTCTCCGCCGTCGCGCCAACGGCCTATTGCAATATCGATAACCACGGTCGTAGCAAAGCCGCACAGGCGACCCGCGATATCGCTATCGCCAATATCGCGCCTGATATTGTCTATGTTATTAGCTTCTTCGAAGGCCACGGGGATAGTTATACCGCGTCTATTCCAGCGGACAATATGCCGTGGAAGACGGTGTGCGTATGCCACGATCTGATCCCGCTGTTAAATAAAGAGCGTTACCTCGGCGACCCAAATTTCCGCGAGTTTTATATGAACAAGCTGGCGGAGTTTGAGCGGGCGGACGCGATTTTCGCTATTTCGCAGTCGGCGGCCCAGGAAGTGATCGAATATACCGACATCGCCAGCGATCGAGTGCTGAACATCTCCTCGGCGGTGGGCGAAGAGTTTGCGGTGATTGATTATTCCGCCGAGCGTATTCAGTCTTTAAAAGACAAATACAGCCTGCCGGATGAGTTTATCTTAACGCTGGCGATGATCGAGCCACGGAAAAACATCGAAGCACTCATTCATGCTTACAGCATGCTGCCTGCTGAATTGCAGCAGCGCTATCCAATGGTGCTGGCGTATAAGGTGCACCCGCAGGATCTCGAGCGTATTCTGCGTCTGGCGGAAAGTTATGGCCTCTCCCGTAGTCAACTTATCTTTACCGGCTTCCTGACCGATGACGATCTGATTGCGCTGTACAACCTGTGCAAACTGTTTGTGTTCCCGTCGCTGCATGAGGGATTCGGCCTGCCGCCGCTGGAAGCGATGCGCTGCGGGGCGGCGACCTTGGGTTCAAACATTACCAGCCTGCCGGAAGTTATTGGCTGGGAAGACGCCATGTTCAATCCGCATGACGTGCAGGATATTCGCCGGGTCATGGAAAAGGCGCTGACCGATGAGGCGTTTTATCGTGAGCTGAAGGCGCATGCTCTCACTCAGTCGGCCAAATTCTCCTGGGCCAACACCGCCCATCTGGCGATCGATGGTTTCACTCGCCTGCTGCAGTCGTCCAACGAGGCGGATGCCGGGCAGGTGGAAAGCGTGACCGCATCCCGCATCCAGACGATGCAAAAAATTGATGCGCTGAGCGAAGTCGACCGTCTCGGTCTGGCGTGGGCTGTTGCGCGTAATAGCTTTAAGCGCCATACCCGCAAGCTGCTGGTGGACATTTCGGTTCTGGCTAAGCATGACGCGAAGACCGGGATCCAGCGCGTTTCGCGTAGTATTCTTAGCGAATTACTGAAATCCGGAGTGCCGGGTTACGAGGTATCCGCCGTCTACTACACCCCTGGCGAGTGTTATCGGTACGCGAACCAATATCTGTCCAGTAATTTCCCAGGTGAATATGGTGCCGACGAACCGGTGCTGTTCAGCAAAGACGATATTCTGATCGCCACCGACCTGACCGCACATCTCTTCCCGGAAGTGGTGGCGCAAATTGACAGCATGCGCGCCGCCGGGGCGTTCGCCTGCTTCGTGGTGCATGATATTTTGCCATTACGCCGCCCGGAGTGGAGCATCGAAGGCATTCAGCGTGAATTCCCGATCTGGCTGTCCTGCCTCGCAGAGCATGCCGACCGGCTGATCTGCGTCTCTGCCAGCGTCGCCGAGGATGTGAAAGCGTGGATTGCGGAAAATAGCCATTGGGTGAAACCGAACCCGCTGCTGACCGTCAGCAACTTCCATCTGGGAGCCGACCTCGATGCCAGCGTACCGTCCACTGGCATGCCGGAAAATGCTCAGGCGCTGTTAGCAGCGATGGCTGCAGCCCCGTCATTTATCATGGTGGGTACCATGGAACCGCGCAAAGGACACGCCCAGACGCTGGCCGCCTTCGAGGAACTGTGGCGCGAGGGCAAAGACTACAACTTGTTTATCGTCGGCAAACAGGGCTGGAACGTTGACAGCTTGTGCGAAAAATTACGCCATCATCCGCAGCTGAACAAAAAGCTGTTCTGGCTGCAGAATATCAGCGACGAGTTTTTGGCCGAGCTATACGCTCGTTCACGCGCGCTGATCTTTGCCTCGCAGGGAGAAGGCTTTGGCCTGCCGTTGATTGAAGCGGCACAGAAAAAACTGCCGGTGATTATCCGCGACATTCCGGTGTTTAAAGAGATTGCTCAGGAACATGCCTGGTATTTCTCCGGTGAAGCGCCGTCCGACATCGCGAAGGCGGTAGAAGAGTGGTTAGCCCTGTACGAGCAAAACGCGCATCCTCGTTCCGAAAATATCAACTGGTTAACCTGGAAACAGAGCGCGGAATTTCTCCTGAAAAACCTGCCGATTATCGCGCCAGCCGCGAAGCAATAATCGCTATCAACAGGGCTACTCCGGTGGCCCTTGTGATGAGTTCGTTATGAAAATTATTTTTGCTACTGAGCCAATTAAATACCCATTAACGGGCATCGGTCGGTATTCCCTGGAGCTGGTTAAGCGGCTGGCGGTTGCCCGTGAAATCGAAGAGCTGAAGCTGTTTCACGGCGCGTCTTTTATCGATCAGATCCCCCAGGTAGAGAATAAAAGCGATGCCAAAGCCAGCAACCATGGTCGTCTGTCGGCGTTTCTGCGTCGCCAGCCGCTGCTGATTGAGGCGTATCGCCTGCTGCATCCGCGGCGCCAGGCGTGGGCATTGCGCGATTACAAAGACTACATTTACCATGGTCCCAATTTTTACCTACCGCATCGCCTGGAACGCGCTGTGACCACGTTTCATGACATCTCTATATTTACCTGCCCGGAATATCATCCAAAAGATCGGGTTCGCTATATGGAGAAGTCCCTGCACGAGAGCCTGGATTCGGCGAAGCTGATCCTGACCGTCTCCGACTTCTCGCGCAGTGAAATTATCCGCCTGTTCAACTATCCGGCAGAGCGGATCGTCACCACCAAGTTGGCCTGCAGCAGCGATTATATTCCGCGCAGCCCGGCGGAGTGCCTGCCGGCACTGCAAAAATATCAGTTGTCATGGCAGGGGTATGCGTTATATATCGGCACCATGGAGCCGCGTAAAAATATCCGCGGTCTGCTGCAGGCCTATCAGTTGCTGCCGATGGAGACTCGCATGAGCTACCCGCTGATCCTTAGCGGTTATCGCGGATGGGAAGACGATGTGCTGTGGCAGTTAGTCGAGCGCGGTACGCGAGAAGGGTGGATCCGTTACCTGGGCTATGTCCCGGATGAGGACCTGCCTTATCTGTACGCGGCGGCCAGAACCTTTGTTTATCCCTCCTTCTATGAGGGATTCGGTTTACCTATTCTTGAAGCGATGTCTTGCGGTGTGCCGGTAGTATGTTCAAATGTCACTTCTTTGCCTGAGGTGGTTGGCGATGCCGGCCTCGTTGCCGATCCTAATGATGTAGACGCGATTAGCGCGCATATTTTGCAGAGCCTGCAGGATGATAGCTGGCGGGAAATCGCCACCGCGCGCGGTCTTGCCCAGGCGAAACAGTTTTCGTGGGAGAACTGTACGACCCAGACCATTAACGCCTATAAATTACTCTAAGGGTGTCAGTTGAGAGTTCTACACGTCTATAAGACCTACTATCCCGATACCTACGGCGGTATTGAGCAGGTCATTTATCAGCTAAGTCAAGGCTGCGCCCGCCGGGGAATCGCAGCCGATGTTTTTACTTTTAGCCCGGACAAAGAGACAGGTCCCGTCGACTACGAAGACCATCGGGTCATTTATAATAAGCAGCTTTTTGAAATTGCCTCCACGCCGTTTTCGTTGAAAGCGTTAAAGCGTTTTAAGCAGATTAAAGATGACTACGACATCATCAACTACCATTTTCCGTTTCCTTTCATGGATATGCTGCATCTCTCGGCGCGGCCTGACGCCAGAACGGTGGTAACCTATCACTCTGATATTGTTAAACAAAAACGGTTAATGAAGTTGTACCAGCCGCTACAGCAGCGATTCCTCGCCAGCGTAGACTGCATTGTTGCCTCGTCGCCAAACTACGTGGCCTCCAGCCAGACCCTGAAAAAATATCAGGATAAAACGGTAGTGATCCCGTTTGGTCTGGAGCAGCATGACGTGCAGCACGATCCGCAGAGGGTTGCGTACTGGCGGGAAACCGTCGGCGATAATTTCTTCCTCTTCGTCGGTGCTTTCCGCTACTACAAAGGGCTGCACATTCTGCTGGATGCAGCCGAGCATAGCCGGCTGCCGGTGGTGATCGTCGGGGGCGGGCCGCTCGAGGCGGAAGTGCGTCGTGAAGCGCAGCAGCGCGGGCTGAGCAATGTGGTGTTTACCGGCATGCTTAACGACGAAGATAAATATATTCTTTTCCAGCTCTGTCGTGGCGTGGTATTCCCATCGCATCTGCGCTCTGAGGCGTTTGGCATTACGTTGCTGGAAGGTGCACGCTTTGCCAGACCGCTGATCTCCTGTGAGATCGGCACCGGGACCTCATTCATTAACCAGGACAAAGTGAATGGATGCGTGATCCCGCCGAATGACAGTCAGGCACTGGTGGAGGCGATGAATGAGCTCTGGCATAACGATGAAACCGCCAGCCGCTATGGCGAAAACTCGCGTCGTCGCTTCGAAGAGATGTTTACAGCTGATCATATGATTGACGCGTATATTAATCTTTATACTTCGTTGCTCAATGAGAAATCAGGCTCGATAGGGTAAGGCGAATTGTCTAGCACGCCACTGGTGATATAAATTCTCTTAAACATCGAAGGTCAATATTGTTATATAGGCCTTCAATGTTTAGTGAAATGATTATCAGGAGGAACTAGATGAAATAAAGATACGGAAATTAATATTCTTGCTCACAGCAATAATTATATATCAATAAAGAAAAGTTATGCTTAATTTATTTACTCGTTATTTCTCGGTCGGTATTTTAAATACGCTTATACATTGGGTTGTATTTTACTTATTGATTATTCCAGGCACTACCCAGGCGATAGCCAATCTTTTGGCATTCTGTGTGGCGGTAACCTTCTCCTTCTTCGTTAATGCTGCCTGGACCTTCAAGGCCAGGGCCACATCACTTCGTTACCTGTTGTATGTTGTTTTTATGGGCGCAGTAGCGATGTTGACCGGTATGACTGCTGACAGCCTTCAGATCCCACCTCTTGCCACCCTTGTCATTTTTTCGGCTATCAGTTTGGTATGTGGCTTCCTCTATTCAAAATTTGTCGTTTTCAGGGAATTGAAATGAAAATATCTCTGGTTGTTCCCGTCCTTAATGAAGAGGACACGATCCCTCTTTTTTATAAAGAAGTGCGGTCGAAACTTGAGAACTGGGAAACGGAAATAATATTTGTAAATGACGGCAGTAGTGATGCAACCGAAAAAATTGTCAGTGCCCTGAGTCTCTCCGACCCGTTAGTCAAGTTACTGTCTTTTACGCGGAATTTTGGTAAAGAGCCGGCTCTATTTGCCGGTCTGGAGCATGCCAAAGGCGACGTTGTCATCCCTATCGATGTTGATCTGCAGGATCCTATTGAGGTGATCCCGCAGTTGCTTAAAAAGTACCAGCAGGGCGCAGAAATTGTGTTGGCGAAGCGAATTGATCGCCATACTGACGGCTATTTAAAACGCAAGACGGCGGAATGGTTCTATCGTTTACATAACAAAATTAGTTCACCGAAAATTGAAGAGAACGTCGGGGATTTCCGCCTGATGTCACGTTCAGTCGTGGATAATATCCTACGCTTACAGGAAAGAAACCTGTTCATGAAAGGGGTGCTATCCTGGGTCGGCGGTTCGGTTGATATCGTTGAGTACGCGCGTGCTGAGCGAATAGCCGGGAAAACCAAATTCAATGGCTGGAAGTTGTGGAATCTGGCATTGGAGGGGATCACTTCATTTTCAACGTTTCCTCTCCGAGTATGGACGTATATTGGCGTCATTGTCGCCGGATTGTCGTTTTTGTACGGTGTCTTTATGATCGTTGATACGCTTATTTTTGGTAATCGGGTTAGTGGTTATCCATCTATAATGGTATCTATACTTTTTCTTGGCGGTATCCAGCTTATTGGGATTGGTGTGTTAGGTGAGTATATTGGTAGAATATATTTAGAAACGAAAAACCGACCGAGATATTTATTGAAGGATAAGGAAAGCAAATGATAGGTTGGAAAAAGCATTGGAAAATTTATTTATTTTCCTTACTCACAGTATTCTATTTTTTCTATGTTTTCAGAAATGCGATTATTTCTGATCCGGCTTCATTTTTCCTTGAGGCAAAGGATATTGCGGCGGGTAACTGGGCATTAGTTGGCTGGAATTTGTCCACTGTCAATTTTTACTTTACTGAGATGATACCATTTGCCATAGCTATTAAGCTATTCGGCCCGCATGTTTCCTTGTTGTGGCTGATCCCGGCGGCCTACTATGCTCTGGTGATGGTACTATCCTTCTCTATTGCCAAACGTAACAAGTTTGGAATGGCTGTGCTTTTCATCATGGCATTGCCCTGTACCTTTGCGGTCTTTACGACTATTGATGCCTGTATCCATATAGGGGCATTAATTATCGCTTTAATAACAATAAATAGTATGCAAAAGCAGCCTGGCGCGATTGCGATTGCTCTTTTAGCAATCCTCAACGCGATGGCGATTTTTAGCGACAGTTTGTATTTTTATTTTATGACAGTACCTTTACTGGTTTCACTACTTGCTTGGCCTGTGTTGTTCAAAGAGCGTGTTAAATACAAATGGTTATTAATGACGATATTATCTGTTGTCATTGCCTTTGTTATGAATAAAATATTGTCGGCAATCCCGCATTTTTATATCCAGGGCTATACTCCACCGGAATTTGTGGCAATCGATAAGTTCTGGTCAAATGTATATTACATGTACTATGGATTAGTTCATCTATTTGGGGCAGATTTCTACGGGAAACCGATTGGTGATGTTTCGACACTCAAAAACTTTTTCCGTTTTATTTGTACTTTATCGGTTCTTGTGTTCGGCATTTTTTATTCTTTGCGTACTAAATCAGCACATATTATTGACCGGTTGCTGATCGTATCAATTATGGTGCTAGCCGTAGCCTTTGTATTTAGTAACATGCCGGTGGACATACGCTCAGTCAGGTATTTAGTGCCATTGGTTTTTATGCTGTTAATTTTCATTGCTCGCAATGTGGTGATTAATCGGCAATCGGTATTATTAGTCCTTATCCCATCTTTTCTGATTTTTTTGGTCAATCTGAGCGACTGGAAAACGGAATACCGGGATAGCTCCTATGTGAAAGTTGCCAAATACATTGACAGTCATGACTTAGGTTCTGGGTTCGGCAGTTTCTGGTTGACCACTTCTGTTTCCATACATTCAAAGAATGCGATAAGCATAGCCCCGACGATTGTCGAAGAACAGCAAAAACGGTTACGACCTTATCATTGGTTGTCTAATGAGCAGTGGTACACAATCAGAGCAAGGTACTATATTGCAAGTTCTGATGAGGAAGTTGCGGCAATGAGCCAGGTTTTTGGCAAAGACTATCGGTTAGAAATAGTGTCTGGTATCAGACTGATGATTTACCCTGATGCACGAATTTTTACCTCTGAATAGGCAAAGTTAATTCAGAGGTTTCTGTGAGGTAATTCATGAAGCCCTGGCATTTTGCCAGGGCTGATTAGGTTTTAGGAGGCGGCTAGTCCACCGTTTAATATTACTTATGCCTCGCCCTTAAATTATCAATCACTTCCCCTAAATTCAGCCCCTGGTCCTGCAACAGTACCAGCAGGTGATACATCAGGTCTGACGCTTCATTCTTCAGTTCAAACTTGTCATTTACCGTCGCGGCCAGCGCGGTCTCCACGCCTTCTTCCCCCACTTTCTGCGCAATACGTTTGGTGCCGCTGGCATACAGTTTCGCAGTGTAGGAGCTCTCCGGGTCGGCATGTTTGCGCTCGGCCAGCAGTTGTTCCAGTTGATAGAGGAACAACCACTGGTGTCCGGTTTCCCCGAAGCAGCTTGACGTCCCTTTGTGGCAGGTCGGGCCTATCGGGTTGACCAATACTAGCAAGGTATCGTTATCGCAATCCGGGGTGATGCTGACCACATTAAGAAAGTTGCCGGAGGTTTCACCCTTTGTCCACAGGCGCTGTTTGGTGCGCGAGTAGAAGGTCACTTTGCCGCTTTCTTGCGTTTTCGCCAACGCGTCCTCATTCATATATCCCAGCATTAACACTTCGCCAGATTCAGCGTGCTGTATGATGGCCGGCATCATGCCGTCGGTTTTTTGCCAATCCAGCTGTTCACTCAACATACCCTGATCTCCACGCCCTGGGCTGCCAGGAACGTTTTTAATTCGCCAATATTAATAATCTGTTTATGGAATACGGAAGCGGCGAGAGCGCCATCGACGTTGGCGTCGCGGAAGGCCTCAAGGAAGTGCTCCATGGTTCCGGCGCCGCCGGAGGCAATCAACGGAACGTTACACACTTCGCGGACCTTTCTGAGCTGATCCAGATCGTAACCGTTGCGCACGCCGTCCTGGTTCATCATGTTGAGGACGATTTCTCCCGCTCCGCGCTTTTGTACTTCCTGCACCCAATCCAGCGTCTCCCATTGGGTGACGCGAGTCCGGCTTTCATCGCCGGTGTACTGATTAACGTGATATTTACTGGTTTGTTCATCAAACCAGGTATCGATACCTACCACGATGCACTGCACGCCAAAGCGATCGGCGAGGCGGGTAATTAACGTTGGATCCGCAAGCGCAGGCGAGTTAATTGAAATTTTGTCGGCTCCGAAGGAGAGGATCTGCGCTGCGTCTTCCAGAGACTTAATCCCGCCCGCGACGCAGAATGGAATATCAATCACTTCCGCCACGCGCGAAACCCAACTTTTATCGACTACCCGGCCATCGCTGGAGGCGGTGATATCGTAGAACACCAGCTCATCCGCGCCTTCATCGGCATAGCGTTTTGCCAGCGGCACAATATCGCCGATAATTTCGTGATTGCGGAACTGTACGCCTTTCACTACCTGGCCGTCGCGGACGTCAAGGCAGGGGATTATCCGTTTTGCCAGCATTGGATAGCCTCCGTTACGTTGAATTTACCTTCCAGCAGCGCGCGGCCGACGATCACGCCGCGAACGCCGGTTCCGCGCAGCGCGGCAATATCGTTGAGACCGCCGATCCCACCGGAAGACTGGAACGCCACCTGCGGATAACGCGCGCAGACTTCTTCATACAGTGAGACGTTGGAACCCGCGAGAGTGCCATCGCGGGAGATATCGGTACACAGCACATGTTGCAAGCCGACCGGCAGATAGCTCTCCACCAGCTCTTCCAGAGTGACGCCAGAGTTTTCCTGCCAGCCGCTCACCGCCACCTGTTTATTGCCATCGGCATCAATGCGTACGTCCAGCGCCAGTACCAGATGTTCGGGGCCAAAGCGTTTAAACCAGGCTTTGACCACCTCCGGCGATTTTACCGCCGTTGAACCGACCACCACGCGCGCCACGCCGGCGTCAAGCAGTGCGGCAACGTCTTCTTCTGTACGTACGCCGCCGCCGACCTGTACCGGTACCGTAACGCCGGCGACTAAGGTCTTAAGCAGCGGAATCTGGCGTTTTGCCGGATCTTTTGCTCCGGTCAGATCGACCAGGTGCAATACTTCCGCGCCCTGATCTGCATAGGATTGCAGGCGTGGTAACGGATCGTTGCCATAGTCGCGTTGCTGGCCGTAGTCCCCCTGATGCAGGCGCACCACGGTACCGTCAATTAAATCTAAAGCTGGAATGATCATTACATCTCCAGGAAATTTTTCAGCAGCTGCGCACCGGCGCTACCTGAGCGCTCAGGGTGGAACTGTACGCCAAAGAAGTTATCTTTCTGCACCGCTGCGGTGAAGGCCTCGCCGTAGTTGCATTGCGCGATAGTGTACGGGTTGACCGGCATGGCGTAGCTATGTACGAAATAGAAATAAGCGCCTTCTTCAATGCCGCGGAACAGGCGATCGCCGGCTTTGGCATACACCCGGTTCCATCCCATATGCGGCAGCGGCAGTCCGTGATCGGTCATTTTCGGCACCTCTTCATCAATAATGCCCAGCAGCTCGACGCCGTTTGTCTCTTCGCTGCGGCTCCCGAGTAACTGCATGCCAAGACAGATCCCCAGCACCGGCTGGGTACAAGCTTTAATAAGCTCAATGAGCTCACGTTCGCGCAGCTGATCCATCGCAGCCTGCGCGGTGCCGACGCCGGGCAGAAAAAGTTTATCGGCGCGTAGAACAACATCCGGCTCGCGGCTGACCACTGGCTCATAGCCGTGGCGGCTCACCGCAGATTTCACCGAGTTGAGGTTGGCGCACCCGGTATCGAGGATCACCACGTTCATCACAAGACCCCTTTTGACGATGGCAACGTGTCGCCCTGGACCCGAATGGCCTGGCGCAGCGTACGACCGAAGGCTTTGAACAGGCTCTCGACGCGGTGATGATCGTTTTTACCTTTGGTTTTCAGGTGCAGCGTCACCGCCATGGTATAGGAGAGCGAGCGGAAGAAGTGTTCGACCATCTCGGTGCTCAGGTCGCCAACGCGCTGATAGGTGAAGTCAGCTTTATATTCGAGGTGCGGACGGCCAGAGATATCCAGCGCGCAGCGCGCCAGGCACTCATCCATCGGCAGCACAAAGCCAAAGCGGTTAATGCCGCGCTTATCACCCAGCGCCAGCTTCAACGCTTCGCCTAACGCCAGGCCGGTATCTTCTACGGTGTGGTGATCGTCGATGTAAAGATCGCCGCCGACGTTAATTTCCAGGCGAAAGCCGCCGTGGGTGGCAATCTGATCGAGCATGTGATCGAAGAAACCCACGCCGGTGTGGATCTTGCTGCCGCCTTCACGGTCCAGCCAGACTTTAACGTCAACCTGGGTCTCTTTGGTGATGCGCTCAACGTGAGCATAGCGGTCGCGACGGGTCAGCTGTTCGCATATGGCCGGCCAGTTCAGCGTTTCACTGTTATAGCGCAGGCCGGTGATACCCATGTTATCCGCCAACTCGATATCGGTGGCGCGGTCGCCGATGACGTAACTGTGGGCTTTATCCATCACGCCGTCTTCCAGCCACGGCAATACCATCTGGGTCTTCGGCTTGCGGCAGTCACAGTTATCACCAGGCATGTGCGGGCAGATCAGGACGGATTCAAAGTTAACGCCCTGCGAGGAGAAGACCTGCATCATCAGGTTGTGCGGGCCGTCGAATTCCTCCTGCGGCAGGCTTTCGGTACCAAGGCCGTCCTGGTTGGTGATCATCACCAGCTTGTAACCTTCCTGCTGCAGCTTAAGCAGCGCCGGGATCACCTGCGGCTCGAAGGCCAGTTTTTCAAACCGGTCTACCTGAAAATCAACCGGCGGTTCAGAGATAAGCGTACCGTCACGGTCAATAAAGAGAAACTTCTGGGTCATACATTCTCCGCAGTCAAAGCGTCAATCACGCGCTGGCTCTCTGCACGGGTACCGATAGTGATACGCAAACAGCCGCTTAATGAGGGTTGTTTATTTTGGTCACGTAAGATAATGCCCTGATCCCACAAAGATTTAAACACCGCGCTGGAGGCGGTTATCCGCGCCAGCAGGTAGTTGGTCTCGGAATCGAACACCTGTTCGACGCAGGCGATGCCGCGCAGCGCATTGACCAGGTATGCGCGTTCATCCAGGATCTGCGCCACGCGTGCGCGCATAGCGGCAATGCCTGCCGGGCTTAATGCCTGGGCGGCGATATCGGCAACCGGCGTCGAGAGCGGATAAGGTGCGATGACTTTTAGCAGTACATTAATCACCTCTGCGTTAGCCAGCGTAAAACCGCAGCGCAGCCCGGCCAGCGCAAAGGCTTTCGATAAGGTGCGCAGGATAACCAGGTGCGGGTACTCGTTCAGCCAGTTCGCCAGAGATGCCTGGGGGCAGAACTCAATATAGGCTTCATCCGCTACCACGATCGCTTTACCGCGCGTCATTTCCAGCAGGGCGCGGAAATCTTGTGGATTGATTATCTGCCCGGTTGGATTATTTGGGCTGCAGACAAACACCACTTTCACGCCGGTGAGATTCGCTTCGATACCCGGTAAATCGAGCTGCCAGTCGGCGAGCGTCGGCACCGTGCGGCACTCAACGCCGATAGTTTCGGCGCTGACGCTATACATACCGTAGGTAGGCGGGCAATAAAGGACCGCGTCCTCGCCGGGTTCGCAAAAAGCGCGGATCAATAACTCGATACCTTCGTCAGCCCCGCGGCTCACCAGTACCTGCTCTGGTGTTACGCCAGCATATTGCGCATAGTTGTCGATAACCGCTTTCGGCTGCGGCTCCGGATAGCGGTTCAGCGTCTGTTCGGTTAGCTGGAATTCCACGGCGGTGGGGAATTCGTTGGCGTTCAACCACACGTCGCCTTTTCCCCCAAGACGGCGGGCGGATTGATACGGCGTCAGCGCGCGAATATTGGCGCGGGCTAAGTCTTCAATGCTCATGCTTGCTCCTTAAGGGCGGCCACGCGTAGCGTTACGGCGTTTTTGTGGGCAGTCAGCAGTTCGGCTGCGGCCAGGATCTCGATAGTTGGCGCGAGGGAGGCGAAGCCTTCACGCGTCAGCTCCTGTACGGTCATGCGCTTTTGGAAATCCGCCAGACCGAGGCTGGAACAGGTCGCGGTGTAGCCGTAGGTCGGCAGCACGTGGTTGGTGCCGGAGGCGTAATCACCTGCCGATTCTGGCGACCAGTCGCCGAGGAATACCGAACCAGCGCTGGTAATGCCGTCAACCAGTTCACGGGCGTTGCGGGTCTGGATAATCAGGTGCTCCGGACCGTACTGATTTGAGATCTCTACACATTGTTCGAGATCGCGAGCGACAATAATACGGCTGGCGGAAAGCGCTTCACGTGCGGTTTCGGCACGCGGCAGGGCAGCCAACTGACGTTCAACCGCTGCGGCGACCCGGGAGCCCATGTCGGCGTCGGGGGTCAGCAGGATAACCTGGGAATCCGGGCCATGTTCCGCCTGGGAGAGTAAATCGGAGGCGACGAAATCCGGCGTGGCGCCGCTGTCGGCAATCACCAGAACCTCCGACGGGCCGGCAGGCATATCGATAGCCGCGCCGTCGAGGCGCTGGCTGACCTGGCGCTTGGCCTCGGTGACGAAGGCGTTGCCAGGGCCAAAGATTTTAGCGACTTTCGCTACCGATTCGGTGCCGAAGGCCATTGCCGCGATAGCCTGCGCGCCGCCGACGTTAAAGATATTACGCACGCCGCACAGCTGCGCCGCATAAAGAATTTCATCGGCAATCGGCGGCGGCGAACACAGCACCACTTCCTGACAGCCGGCAATGCGCGCCGGCGTTGCCAGCATCAGCACCGTTGAAAACAGCGGCGCCGAGCCGCCCGGAATATATAAGCCGACAGAGGCGATAGGGCGGGTAAGCTGCTGGCAGCGTACGCCGGGCTGGGTCTCAACATCGACAACCTGCAACTGCTGCGCGTTGTGAAAGGTCTCGATATTGTTGACCGCTACCGCCATCGCTTGTTTGAGTTCGTCGCTGAGACGCGCGCCGGCAGCGGCAATTTCTTCGTCAGATACTTTCAGCGCCGTGACGGTGGTTTTATCGAATTTGGCACTATATTCGCGTAAAGCGGCATCGCCATTCTCTTTAACGTTGCCGAGGATCCCGGCTACCGTTTTGCTGATGCTCTCGGAAGCTGAAATCGCCGGGCGCATTAATAGTTGTTGCTGTTGTGCGGCGCTGCAGCTATTCCAGTCGATAATGGTATTGAAGCTCATGGTCATTTCCCCTGTTTGTTCCGTATGCGGATAGCTGGATTACTCCATCATCTTCTCGATCGGCAGCACCAGGATGGAGCTGGCGCCAAGCGCTTTCAGTTTTTCCATGGTTTCCCAGAACAGAGTTTCGCTGCTGACCATGTGCATCGCTACCCGCTGTTTATCGCCCGCCAGCGGCAGAATAGTTGGTCGTTCGGCGCCCGGCAGCAGCGCCACCACTTCCTCCAGCCGTTCGGTCGGCGCGTGCATCATGATGTATTTCGATTCGCGGGCCTGGATAACCCCCTGAATGCGGGTCAGCAGACGGTCGATCAGCTGCTGTTTCGCCTCGTCCATCTCGCCGTCACGCTGGATCAGGCAGGCTTTGGAACGATAAATAACTTCAACTTCGCGCAGGCCGTTAGCTTCAAGGGTTGCGCCGGTAGAAACGAGATCGCAGATGGCGTCGGCAAGGCCAGCGCGCGGGGCGACTTCGACAGAACCGTTCAGCAGACAGGATTTAAAGGAGATACCTTTCTGATCGAGATAGCGTTTTAACAGGTTCGGGTAAGAGGTGGCAATGCGTTTGCCGTCCAGCGCCGCCGGGCCATTCCAGTTTTCATCCACCGGTGTCGCCAGCGACAGGCGGCATCCGCCGAAGTCCAGACGACGCAGGGTAAAGTAGCGCGGGTCTTCGCCCTGCGCACGGCGGCTCAGCAGCTCTTCTTCCAGCACGTTCTCGCCGATAATGCCAAGGTCGACAACGCCGTCCATCACCAGCCCCGGAATATCGTCATCGCGAACGCGCAGAATATCGATCGGCATGTTTTCCGCAAGGGCGATCAGACGCTGGGTGTGCAGGTTGACTTTAATGCCGCAGCGGCCGAGCAGTTCGCGTGAATCTTCACTCAAACGGCCGGATTTCTGAATAGCTATGCGTAAACGGGTGTTGTCTAACATTGTTGTTTTCCTCTGAATACCTGTCTGAATCTGTCCGAATTCGGTCCAAAAAAAAGCCCCCGGAAGTGAATCTTCCGGGGGCTCTCTTTGCGTTCATGCACCACTGGAAGATCCAAACGTCTTCCAGCACACATCGCCTGAAAGACTAGTCAGGATGATGGTGATGATGGTGGTTTTTAAATTGAACGCTGTTCATAAAATTCTCTTTGAATGACTATGCATTTGATGTCTTTTAACCTAAACCAGTTGCGGCGCATAAAGCAAGCCCTTTTTTCCATCATTAATTCATTTCATATTCGTCGAACAAATTGTCAGGTCTCGCGGGCTAGCGTAGCCTAGTATCAGCACAGCGAATGAGTCAGGAGCCAGGGTATGAAAAAGGTCGCGATTGTCGGGTTAGGGTGGCTGGGCATGCCGCTTGCGTTGTCATTGCGCGCGCGCGGTTGGCATGTCACCGGCAGTAAAACGACGCAGGACGGCGTGGAGGCGGCGCGGATGTGCGGTATTGAAGGATATCCGCTGCGTCTTGAACCCCAGCTGATCTGTGAGGCTGAGGATCTGGACGCGATGATGAACGTCGATGCGCTGGTTATCACGTTACCTGCGCGGCGCACGGGCCCCGGGGAAGATTTTTATCTACAGGCGGTGCAGGAGATTGTTGATACCGCGCTCTCGCGGCATATTCCACGCATTATTTTTACCAGTTCGACCTCGGTTTATGGCAATACCGAAGGGACGATGAAGGAAAATTCGCCGCGCAATCCACAAACCGCCAGCGGCAGGGTACTGAAAGAGCTGGAGGACTGGCTGCATGCGTTGCCGGGCACCTCGGTGGATATTCTGCGTCTCGCCGGGTTGGTTGGGCCATCGCGCCATCCGGGCCGTTTCTTTGCCGGTAAATCGGCACCGGATGGCCAGCACGGTGTCAATCTGGTGCATCTGCAGGACGTTATTGCCGCGATTGAGCTATTGCTTCAGGCCCCGAAAGGCGGACACATCTATAATATATGTGCGCCGCAGCATCCGGCGCGCGGCGTCTTTTATCCGCAGATGGCCCGTGAACTTGGGCTGCCGTTACCGGTATTTACCGATAACCCGGAAGGCGGTAAAGGCAAAATCATTGATGGCAACCGGATCTGCTATGAGCTTGGCTTTGAATACCAGTACCCCGATCCGCTGGTGATGCCAATGGAGTAATCGCCAGCAGACGATCGCGTACCGTAAGGGGGGGCGATGAAACCACTGCTGGATGTTCTCGTTATTCTTGATGCCTTAGAAAAAGAGGGGAGCTTTGCCGCGGCTTCGGCAAAGCTCTATAAAACCCCCTCGGCGCTGAGCTATACCATCCATAAATTAGAAAGCGATCTGAATATCCAACTGCTGGATCGCAGCGGTCATCGGGCGCGCTTTACTTGCACCGGGCAGATGCTGCTGGAGAAAGGACGTGAGCTACTCCATACCGCTCGCGAACTTGAGCTGCAGGCCATCAGGCTACATCAGGGCTGGGAAAATACCCTGACCATCAGTGTCGATATGACTTTTCCTTTCTCTCTTTTAACTTCACTGATGGAACAGTTTTATCAACAACGCAACGTGACCCGTTTGCAGTTCACTAGCGCTGGTGGTTGGGATGCTCTGGCGGCAGGCGAGGTCGACATGGTGCTGGGCGCGCTTAACGAGCCGCCAACGCTGGTGGGTTATGGTTTTAGTCTGCTTGGCGATGTGGATCTGTGTTTTGTGGTCGCGATTAATCATCCGCTGGCGCAGGCTAAGGAACCGTTGAATTTGCGGGTGTTACAGCGATATCGGGCGATTATTTGCAATGCCGGGTTGCTGCAAAGCGAAAAGCAGGAGAGTGTGACGGTTTATGATATGAATAGCCTGCTGGAGCTGGTATGCGCCGGCCTGGGCTGGGCTTACCTGCCGCGCTACCTGGCTGAGGCCTGGCTGGAGAAGGGAAAATTGGTCGAGAAACGTATTAGCACACCTGCGCGGCTGCATCGGGCATGGATTGGCTGGAATGAAGACGTTTTTGGCCTTGCCGCGCAATGGTGGTTACAAGCGATATTAGCAAATAGTGCTATTCGTCAGATCTACAATACTAAAATAGTATGAATATTAGGCGGTTAGAATTCTTAGCCTATTAATAAACCTTTCAACATCTTGTCATTAAGCCAGAAGTTGTTGCAAAATACGCAGCCTGAAAACCAGAGACTAGCCGACGCTTTTTTTAAAGTGTCGGTTATTTTTTTGGTCGAAAGACACATCATTCAATACCAAGAGGCCGGGCTTCGTACCGGATAGATATTTACTAAAAACCGACAGTCGTTGTCGCTGAGGAATAGAAAGAAATGGGGCAATTTTTTGCTTACGCGCTGGCCTTCGCCGTAAAAGGGGATAACTATGTCGCATAACGCTACTCCAAATACCTCTCGCGTGGAATTACGTAAAACCCTTACGTTAGTTCCGGTTGTAATGATGGGCCTGGCCTATATGCAGCCGATGACGCTGTTCGATACGTTTGGTATCGTCTCTGGTATGACCGACGGTCACGTGCCGACGGCCTACGCCTTTGCGTTAATCGCTATTCTTTTTACTGCGCTGAGCTACGGGAAGCTGGTACGCCGTTATCCTTCCGCGGGTTCCGCGTATACCTACGCCCAGAAATCCATTAGCCCGACCGTTGGCTTCATGGTGGGTTGGTCTTCTCTGCTCGACTACCTGTTCGCGCCGATGATCAACATCCTGTTGGCGAAAATCTACTTTGAAGCGCTGGTGCCTTCGATTCCATCGTGGGTGTTTGTTATCGCGCTGGTCGCGTTCATGACCGCCTTTAACCTGCGCAGCATCAAGTCCGTCGCCAACTTCAACACCGTTATCGTGGTGCTGCAGGTGGTACTGATTGCCGTGATCCTCGGCATGGTGGTGTATGGCGTATTTGAAGGCGAGGGCGCCGGTACGCTGGCCAGCAGTCGTCCGTTCTGGTCCGGCGATGCGCACGTTATCCCGATGATTACCGGGGCGACGATTCTCTGCTTCTCATTTACCGGCTTTGACGGCATCAGCAATCTGTCTGAAGAGACCAAAGATGCAGAACGCGTTATTCCGCGCGCTATCTTCCTGACTGCGCTGATTGGCGGCCTGATCTTCATTTTTGCCACCTACTTCCTGCAGCTGTACTTCCCGGATATCTCGCGCTTTAAGGATCCGGATGCCTCACAGCCTGAAATTATGCTGTATGTGGCGGGTAAAGCCTTCCAGGTAGGCGCGCTGATCTTCTCCACCATCACCGTGCTGGCTTCCGGTATGGCGGCGCATGCTGGCGTTGCGCGTCTGATGTACGTGATGGGCCGTGATGGCGTATTCCCGAAAAGCTTCTTCGGCTACGTGCATCCGACCTGGCGCACCCCGGCGATGAACATCATCCTGGTTGGCGCGATCGCGCTGCTGGCGATTAACTTTGACCTGGTGATGGCGACTGCGCTGATTAACTTCGGTGCGCTGGTGGCGTTCACCTTCGTTAACCTGTCGGTTATCTCGCAGTTCTGGATCCGCGAGAAACGCAACAAGACGCTGAAAGACCACTTCCAGTATCTGTTCCTGCCGATGTGCGGCGCCCTGACCGTTGGCGCGCTGTGGGTTAACCTGGAAGAGAGCTCAATGATCCTGGGTCTGATCTGGGCCGGTATCGGTCTGATTTACCTGGCGTGCGTAACCAAAAGCTTCCGCAACCCGGTACCGCAGTACGAAGACGTTGCGTAATTACGCTTTATGATAAGAAAAGCCGGAGGGAAACCTCCGGCTTTTTTGTTTCTGGCGTCCGCTGGTTTTCCCTGCTGGCGGCTGTCGCTTTGCCGGGGGCACTGGGATGGCTTACTTCTCCTGTCGCATCACATTAAGCAGCGTATCCAACAGCCCTGGAAAACGGGCATCCAAATCGTCGCGGCGAAGCGAAATGAGATTTTCCCGCCCCTGAGGACGTTGCCAGATCACGCCGCTGTCGCGCAGCACCCGCCAGTGGTGAGTCATGGTGGATTTAGCGATATCTTCTTTGCGCAATGCGTTACAACTCTGCTCGCTGCCGTCGGAGAGCGTGCGAATGATTTCCAGCCGCAAGGGGTTGCCCAGGGCAAAAAGAACATTTTCGAGGCGAATTTGTTCACGTTCGGGGTGATTGACGATCATAATATTCCTGTGTCGGCGGTTGTGCTGTTCACGCGAACAGCAACCCGTATCGGCGGCTGGCGGCTACTATACCCAAACTCCTTTTCTTGCGCCACGCGCGCCGTCGCAAGCTGACCGATAGCAGTGATAGTGAAAATAGTTCGAGTATACTCGTACAGTTGTACTATTATAGATGCCGTAAACCTAACCGCGGCAGATTTAGCCGCTCATTGACAGTCAAAATGACTAAGGACGCATCATGCCCCGACCCATCCCCCTCGAACGTTATCGCAACATCGGTATCTCCGCGCATATCGATGCCGGCAAAACCACCACCACTGAGCGCATTCTGTTTTACACCGGGATGAGCCATAAGCTGGGTGAAGTACATGATGGCGCGGCAACTACCGACTGGATGGCGCAGGAGCAGGAGCGTGGGATTACCATTACTTCCGCAGCGGTAAGCTGCTTCTGGCCCGGGATGGACCGCAGCTTTGAGCCCCATCGTATCAATATCATTGATACCCCGGGGCACGTGGACTTTACCATCGAAGTAGAACGTTCGATGCGCGTGCTGGACGGCGCGGTGATGGTCTATGACTCGGTCGGCGGCGTGCAGCCGCAGTCGGAGACCGTCTGGCGGCAGGCTAATAAGTATCACGTCCCGCGGTTGGCTTTCGTTAACAAAATGGACCGCCCGGGCGCCGATTTCTTCCGCGTGGTGCAAATGATGATCGATCGCCTGAAGGCCAATCCGGTGCCGATTGTTATCCCCATTGGCGCTGAAGAGCATTTCACCGGCGTCGTCGACCTGATAAAGATGCGGGCCATTCTGTGGGATGATGCAACGCAGGGGATGACGTTCAGCTATGCGCCTGTGCCTGATGACCTGCTGCCGACGGCTCAGGAGTGGCGGGAAAAAATGGTTTCGGCTGCGGCGGAAGCCAGTGATGAGCTGATGGATAAATATCTCGAAAGCGGTGAACTGAGCGAAGCGGAAATTGTGGCCGGGCTACGTAAACGCACGGTTGGCGGCGAAATCCAGCCGGTGCTCTGCGGCAGCGCCTTTAAAAATAAAGGCGTGCAGCGGATGCTCGATGCGGTCGTTGAGTTAATGCCGTCGCCGCTGGATATTCCGGCGATTCAGGGCATTGATGATAAGGGGCAACCGTCGGAGCGTCACCCGAGCGACGATGAGCCGCTGTCTGCGCTGGCGTTTAAACTCATGACCGATCCCTACGTCGGCCAGTTGACCTTTATTCGCGTCTATTCCGGGACGTTGAAAAAAGGCGATGCGGTCTTTAACCCGGTGAAGGGCAAGAAAGAGCGTATCGGGCGCATCGTGCTGATGCATGCCAACGATCGCCACGAAGTCGACGAGCTGCATGCCGGTGATATTGCCGCCTGTGTTGGTCTAAAAGATGTCACGACGGGCGATACGCTGTGCGATCCGGATGCGGTCATCACTCTTGAGCGTATGGAGTTCCCGGAACCGGTCATTTCGCTGGCGATTGAACCGAAGACCAAGGCCGACCAGGAGAAAATGGGCATTGCGCTACAGCGGTTGGCTTCCGAGGATCCGTCGTTCCGCCTGCATACCGATGAAGAGTCCGGGCAGACGATTATCTCCGGGATGGGGGAGTTGCATCTGGAGATTATCGTCGACCGCATGAAACGCGAGTTCGGCGTTGAGGCGAATATTGGCCGTCCGCAGGTTACCTATCGGGAAACCATCCGTAAAACGGTGAAGGATGTGGAAGGCAAATTTGTGCGTCAGTCCGGCGGTAAGGGGCAGTATGGGCACGTCGTGCTGACCCTGGAGCCATTGGCGGCGGGGAGCGGCTTTGTGTTTGAAGATGCCACCAAAGGCGGGGTCGTACCGCGTGAATACATCCCTTCTGTGGAAAAAGGGCTGCGTGAAGCGATGGGCACCGGCGTGCTGGCGGGCTATCCGGTTGTCGACGTTAAAGCGACCCTGACGTTTGGTTCGTATCATGACGTCGACTCCTCCGAAATGGCTTTCCGTATGGCGGCGATTTTCGGCTTTAAGGAAGGGGCGCGAAAAGCGGACCCGGTGATCCTGGAGCCGGTGATGCACGTCGAGGTGGAGACGCCGGAAGAGTACGCCGGCAATATTATGGGCGATCTCTCTTCCCGTCGCGGAATGGTGCAGGGGATGGAGGAGCGTTTCGGTAGCCAGATTATTCGTGCCGATGTGCCGCTGGCCGAAATGTTCGGTTATTCCACCACGCTGCGCTCGATGTCGCAGGGTCGCGCGACCTATAGCATGGAGTTCCATCATTACGCAGAAGCGCCGCGTAACGTGGCCGACGATATCATCGCCAGCCGCGCGAAAAGTTAAGTCAGTACTCCCGGGCTACGGTGACGGCCTGGCCCGGGTTAAACGATTTCCTGCGCATATTGCCACAGCGCTTTCAACAGGGCTTGTTTTTCACTATCGTCAGCATACTGTTGATACATCACCTGCAGTTCATCGGCATAGGCCTGCAAAAACTCCGGCGTAAAGACGTTACGGCGGTGCTCTAACCAGCGCTGCTGTTCGTTTTCATCAAGCGTACCGGGGAAGTTTCGCGCGCGGTAGTTAAACAGCAGGCGTTCAATGCGTTTATCCGCAAACGTAATATCCAGCGTTGGCAGGTTACGCGGTTCGGTTTCCAGCACTATCTTCATCGCCGCGCGATCGGCATCGCTAAAGAATCCGTTGTACAGTTGGGCGTCAACATTATCCGATGGCACGAACGGTTCGGCTTCGGCATACAGGGCCACCACTTTCTCACGTACCTGCGGATTTGCGCGCAGCAGTTGGGCGTTCTCCAGGCAGCGCTGAATATTGATACCTAAACGGTCGGCATCCTGCGGGCGCAACGTATTGGCCTGCGCCAGCACCGGGCATTTATTTAAATGCACCAGCTTAATCGGCGCTGCCGGTAAATCGCCGAGTTCGTCTCGCGGAGTATACAGGCGCTCGCGCAATGTATTGGCGTCGAGCTCCAACAACGGCGACATATCCCCCGCCAGGTCAACCATAATCACCGCATTGCGGTTATCCGGATGCCAGGCCAGCGGCGCGACCAGGCTAGTGTTGCCGCGGGCGGCGCCGAACATACCGGAAACGTGGACCAGTGGTTTCAACTGCGGCACGTCGATTAACGTCGCCAGCTTGCGTTTATTTCGATGACTGTACAGATAGTCAAACAGGCGCGGCTGATGGGTCTTCACCAGTTTCGCCATCGCAATAGTGGCGTATACATCGGCCATCGCATCGTGGGCATTGCTATGCTCTATGCCATTCGCGACGGTCAGATGCTCAAGGCGGAAGCTTGGCAGACCATCTTCATTTTCAGGCCAGTTGATACCTTCCGGGCGCAGGGCATAGCAGGCGCGCATCACATCCAGCAGGTCCCAGCGCGAATTATCATGCTGCCAGCTCCAGGCGTACGGATCGTAAAAGTTGCGGTAAAAAATATTACGGCTGACTTCATCATCAAAACGGACATTGTTGTAGCCGACGATACAGGTTTTCGGCACCGTGAACAGATCGTTGATGCGGCGGGCGAAAGCGGCCTCGTTGTCGCCTTTGGCCAGCGCTTCCTGTGGCGTAATTCCGGTAATCATCACCGCCTGTGGTTGCGGCAGGTAGTCGTCCGCAGGTTTGCAGTAGAAGACTTCCGGTTCGCCAATGACATTCAGATCGCTATCGGTACGGATGGCGGCGAACTGCGCCGGCCGGTCGAGCGAAGGGCTGGTACCGAAGGTTTCGTAGTCGTGGAAGAGGAAGGATTGTTGTTCGCCGTCAGCCATAATTGAAATGTAATCGCTCTGATAATCTATTTGATTGCCTGATTTTCCCTTATTAACATTGAAGGCGCAACTAAAGTTTGTCGCAGTTTTTAATGTCGTGGCGATATTATTTTAAGATAATATCGCCACGTACTCTCTTTGGCTATAGGTATTATTTAAGCCGTTTCGTTAACCTTAATGCTATTAGGTTTTATAATTTTACGTCCCAATGCAATGCCTCTTTTTTCAATGTATTTGTATAGGTTTATAGCAATGATATAAGTTATTGGTAAAATTATCACTGCAGCAATAACAAAACGGGCCAATGCCGGGAGTTGCGCATAGGTCTGATGCTGAACAAGCCATCCAATCAATGGAATGACAATCATCAAATGCAGCAGATATACCGAATAAGATACGTCGCCGAGGAACTGACTGAAGCGGGCGGAAAGTAACTTTCTACCTAAGGAGACAATACCTTTTAGTGGCGATTTATCACTATGTGGCATCAGAAGGATCGACATCCCAAGGATTATCATAATCTCAATGACCATACGGATATGTGAAGTAAAGTAACCCATTAAAAATGCAGCCAGTGGGGAAATCAATGCAACCATAACGTAAATCTTACTATTCTCTGATACGGCTTTGTAGAGCAACATACCTGATATAAATAAAGGGAGTTTGAATAAAATCATCGAGGGCATTGGAAATGCGGCGAAATACCCAGGGAAAATAAATGCCGCCATTACACATATTCCAATCAATACCAGGCAAGTCCTAATGAAACCAATCCCCATAACCAGCATCATGATAAACGGGAACAGGGCATAGTATTGCATTTCAAGACCAATACTCCAGTCAGGAAGGACTGTTCTGAATGAATAATATGGAAGGAAACCAAAGGAGAATGAGATGTGCGTTAACACGTTCCCCATTGATGAGTCGGTATATCGCGCGGTCTCCGTTTGCGTTTCAGGCCATGCCAGTGCGATAGCATCCCGGAAATGACCAAATGTTTCACCGAAGATAAACGCCACAATCAGAAGAACATAGTAAAGCGGGGCTATTCGGAAAAAACGCCTTGTCCAAAATGAAGTTATCGTTTTCACGGACATCCAGGGTTCGACATGCTGCCTTTCTATGTAATTCTTAGCCATCAGGTAGCCGGACAGCAAAATGAAAAGATCGACGCCAAAATCCGGGTTACTCAGGATAGGGATGTTGCATCGTGTCAAAATACAAATGTGACCGAGCAGGACCCACAATGAAGCGTAGCCTCGCAAGCCGTCAAGCTCAGGAGACCAGTTTTTATTCTGGCTCATTGTTACACCAATGAATACGTTTGTGAATTGGATGTTAATAGATAATATATGGACAGTTGAAATGTCTACATAGGAATTGTTAATGGGAAAATTTTAAGATTAAACTCATGAAGGTTATTCATATTAATATTTTATGACATGTCATTTTAGGTTTTTTCTTAATTACTTTTGATGTTTAGATATTCGCAAAGTCCATGTAAAATATAGGTGTTAATAGCCTTTTGAAAATAAATGCCGTTATATTAGAAAGTTTAATTGTTATGTTTTTATTCACTATGAACGTCATAAAATCCGCCATGTCATATTTTCTTGCAATTTAGCCCTGATCTCTCAGGCGAACTTCCGTAAAAAGGACGGCGAATCTGTAAATCTTGAGGATATGCCGTTGAAAGGCCGTTTTTTATTTGCTGTAACTTTGCTCGCTTCGAGCGTTTCCTGCGCATTTGCTGCCGCTGATTTGCCCGTCACCGTGACGCCGCCATCGATCCAGGCCGGTTCCTGGGTGCTGATGGACTACACCACCGGTCAAATCCTGACCGCCGGTAATGAACACCAACAGCGTAACCCCGCCAGCCTGACCAAACTGATGACCGGTTACGTTGTCGACCGCGCCATCGACAGCCATCGCATTACCTTTGATGATATGGTCACCGTCGGTAAGGATGCCTGGGCCAAGGGCAATCCGGTGTTTAACGGTTCTTCGCTGATGTTCCTTAAAGCGGGCGATCGGGTTAGCGTTCGCGATCTTAGCCGCGGGCTGATCGTCGATTCCGGTAATGACGCCTGCGTCGCGCTCGCTGACTATGTCGCCGGCGGCCAACCGCAATTTGTCGCGTTGATGAATAGCTACGTTGAAAAATTGCATTTGAAAGACACCCATTTTGAAACCGTCCACGGACTCGACGCGCCTGGCCAGCATAGCTCCGCCTATGATTTAGCGGTGTTGTCGCGGGCGATTATTCATGGCGAGCCGGATGTCTATCACATGTATAGCGAAAAAAGCCTGACGTGGAACGGTATCACCCAGCAGAACCGTAACGGTTTGCTGTGGGACAAAACCATGAATGTCGATGGCTTGAAAACCGGCCATACCTCAGGAGCGGGCTTCAATCTTATTGCCTCGGCGGTCGATGGCCAGCGCCGTTTGATTGCCGTGGTGATGGGGGCCGATAGTCCAAAAGGGCGAGAAGAGCAGGCGGCTAAGCTGCTGCACTGGGGTCAACAGAACTTTGACACCGTTCAGGTGCTGCAAAAAGGTAAGCAGGTTGGCGTCGAACATATCTGGTATGGCGACAAAGAGCAGATCAAGCTCGGCACCGATCAGGACTTCTGGCTCGCGATCCCGAAATCAGAAGTTCCACGTATCAAAGCAAAATACGTGCTGGATACCAAGGATCTGGAAGCGCCGATCGCCGCTAACCAACGCGTGGGCGAAATCTCGCTTTACGATGGCGACAAAGTGGTCGGGCATTGGCCGCTGGTGACCCTGGAAAGCGTCGGCAAGGGTGGGATGTTTTCCCGCCTGAGCGATTATCTGCATCACGGCATTTAATCTTGTTACCCTCTGGCCCGCCGCACTATGCGGCGGGCTTTATTCATTTCGCTCTTGTGGCGACTCTGTGAATCCGCGCACATACTGTTGTTCATCCAGCTGCTAAATTTGGTGTATATTTATACAGTGTTTTATCAACACTGGAGGCGCTATGAACTACAGCATTCAATCTCTCGATGCCCGCAAGATTGCCGGGTTTCATATGGTTGGCCCCTGGGAGCAGACCGTAAAGCAGGGGTTTGAACAACTGGCGGCGTGGGTCAGTCACCACCAGGTGCCTGCGCAGGAGTGGGTCGCGGTTTATTATGATAATCCGCAGCAGGTACCGGCGGAAAAACTGCGTTGTGACACCGTTGTTACCGTGGCGGATGATTACGTCATCCCACCGAATAGTGAAGGGGTCATCCTCACCGCAATTGCCGGTGGCGATTACGCCTGCGCCAGCGCGCGGGTCATTAACCATGATTTCTCCACGCCGTGGCTGCAGTTCTTTGACAGCCTGCTGCAGAGCAGCGAGTTCGAAATCGCGGATAAGCCCTGTTTTGAAATTTATCTTAACGATGGCAACCAGGATGGTCACTGGGATATTGAGATGTATGTGGCGGTGAACCGTATCGGCTCGTAAGTCGTTATCCCTTATCTTGACAAGGTTTTTTACATTAGCGCAGTGCGCTCGTGAAAAAAGCGGCTACAATTGGCCTTTTCTGTTTGCCGGAGCAGGCCGTGCGCGCTGATAAATCACTTAAGCCATTTGAGATCCGTCTGTATCGTCATTACCGAATTGTACACGGTATCCGCATCGCGCTGGCTTTTGTCCTGACCTTCCTGCTGGTGCGTCTGCTGAACGTGCCGGAGGGCACCTGGCCTCTGATCACCCTGGTGGTGGTGATGGGGCCTATCTCTTTCTGGGGCAATGTGGTGCCGCGGGCCTTCGAACGTATTGGCGGCACTATCCTCGGTTCGGTACTGGGGCTGGTGGCGCTCAAACTCGAGCTTATCTCACTGCCAATCATGGTGCTGTGGTGCGCGGTGGCGATGTTCCTTTGCGGCTGGTTGGCGCTCGGCAAGCGGCCCTATCAGGCGCTGCTGATTGGCATTACGCTGGCGGTGGTGGTGGGCGCGCCGCCGGGCGATATGAACACCGCGCTGTGGCGAAGCGGCGATGTTATCTTCGGTTCACTGTTGGCGATGCTGTTTACCGGTATCTGGCCGCAGCGGGCGTTTTTGCACTGGCGCATCCAGATGGCGAATTACGTCACAACGTTTAATCGGCTGTATCAGGCCGGTTTTTCGCCGAATCTGGTTGAGCGTCCGCGGCTGGAAAAACATCTTCAGAAAGCGCTTAATGACGTGGTGAAAATGCGTGGGTTGATAACCCCGGCCAGCAAAGAAACGCATATTCAGAAAGCAATCTTCGAAGCCATTCAGACCGTCAGCCGTAATCTGGTATGCATGCTGGAACTGCAGATCAACGCTTATTGGGCCTCTCGTCAGGGCCATTTTGTGATGCTCAACGCCCAGACTTTACGCGAAACCCAACAGATGACTCAGCAAACGTTGCTGACTATCGCCCATGCCCTGTATGAGGGAAACCCGCAGCCGGTACGCGCCAACACCGAGAAGCTCAACGAGATCGTGGTCGAGTTGCGACAGCTTATCAAAGAGCATCAGGGCGATAATCTGTCGGAAACACCGATTCACGGCTATGTTTGGCTGACCATTGAGCTGGCGCGCCAGCTTGAGCTGCTGTCGCACCTTATTTGCCGCGCGCTGCGCAAATAAAAGACAGATACGTGCGCGAAGTGAACAGGTTGCTTCGATTCAGCAGCATTTAGGGTTATGATAAATGCAAAGGAAAAAACATTGTCATCAGCGACTGCTAGCAGTTATGTTAGCCCTATAGGGCAGTCGCTTTAGCGAATCCGAATCTCAAATATTAGGGGTGTAAAAATGGAAACAACTAAGCCTTCTTTCCAGGACGTTCTGGAGTTTGTTCGTCTGTTCCGTCGTAAGAACAAGCTGCAGCGTGAAATTCAGGACGTTGAGAAAAAGATCCGTGATAACCAGAAGCGTGTCCTGCTGCTGGACAACCTCAGCGACTACATCAAGCCGGGTATGAGCGTAGAAGCCATTCAGGGTATCATCGCCAGCATGAAAACCGATTATGAAGACCGCGTTGACGATTACATCATCAAAAACGCCGAGCTGTCGAAAGAGCGTCGCGACATCTCCAAAAAACTCAAAGTGATGGGTGAAGCCAAAGTCGGCGAATAAACCACTCATTAGTTCCGGCGGCAGTGCTGGCCGCCGGGCTCCTCCATCTTCCTGCCGTTAAACCTCCGTATAAGCATCGCCCTTTAAGCCGACAGTTTGTTATACTGCCGCCGTGAACTTATTGATACCGGAAGGGTTTATCACATGCTGTCCCAGCTACAGGTACCGCCGCGATGATACTGATTACCGGCGGCGCGCGTAGCGGCAAAAGCCGTCACGCCGAATCTTTAATCCAATCCTTCGCGTCGGTGCTCTATATCGCCACTTCAGCCGCTATTGACGATGAAATGGCCGCACGCATTCAACATCACCGCAATAGCCGCCCGCCGCACTGGCGTACTGCAGAGCGCAGCCGTGATCTAACGCCACTCATTACCCCCGATAATGTACCCGATGAAGCCATTTTGCTTGAGTGCGTCACTACACTGGTCACCAATATTCTGTTCGCTGAAGGTGGGGAAACGGATCCTGATGAATGGGATTACGTTGCGATGGAAAAGGCAGTCACGCAAGAAATCACTCAGCTGATTGCTGCCTGCCGCGCCTGCCCATCGCCGGTGCTGTTGGTTACCAATGAGGTGGGGCTGGGAATCGTGCCGGACAACCGGCTGGCGCGGCATTTTCGTGATATTGCCGGGCGCGTGAATCAGATGCTGGCCGCGGCTGCCGATGAGGTGTGGCTGGTTGTTTCAGGGATAGGAGTCAAAATCAAATGATTAAATCGTTCTTTGCCACGCTTTCTTTTATGAGCCGCTTGCCGGTTCCGGCCCGCTGGTCGCAGGGGCTGGAAATCGATCAATATGAGCGCGGGATTGTTACTTTTCCAGTGGTGGGGTTACTACTTGGCGCGATTGCCGGGCTGGTGATGCTGGCGCTTCATGCCTGGTGCGGCCTGCCGTTGGCCGCGCTGTTTGCCGTACTGGCGCTGGCGCTGCTGACCGGCGGTTTTCATCTTGATGGCCTGGCGGATACCTGCGATGGGATCTTTTCCGCCCGCCGCCGCGAACGGATGCTGGAGATCATGCGCGATAGCCGGTTGGGGACGCACGGCGGACTGGCGCTGATCTTTGTGCTGATGGCGAAGGTTCTCGTCATTAGCGAACTGGCGCTGCGCGGTACCTCGATGCTGGCCGCGTTGGCCGCATCTTGTGCCGTGGCGCGAGGGATGTCGGTGCTGTTAATGTACCGCCAGCGCTATGCCCGGGAGCAGGGGCTTGGTAACGTATTTATTGGCAAGGTGACTTTCCGACAGACCGTCATTACCCTGGCGCTATCATTGGCGCTGGCAACGCTGCTGCTGGGCCTGCATGGCCTGCTGGCTGCGGTTATAACGCTGCTGGTAGTATCGGCGCTTGGCCAGGCGCTGAAGCGCACGCTGGGCGGGCAGACCGGCGATACGCTTGGGGCGGCCATTGAACTGGGCGAAGTTATCTTTTTACTGGCGTTGCTATAGAGCACACAGCGCGCTGTCAGGAAGCATATGAATACAATAACTGAATGGTTAGCGGCCATCCCGCGACCGGACGAAAGCGCGATGTCGCGGGCTCGTGAGCATATTGACGGCTTGTTGAAACCTCCCGGCAGCCTGGGGCGTCTGGAAACGCTGGCGGTTCAGCTGGGAGGTATGCCGGGGCTACAGGGCGGGCTACGTTTTGCACGCAAAACTATCGTGGTCATGTGCGCCGACCACGGCGTCTGGCATGAAGGTGTTACCGTCTCGCCACAAGCGGTGACCGCTATCCAGGCGGCCAATATGACCCGTAAGAATACCGGCGTTTGCGTGCTGGCAGCTCAGGCCGGGGCTGATGTTCAGGTAGTTGACATCGGTATTGACGCCGAACCGATCCCTGGGCTGGTAAATATGAAAGTGGCGCGCGGCAGCGGCAATATTGCCTGTACCGCGGCGATGAGTCGCGAGCAGGCTGAAACGCTGCTACTGGCGAGCATGCGCTACACCCGCCAGCTTGCGGACCAGGGCGTGCGTCTGTTCGGCGTGGGCGAGCTGGGGATGGCGAACACCACGCCTGCTGCGGCCGTGGTCAGCGTGCTGACCGGCCATGATGCCGGCGATGTTGTGGGCATCGGCGCAAACCTTCCGCTATCGCAACTGGCGCATAAGGCGGAAGTGGTACGCCGGGCGATAGCGGTCAATCAGCCGTCAGCGGGCGATGGCCTTGATGTGCTGGCAAAAGTAGGCGGTTTTGATTTGCTCGGGATGGCTGGGGTCATGCTGGGCGCCGCTTCCTGCGGATTGCCGGTGATACTCGATGGCTTTTTATCGTACGCTTCAGCACTGGCGGCCTGCCGGATCGCGCCACAGTTGCATCCGTACCTGATTCCGTCGCATCTGTCGGCGGAGAAGGGGGCAAGTATTGCGCTGGAGCACCTGCAGTTGCAACCTTATCTGGAGATGGGCATGCGCTTAGGCGAGGGCAGCGGCGCGGCGTTAGCCATGCATCTGGTCGAGGCGGCAGGGGCAATGTTCAACAATATGGGGACGCTGGCTGAGAGCAATATCGTGCTGCCGGAAACCCGTTAAGCGGCTTCGGGGCGCCGACCGGCCCCCCGAAACAGTGCTTACAGCGCCTGCTGCCACACGCTTTGCGGCAGCAGATAAACATCCGCTTTAGCCTGCATGCCGTCGGTAACGATATGACGAATGCCGCTAGCCATCACCGCAAGGGTGACATCAAACGCATTCAGGCTATCGCCAAAACCGGCGGTAAGGTTGAGCATTGAGCCATCGGCCATTAGATAGATTGTTTTCCCCGGCATCCGATAAGCGTTGATATAGGGCATAACCTCTTCATGCGGGAACTGGCGCAGGTGTTCGCAGTCAATCTCTTCCGCCACGTGGCCGACGTTGAGAATAAACACCCCATCTTTAGCGCTGTCCAGCGCCAGGCTGTTGACCACTTTTTTGCCGCCGGTGGCGGTAGCGACGACGTCGGCTGATGCGATGGCATCCTGTAAATCCACGACATGCCAGCCGTCATAAGCGGCCTGTAAACGGCGCGCGGGATCGATTTCCGCCACCATAACCTGGCCGCCGAAGGCTTTTGCCGCGGCGGCGACGCCTTGCCCGACCAGGCCGTAGCCGATCACCAGCACTTTTTTCTCATGTAGGGTCAGGTGAGTAGTCTGGAAGAATGTGTGCCAGGCCGTCAGGCCAACCATATGGCGGTTATGTAGCCCTTCTTTGACCGGCAGATCATCCCAGTTAAAGATAGGGTAGCCGGGGCGAATATCACCGAGGCGATTGACGCCGGAGCCGGTGGCTTCAAGGCCGGCGACGACATTGCCGAACTCGCCACGCTGGTGGAGCAGGGTGGTAATATCTGCACCCATTTCACAAAGGTGAGTTGGCTCCCAGGCGATGGCTTTTTCCCATGATTGTTGCCAGTCGGCATCACTCATATTGCGCCAGGCGCAGGCTTCCGCGCCGCGCTCCACCAGCCAGGAGACAACCTCATCCTGCACGGTGGTTGGATTGCAGGTGGTCAAAAAGACTTTCGCCCCTTTCTCAAGGAGCCCCTGCACCAGCGGGATCATTTTCATATCGAGATGCATACAGCAGGCCAGGCGCACTTCGCTGAGGTCAGGAAGGGCCGCCACCTGACGCAGGGTACGCGGCATATTCTGGCTGGCCCATGCCACTTCTTTCGTTAAATTTGTCTTATTATTCACCGTATTGTGACCTTTAATCCGTAGAGTGGGTTTAACCCCGGTGGGGAAGATGATTCTAACGCAGGGTGTAAAAATCACATAACCCACACTGCCCGGTAAAGTTGCAAATAATAGGCATCATAAATACATGGTTGTTAATGAATGGTTAAATAAAGACAATGAAACATCATTTATTCCTATGATGTGAGCGATTCGTTCGATGTTACGCGTTTTACAGCGCCCGCTATTTTCTCGCGCGCGTATTTTTCTTGGCCGTTTAAAACCTCATGCCTTACCCGTTGCTAAAAAGCATATTGTGCTGGGATCGATCGGTGCGGGAACCGGACTGGCGGTGACCAGTATGTTCAGCCACTGGCTGTTGGGTGAGGTAAATCTGTGGTTTATTGCGCCGATGGGGGCCTCGGCGGTATTGCTATTTGGCGTGCCCAGCAGCCCGCTTGCTCAGCCCTGGTCTATCGTTGGCGGCAACGTACTTTCGGCGCTGATCGGCGTCACCGTCGGACTACTGGTGCCGGATACGGCAATCGCCTGCGGCCTGGCGGCGGCGCTGGCGATCGCCGGGATGTACTTTTTGCGTTGTCTGCATCCACCTGGCGGCGCGGTGGCGCTTACGGCCATCCTTGGCGGCGCCGGCGTACACAGTGAAGGCTACCAGTTTGTGCTGACGCCGGTATTATTGAACTCCATGATGTTGGCGCTGCTGGCGATCGTCTTCAACAATCTGGTCGGGCGCCGCTATCCGCATCCGCTGGCGGCGGAAGAGGTGAAGCCGAATGTAGTGCCGATGGGGATTGCAGTCACTCGCGAAGATATTCACGCCGCGCTGATGGAAGGGCAGTTCCTTGATATCGGCGAGGACGATGTGCAGGAACTACTGGAGAATATCGAACAGCAGGCCCGTCTGCGTCTTGCCGCCGGTCAAAAAGCGCGCCAGTGATGCTATTAAGACACCCGTTGCAATGCCTTAGCTAGCGCGAGCCTGAATCGCTCGATGAGGTCGGGTTCACCGGGCAATAATTCGGCGAGCGTAATCGTTTTGTCCGCGCGGTAGACCTTACCGCTGCCGAGCAGCGCCTCGATATCATTGGCCGCCTGATGCGCGGCCTGCAGATCGGCATCCAGTAATATCACGGCGTGAGCCAGGACGATGTGACCCTGGCTTTCGGCTACGGGCCGCCAGTATTGAGCGGTACCGGCAATCTTGCGCGCGTTTTCTCCCTCACCGCAGGCCAGATTATAGCGGCCGTCGCAAAAAGAACCGCTGACGGCCTGAAAATGGCTTTCGACGCCAAGAGTCGAAAGCGTGCGTTGCAATATTCCACATAACAACAGATAGATGGGTTCGGCGGCCTCGCCTAATGGCTGGATTACCGGCCAGGCAAGACTCAGGTTGAGGATCCCCGGTCCCTGCGGCACCAGCCCGCCTCCGGATCGACGCATCCACACCGGCCAGCCACGGGCGGCAAAAGATTCACTGACGGTGGCCAGATTGGCGAATTTCCGGTAACTGCCAGGAACCACGAACCCTTGCGGCGCCTGCCAGAGTTGAGCGACGGCTTCGCCGCGGCGCGCGCGCTCGAACAGAGGCTGTTCGGCGAGCGTGGGATCATCGCATTGGACAATCGGTAATCCGCCGATATTGAAGCGGATGGGCAAACAGCCTGCGTTATGTGGTTCGCGCATAAAGCCTCCGTTTTTATGCCGGATGGCGGGTTTTCATCAACATCGCCGTAACGGCGGAGAGCAGGCAGCCGACCGTCAGATAAATCGCCACGCTATGCCATGACCCGCCAGAGAAGGTGACCAGCGCGGCGGCGATAAATGGCGTAAAACCGCCGCCGACCACGCTGGCCACCTGGTAGCCTACGCCTGCGCCGCTGTAACGATAGCTGGCGCCAAACATTTCGGTAAACATCGGCTGCTGTACGCAGACCACCATATCATGGGCGATGTTGGCCAGCATCAGGGCAAAAAACAGGATCCAGAACAGCGAGTGCTGCTCCAGCGCCATAAAGAAGGGGAAGCCGCTTAATGTTCCGATCAGTGCCCCGGTAATATAGATACGACGGCGGCCAAACCTATCCGCCAGCCACGCAAAGCAGGGAATGGTAATACAGCTAATACCGCCCACCAGCAACCCAATATTGAGGAACAGTTCACGCGGCAGGCCGAGGTTTTGTGTCGAGTAGTTGAGGGCGAAGGCGGTCACGATGTACATCGTTAACAGTTCACACAGGCGCAGGGCGATGATCAATAAGAAGGCGCCGGGATGGCGCGCCAACGCTTCCAGTACCGGCAGGCGTTTTTTCTTCGCGGCTGGCGTTTTCTGCAGCTGTTGTTCAAATTCTGCCGACTCGGTCATGCCGTTGCGGATCCACAATGCCCCCAGTACCAGCACTACGCTAAACAGGAATGGCAGGCGCCAGCCCCAGCTAAGGAACTGCTCATCGGTGGTGAAACTGCTGATAAGCGATACCAGCCCAGTAGAGAGTAACAGACCGACGCCATAACCCACCTGCACGCCGCTGCTATAGAACGCCTTTTTGTTTTTTGGCGCGCTTTCAACCGACAGCAGCGCCGCGCCGCCCCATTCGCCGCCGACGGCGAAACCCTGCACTGCGCGTAAAATAACCAATAAAACCGGCGCCCACCAGCCAATCTGGTTAAAGGAAGGCAGTAGGCCGATGCAGGCGGTGGCGATCCCCATCATCCACACGGTCATCATCAGCATGCGCTTACGGCCTAAACGGTCGCCGAAATGGCCGAAGATAATGCCGCCGAGCGGGCGGAAGAGGAAGCCGACGCCGAAGGTCGCGAAGGCTGCGAGCGTGCCCATCGCCGGGCCAATTTGTGGGAAAAATTCGCGGTTGAACACCAGTGCGGCGGTAATGCCGTACAACAGAAAATCGTACCAGTCGACGACGGCGCCGGCAAAGCTTCCCCATGCCGCACGACGAGCGCGATGAAGAGAAGCAACCCCCTTGCCGGAGTCGGGAGAAATAAGCGTTGAGTCCATGCCTGTCCTGTTTGTTGTTAACTTGTTATTATTTGAATGAGACGCTTTCTTATCTTCGCGCCGTTAGGAGATTACCGCGCATAAGCGCAGCTGAAAAGTTTTTTACCAGCATGAAAGACAATAAAGTAAAAAATGTCTAAATCGAACATTTAATTTCCACCACTGGCGTGGGTTAACTGTTGACCATAACTGCTATTTTATTTTTGTTGCCCCATTGGGACTGCTTTTAAGAATTCACGTAAATGGTTTACAATTACTATCTCCAACGCTGGATATGGTGGGTGATATGCGTCTAATTTTTGCAGTTTTATTTTATGTTTTAGTTTTACCCCATGCTTTCGCAGAAAAACTGCCTGCGCCAACAGGTAAACCCGTTTTAACCATTTCAGGAAAGATTACCAATACAAACGAAGGTGATACCGCCGTATTTGACATTGCCGCGCTAGAAAAACTGGGCAATGAGACAGTGATCACAACCACTCCGTGGTATTCAGGGAAAGTGCGCTTTGATGGTATTTCACTTAGCAAACTTATGGACTTAGTGGGTGCGCAAGGTAAGACGGCGAAGGTGATGGCCCTCAACGATTATACCACTGAGGTACCGGTGGAGGATTTTCATAAATTCCCGGTGATCCTGGCGCTGAAGATGAATGGTGAATATATGCGCATTCGTGACAAAGGGCCCCTTTTTATTGTTTATCCTTACGATAGTAGCGCGGAGTTACAGAACCAAATCTATTATTCCCGCTCGGCATGGCAGGTTTCAAAGATTATAATTGAGTAAGGCTCTGATCTTGAATCGAATACTCACTGCCATTATTTTGTCGCTTTTTATTGTCACCGGATACATTACCTATCTGGTGCATGAGCGGCAGAGTGAGCTGCAAAAATTAACACGTTATACCGACTCGTGGTCCGTATCCCAGATGGTCTCTGAATATATGCGTCTGGAGGCTCGTTTAAGCGCCCTGGCGCTGAACGTGAAGGGGACCGACCGCGATGAGGTACGCCTGCGCCTGGAAATAATGATGAGCCAGATCGAGTTGCTGCAACAGGGCGATCTTGGCCAGTTCATCAGAAAAAGCGAGCAGCGACAGGCAACGGTGACCAGTCTGATTCAGGTCCTCGAGCAACTCGATCGGCAACTGGACACCATGACGCCTGAGCAGATGGTGACTCTGCTGCATACCATGAGTAAGTTAGATGGTCCGATGACCTCACTGGCCTCCATGACCCTGGCGCAGGACTTTGATGTCGTCAATCTTACGCACGATAAGATTCAGCATCTCTATTACATCTATTCGGTGATTTCAATCTTGCTGATTACGATGTGTATCACTCTTGGCCTATTGATGCTTAGGCAAAATAACAATTTGCGCCGCGCGCATGTGCGCATGAAATTGCTCGCGAATGATTTGCAGCTGTCGAAAGAGAAACTGCAGGTACAGAACCGTCGGTTGCAATATGATGCTTATCACGATTCGTTAACAGGCATGCCTAATCGCCTCTCTTTCTGGCAGAGGCTACAGGAAGTAGTCAATCATGTGAAACCTTATAATGGTTGCGCAGTGGTTATGTTGTTCGACCTGGATAATTTTAAAGATGTTAACGATACCCTGGGGCATGATGCTGGTGACAAACTGCTGCAGGAGCTCGCCAGCCGCCTGTCGTTCTTCCGTAAAACATCAGAGACGCTGTACCGGCTTGGCGGCGACGAATTTGCCCTGGTATCGCAGGATCTGAGCGAAGAAATGGCGCTGGAGCGGGCGGATGTGATCCGCGAGAAAATCAGCCAGCCGTACCAGATCTACGATTCATTAATTAACATCGGGGCTTGCATTGGCATCGTAATCTCCGATGCTGAAAGCCGCACTGATTACTTATACAAATGTGCCGATCTGGCGTTGTATGAAGCGAAAAAATCCGGTGCGGGACATGTGGAGATTTTCCGTCCCGGCATGTTGCAACGTTTACAGGACAACAAATCCTTTGAGGACGATCTGCTGCATGCGCTGGAAAATGACCAGTTCAAGGTTTACTACCAGCCGATCGCCGACACGGTGTCGCGTGAAATTTATGGTTACGAAGCGCTGGTTCGCTGGTTTCATCCGCTGCGGGGCATGGTACCGCCTACGGAATTTATCCCGGTGGCGGAGAAAACCGGCCTGATTAACCAACTTGGCGAGTGGGTGCTGAAGACCGCCTGTGAGGAAGCGGCCCGCTGGGAGCAACCACTGAAAGTTTCGGTTAACGTCTCACCGATTCAACTTATCAATACCTCACTCACAGACACGGTGGTTGCGGTGCTAAAGAAGACGGGCCTCGACCCGCGGCGCCTTGATCTTGAGATTACGGAATCTGATGTATTTAACGAAAATACGCGCTCGCTGGAGATCCTCAGCCAGTTACGCGAGCAGGGGATTCAGATTTCGATTGACGATTTTGGCACCGGGTATTCGTCATTGTCACGGTTAAGTTATTTCCCCTTTGATAAGATCAAAATTGATCGCTCGTTTGTGGTCAATATACCTATGCAAAAAGATGACCTCGATATTGTGCGCCTGATCATCAGTATGGGGAAAAGCTTACATATGCGCATTGTCGCCGAAGGTGTTGAAACCGAGGAACAATTAACCTCGCTGCAACAATTGGGTTGCGATCTCGTTCAGGGCTATTTAATTGGCAAGCCGGGGCAGTTAAATAACAACTGAAACAAGATAATCCTCAGTCTTTAAACTGGCGCCGGTGAACTATCACTGGCGCTTTTTTATATTTTAAATAACGATAATCCGTAATGGGTATAAATAGTGGTAGGTAAAATAGATTCGAAAAAAATAATACCCTTAGCAATTGAAAGGGGTATATGATATGCAATATATCGTTCCATTCGCGGCGCTATTTCACGGCGCGGAAAGAGAGGCAAATCATGCAACGAATCATTATACCTACCCATTATGTTCAGACCCGTTCCACCCCCATGTGGACCAAAGAGACCGCGCCCGCGTCCATCTGGAAGCGCCATCTTGATGCCGGTACGCGACAGGGCGTCTACCCGCGTTTATCGGTGATGCAGGGCGCAATACGCTATTATGGTTATGCCGATGAAACGAGCCCAGACCCTGTTGAAACGATGACTATTGAAGCGGGGCAGTTTGGTGTCTTTCCTCCGGAAAAATGGCACTGCATTGAGGCATTAACTGACGATACTGTATTTAATGTCGATTTTTACGTCGACCCTAAAATTCTGATTGAGGGATAAGTTGAGTCTATGAACAGTGAAAATAAAGGTTACTCATTAGCGATAGTCAATAACAACAATAATGAAAAACGAGAGAAAACTTATCTCAAGCCGATGGCGCTTTATGTCCCTGATATCGCGGTTCAGGCAGTAGCGGAATTGCTTCAGGATCTTTCAACCGATAACGCACAGGGCAAAGGGTTCAGCCTGATGGTGACGAACAATAATAACGGTGTATCGGTAGATAAAGATTTTGCTGCAATCGAGGCGCTTCAGGATCCACTGCATGCCGCTGATGCGGTGAAAGAGCTCATCAATATTGTGCGCGGTTATGAGTCTGACGAAGAGACTAACGTCTGCGGTTGGTAAAAATTCAGTCAGGCAGATATCGTCCGATATCTGCCTCTATCTCTGGTTTCAACTCATCGCTATCTGCTGCAGTAACCAGTCCCGCAAGGCGCTGATATCGGCGCGCTGGGCTAACTCTTGTGTCGCCACCAGATAATAGTTTGCTCCCGGTAAGAACATTTCAAATGGCGCCGTTAATACCCCGCGTTGCAACAGATCGCGCGCCAGCAGTTCGCTGGCAATCACCACGCCTTGTCCCGCCACCGCCGCCTGTAGCGCATGCGTCTCGTCGCTGAAGGTTAACCCTGCGTCGATATTCAGCTGCGGTGGTCCGTAGCGGCGTTGCCAGTTCTCCCAGCCCGGCGAATCTGCCGGAACGTGACGATGTTCAACGTGGAACAGGGTCGCGTGATGCAAATCCTCCAGCCGTGTAATACCCAGCGCGGGGCTGGCGACGACGATAAATCGGTCTTCATGTAGCAAGGTACAGTGCAGTTCGCGCTCCGGCGTTTCACGATAGCGAATCGCGACATCCACGCTGCGCTGGTTGAGATCCACCCGTTCGACGCTGGTATGTAGCCGCAGGTCAATGGCGGGGAATTTCGCTTTAAATGCTGCCAGTCTCGGTACCAGCCAGTGAGTCAGAAAGTTGGAAGTCGTGGTGACGGTGAGCGACGGCGGCTGGTGTGAGCGAACAATTTGCGCGGTAGCCTCTTCCAGCGCGCTAAAGGCGCGCTGGGTTCCGACATAGAGAATTTCGCCGCTTTCGGTAAGGCTGACGCCAAGGGCATTGCGTTCACAGACCCGGCACTCCAGCACAGATTCCAGCAGCTTGATTTGATGACTTACTGCGGTAGCGCTCACCCCGAGCATATCGGCGGCGCGTTTAAAACTGCGGCAGCGGGCAACGGCATGAAAGGCGCGTAGCGCGCCCAGCGGGGGGAGACGGTTTTTTCTCATGGCTGAGTTTTTCTCATCTATGGCTGAAATCTATGCGTTTGTGTGGGTAATTATACAGGCGCTAGTCTACTGAAATGTGAAATAAGAGCTGAATTTAATTCATCATCGTTTGAGAATGTCAGGAGTGAAAAATGAGTATTTTCCTGCACCCGCGTGCTGCGGTAGCGACATCCGGTGCTGAACCGCGTGCGCAAGCTATCGCGCTAAGCAGCTTATTCGCGGCAGGCGCGCTGTTATTGAGCATTTCCGCCATCATCGGCGCTATCGCCAGTTTGGCGTTGCTATTGGCGCTGGCGGGAGCTTTTGCTGTTGGCTATGCAATCGCGCGTTGGCAGCCGTGGCCAGCGCATTATAGCGTGACAATATCGTGTTATGCCTTTGTGCTGTCCGCTATAGGTTGGTTGCTGGTTCTGGTGATATGGAATAGCGAACACGGTTGGCTGGAGCTCATTCCGGGAATCGTCTTTGGTGGATTAGGGCTGGGCATTGTCTGGCAAACCCATGCGGCAGAAAGAGGTTTTTTGGGGATGATGCCGAACATCCCGACGATAACGAGTATCGTTTTTATTACCCTGGCGATTCTGCTAACCAATCACTATGCCGATTCAGGAAAGGGAGGCTTTGTCTACGCTCTGGCGGTGCTGGCGGATCTGGCGTTGCTGGGTGCGGTGCTGGTGAAAATCAGGCTGCAGGATGAGCACAGCATCAAATACGAATGATCGAACGCGTAGATAATTTCTGAATAGAGATAGATTGAAAGTATTGCGATAAGAAAGCAAAAAGCCTGCTCGTAAGCAGGCTTTTCTGAATCTGGCTCCTCTGACTGGACTCGAACCAGTGACATACGGATTAACAGTCCGCCGTTCTACCGACTGAACTACAGAGGAATCGTGTGAACGGGGCGCATGTTAGCGAGTGTGTTACGGGATGTCAAAGGAGAATACGTCTTTTGCGATCGTTCGCTGGTAAATTCAGCAGTAGCGGTGATTTTATTACTTTTTAAACGAAAATTTGAGCGAATTCAGAGGGATGAAAAGCTAAAGTTGTGGAAATAAAAAAGCCTGCTCGTAAGCAGGCTTTTTTGAATCTGGCTCCTCTGACTGGACTCGAACCAGTGACATACGGATTAACAGTCCGCCGTTCTACCGACTGAACTACAGAGGAATCGTGTGGAGTGGTATCTTAGCGGCGAAAAAATTTTTGTCAAACATCAATTCAACTGCAGCGTCACGCCTGCCGCATCTATCAACAATTTGTCGTATTTGCCGACAATTTACCAGGAAAAATACTTTGCAGGATTAGCATTTCTCAATCATCATTTGAAATGTTGTTTCAACTCTTCTCACTAAGGTCTCCCTTGAACGTCACTTCAGCAGTACGCCAGGCCGTAGCGCGCACGTCCTGGTTTAAAAAGCGCAAGAGCTATCGTGTGCTCTACTGGCGTGAAATCAGTCCCCTTGCCGTACCGATCCTGCTGGAAAACGCCTGCGTATTATTGATGGGCGTGCTGAGTACTTTCCTTGTAAGCTGGCTCGGCAAAGAAGCGATGGCCGGGGTGGGCCTGGCCGATAGCTTTAATATGGTCATCATGTCGTTCTTTGCCGCGATTGATCTTGGCACCACCGTGGTAGTGGCCTTCAGCCTCGGCAAGCGCGACAGAAAACGGGCGAGGGCGGCTGCGCGGCAATCGCTGGCGATCATGACCTTGTTCTCGATCGTGCTGGCGGCGGTTATTCACGCCTTTGGCCAGCAGATTATCGATATCGTTGCCGGCGACGCCACGGTTCAGGTTAAAGCGCTGGCCCTAACCTATCTCGAACTGACCGTGCTGAGCTATCCGGCGGCGGCCATTGCCTTAATTGGTAGCGGCGCGCTTCGCGGCGCGGGGACCACCAAAATACCGCTGTTGATTAACGGCGGGATGAATATTCTCAATATTATTATCAGCAGTATCCTGATTTACGGCATCTTCTCCTGGCCGGGGCTCGGCTTTGTCGGCGCCGGGTTGGGGCTGACTATTGCCCGCTATATTGGCGCGTTGGCAACCATTTGGGTATTGATGACAGGTTTTAACCCGGCGCTGCGTATTTCGCTGAAGAGTTACTTTAAGCCGTTTAACTTTGCCATTATCTGGGAGGTGATGGGTATTGGTATCCCGGCGAGCATCGAATCGGTACTGTTTAACGGCGGCAAGCTGCTGACGCAGATGTTTGTTGCCGGTATGGGGACCAACGTCATCGCCGGGAACTTTATTGCCTTCTCGGTGGCTTCGTTAATTAACCTGCCAGGTAACGCGCTGGGATCGGCTTCTACCATTATTACCGGTAAACGGCTGGGGAAAGGGCAGGTTGGTCAGGCGGAACGTCAGGCCTGGTTCGTGTTCTGGCTGTCGACTATTATTCTGACGCTTATTGCCTGGGGCACCGCGCCGTTCGCTGGCCTGATCGCTTCGTTCTACACCAGCGAAGAAGACGTAAAAGTGGTGGTTAAAGAGTTATTGTGGCTCAATGCCCTGTTTATGCCAATTTGGTCGCTCTCCTGGACCTTGCCCTGCGCCTTTAAAGGCGCGCGCGACGTGCGTTACACCATGTGGGTGTCGATGCTGGGTATGTGGGGCTGCCGGGTGGTAGCTGGCTATACGCTGGGGATTATGCTGGGCATGGGCGTCATCGGCGTCTGGCTGGGTATGGTGCTCGACTGGGCGGTGCGTGGCCTGTTGTTCTATCGCCGGATGATCACCGGGCGTTGGTTGTGGAAGTACCCGCGATTAAAGGCTCGGCTGGAAGAAAAGTCATGAATATACTGGATAAGTGTTACTTTTTAGACGAAGTGAAGAATAAATCGGCAAACGAACACCATTATAAAAAACATCTTTGACATGGCTGAGCGTGGTCGCTAATATTCGCCCCGTTCACACGATTCCTCTGTAGTTCAGTCGGTAGAACGGCGGACTGTTAATCCGTATGTCACTGGTTCGAGTCCAGTCAGAGGAGCCAAATTCAGTACTTCATGAAGTCACGCTTCGTGAAGTTATCAAAAAGCCTGATGATGCTAATGTATCATCAGGCTTTTTTGTTTTACTGGTCAGATGGGGTCAGCCTAAGGTATTGAGACAAACCACATAGTCAGGTTTGTCTCAGCAAGGGATTAGGGTTTTAGTAACCGGGTAACCAGCGCGGCAACTTTATCATTGTGGCTATGGGCGATATTAAAGCGCATATAGCGTAGCCCTTCTGCTTTTTGACAAAACAGCGTACCTGGCGCCAGAGCCAGACCCTGCGCTAATGCTCTTTCAGCCAGCGTTTCACTATCGATATGTTCAGGCAATTCAGCCCATAAAAACAACCCGTAAGAATGGACGACCGGGAAACGACAACCTGCTTCCTGAAGCCAGCTTTTTACCCGCGAGGAGACGTCACTCAAATTACCAATAAGCCGGCGCTGATGGCGATTATAGCTACCGTCACGGAAGAATTGATGTAATGTCTGCTCGGTAAATTCACAGGTGACGCCGCCAGTCTGCTGTTTTAGCTGTACTAATTTTTCAGCCAGCAATGGGTTCGTTGCAATATAGGCAACCCGCATATTGGCGCTCAGCAATTTTGAGAAGCCGGATATATAACTGGCATTAGTGAGCCCGGCAAGCGCCGACATTGGCTTGGTTGCCGGTTCCATCAGGTCATGATACAGGTCATCTTCAATGAGATGACAATCGTAGCGGTTTAATACGGTGATTAAAGCAAACATCTCTTCCAGACTATAACTTTGCCCGGTGGGGTTATGCATTAGTCCGGAGGTGAGATAAGCCCTGGGCCTGGACTCTTTTAATAAGGTTTCAAGCTCATCAATATCAACCCCTGTATGACCGCGAGGGATAAAAACAACATTGGCCTGATGCTGACTCAGGCTGGCGCGAAAATTGAAATAGCAAGGGTCGTCAATCAGCACGGTATCGCCAGGTTTGATCAGAATACGGAACAGCATGTCGATGGCATTCATGGTGCTATTCGCCATAATAATCTGCTCAACCGGTACGCTAATTCCCGCCTCATTCATTTTCATCTGCAGTGTTTTTCTCAATGGCAGGTATCCTCGTGGATTACCGTACTCAGAGAATTTTAGCTGCGGTTTGCGAATAATTTGGCGTAGCGCTTTACGGAAAAACTCAGTATCCAACCACTCTTCAGGCAAAAAACCGCATCCAGGACGAAGAATATCGCTACTTTTTGCAAAAGCGTGTTTCAGTCTTGAATGCAGATCGGGGCTGACTAACGAAAGAGGCTTGTCGGCGTCAATCTCAGTCGTTTGCCGTGCATGGCTGACAAAATATCCTCTTCCCTGAATAGAGGTGATCAGTCCTCTGGCACGCAAACGTTCCAGAGCTTCCACAACGGTAAATTTACTGGTTTCAACCTGGTCGCAGAATTCCCTCAGGGAAGGTAAACGACTGCCCGGTAATAATTGGCCGCCGATGATTGCCGCGCTGATAAAATCAACAATCTGGGTGACTTTGGCAGTGCCATTCACCAGTTGTAGTTGGGATAAGCTAAAAATGGGGCTACCTCTGATACTTGCCTTGACTCTTCGAACTGTACCGGAGATTTTACCTGTAAGGAAAGCGAATATTTCGCTAAACATTCTATGAACAGTACTACACTAACGCGATATATCTTTAGCCCATCAATTGTGGTTCTGAAGATGAGTGTATGACAGCGGCAAAAAATAACTTTTATTTATTATTTATCAAAAGGTTGGGCACGTCTTCCGCCCAGCTATTGTTACTACGGATGGTCTCTGCAATTGCCCTGTTTTCCCTGCTCGGGCAGGCCAATGTTTGGTTAGACACGGCCAGTAATGCCTTACTGGCTTTTGGTTATCGGTTTCTGTTGATATTGACCCCATTGACGCTAGGTCTGTTTGGTCAACGTGCATTAATAGTTACTCTGTCGGTGTCGCTGCTGGGAATAGTATTATTAGCACTAAATGTTGCAATGGGCGTCAATTGGCTGGCGGTGGTCCTCTTTAGCTATGGTGTAGCCGTGCTGGGTTATATCGTGAAGAATGATGCGGCCAGAACCCCGGCAGGAGCGGCTAATAATAAAATTATGCTTAATCTCGGCAGTCTGTGTGCCGGGTTATTATTACTCTATCCGCACTGGAGTCCATTATTATTTTATATTGTAATTGCTGCTTTATTGCTCGTTTGTTTACCAACCGCACGCCATTTTAGTTTATCAAGTGACCTGACGGCACAGACGCTACTGACGAAGAACTTTGCCAAATCAGGAAAGTTGAAATGGGTGTTAGCAGGGATTGTTACTGGGGTTAAATTATTTGCGGTATTCTCTATCCTGCCGCAGGAAATACTGGTTCATCGACAGACTCTACCAGCCTGGTATGGCATGATGATCATCTTTAACAGCGCAATTGTTGCATTAATACAGATACCATTAATGGCGCTTATTAATCGCAGTGGCGATAAAGCAATGCTGATGTCGATAGTGATTATACTTCTTGGTTTGATCGTTTTGGCAGTACCTGGCATTTTCCATGTTTATACTTTTTGGGGAGCAGTGGTATGGCTAACAATACTATCAATTGCTGAATGTGCATTGAGTTATATTGACTATTGTGCAGCGCAAGAAAATTCTCTGTTAATAAAAGAGTTGTCCGTCAGTCTTGGCGCAGGATTAACGGTTCTGGTTATGCGTTATTTTCCGGTGGCGATTAACACAGAAGTGCTTTCTTTAATTTCTATTGTCGCCTTATTACTTTGGCTGTGGAAATATAAGTACTCATCAAATAAATTCTATAAGGAAAATATAGATGCCGTCAGTGATGTTTGTGAAAAGTGAAACTGAATTCACTTTCAGGGATGTGGTGAGCCTTTTAGAATGCAGGGAGAACATGAGGTTTGGTTGTAAAACTGGAAACTGTGGGTTGTGTCGAGTCAAGGTATTATCAGGGATGGAGAATATCACGGGCAAGACTTTAAAAGAGAAACGTTTATTCAAATTGCTTGGTATAGAAGATCAAACGGTGCGGCTGGCGTGCCAGTGCAAAATTAGCGGTGATGTCACTTTAATTGAAAATTATCTGGAGTAATGTATGAAAAATCGTATTAAAGACACGTCTATTGTACGTAATGAACCTTTTCTGAATGCAGAAAAAAGCGCGCAGGTAAAACGTGAAATCGACGACTTTCTTGATACCAAAATCATCGAGTGGGAAAATACGGTTCCTTCGGCAAAACATCTTGAAGGCAAAGAAATTAACAAAGCGTACTATCAGCAGACGTTGATTGAACATGCATGGCGTATTCGCCTGATGCGAAGCGCGCAGGCTAATGCGTTACATAAAATCACCCAGTTTAATGCTGAAGCCGCACAGCTCTACGCCGCTTATCAGGATGAAGAGATGCTTCATGACACCTTGTTCATTCAGGATGCTGAGAGCCAGGGTATTAGTAAAGAGACTATCTATAGCACTGAACCTAGCTTCTATACACGTCTTCTAAGTGGATTCCTGTACTTTGTCGCCGAGCACGAAAAACCACTGGGCGTGGTTTGCTATAGCTACCTTGTCGAATACACTACTCAAAAACTGACGCCCAAACAGATTAAGGCACTCGGTGAATCTCTGGGTAAAGATAAGATTATCGGCCAGGCCGCACATTTGAATACTGACCTTGTTGAGGATCATACCCAGGATATGTGGAATATTTTGAGTCTGCTGGTGGAGTCTGATGACGATATTCAGGATCTTAAACGCTATTTCTCTGAAATTCAGGAGTTGTTGAAGTTATTCTTTGTTGAATTACATAATAAAACAATCAACGCATAAAAACTAATAAAAATAGTCACAATGCAATTAAGGTTGCAGGGATTACTGCAACCTGATTATTAAACGACAGAGTTGGTGGGGCAGTGATGAACAAAGCAATTCTTATTTTATCACATCAATTATTATCGATGGTGGCGCCTATAAAAAAGATAGTTGAGGATAATGGCTATGCTTGCTACGTCCTCTCATCTACTTCAAGTAAGGCGACAGCACCGCAGTGGGAAATTGATGAAAAACAATTTAGCATTACTTCTTCATTATATTTAGAAAAAGCAGATATCGATCTTTTTTTGCAAACGACGGGTAAGAATGTCGATTTTGCCGGATGTCTTAGCGTATGGGATGGTTATCGCCACTTGATGTCTTATGCCAACCACATTTTTGGTGCCAGGGATATTAGCGAAGAGGTCGTAGCCAGGCTGCGCGATAAGCTAGTTATGCGCCAGGTATTACAGGCCGCAGGGCTAACGGCCGTCACAAGCCAGGTTTTAAATGAAGCATTATTTGAATCCATAAGTCACCCTGAACAGTATTTTATTAAACCACGTATTGGTTTAGCGTCAATGGGAACGTTTCCTGCAAAATCATTGACGGAGTATGCTCAACTCGAACACCTGTGGATGCGTGCAGCGGAAGACAAAAATTATGAAGGCATTTTTTCTCGCGATAATGGCTTTATTCTTGAAGGCTTTATTTCCGGCGTAGAGTGCAGCTTTGAGATCGCTATTGATAACGGCGTAATGGATGTTCTGGCTGTTCATGAGAAACTTGACGTGACCCAGGAAACCTATTCTGTACTGGAGGGAGCCTGTATCTGCCCGCCGCGATCGTTAACGACGGCGCAGGTGGAAGCGGGAAAAGTACGTCTGGATGAAATAATGAAAGCGCTCGGTGCCGATACCGGCGCTTATCATGTCGAGATGAAATTCGATCCACAACTGCAATGGGAAGTCGTAGAGATTAATCCCCGGATTGGTGGGGCCTATATTGTTGATAGCACTAAAATTCATTCCGGAGCGTGCTTACTAGAAACCTGGCTGATGTTAATCCTGGGGAGGAGCCCTGTGCGTAGTGCTGCGCCGGCTCGAACGACATTTTTCCGCGTGTTCTTCGGCCAGTCAGGGAAAACGCTGCTGCGTATTCAACGCAGTACTCTCGAATTACCCGCAGTGCAAGAAAAAGTGCTTTATAAAGCCCTGGATAAATTACCTTCGGTGGAACGCGAAATATTTTTAGGTATGGCATTGTGGGATATTACCGATATTGCGATATCTGAACACCCTATATTTTTTAAGCAAACCAACGATTATCTGATTACGGAGTACCAGTAATGAAAATAGTCATCCTGCATCGTATTCCATTTGACAAGATCCGCTACGATCAGATTATCGACCACCAACTGCATGAGGTTTATTATATTTGCCTGCAGGGGAACTCTGATGAGTTCCCCTCCGAGGCGAAGGTGATCATGCTGGAGAGTCAGCATTTCGAGCCAGCTGAGTTAATTAATTTTTATGCGCCGGTGTTTGAGTATGCCGATCGTATTATTTCTCGCTCCGAATACGATCTGCTTGCCGCGGCGACCCTGCGGGAGCATTTTTCGATTAGCGGCGATAAACTGGCTGAGATTCTTCCTTTGCGCAATAAATGGATTATGCGCAGTCGCTGTAAACAGCAGGGGATTCCTCAGCCTGAGTTCTGGCATCCGCTGGAATTTATTCAACTAGCGCCTCGTGCGGGTAAATTCGTGCTTAAACCACGAACTGAGGCTTCCAGCAATGGGATTATGGTGGGGGATTTCGCGACTATCAAACAGGCATCGTTAGCTCTTAAGGATGATGAAACGATGCTGGTTGAAGAATTTATTGATGGCGTTATTTACCATTTTGATGGTTGGATGCATAAAGGAATACCGCTGGCTTTCGTGAGTAGTCACTATATTCGAGACTGTTTGAGCTTTGCCGATGGCGTGCCGCTGGGATCGGTACAAACCACTACTGAAGCCGCGCATATCGATTTAGTCGTTAACGCCCTAAGTGTATTAGGACACCAGAACGGCAGTTTCCATTTTGAGGCTATTCGAGATGCGGAAGGTAATTTCTGGTTTCTGGAAGTTGCCGCACGGGTTGGCGGGGCCGGAGTGGCTGAAACATTCCAGTTACGTACAGGCCTTAATCTTTATCACGCTGATTTACGTTACCAGTTGTTTGGTAATCCGCCAGTGTGTATCGATCTCATTAATGCTGTCTACTATGGCTGGTTCGTCTATCCAGCTCACCAGCTTAACTCTGCTTATACGCTCAACTTTTCGGCTGAGGAGTGGCAGGAAAATCTACTGCATTATCAATCCAATCAGGATGTCTCCTCGCGCGGCACAATTTCTTACTCACCGACAACCTCGCCATTGAGTGGTGTGGTCTTTGGCGAGCAAACGAAAATCGCAAGAGTCATTGAGTCAATTTTTAATACCTGCACAGTGGAAGCCTTATCATGAATACGCCATGCTTTATTGTCGTTGGATATAATAACGTCAGAATTTATGATGTTGCTAAAATTCGCGTTGAGGGACAAAAATATTTTGACGCCAAAGTTGTATTAATTACTGAGAAAAAAACAGCAAGCGATGAGCAATTTGCTGATCTGGTGATTGAAACAACGCTTGAAGTTACACAACTCCCGGCCTCAGCGGATGTCGTTCATCAATATCTGGCAACCGAATCACTTTCTCCCATCGGTATTTTACCATTTTCCGATCGAGGTGTTCCTTTGGGGGCGCTGCTGGCGCAAAAGAACAGACTACCCGGCGCGCTGCCAGAACAAGCAAAAGCAGGGCTGGATAAGCAAATATTCCGTCAACTGGATGCCAGGGCTTCATTCCATCCCGCCGGTTATCGGACGGTAACCAGCCAGCCGGTAACATCATTGAATGAACTTAAAGATCTGGTCGATTCGTTAGGCGGTAAGGCGTTTATCAAGCCAGCGAAGGAGGGCAATAGCCGCGGGTGCCAGGTGATTGAGTGTATTGAGCAATGCGAGTCTATCTGGGCTTCACTGGCGCCTTATCGCGAAGCAGGGATCCTGGTGGAATCTCTTATCGAAAATGCGAAAGAATTTAGTTGGGATAGTGTGGCGGGTAAGCAGTGGATCACGGAAAAGCATACTACTGAAGGCCACTACCGTGCGGAGTATCAACAGGTGGTGCCTGCCTGTTTGACCCCGGCGGATGAAATACTGCTGCGTTCTGCAGGCGAACATATGCGTGAACTGGTGTCTCCGTCGAATGGCGCCTGGCATAACGAAATATTTTTACTTCCCGGCGCGACGGCCGCTGTTGAAACCAATATGCGCCCTGCCGGTATGCATATTTGGGATCTGGCGATGTTGAGCTTTGAAAATTTCAATCCATGGCTGCTGTGGCTACGTTGGGCTGCGGAGGGTAAATATACGGCTGAGCCGCTCAAACAGAACTATTACTCTGGTATCCGCATGCTTCGGGCCCGCGTATCAGGAACCTTGCAGGCATTACCAGATGTTGAGCAATTGGCATTGCAGGCGGGTATTACGCTTCATGAAGCCAGCTTTTCAGCCAAAATCGGCGACATCCTTAATGGCGAAATTAAGACGAATGCCGATTTTATTGGCCATATCATTTTGCGCGATAGTAGCCATGAGCAGTTACTCAATTCATTAGAGACGCTGGCGACGGCTATTGAGTCTGCCGCTGAAATTAGCTAAGCGCGTGGAGCACAAATGAAATCCTCTTTTATCTGGCACGATAAACGTAGTCTGAACTATTTGCTGTCGTTGTTCATATTCAGCCTCGGCAGCTTTATTATCAATCCTTACTATGCCATTTATGTGTCAGATAATTTAGGTTATGGCGTGGCATTTGCCGGTGTGTTGGTCTCAATTAAAGTCATTTCACAGCGCGTTTTCGCTTTATTTGGCGGCAGCATGGCTGATATTTTTCCTGCCGTTTATGCTGCCCTTGCCGGGGTGGGGGTGCGCGCGCTGTCGTTTGCGCTTCTGGCTCTGAATGCGAATCATGAGATCCTGCTCGTTTCTGCGGTGATGAATGGTATTGGCGGGGCGTTGTTTAACCCAGCCATTCGTAAGTTATTGTTTACACGCTATAAAGAAGATGATGTAAAGTTAAAGCAGGTTATCGCCTGGCGTAATGCCGCATTTAATCTGGGGGCGGCGATAGGGCCACTTATTGGCGTATACTTGATTAATCTGGATTTTAAAGGCGCCTGCGTTGCGATTACGCTGATTCATATCGTCGTAGGGCTGATGCTGTCTGGCGCAAAGCAGGCGTATCAATTACGGCCGACTGAGTCGGGGCGCCGGTCGCTGATAGTCGAGCTCTTGGCTAGCCTGTTTAATCCAGCGTTATTCCCCGTTTTTGCCCTGCAATTTTTCTTTATGTATTTTTACTCTCATATTGAGTACCTGTTGCCAATATTTATTACCCACCAGTATAGCGAGTATTTTGTTAGCGTGGTTTTCTTCGTTAATACCTTGTTCGTTATTTTCGCACAGACTGTATTTAGCCGTATTTTTAATGAATTACGTGCAGGTATTGCATGGGGCGCGATGGTGCTATTTTTTATCTCGCTGGCGATACTGTCAATTTTCCCAGGCGCTAATCCGATGATCTATGGGTTATTGATAGTGCTGGGCGTTATCGCCTTTTCAACCGGGGAGGTGATTCTGTCTATACAGGTGGATTATATTGCCACTCATGTTGGCGGACACCTTAACTCCGGAACGATTTTTGGCGCTATTTCACTGGTGGCGGCTGGCGGGTTATTTGCGGCCAACGCCATCAACAGCGTCATACTCGAGTACTTTGACTTTGCAGTTGTCTGGCTGGTGAATTCGTTAATTGCCGCAGGCCTGGGAGGCTTTTCATTGTATCGATATTATTTATCCCGAACGCTGGCTTATTCTCGTTAGATTTGCGGTATACCCGCTTTGCATGATGCCATACAAAGCGGGTGGATGAATTAACGGAACGGCGGTTCGTTGAAGGTACGCAGCTTGCGGGAATGCATGTGGTCGCCCTCGGCGCGCAGCAGATCGATGGCGCGGATCCCTATCTGCAGATGCTCGGAAATCGCCCCTTCGTAGAAGCGGTTCGCTTGCCCCGGCAGCTTGATTTCACCATGCAGTGGTTTATCGGAGACACACAACAGCGTGCCGTAAGGCACGCGGAAACGGTAGCCCTGTGCGGCAATAGTGGCGCTTTCCATATCGATGGCTACCGCCCGGCTGAGGTTAAAGCGCAGCGCCGAGGCGGAATAACGCAATTCCCAGTTGCGATCATCGGTGGTCACCACCGTACCGGTACGCAGACGTTGTTTGACCTCTTCCCCCGGCATGCCGCTAACCTGTTTAGTGGCGTCATACAGCGCGCGCTGCACTTCGGCGATACTCGGGATGGGAATATCCGGCGGCAGCACCGCATCCAGTACGTGGTCGTCACGTAAATAGGCATGCGCCAGTACATAGTCGCCTATCGACTGGCTCTCACGCAGACCGCCACAGTGACCAATCATCAGCCAGACATCAGGGCGCAGCACCGCGAGGTGATCGCAAATATTTTTGGCATTTGCCGGGCCGACACCGATGTTGATCAATGTAATGCCCTGACCGTCGTTAGTGATCAGGTGCCAGGCCGGCATCTGGTGTTTTTTCCATGCCAGATCGGAAATCGCCTCTTCCGGGGCCTCAGTGTCGGCGGTGATCCAAATTCCGCCCGCACAGGAGAGGGCAATATACGGGCTATCCGGATCGAGGATCTGGCTACAACCCCAACTGACAAACTCATCGACGTAACGAGTGTAGTTGGTAAACAAGACATATGGCTGGAAGTGCTCAACCGGCGTGCCGGTATAGTGCTTCAGGCGTGCCAGCGAAAAATCGACGCGACGGGCGTCAAAATGCGACAGCGGATAATACTCGGTGGCGTGGAACAGACCATCGGCGGTTTCATCACCAATCTGCGACAGTTCGGTGGTCGGAAAATAACGCGTTAATCCGGCGCTCATCGAGCGATCCAGCGTCAGCGCGGAGCCGTCAATCACGTAAGGAAAGGGAATTTCGTGCTGCGAATTGCCGACGCTAATATGCGCGCCGTAATCCTGATACAGCAGAGTTAATTGTTCCAGCAGGTAAGCGCGAAAGAGTTTTGGGTTGGTTATGGTGGTGGTGTAGCAGCCCGAATGGGTGAATCGCCCCCAGGCGCGAGTTTTTAAGGCTTTGTGTTCGGCGCCATCCCACGAAACAGACAGTTGAGGATAGACGAATAAGCCTTCAGCACGGGCTATTTCATCAGGAAGGATATTGTGGTGAATGTATTCGCCAATGGCCTTACGCAACGCGTTAACCGCTCTTTCATACTGCGCTTCCAACTGGGAAAGCGCCTGCTCCGGGGTCAGACTGACGGCCTTCTGGTTCATCATTCGCTCCTTTTTTCAGGTCTGCTGATACTACCGATAGTATGCTACAGCGTGAAAATGGCGAAGGAAAATTACTGTCCCGGGTAAATATTAAATTCATTGATAATAAAAGCTTAGCCACCCAGGATCAGGCTGTCTGTGCCCAGCGTTCGGCGCTAAAATTACTTGCGCTTACCACTCTTAATGTCGCCGCGCCGTTATTGTTGATGTAATAAAGCGCGTTGGGGCCAGGCGTTAGCTTATCGCCTTCCTGCAGTCTGCATTGATTTTCGATTTCAGCAATCACCACGATATGACCGCTCTGGAGCACCACGCAAGTTCTTGCTGTAGATAAATTTTTCCGAACTTTCTTTACCCACCATTCCATTTTTTTACCCTGGCTTGTTACACTCGGCATGATAATTGACGTGTTATCGCTTTAAAGACAACTGAAACTATCCATTGGTTTAATTTACGTTTAGCTCACGTTGTTAAATCTTAACTCGGCGATGCAGCGGGACAGGCAAATAACACTTATGGCTTTGATGCGGCTTAACAAGCTTCTGAATCAATCTGGATTAAGAATAGTCTCGCTAGCCAAAAAAACGCTGGCTGCGGCGGTTATTGTGGTGGTGGTATTTTTCATTGGACGAATATATGAATCGGAACGAGGCCCTGCATTGCAGCGCTGGCATACCTGGTCTGGCGATGAGATGACCGCTGATGAAATCGACCGCGCCAGTTTTGCCAGCTATCTCAAACGGGAAGATGAGATATTTGCCGATTTGCGGCGTGAGGTGAGCGATCGCCTGTCAGCCGCTGACAAAACGCCGATAAACCGCTTTTATCGCGACAGCCTGGTCTACCCACAACGCTTTACGCCAGACTGGAATCGCTCCTTTATCCTACTGCCATCCGGCAAACCGCGTGGGGCGGTGGTGTTGCTGCATGGATTAACCGACTCTCCCTACAGCGTACGCTATCTGGCGGAGGAGTATCAACGGCAAGGTTTTGTCGCGGTGGCGCCGCGCTTACCCGGTCACGGTACCGCGCCTGGCGCATTAACCCACGTTGATTGGCAACAGTGGCTGGCGACAACTCGCCTGGCGGTACGAGAAGCGACGCGACTTGCCGGTGGGGATGTGCCGCTGCATCTGGTGGGATATTCTAACGGCGGCGCGCTGGCGTTGAAGTATGCGCTTGATGAACTGACCGATAAATCGCTGGTCAGGCCGCAGCAGATTATTCTACTTTCGCCGATGATTGGCGTCACCGCTTTCGCCCGTTTCGCCGGGCTGGCTGGCCTGCCTTCGGTGTTTCCCGCCTTTGCGCGCGCGGCGTGGCTAAACGTCATTCCGGAGTTTAACCCCTATAAGTACAATTCATTTCCGGTAAAGGCAGCGCGCCAGTCGTGGCTGCTGACCCAGGCCTTACAAAAACAGATTATCCAGGCGGCGCAGAGCCAGCGGCTAACTTCTATCGCGCCGGTGTTAACCTTTCAGTCGGTGATTGATTCTACGGTCAGTACTCGGGCAGTGGTTGATTCGTTATACCGCTATTTGCCGGACAACGGCAGCGAACTGGTGATTTTCGATATTAATCAGGCGGCGAACCTGCGGGCGCTGTTTCGCCCGGCGACTTATTCGGCGGTGAATACCTTGTTACCTCCGGCGCCGCGTCCGTACTCCACGACGATCGTGACGAATGCGACTCAGCACACCCTCGATACCGTCGCGCGCCTGACGCTGGCGGGGCAAACCGCCGAGAGAACCCAGGCGCTGCATCTGGCCTGGCCGCAGGATATGTACTCGCTTTCGCATATCGCGGTGCCGTTCCCCATCACCGATTCGCTGTATGGCCGCGAGCCGACGGAGAAAAACCTTAGCGGTATTAGTCTTGGCACCATTTCGCTACGCGGCGAGACCGCGACGCTGAGCGTCGGTCTTGATACGTTAATGCGCGCCACCTCTAACCCGTTTTTCCCCTACCTGCTGCTGCGGATTGATCAGCGTCTACCGTTGGGCTCAGAACACCAGGATGTGCAATACCGTCCGCAGCGCAATACCGATGAGGGCGGCAGGGGCGACGAAGCGGAAAAGACGCACAAATCTTGAGCTGACGCCAAGGAAAATGCCGATGCCGGGTAGGTCGAAAGTCTGGATGAGCAGCCCCGCGGAGGCGTTAATCTGGCTGAGCGTCACTTTTCCCTGCTGCGCCAGCTCGGAGATAACCCCAAAATAGGCGGTACCGCCCGCCACACATTTCACCAGCGCGGGCAGAACGAAGTTTTCCGGGATATGTAGCCATTGCAGCAGTGGCATCAGCACGCGCTGCAGCATTTCGATGACGCCAGCCGCCTGCATCAGGCCGACGATGGTCAAAGATAAAATCAGCATCGGCACGGCGCCAAGCGCCAGGCGGATAGCGTCGGCGCCGGCGCTATTGATCACCGCAATCAGCCCGTGATTATTTTGTTCGCTTTCCGGGAGTACTTCTGCCCGGCTGCTCTCGACAATGGATAACTTACGCCCGGTGGCGTACCAGCAGACCGCTGCGGCGCAGAGTCCACCGACAATAGAAATGGTGATTGCGGCCAGCCAGTGCAGGCCAAACGGCGTTAAGGGGTAGAAAACGTTGCCCTGGCCCATGGCGAACACCATCGCCAGGGTGGCGGCCATTTGTCGGTCGGAAACACCACGTTTATCCATAATCGCCAGCGTGGCGAGCGGGGCGGCAAAACTCACAAAATTTATCTGAATCAGCGCGAAGGCGCTCATGCCGGTCAACCCAAAGGGTTTTAGCAGCGGCGCCAGCCAGCGCACGATGATGTCGAGAATTCCGCGGACTTCGAGATATTTCATTATGATCAGCATGACGACCATAATGGGTAATAAGGTATAAAGCGCTACGTCGACGGAGGATTTCCCCGCTGACATAATGATGCCGATGACATCCATTTATCTATCACTGTATGCAGGTCAAATAGTTAGCGCCATCATAATCCCGAAGGGGCGAAATGAACAGCTAGCACAGGCAGGTAAGAACGGTGCCTTCACTGAAGTGATATTCGCCGCTGAACGGGCTACCTGCGGCAAAGGCGTCGCTGAGCGTTTTATTGAGGCGTAACGTGAAACGCTGTTTTGCCGGGTCGACTGCGACTATGGCGGCGGCATCAAAATCAAACATCTGCTGTACGCGCGGATATAGCGCTTTGAACAGGCTCTCTTTGGCTGAGAAAGCCAGCAGCAGTGCCCACTCCATATCCAGCCCACAACAGGAAAGCAGCGTCTGTTCCGTTCTCGAGACAAACATATCGGCGCTTTCCAGCATGACCCCCGGTTGCAGATGCTCGATATCGACCCCGGGATACCGGCCGTTGGCCTCTGCGATAACCACCGCGATGGCGGTATCTTCGCTGTGCGAGACGCTTCCTCGCCAGCCTGCCGGCCAAACTGGCGCGCGATCGGCGGCGCTTAACACCGGCTCTAAGCAGCCGGCTTGTCGCAGTAAATAGTGCGCGCAGTAGCGTCCGGCCAGATATTCGGCTTTACGTTTTACGACGGCGCCCGCAAGAGCCGAAGGGAACGGGACGGCGTATTGGTTGAAAAGTGCGTCCTGTAATTGTGTCCTGGCGAAACGTACCCGACAGAATTTCAATGCCGGATTATTGTGAAGATAGCCGCACTCAGCATGCTGAATAAAAGGTAAATCGTGGAAGGTATCGGTAACGATAAACATGCAGGATCATCTGGTGAAACGAACGATGACGCTACCTTAACGCAAGTGATGATCAAAGCAGAAGGTGTATAAAGCAAATAAAAGCAAAAAGCCTGCTCGAAAGCAGGCTTTTCTGAATTTGGCTCCTCTGACTGGACTCGAACCAGTGACATACGGATTAACAGTCCGCCGTTCTACCGACTGAACTACAGAGGAATCGTGTGAACGGGGCGCATATTATCGATGACTTAGGGTGTTGTCAAAGGCTGAATCGCCATAAAGCGTTCGACTGCTGACAATTTCAACAATCAAAACCCTTTTAGAGTAAACCCCGGCGGAAATGCACCGAAATGGTGCATTTATACCCCTGATGGGGCATATCATGCGCTCATGGAAGCCAGCAGTATTATCACTAACCCTTATTTTACCGCGCCAGCAGGGCGGTGAGCGGCTACGTAAAACCTGGCAAGCATCTTGCAAAATCCCTGTAACTTAATGGCCAGTAGTGGCATTCCCTTACAGGAGGCAAAATGAACTTAAGACGACTGAAGTATTTTGTGAAAATCGTCGATATCGGCAGTCTGACCCAGGCCGCTGAAGTCTTGCATATCGCACAACCGGCGCTGAGTCAGCAGGTAGCGACCCTGGAAGGTGAACTGGAGCAGAAACTGCTGATCCGCACCAAACGAGGCGTTACGCCAACCGAAGCGGGGAAAATTCTCTATACCCACGCGCGAACCATTTTGCGTCAGTGTGAACAGGCGCATCTGGCGGTACATAACGTGGGCCAGACGCTGAGCGGGCAGGTGGCGATTGGCCTAGCACCGGGAACGGCGGCTTCGGCGATCACCATGCCGTTGCTGCAGACCGTGCGTAATGAGCTTCCCGAGGTCAACGTCTATCTGCAGGAATGTAGCGGCAGCGTTTTAAATGACAAGCTGCTTGGCGGCCAACTGGATATGGCGGTGTTGTACGAACGTTCACCGGTAGCTGGAGTGGTCAGCCAGCCGTTGCTAAAAGAGGATTTGTATTTGGTCGGCACGCAAAACTGTCCGGGACAAAGCGTTGATCTCTCGGCGGTGGCGGAGATGAGTCTGTTTTTACCGCGTGACTATAGTGCTGTCTGTGCCAGGGTGACGGAAGCCTTTACATTACGCCGCCTGTCGGCAAAAGTGATCGGCGAGATCGAATCCATCACTACATTAACTGCCGCTATCGCCAGTGGAATGGGCGTTACCGTACTGCCGGAATCGGCGGCGCGCTCGCTGTGTGCTACGGCAAATGGCTGGATGGCGCGCATCAGCACGCCGTCGATGAGCCTGTCGCTCTCACTGAATACCTCGGCGCGCGGCGGTTTATCTCCTCAGGCTCAGGCGGTCAAAGATATCCTGCTGTCGCTGGTCAGCCGTCCTTCGTTGGAGAATCGTGAATTACAGCTGGTCAGTTAGGTTATATTCTTTTAAGGAATAAGTTGCTGGTTTTTATTATTTGTTTGCCGGGTAAACAGACTTTAACAATAGACATCATGTTATGTCTGAAGACCTGGGGGAAAAGGTGAATTTCCAGCAACTAAAAATTATTCGCGAGGCGGCCCGTCGGGATTACAACCTGACGGAAGTCGCTAATATGCTGTACACCTCGCAATCTGGCGTCAGCCGCCATATTCGTGAGCTGGAAGAAGAGCTGGGGATAGAAATCTTTATCCGCCGCGGTAAGCGTCTTCTGGGGATGACCGAACCCGGTAAAGCGCTGCTTTCCATTGCCGAAAGGATCCTCAACGAGGCCAGCAATGTTCGCCGGCTGGCCGATCTTTTTACCAATGACGCTTCAGGCGTATTAACTATTGCCACCACGCATACTCAGGCGCGTTATAGCCTACCGCCGGTAATTAAAGCTTTTCGCGAACTTTTCCCCGAGGTGCGTTTGGAACTGGTGCAAGGGACGCCGCAGGAAATCGAGGCGTTGTTGCACAACGGCGGGGCGGATATTGGTATCGCCAGCGAGCGCTTAAGTAACGACCCGACGCTGGTGGCATTCCCCTGGTTTCGCTGGCACCACAGTCTGTTAGTGCCAAAAGATCATCCACTGATTGAGGTTACGCCGCTCACGCTCGAGGCTATTGCGCGCTGGCCGTTAATTACCTACCGTCAGGGGATCACCGGGCGCTCGCGTATTGATGAAGCTTTCACCCGTAAAGGGCTGATGCCGGATATCGTCCTCAGCGCCCAGGATTCCGATGTGATCAAAACCTACGTGGAGCTGGGCTTGGGCGTGGGGTTGGTGGCGGAACAATCCGGCGATGCTCGCGAAGCGGATACCTTTACCCGGCTGGAAACACGCCATCTCTTTGATGCCAATACTGTTTGGTTGGGGCTAAAACGCGGTCAGTTACAACGTAACTACGTCTGGCGTTTCATTGAACTGTGCAATGCTGGACTATCGCTGGATGAGATTAAGCGCCAGGCGATGGAGCCGGAGGAAGTGGCGATCGATTATCAAATCTGAGTGCGGCCAGCGGGCAAGCGGGAGGCGACAAAGCAGCTATAATTCATTCACGTGAGTCGCGACTGAGGAAGGGAAAATGATGGTGCGGCGTATGAAATTGCTTTGCTCTCTGGTGATGATGTTGGCCAGCCACAGCGCATTGGCGGTAAGTTATCCGTTGCCGCCGGAAGGGAGTCGTCTGGTTGGCAGCCCGATGAAAATTAACGTGCCCGAGCGTAATACCCAGCCGCTGGAAACCTTTGCCGCGCAGTACGGGCAGGGGCTAAGCAATATGCTGGAGGCTAACCCCGGCGTCGATGTCTATCTGCCCAAATCGGGAAGCTCGTTGATTATCCCACAGCAATTGATCCTGCCTGCTACCGTACGTAGCGGTATCGTGATAAACGTCGCCGAGATGCGGCTTTATTATTATCCGCCTGAGGGCACTACCGTCGAGGTGTTACCGATCGGTATCGGTCAGGCGGGGCGCGAGACGCCGCGTAATTGGGTGACGGCGGTGGAACGTAAGCAAGAAGGGCCTACCTGGGTGCCGACGGCGAATACCCGTCGCGAGTATGCCAAAGAAGGTAAAACCCTGCCGGCGATGGTGCCCGCCGGGCCAGATAATCCGATGGGGCTGTATGCTATCTATATTGGCAGGTTGTATGCCATTCATGGAACGAATGCCAATTTTGGCATTGGCCTGCGGGTGAGCCAGGGCTGTATTCGCCTGCGCAACGATGACATCAAATACCTGTTCGATAATGTGCCCGTTGGCACGCGAGTACAGATTATCGATCAGCCGGTAAAATACACGACTGAACCGGACGGTAGCCGCTGGCTGGAAGTGCATGAACCGTTATCGCGTAATCGCGCTGAATTTCAGTCAGACCGTAAAGTACCGCTGCCGTATACCCCGGCAATCCGTGAGTTTGTACAGGGCGCGGGCGTGAATGTCGGGCGAGCGGATTCAGCGTTACAGAGGCGCTCCGGGATGCCGGTGAATATTAGTCGTTCAGCGGTAGAAAGCAGTTTTTAACTGGCGTGGATGTTAAAAAGCAAAAAGCCTGCTCGAAAGCAGGCTTTTTAAATTTGGCTCCTCTGACTGGACTCGAACCAGTGACATACGGATTAACAGTCCGCCGTTCTACCGACTGAACTACAGAGGAATCGTGTGAACGAGGCGCATAGTAATGGCCTCGCATTTTAGTGTCAACACTAAATTTAACCAGCTGATTCAATTGGCGATATTTAGTTCAAAGCGGGCTTTTAATGAACAACGCGCGCGTCGTCTTCATCCAGTAGATCGTTTTCCCGTAAACGCTGTAGCGGATCCTGACGATAGAACTGGCAGAACCGCTGCCATAGCGCCGGGAAGCGAGGAGCGAATAGCTCCGGTGCGCTAAAGAAATATTCTGAGAGCACCGCAAAGCACTCAGCCGGATCGGTTGCCGCATAGGCATCAATGCTGGCGGCGCTTTCGCCGACCAGATCGATTTCATCCTGAATGTTGTTCATCGCTGCATGCAGGTCGTGTTCCCAACCAGCGACTTCACGCAAGGGAATAAAAGGGACGCCGCTGGCACGATCGCCGTTACGTGAATCCAGTTTGTGCGCGACCTCGTGCACCACCAGGTTAAAACCTGAGGCATCGAAAGAGTCCTGAATATCTAACCAGTTAAGGATAATGGGACCCTGCTGCCAGCTTTGCCCGGATTGCACAACGCGTTGATTATGCACCAGGCCGATGTCATCTTCCCATTCGTCATCGACGACGAAGGGCGCTGGGTAGATCAGGACTTCATGGAAGCCATCTAACCACTCAAGGCCAAGCTCCAGCACCGGCAGACAAAAGAGTAGGGCGATACGCGCGCTATGTAATGGGGTTAACTCAAATCCCTGTAACGGCACCAGACGTTTTTGCTGTAAAAAACGTGCTGCCATTTGGCACAGCTGTTGCTGTTCCTGATGAGTGAGGTTTGCTAAAACCGGAATGGCAACCGCTTGTTCCCACGGGATTTCGCCATTGCCTGTCTGTTCTTCTGCTTTCCACGGCCATTTAAACATCATATCGCTCGCAAAGTCGTCACTTGAACTCAATTTAAGGGACTGGAGCTATTAAAATGCCAAAGAACCTGGCATTATAGCAACCTCAACAGCGGAGAGATGCCGGAGCGGCTGAACGGACCGGTCTCGAAAACCGGAGTAGGGGCAACTCTACCGGGGGTTCAAATCCCCCTCTCTCCGCCACTATTCAATCACTTACGCTTATCCTTTTCAGTGATGCATATCCCGCTGAGACAATCCCTTTACAAAAAAGCATAGCGCTGAAGCAGACAAGGGCGCCAAAGAATCTTCTCATTTTCTGACTCAGACCAGGACTAAATTTCAGCGTTTCCGCTCTCGTGCACTCACGAGTATCCCTTCCACTGCTGAAGTGCTATTGAGCCACTTCCCTGGCGAAATTTAAATGAATTCAGTGAATTGATGCCGACGCCGCGCGAGACAGTATTGCCTGACCGTTAAAATAAAAAAAGCCTGCGCGTGGCAGGCTTTGGTCATGAGGGGATCTTAGAACTGGTAGACCAGACCCAGCGCGACAACGTCATCGGTGGCGATGCCGTTTGCGCGGTAGAAGTAGTCATCTTCGTCCAGCAGGTTGATTTTGTAATCAACATAGGTGGACATGTTTTTGTTGAAGTAGTAAGTCATACCCACATCAACGTATTTAACCAGGTCTTTGTCGCCGCTGTTGTACAGGTCTTTACCTTTAGACTGCAGATATGCAACGGATGGGCGCAGCGGTAAACCGTAATCATCGAACTGATACTGGGCAACGACTTCGAAGTTCTGCGTCTTATTGGCAATACCGCCGCCGAGATAGCTGGTGGATTTACCGAAGGAGGTCATGTTGCGGGTTTCCGCGTACATCGCTGCCAGGTAGATGTTGTTAGCATCGTATTTTGCGCCCACGGTCCAGGCATCGGCTTTATCGCCACCGGCGTATGCGCTGCTGGCAGATGCGGCCACCTGATTATTGGTACGATCGGAAGAAGCATATGCTGCGCCGAAGCTGATGCCCATGCCAAAATCGTAGGAAGTAGAGATACCGAAACCGTCGCCATTTTCACGCGCCAGTTTACGATCGCCACCGTTATTGGTGCCTTCGCCAGAACCCGCGTTTTCGTTATTACCCTGATACTGCAGGGCAAAGTTCAGACCATCTACCAGGCCGAAGAAATCGCTGTTGCGGTAGGTCGCCACGCCGTTGGTACGGCCGAGCATGAAGACGTCAGTTTGGGTGTAGGTATCGCCGCCGAATTCCGGCAGCACATCGGTCCAGGCTTCAACATCATAAATAACGCCGTAGTTGCGGCCGTAGTCCAGTGAACCGTAATCAGCAAATTTCAGACCCGCGAAACCCAGACGGGTCCAGGAGTTAGCGCCTTCACCTTCAGTGGTGTTAGCCTGAATATTGTATTCCCACTGGCCGTAGCCGGTCAGCTGATCGTTGATCTGTGTTTCGCCTTTCAGGCCGAAACGTACGTAGGTTTGGTCGCCATCTTCAGAAGCATCGTCAGTGAAATAGTGCAGGCCGTCAACTTTTCCGTAGAGGTCCAGTTTATTGCCGTTTTTATTATAAATTTCCGCAGAGTGCGCCGCGCCTGCTGCTAATAACGCTGGCAGCATAATAGCCAATACTTTTCTTTTCATTATGTATTCCCTTTAATCATAATTAATATGAATTGTCTAATTCCCTGTGGAATGACAAATCGATACTAGCCGCTTAAGTTCATTTTTAATTAAATAAAAAATGTAATAAAAGTATCTTAAAATATTTCAAAATATTTATTTTATATTCAATATATGTATTTTCTATTCTTTGGGTAATGAATATTTCTGCGGCTTATTAGTGACTTATTATGGTTGTTGATAGTAAAGGTTTTTTAATTTTTTATGATAATGATATGTGTATTGTAAATGGCGTAATAATATTATCGGTTATAAAGTGATAAGTCATCATTTGAAATAATTTTGTTTGATAACGAACATCGCTGAATTTCAGCAAATCGTCTTATTTAAAAGCATGAACACAGCCGTAATATATAGGGGAGTACCGCTCCTGCGTTCACGGATGACCAAAAGCGCTCAGTACTACACTCATGCTTCCAGATAAGCATGATAATTGTATAATGTGACGAGTATCACAATTGTGTGGTCGAAGATGATGCGTTGTGGTTGATGTATGGAGAAGGATTTAATGGACACGAAAGCGAAACGGGGGCCCGTTGGAAAGCTGGCGTTATGGGCTTTTTACGCTTTTTGCGCTTACTTTGTGTGGGCGATGGTACGGTACTGGTGGATAGTGGGGCGGATTCAAAGCGTTCCCGGCGCCAGCATTGATGGTGAATGGGGATCAACGGCGGGCAAATGGATTGGCGCGCTGCTGGGTTTTTTGGTGCTGGGGGCAGTGGGGTTAATCCTTGGGGCGATAGCCTGGTACACGCGTCCCCCTATTCAGGTACATGAACAGCGCGATTAAAGTTGCTATGCTCGTGGCTAGTCCCAGGCATCAGGAAACGCTCATGTTATTAGCTGAATGGCAACAACGATTTGAAAACTGGTTAAATACGCATCATGCACAGGAAGATGCGGCGCATGACATTTCGCACTTTCGCCGCGTCTGGAGTACCGCGCAGCAACTGGTCGGCGAGAGTGGCGCTGACGAGTTGGTTATCCTGACGGCCTGCTACTTTCACGATATTGTCAGCCTGGCTAAAAACCATCCTCAACGTCATCACTCTTCACGGATGGCGGCGCAGAAAACGCGGTCTATCCTGCAAAGCGCTTTCCCCGACTTTCCAGCCGACCGTTATCCTGCTGTTATGCATGCCATTGAAGCGCATAGCTTTAGTGCGGCTATACTGCCGCAAAGCGTAGAGGCAAAAATTGTCCAGGATGCCGATCGTCTGGAAGCTTTAGGCGCAATTGGCCTGGCGCGTGTCTTTGCCGTTTCGGGCGCGCTAAACACGATTTTGTTTGATGCTAACGACCCCTTTGCTGACCAGCGCGATCTTGATGACAAGAAATATGCTCTCGACCATTTCCAGAGCAAATTGCTCCGTCTGCCTGAGACCATGCAAACGGAGCAGGGAAGAGCTTTGGCGGTGCATAACGCCCAATTTCTGGTGCAATTTATGGCGAAGCTGAGCGCCGAACTGCGTGGCGACCCGTTGTCGTTGGATGAAGCGGTTTTGCGCCGCTTTGCGCCTGCGGTTTAAATCCGTTGCGACTATTTGTGGTACTCTCTGCAAAAATTGTCCGTGCTGGTTGAGGTTATGCCGCAAAATTTATCCCAAGAAAACCTCCTGTCTTTACCGTCAGGGGAACACGCGCAGGCGTTATTGCGCCAGCTGATGACGATATATGATGTCAAAACTCTGGTCGCACAGCTGGTCGCGGTTGGCGACCAGCACTGGAGCCCGGCGATACTCAAACGGGTGGCGACGGTGAGCCGTGCGGCAAGTAGATTGACTAACGCGGAGTGCGCTCATCTGGCGAGCCTGTTACCGGCCCCGCCGCGCCATCATCCGGACTATGCCTTTCGTTTTATCGATCTCTTCGCCGGCATCGGCGGCATTCGTCACGGCTTTGAAGCTATTGGTGGGCAGTGCGTATTTACCAGCGAGTGGAATAAACACGCCGTACGTACCTATAAAGCTAACTGGTATTGCGATCCGCAAGAGCACAGCTTTAACGCCGATATCCGCGAAATCACTCTCAGCCAGCGCGCCGATATCAGTGATGAAGAGGCGGCGAAGTCTATCCGTGAGGCGATCCCGCAACATGATGTACTGCTCGCGGGCTTCCCCTGTCAGCCTTTTTCGCTCGCCGGAGTATCCAAGAAAAATGCCATGGGGCGCGCTCATGGTTTTGCCTGTGAAACTCAGGGAACGCTGTTTTTTGATGTCGTTAGAATTATTGCCGCCCGCCGTCCGCCGATCTTCGTGCTGGAAAACGTCAAGAATCTGAAGAGCCACGATCAAGGAAGAACCTTCCATATTATCATGCAGACGCTGGATGAACTAGGCTATGAGGTGGCGGATGCCGATCATGCGGGCGTCGATGATCCAAAAGTGATCGATGGGCGTCATTTCTTACCCCAACACCGTGAGCGTATCGTGCTGGTGGGTTTCCGTCGCGATTTACAATTGCATGAAGGATTTACGCTGCGCGATATCGCCAGCCTGTACCCGCCGCAGCGGCCGACCTTTGGCGAGTTATTGGATCCTACCGTCGATGCTAAATTCATCCTGACGCCGGTTTTATGGAAATATCTCTACCGTTACGCGCGTAAACACCAGGCGCGTGGCAACGGTTTTGGCTACGGTCTGGTCGACCCGACCAATCCAGGCAGCGTTGCGCGAACGCTTTCGGCGCGCTACTACAAAGATGGCGCTGAGATTCTGGTCGATCGCGGTTGGGATAAGCCATTGGGCGAAAAGCACTTTGACGATCCACAAAATCAACAGCGCCGCCCGCGGCGTTTAACGCCGCGTGAATGCGCACGGTTGATGGGGTTCGAAGCCCCGGGAGAATACCGTTTTCGTATTCCGGTTTCCGATACCCAGGCCTATCGCCAGTTCGGCAACTCGGTGATTGTTCCGGTGTTTGCCGCGGTAGCGAAGCTGCTGGCGCCGCGAATTTCCGAGGCGGTAAAGCGGCGCGTTGCAGGAGATAGCGATGGCGGACGTTCATGATAAGGCCACCCGTAGTAAAAATATGCGCGCTATCGCGACCCGCGATACGGCAATTGAGAAGCGGCTGGCGGCGCTGCTAACGCAGGCCGGATTCACTTTTCGCGTTCAGGAGGCATCGCTACCGGGGCGGCCTGATTTTCTGCTGTCTGACTACCGCTGCGTTATTTTCACCCATGGCTGCTTTTGGCATCATCATCACTGTTATCTGTTTAAAGTACCGGCGACCCGTACCGATTTCTGGCTGAAAAAGATTGGCGCTAACGTGCAGCGCGATCGCCGCGATCTAGCGATGTTGTTAGCACAAGGTTGGCGGGTGCTTATTGTCTGGGAGTGCGCGCTCCGCGGGCGGCAGAAATTAAGCGATGAGGCTTTATGCGATCGTCTGGAGGAGTGGATCTGCGGCGGTGGAAATTGCGCGCAGATCGACACTCAGGGCATTGGTTTTATCGCTCCGATTGACAAGGCGTAACGGTGGAGCGGGCAGGGAAGAGATATTTACCCAGCGTCACCAACACGACCGCGAAAATAATCACCGCCAGCGCCAGCCATTCGATAAATGAGAGACTTTCGCCGCCAAATCCGGTCCCCAGCAGCACGGCGACAACCGGATTGACATAGGCATAGCTGGTAGCAACCGCCGGCGTTACGTTACGTATCAGATACATATAGGCGTTGATGGCGATAAGCGAGCCAAAAATGGCCAGATACGCAACGGCAAATATTCCAGACCAGGAGGGCATTTGAGCGAGTTTTTCGCCTGAGAACCAGGATGCTGCGGAAAGCACCATCCCTGCCGCCAGCATTTCAATAGCACCCGCCATCATCCCGGTTGGTAATTCAATACGGGAACCGTAAACCGAGCCAAACGCCCAGCTCAGGGAACCGATTAGAATCAGCAATGCGCCCCAGGGATTGCCACTGAGGTTGCCGCCGCTATTGAGCATCACTATTCCCGCCAGACCGATCGCAATACCGAACCATTCCAGCTTGCGCGTAGCAATGCCAAAAAAACGGCTGAAGCAGAGCGTAAACAGCGGTACGGTGGCGACCATCACCGCTGCGATGCCTGATGGTACATGCTGATGTTCTGCAAGGGTGACGAAGCCATTGCCGACGGCAAGCAACAGGATGCCTATCAGGGCCGCATTAAGTAGCGGCCGGCGGGCCGGGAGTTTATGGCCGGTGGCCAGTAAATAGATAAGCAACACGCCGCCGGCAGAGAGAAAGCGGATCCCGGCCATCATCAACGGCGGCCAGCTGGCAACGCCAATAGCGATAGCAAAATAGGTTGAACCCCAAATGATATACAGCGCAAACAGCGCGCCGATAAGGGGTAACAGCTGACGGGTAGACATACTTCCTCGCGACGAAAAGAGATAGAAAGGGAACATATAGTTAACGTGAAAACTAACGTGCTGGCGAGCGCTTTCAATGTGCTTTTTTTGTTATATTTTTGTTGACTAATGACATCTCTGGGCGAGAGGGCGCTTTTGCCTCATACTCTATGTTTCATAAACAGAAATTGAAGGAAGCACATTTTGGCGGGAAGTAGTCTTTTAACCTTATTGGACGATATTGCCACGCTGCTGGACGATATCTCCGTCATGGGAAAACTGGCGGCCAAGAAAACGGCTGGCGTACTGGGCGATGATCTTTCTCTCAATGCGCAGCAGGTCTCAGGCGTAAGAGCCAACCGCGAGCTCCCGGTGGTATGGGGAGTGGCAAAAGGCTCGTTCCTGAATAAAGTGATTCTGGTGCCGCTGGCGTTACTCATCAGCGCCTTTATTCCCTGGGCCATTACGCCGCTATTGATGCTGGGCGGCGCATTTCTCTGCTTTGAAGGCTTTGAAAAAGTGCTGCATAACCTGCACGCGCGCAAGAATAAGGAGGATCCGAAATTGCGCCAGCAGCGGCTGGAAACGCTTGCAGCCCAGGATCCGCAGGCCTTTGAGCGCGATAAAGTAAAAGGGGCGATCCGTACCGACTTTATCTTATCAGCCGAAATCGTCGCGATTACCCTGGGTATTGTAGCTGATGCGCCATTGCTTAATCAGATCCTGATTTTATCCGGCATCGCCATTCTCGTGACCGTTGGGGTTTATGGCCTGGTGGGCGTCATTGTTAAGCTCGATGACATGGGATATTGGCTGGCGGAGAAGAAAAGCGCACTGGCGCAGTGGGTTGGAAAAGCGCTCCTGGCCATCGCGCCGCGATTGATGAAAATTCTGACTTTCGTCGGTACCCTGGCGATGTTTCTGGTTGGCGGCGGTATCGTGGTTCACGGCGTAGCGCCGCTGCATCATTTCATCGAGAATTTTGCCCATGGGCTAAGCGGAATGCTGGCATCCACATTGCCTGTGGCCGCTAATCTGGTGCTAGGATTTATCATTGGCGCTATCGTCTTTGGCGTCGTTAAAGCTATCACCGCGTTACGCGGTAAAGCGAAATAAATCCCTGCGCCGGCTACGCAAAATGGGCCGGGGTCGTCTAAGGTGAAACAGTTTCTTCCTGATACCGGAGGCAAAAATGGTCTTGTTGGTCAGTGATGAAGTCAGACGAAAAAACGGCGGGCCGCGAATGGTGGTCACCGGCATTGCCGACGATATGGTCGAGTGCCGGTGGTATGACGGACAGGTCGTACAGCGTGAAGCCTTCCGTGAAGATGAGTTGGTCCGCGGCGAAGGGCAACATTCGCAGCATAATTAGATGTGCAGCGCCCGCTGGTGCGGGCGCTTTTAATATTGATTACGTTCGGACAAGGAGCGTTGATGTTGTTGGTTTCTTTGACCGTACTGCGAGTAAATAATGGATAAGCCGCTCTGGCCAAAAAAGTTTCATCGCCTCTTCAATCCGGGGCGAGTGGTCAATATCTGTTTCATCGTGGTGCTGTTCTTTTCAACGTTGCTCATCTGGCGAGAAATCCGCGTACTGGAAGAAGCCTACGTCGCCAACCAACGTAATAATCTTGAGAACGTGGCCCATGAAATGGATGGGCTGTTGCAATTTAATCTCAATCGTCTGCTCTTTTTTCGCAACAGCATGCAATCAGCACTGGAGAATCCGCTGGATTTCGCCATTCTGCGCCGGGCCGAACAGGAGTACATCAGTAAACGCCATGATCCCATCTGGTCAGTCGAGCTAAACAACCGGCGTACTCTGACGGTATACGGGGTTTCAGATTCTTTTGTCGACGCTGATGATCTGTTATCGCGTAATAATCCTCAGGCCAGCAATGAACTGATGGCTACCCTTGAGCTGGGCTATCTTCTGCGTTTGACCAATAACAACAGAATTTTCAGCGAGCGCATGTCCTACGTTTCTCGCAGCGGGTTTTATACCACAACCGATGCCCCGCGCAGTTCCAGCCAGGTGCTGGCGCAGTTCTCGCGAGATACGGGGTCAGCATGGTTTATGCGGCAAACCCAGCGTGATAATCCAGGGCGAGGGATCCTCTGGCAAACGACTCAACAAGAAGACGGGTATACGCAACCGCAGGTGGTTACGGCCTCGATTCCTCTTGATTATGAGCACTACTGGCTGGGGGTGCTGGCGATGGATTTTTCCATCCGCGACCTGCAGAATTTTCTGGTCAGTGCGGTAAAAGGAGGGCAAATGGGCGAGTATCAACTGTATGACAAGCAGCTCAATTTGCTCGCCTCTTCGGCGCCGGATGATGTCCTGACGCCGCTCTCGCCAAAGGAACAAGAACAACTTCGTTATGCGTTGGCCAATGATAACCATGGCGGCATACGTCAGTTAACTCGCTATATCAGTTGGGAAAAGATCCGCAACTTTGACGGCGTGCTGTTGCATATTCATACTTTGAAGGAAGGAGTGCGTGGTGATTTCGGGACGATTTCCATCGCACTGACCCTGATGTGGTTAATGTTTACCCTCATGTTGATTGTGTCGTGGGGGGTTATTCGCCGTATGGTCATCAACATGAGCGTGTTGCAGGCGTCCCTTGAGTGGCAGGCCTGGCATGACGCATTAACGCGGCTGCTAAATCGCGGCGCTCTGTTTGAACGGGCGATCGCGGCGGCCCGAAGCTGCCGGCGGAATAATCAACCGATATCCGTCATACAGCTGGATCTGGATTATTTTAAAGGCATCAATGATAAACATGGTCACCAGGCAGGGGACCGTGTTTTGACGTTGGTTGGCAGTACTATTATGGGACAGATTCGCGAGCAGGATATTGCCGGACGCGTTGGTGGTGAAGAGTTCTGTATCGTTCTACCCAATACCCAACTGCCGCAAGCGCGTGCGATTGCTGAGCGTATTCGTCTGCGTATCCATAGCCGGGAGATATTGTTGCACAATAGCGTTAGTTTGCGGATCAGCGCCTCACTGGGGATAAGTAGTAGCGAGACATCAGATGAGTTTAACTTTGAGGAGCTGCAGTCGATTGCCGATCATCGCCTGTATCTGGCAAAGCAGAATGGACGTAATCGGGTTTGTTCGGCTGGGTAGGGCCTGGTAATGTGAGGATGCTCACCTTTATTGCCGCGTTGTTGCTCTTCGGTATGGGAAAATTCTTAAAAAACGCACGGCTCAAGCATACCGTTCGTATGAGAACGATGACAGGCAAGCCTTGTCGCGCCTGGGTTATTAAATAAGTTGTACATATAAGCCGCATTTCTCAATAATTCTCATCATGAATACTTCTTGTCATGCAAAATAATTGAGGATAATGTCTTCCATGCATCGGATTTCCCGGTGTAACGAATTTTCAAGTGCTTCTTGCATTAGCAAGTTTGATCCCGACTCCTGCGAGCCGGGATTTTTTTCACCTGAGCTTAGCGATTGGCTTCAGTAACGCTAAAGTCATGAATATCAAGCTCAAAGGCTTCGGCCAGCTCGCGCCATGTGTGTTCATTACGGCCATCGATACTGACATGATGCGGATCATCTTCACTACGATGTACTTCGCTTTCGCTAATCTCATTGATCGCCGCCAGCAGGGCATCGACATTAACGTCAATCCCGTCGGTATTCGTCACACCGTGGTCTTTAGCGGATTTCATCATCACTACCTCGCTCGGCTCTGAAAGGGCCTCTTTAAGTATAGACGGTCTATAAAAACGCCAGTTGCGCTGGCTGAACGCTGCGTGAAGTCAGCTTTTGTTCTACACTGGCTCAAAACGAGAGGAGGCGAGTTATGCAGGTAAACGATCGTGTCACGGTAAAGACCGACGGTGGCCCACGTCGATCGGGGGTAGTACTGGCAATTGAGTCGTTTAGTGAAGGAACCATGTATCTTGTGGCGCTGGAAGATTACCCGCTGGGGATCTGGTTTTTCAATGAAGTGGGGCACCCGGACGGCATCTTTGTTGAGAAAGCAGAGTAGGCCCCATTCAGAAACTGGCGGTAATCGCCGCCAGTTTGCCATCAGCGCATATTGACGTAAATGCCGGAAGTAATGTTTTCAGCCAACCGAACAATGTGGTAAATCACCTGTTTATTGTGCGTCTGGATTTTTTTCTTAATATTACCTTTATGTGACGAAACGGTTTTTGCTTTGATATTCATCTGCCTGGAAATATGTGAAGTAGCGTGGCCGGCCATCCACATTTGCAGCATATTCGATTCGGCCTGACTGAGCGATAGAGTGGGAATGCGGGTGCGTAATTGGTTTAGATTATTGGCGCTATCGGTCTGCAGATAATTACCCAGTATGTTATCAAGGTCTTTCGGCGTAAGGGATTTTGAGCTGATAAGTAAATTCTTGCGTACCAGTAAATAGTGATCAAAATGGATGTTGGCCAGCGACATAAAAATAACAAATAGAGTATCGGGGTAGGTGGTAATGATGTCGCGGATAAGTTGGTTGCTCTCTTCGTGATGTATAAAACAGTCCTCGTTGAGAAACACAACCGCCGGACGCAGCGATTCGCAGCGCTCTTTCAAAATCTGTGCGCTACGCACCTCAATGATATCGCGCTTCTTTATTCCCCGGCTTGCCAGATATCCGGTTAAACCTAGCCGGGTATAGCTGCACAAATCCATGATAATCGTTGACATGACCCATCCTCAATCAACACGTAACGATAATTCATCTGGCCCAGGCCGTGTGATGAAGTCCATTTTTGTAACACCTGACTTTATGCGGAAAGCATTAGCCAGGCTAAACTATTTGCTAATAATACTCATAATTTGCCAGGAATATTCTCAAAGTAAAGCCATAGAAAAAGAATAAACAGACCCTGACAGTAATAATGCCCGGTGTCGCGGCATATCGTCGCCAGAATTGTAATTTATTTTCGGATTATCCTTATGGAGGGGCAGCCTATTAAATTGGCGCTGGCTATATTCTATTCAAAAAATGCATTTGTCATTCAGGTTTCATACAACTAATAATAATCGGTAAGAATAAACGCTGAGATTGAAGGCGAGGCTAAGCAACGGGAGCATCGCGCAGGGGTGGCGGCCTTAACGCTTTAATGCCACAATACTTTTTTATCGGTTTGTGGGATGGATGATGAAAAAGATTGTTATGGCTGGCGCGCTGCTTACCCTGGCCGGATGCGTTCAGGTTGATACCTATGAGGCGGTGGTCAAAGCGCCGGCGCCTGCAGGGCTGGAAGGGTTCTGGCAATCGAAGGGACCGCAGAGCGCAATGGTAAGTCCTGAGGCGATAGCGACGTTTATCGTTACCAAAGACGGAGATACTCTCGATTGCCGTCAGTGGCAGCGGGTAATTGCTGAGCCGGGAAAATTAATGAACCGCGACAATCAGGTTTATAATGTGACCAGCAGCCTCGATATTTATCCTATTGAACGTACTGGAAACACGCTGGAATACGATCGAATGACGTTAACCCGTGTTGAACGCTTAACGCCGGAATGCGAGCAGGCCTGGAAAAAGAACCAGACGGCGAGTACGACCGCGCAGTAATCGATGTTGGCGGGCCGGCTATAAAGCCAGCCCGCTGACCTCAAAGCACCTCTTCAATCACCCACACGCTTACGCTGCCTGCATTACAGGTGAATACGGCATTGCCCTCGTCATCAGTGTCAATAACCTCTTGTCGATTGTTGAGAAAATCCTTCCAGCGTTTATTGGCATAATTCTCGCCAAGCGGTAACGTTTTCTCGCCATCGTCGCCGTTGGAGAGCACCACTACGCAGCCAGGATGTTCATCGGTGCCGCTGCGGCTGAAGGCGATACAGTTAGGATGATCGAACCACAGCGTTTGTACGCCGTGGGCGAAACGCTGACGCGCATCGATGAGTTCGTGAAGCTGCTCGATAACCGGCATCTCGATGGAGTATGTCTGGCCATCTCCGCCGGTATCTTCATAACTTGCGCCGAACAGGTCGGCGTAAAATACCGAGGGAACACCGTTTTCACGCAGTAAAATCAGCGCATAGGCTAACGGCTTAAACCAGGCCTCGACCGGCGCTTCCAGCGCCTGAAGCGGTTGGGTGTCATGATTTGTGACCAACGTGACCGCATGGAATGGGTCGGCTTCCACCAGCGTCCCGGTGAAGATTTGACTCATGTCGTAATCGCGGCCCTGACGCGAGGCTTCATGGAATTTCATCTGCAGCGGCGCATCAAACAGCATGGTATTACCGTCAACAAGGTCGATGTACTGCTGTAGCTTATCCACCTCGTGTGACCAGTACTCGGCAACAATAAATAGCGGTTTATCGGTGGACCCCTGTACATGCTCAATCCACTCTTTATAAAACCATGCCGGAATATGTTTGACGGCATCCAGGCGGAAACCATCGCAGCCGGTCTGTTCAATGACCCAGCGGGCCCAATATTTTATCTCTTCGGTCACGGCATGGTTACGGAAATCGATATTTTCCCCCATGAGATAATCGAAGTTGCCCATTTCATCGTCGACCTGATCGTTCCAGCCATCGCCGGTGTAGTCATTAACAACTTTGAATACGCCATCTTCATCGGGATTTTCGATATGGTCGATACCGCTAAAACATTTATAGTCCCAGATAAATTGTGAATATTTGCCACCGCGGCCCGGAAAGGTATAGCGGGTCCAGGCTTCACATTCGATGATTTCTTCCGCGATTTGCGTGCGGTCCTGTTCATCAACGCGTTGTACGCGGATGCGTTCTTTCTCATCGGCGCCCATCTTGTGGTTTACTACGACATCAAGAAGTACAGCAATTTGATGTTCTTTTAGCGCATTAATCGCCGCTAACAGCTGAGCTTTATCGCCGTATTTGGTGGCAACCGATCCTTTCTGATCGAATTCACCGAGGTCGAAAAGATCGTAACTATCGTAGCCAACTGAATAACCGCCGGAAGCGCCCTTATAGGCGGGCGGCAACCAAATCATATTAATGCCAATTTCATTGAGATTTGGCGCAAGGGCTTCTACTTCCCGCCATAACTCGCCACCTTCCGGGTAATACCAGTGAAAACATTGCAACAACGTGGGATTTTTCATCTTCCATGCTCCTGGCGTCATCAAGCTGACCTTTGCAGTATGGGAGATAACTGGCAAATATGAATAATTTCGTTGCTTTTTCGCTATACCCTAAATGGCCGCATATATAATAAATTGGCATAAGATGTAGCGGATAGATGTTGGTAGGCTGCTGCTAAACGCCTTACACTACACGAAAATCTCATTATATTCGGGGTATCTATGAAATTAGCACTTCTGGGTCGTCAGGCGCTGATGGGCGCAATGGCCGTAGCATTGATGGCTGGTGTAAGCGTGAAAACCTTCGCCGCTGAAAATCTGCTTAATCAGGTCAAAGAGCGCGGCACGCTACGCGTTGGCCTGGAAGGTACATACCCGCCGTTTAGTTATCAAGGCGATGATGGCAAATTGACCGGTTTTGAAGTTGAGTTTGCCAATGAACTGGCGAAACACATCGGGGTGAAAGCCGATCTCAAACCCACCAAATGGGACGGCATGCTGGCTTCTCTCGATTCTAAACGTATTGATGTGGTGATTAACCAGGTCACTATTTCCGACCAGCGCAAGAAAAAATACGACTTTTCCACCCCTTATACTATTTCTGGTGTTCAGGCGCTGGTGAAAAAGGGTAACGAAGGCGTGATTAAAACCGCGGCGGACCTGAAAGGTAAAAAAGTCGGAGTTGGTCTGGGTACCAATTATGAAGAGTGGTTGCGCCAGAACGTACAGGGCGTTGATATCCGCACCTATGATGATGACCCGACAAAATATCAGGACCTGCGCGTAGGCCGTATTGACGCCATTTTGGTTGACCGTCTGGCAGCGTTGGATTTGGTCAAGAAAACGAACAACACTCTGGCTGTAACCGGTGAAGCATTCTCCCGTCAGGAGTCCGGGGTGGCGTTACGTAAAGGAAATGAAGATCTGCTGAAAGCGGTGGACACCGCTATTGCAGATATGCAGAAAGATGGCAGCCTGAAGGCGCTTTCAGAAAAATGGTTTGGTGCTGACGTCACTAAGTAACGTCTGAAGATGAAAAAAGGCGCTGATAACGGCGCCTTTTTTTATTTCGCCAGCAACTGCGTGCATAATAAGGATCACTGAGTCTGGAGGTGCCATGTCACTACAAAATTTAACGCGTTTTCCGCGCCTGGAGTTTATTGGCGCGCCGACGCCGCTGGAATATCTACCACGCCTGTCCGATCATCTCGGACGGGATATTTTTATAAAACGCGATGATGTCACCCCCATGGCGATGGGAGGAAATAAACTGCGTAAGCTGGAGTTCCTCGCCGCCGATGCGCTGCGTGAGGGCGCTGATACGCTGATCACCGCAGGGGCGATTCAATCGAACCATGTGCGCCAGACGGCAGCCGTGGCTGCGAAACTGGGGCTGCACTGCGTCGCGTTGTTGGAAAATCCGATAGGCACGCGTGCTGAAAATTATCTGACCAACGGTAATCGCCTGCTGCTGGATCTGTTCAATACTCAGGTTGAGATGTGTGATGCATTAACCGATCCCAACGCGCAGCTTGAAGAGCTGGCGACACGTATTGAAGCTCAGGGATACCGTCCATATGTCATTCCGGTCGGCGGATCTAACGCCCTGGGCGCGTTAGGTTATGTCGAAAGCGCACTGGAAATCGCCCAGCAATGTGAAGGAGCGGTGGAGATCTCTTCGGTAGTGGTTGCCTCCGGTAGCGCGGGTACTCATGCCGGGCTGGCGGTAGGCCTGGAACAGCTGATGCCAAATGCAGAATTAATAGGGGTGACCGTGTCACGTAGCGTTGCCGACCAGTTGCCTAAGGTGGTGACGCTGCAGCAGGCCGTTGCCAACAGTCTTGAGCTGCAGGCCAAAGCGGAGATTACCTTGTGGGATGATTATTTTGCTCCCGGATACGGTACGCCCAATGAAGAAGGCATGGAAGCGGTGAAACTGCTGGCGCAGCTGGAAGGTATCCTGCTGGATCCGGTTTATACCGGAAAGGCCATGGCCGGGCTGATTGATGGCATTAATCAGAACCGCTTTAAGGATGAGGGGCCGATTCTGTTTATCCATACCGGTGGCGCGCCCGCGCTGTTTGCTTATCATCCGCACGTCTAATGCAGAATAAATCGAATGCACGAAAGTATCCAACTGGTCATTGATTCCGCACCATACCTGTTAAAGGGCGCGGTTTTTACGTTACAACTGAGCATCGGCGGCATGTTCTTTGGTCTGCTGCTGGGCTTTATCCTCGCACTGATGCGCATGTCGTCCATCTGGCCGATCAGATGGCTGGCGCGGATGTATATCTCCATTTTCCGCGGCACCCCGCTGATTGCCCAACTGTTCATGATCTATTACGGTTTGCCGCAGTTCGGCATTGAGCTGGATCCGATTCCGGCGGCGATGATTGGCCTGTCATTGAATACAGCGGCCTATGCGGCGGAAACGCTGCGTGCGGCGATTGCCTCTATAGATAAAGGGCAGTGGGAAGCCGCCGCCAGTATCGGCATGACGCCGTGGCAGACTTTGCGTCGGGCTATTTTACCGCAGGCTGCCCGCGTGGCGCTGCCGCCGCTCTCTAACAGCTTTATCAGCCTTGTCAAAGATACTTCGCTGGCGGCGACGATTCAGGTACCGGAACTGTTCCGCCAGGCACAGTTAATTACCTCACGTACGCTGGAAGTATTTACGATGTATCTGGCGGCATCACTGATCTATTGGGTGATGGCGACGGTGTTATCGACGTTGCAGAATTATTTTGAAAATCAGCTGAATCGCCAGGAGCGTGATCCAAAATGAGTGCGATTGAAGTCAAAAAACTGGTGAAGAAATTCCACGGGCAGACCGTGCTGCACGGTATCGATCTCGAGGTTCAGGAAGGGGAGGTCGTGGCGATTATCGGCCCGAGCGGCTCTGGTAAAACCACGCTGTTGCGCAGCATTAACCTGCTTGAATACCCCGAAAGCGGTACCATTCGCGTAGGCGATGTGACTATCGATACTTCGCGTAGTATTGGCCAGCAAAAAGGGTTGATCCGCCGTCTGCGACAGCATGTTGGCTTTGTGTTCCAGAACTTCAATCTTTTCCCGCATCGTACGGTGCTGGAAAATATTATTGAAGGGCCGGTTATCGTAAAAGGCGAAGATAAGAACGAGGCCATTTCTCTGGCGCGTGAACTGCTGGCAAAGGTAGGGTTGTCGGGAAAAGAGAATAGCTATCCGCGTCGTTTATCCGGCGGGCAGCAGCAGCGTGTGGCGATTGCCCGCGCGTTAGCAATGCGCCCGGATGTTATTCTTTTTGATGAGCCAACTTCTGCATTGGATCCAGAGTTAGTGGGCGAGGTACTCAACACCATCCGTCAACTGGCGCAGGAAAAGCGCACCATGGTTATTGTCACCCATGAGATGAGTTTCGCTCGCGATGTCGCCGACCGCGCCATTTTCATGGATCAGGGGCGTATCGTCGAACAAGGTAAGGCCAGAGAGCTATTTGCTAACCCGCAGCAACCTCGTACGCGCCAGTTCCTCGAAAAATTTCTCATGCAGTAACACTTCTCTCTCATCGTGGTCCTCACAATTGGCTGGGGGCCGCGATCGGACAACCTGCCAATCACCGCCGTTGCTGGCGAGGCAGAACATATTTTCTTCCTTAGTTCGATAAATAATCGTCAGCGAAAATCGAATAATGCGATGGCTACGTTATTTTATACATATAAATAAGATTTATGTGTTAGTTTTATGTATTTATAATAATGATTATCAATCAGGGGTTATTTGGTAGGCTATGAGGGACATTGATTTTTTCAGCTGGCGGCGGGAAATGCTGCAACAATTCCAGTCAACTCATGATGGGGATTCGGTTTATAACCTTCTCCAACAGCAAACAGAAGAACTGGAATACGACTACTACGCACTCTGTGTGCGCCATCCGGTGCCTTTTACACGCCCGAAACTGACGTTGCAATCAACTTATCCTCAGGCCTGGATGTCACATTATCAGGCGGAGAATTATTTTGCTATTGATCCGGTATTACGCAGAGAAAATTTTCTTCGTGGACATCTACCATGGAATGACCAGCTTTTTTGCGAGACCCCAGAATTGTGGAATGGCGCGCGCGATCATGGTTTAAATAAAGGCGTGACGCAGTGTCTGACCTTGCCAAATCATGCGTTGGGCTTCTTATCGGTTTCTGCTAAAAATGCGCAGCCGGGTCCGTATCACGAGGACGAATTAGAGTTACGTCTAAGAACGCTAACCGAGCTTAGCCTGCTGGCGTTGCTGCGGCTGGAGGATGAAATGGTGATGCCGCCGGAGATGAAGTTTAGCCGGCGCGAGCTGGAGATCCTAAAATGGACCGCAGAAGGAAAGACCTCGGCAGAGGTGGCGATGATATTGTCTATTTCAGAAAATACGGTCAATTTTCATCAGAAGAATATGCAGCGGAAATTTAACGCCCCCAACAAAACGCAAATTGCCTGTTATGCCGTCGCAACAGGATTAATTTGAGCGAATCGCTCGTTCTGCGTGTCAGACGTGAAACCGGCTGTCAGCGATCGCTTTCAGCCGGTCCTTTCTTACTGACGGTAAGCTTGTTTAATTTGCTTAACGGTGCTGGAGAATACGGCAGCCTGAGCCTCATCTTCCATCTGCGCGATTTGCTTTTCCATTTTAATAATCACGCGGCCAGCATCTGCCTGACCCATAGCCTGAAGCATTAGCGTCAGTAGGGCTTTCAGGCAGGAGACTTCCTGCGCCAGCTGTTGATTATTTTCTGCAGTGGAAAAATCTGGTGTGCTCATCGATATCCTCGTTTGCTATCAGCGCTGTTGCGCAATACTAAATGTTAAGGCGGCGCAGTATACCACAAGCGGTAGAAAAAAAAGGAGCGCGTGATTTGTGTTGCTGATGTTGCGCGCTGAGCGGTTAAATTTACTGAATAATATCTGTTCATCTAAGTGCTCATCGTTAATATTTTCCGCCGCTTTTGGCGGAAGTTAATTATTGTTACATCTTTCGAATCCTATTAATCCGCAACCCGTTCTGTTGCTTTTTTTGCGCCTTCTGTAGGGTGAATGTTAAAAAAGAAACATAATCCAACTATATGTTCTGTATAGGTTTCCACCTGGTGTGGAGACAAATTGCCATAAATGGGAGGGAAATCTTCTTCAGGACACTTTTTGGGCTTTTAAAGTTACGATAAAACCCGGTAATATATGGGAGATAAACTATCAGTAGCGTTATCCCTAATTCTGGAGATTATTCCTTTGATCAACGTACTTCTTGTTGATGACCACGAACTAGTGCGCGCAGGGATACGACGCATTCTGGAAGATATAAAAGGGATTAAAGTTGTCGGTGAGGCCTGCTGCGGCGAGGATGCCGTTAAGTGGTGCCGTGCGAATCCTGTGGACGTCGTCCTGATGGATATGAACATGCCTGGTATTGGGGGGCTTGAAGCGACACGAAAAATCGCGCGCTCCATTGTCGATACCAAAGTGATCATGTTGACCGTGCATACTGAAAATCCGCTGCCTGCGAAGGTCATGCAGGCTGGCGCCGCCGGTTACTTAAGTAAAGGTGCTGCCCCGCAGGAAGTGGTAAATGCGATTCGTTGTGTTGCTTCGGGTCAACGTTATATCGCTTCCGATATCGCCCAACAGATGGCGCTCAGTCAGATTGAACCGGAAAAAACGGAATCACCGTTTGCCAGTTTGTCTGAACGCGAGTTGCAGATTATGCTGATGATCACTAAGGGCCAAAAGGTCAATGAGATCTCAGAACAGTTAAATCTGAGTCCCAAGACGGTGAATAGCTATCGTTATCGAATGTTCAGCAAATTAAACATTCATGGCGATGTGGAGCTAACTCACCTGGCAATTCGCCATGGCCTGTGCAATGCGGAGTCGTTAGCAAGTCAGTGAGTGATGTTTTTGACGCAAAAGCTTTCCTCAAGACGGTGACCAGCCAACCGGGCGTCTATCGTATGTATGATGCTGGTGGTACCGTCATTTATGTTGGCAAAGCAAAAGATCTGAAAAAGCGCCTTAGCAGCTATTTTCGCAGCAACCTGGCTTCGCGTAAAACCGAGGCTCTGGTGGCGTTGATCGCGCAAATTGACGTGACCGTTACCCATACCGAAACGGAAGCGCTGCTGCTTGAGCATAACTACATCAAGCTGTATCAACCGCGTTATAACGTGCTGCTGCGTGACGATAAATCCTATCCCTTTATTTTCCTCAGCGGCGATACCCATCCACGACTGGCGATGCACCGTGGCGCTAAACACGCCAAAGGCGAATATTTTGGCCCATTCCCTAACGGCTATGCCGTTCGCGAAACACTCGCGCTGCTGCAAAAAATTTTCCCCATTCGCCAATGTGAAAATAGCGTCTACCGCAATCGCTCTCGTCCCTGTCTGCAATATCAAATTGGCCGTTGTTTAGGACCGTGCGTCGCCGGACTGGTAAGTGAAGAAGAGTACCAGCAGCAGGTAGAATACGTGCGGCTGTTTCTCGCCGGGAAAGACGATCAGGTATTGACGCAACTGATTGCCCGGATGGAAAAGGCCAGCCAGGCGCTTGAATTTGAAGAAGCCGCCCGCATCCGCGATCAGATCCAGGCGGTACGTCGGGTGACGGAGAAACAGTTCGTTTCCAATAATGGTGACGATCTGGATGTTATCGGCGTGGCTTTTGATGCCGGAATGGCCTGCGTGCATGTGCTGTTTATTCGCCAGGGTAAGGTTCTCGGTAGCCGCAGTTATTTCCCGAAAGTTCCGGGTGGCACTGAGTTGGGTGAGGTAGTGGAAACCTTTGTGGGGCAGTTCTATCTACAGGGCAGCCAGATGCGAACCTTACCGGGGGAAATTTTACTCGATTTCAACTTGAGCGATAAAACCCTGCTTGCGGATTCGTTGTCCGAGCTGGCCGGTCGTCGGGTGAATGTGCAGACTAAACCCCGCGGAGACCGCGCGCGTTATCTGAAGCTGGCGCGCACCAACGCCGCCGTTGCGCTCACTACCAAACTGTCGCAACAATCAACGGTCAGCCAACGTCTGCAGGCTCTGGCGACACTACTTAAGCTGCCGGCGGTGACGCGGATGGAGTGCTTTGATATCAGCCATACCATGGGGGAGCAAACCGTCGCATCCTGCGTGGTGTTCGATAGCAATGGTCCGCTACGGGCGGAATACCGTCGCTACAATATTACCGGTATTACCCCTGGTGATGATTACGCGGCCATGAATCAGGTATTACGACGCCGGTACGGTAAAGCAATTGAAGAGAATAAAATCCCGGACGTTATCCTGATAGACGGCGGTAAGGGCCAGCTTGGTCAGGCCAAAGCCGTGTTTGCTGAACTGGATGTGCCATGGGATAAAAATCATCCGCTACTGCTGGGGGTGGCGAAGGGGAGCGATCGTAAAGCCGGGTTGGAGACGTTATTCTTTGAGCCAGAAGGTGAGGGCTTTAGTCTGCCGCCGGATTCTCCTGCTCTGCATGTTATCCAGCACATTCGCGACGAATCACACGATCACGCTATCTCAGGGCATCGTAAAAAACGGGCGAAGGTGAAAAGTACCAGTACACTTGAGACGATTGAAGGTGTTGGCCCGAAACGCCGACAGATGTTGTTGAAATATATGGGCGGTCTGCAGGGGTTGCAGAAAGCCAGCGTAGAGGAAATTGCGCAAGTACCGGGTATATCTCACGGACTGGCAGAAAAGATCTACTACTCGTTGAAACATTAGGGGCTCTGTAGCACCATAGGGCTAATTAACACTTACAACATACAGTTACCCGTTACCATGCGATTTAATATTCCGACGTTGCTCACTCTGTTTCGCGTTATTCTGATACCGTTTTTCGTACTGGCGTTCTATCTGCCTTTTAGCTGGGCGCCTTTTGTCTGCGCGTTGATTTTCTTTGTAGCCGCTGTTACCGATTGGTTTGATGGCTATCTGGCGCGTCGCTGGAACCAGAGCACTCGTTTTGGCGCCTTCCTTGATCCGGTTGCCGATAAGGTGATGGTGGCTATTGCCATGGTGCTGGTCGCAGAACACTATCATACCTGGTGGGTGACTTTGCCGGCAGCGACAATGATCGCGCGTGAAATTATTATTTCTGCTCTGCGCGAGTGGATGGCTGAGCTGGGTAAACGCAGCAGCGTAGCCGTATCATGGATTGGTAAAGTGAAAACGACGGCCCAGATGGCGGCGCTGGTCTGGATGCTGTGGCGGCCTAATGTGTGGGTGGAGTGGGCTGGTATCGTTCTGTTCATGGTTGCTGCGGTGTTGACGCTGTGGTCAATGTTACAATATTTGAACGCTGCGCGCGGCGATTTGCTTGAACAGTGATCGTTTCGACGCAAATTTCAGCAAACGACACGAAGTTGCGAAAAATACCGTTGACTCACCGCGTGAGATAAGTAGAATGCAACGCATCGAACGGCGGCACAGTCTTCCAGACGATAACAAAATCAAGTGATTAGCTAATCTACTTGATGATGCGGGAATAGCTCAGTTGGTAGAGCACGACCTTGCCAAGGTCGGGGTCGCGAGTTCGAGTCTCGTTTCCCGCTCCAAATTAAAAGCATCGGCAGTAGCGGGTGTTTAGGTATTAAAGGCGCGTTAGCAAAGCGGTTATGTAGCGGATTGCAAATCCGTCTAGTCCGGTTCGACTCCGGAACGCGCCTCCACTTTATATCCCGAGCCCGGATGGTGGAATCGGTAGACACAAGGGATTTAAAATCCCTCGGCGTTCGCGCTGTGTGGGTTCAAGTCCCACTCCGGGTACCATTGGGATAAAGTAGAATAATCAAAGCAATAAGCAGTGTCGTGAAACCACCTCCGGGTGGTTTTTTCATTTCTGAAGCGTCATTTCCGAAGATGCGTCCGAAGATTATTTTTCTACGAACGCATACTGATTCATTTTTTCTGACCACCAACAACCGGCACAATTTTAGTTTTCCTGTCATAAATCGCCGTTTGTCTCGAGTTCTTATGGCCAGAAATAGCCTGCTTCTCTTCGAGGCTTCCTTCCAGATCCGAGACACCTTTAGCCTTCAGATCGTGAAATGTGAAATCTATCTGCAGGTGTGGATACTTCTCCTGTGCTGCAATTTTGGCGTCGCGCCAGCGTGAATTAAAACCGTCGCGAGTGTATTTACTGCCGCTGGTCTGGTGAATGACAAACAGGCTACGGATACCAGGCTTTAACGGCAGGGAACGGGCGAGGGCGACGGCAGCGCGGAGGCGTGGCGACCATGCCTTGATTTGCTTCACTCCTGTTTTCCCCTGGCGGATAAATATCCCGGTTTCCCGTATTTGGTCTTCAGTTAAAGCCAGCACATCGCTTTGTCTGGCCAGACACAAATAAGCTATTTCCATGGTGGCGCGCACTACGTCCGGAGCAACATCGTAAACCGCTTTGTATTCTTCGTCGGTGATGTAACGCTCTCGGGCTGTCTCTTTGAACTTCTTAACGCCCTGGCAGGGATTATGCTGGACGTAACCCCGCTCGTAACCCCAGCGGAATACCCTCGAAAGAAAACTCTTTTCCCGGTTGGCCTGCGTTTTACTGGCAATACCACGTTGATCCATATATCGCCGGATGTGTTCAGGTTTAATTTTATCAGGGTTAACTTTCCCGAATACTGGCAATACTTTTCCTGCGTATTTCGTATAGTCTTTTCTGGTTTCTGCCGCTAAATCCTGCCAGTCTGGGGACGCCATAAACTGTTCTGTGAGCGCCTGGAACGTTTTTCTTTCCGTCACTTCACCTACAGCTTTTTCATATGCCAGCCATACAGCGGATTGTGGTTCATTTAACCCACACAGGCGGATCCCTTTGTTGTCTTTCGTACGGAATTCAAATGCAGCCTTGCCCCGGTATACTCGCGGGGGCATCCAGCTATCGGCAGGATTCTTTCGCTTTCCGGCCATCGAATATAGCTCCAAAATCAGGTTCGTCATTTTCGTGCGTTATATCTTCCTTTTGGCCGCGGTACTTGATCGGGTTCAGGAAGTGGCCCCATGTGGTTTTAGGGTGGCCATCTGCTCTTTCCATAAAGAAGATGCCGGCCCGGCGCAGCGCCTCACATTGTTTTGATTTAAGTGGCGTCCCCGTCAGTTCGATCATTTCCTCTCTGGTGATGATGTCGTGATCGTGTCTCATGGTCTTTCCTCAGCATGCCGGCTATAGCGTTGTCTGCTGCATCGCAAGCGCGTTGGATATCGGACTGGGTCAGAGTCCTCTTTCTAACGCTGGCTGATAGCCTGCCAATTTTGATATCGAATTCTGAAAGTAAAACTACACCTGGTTGCCAACGTAGCATTGTGATCTCCGGTTTATTGGTAGACCACAATGCTATCGGTAGTGATGGGTTATTTCTGATTACGCTTAATCAGGTTTTGTTTCGGTCGGAATGCGCCATCTTCACGCGTTATCTTGATATTGCGAGGGAAGTGCATGCCGAGTTCGCAACGAGCCCGCGCTTCGATAATTGCGTTAGTTCCATCTGGTAAAACGACATGAACCGCATCACCTTTCTTCAGGGATAGTCTCAGCATATCAGCGCACCTGCAGTGAACGTTCGCCGATTTCAATATGGGCGCCCGGAACTGGGTTTAAGAGTTCTTCCGGGATTTCCCCACCATCTGCGGTAATCTGAGCTGCGGCCGCTTCTGCTGACTCGATAGCCTCTTTGATTGCCTTTTTGTCAGGCGCAACTACTGTCTGAACGGACACCAATTCATCCGGGAGTAAATCAACGTTATCGATCACCACGTTGATTGCACCTTTACGGGCGGTGAAGGTGTTTTTTGCCGTTTTGACGGTATCCTGTCCGGCGGCCAGAAGGCACTGGAGAACATATTTCTTCAGGTTGGTTATCTTACCTTCGAAAGACTTTTTACGGGCAGCCAGGCGTTTGGCTTCTTCGTCACAGGTTTTCGCCAGACCTTCAAGGTTGCGAACGTGGACGAATACCGCGTCCAGTTTGTCGCCGAGCTGCAGCTCGAGCCCCTCCATTGTATCGGCGATCATTTCAGCTGACAGACCAGAACCGTCTTCGTTTTCCAGAAGCGCCTGGAGTTTAGACATATCAGCAGCGATGGCAATTGCAGTTGTGGAAGTCATTATGCTTTCTCCTCGGCTTTATTCAGTTCTTTGATACGGCCGTCTTTAATCGTAATGAGTCGGCGCAGGCGGCCAGACAGATAGCGTTCATGTTGCGCATCACCGTTTGCCTGTGCGGCCTTAATGTGAACATCGATTTCACGTGCGATAGGGGAAAACACGCCGTTTATTTCGTTCACTGTCACGCCATGGGCCAGAGTGTTAGCAACACGGCTGAGTTTGTCGTCGAATTCCTGGCGAAGACGTACTGCGTCTTCTGCGGTTTCGCTGGCATTCTTCAGATCAAACTCTGCCTTGTTTTTCTGGCGGTATTCCAGATTGTCGTAAAGGCCCATGAAGATATCGCCACTGAAGCCGAGGCCAGATAAAGCCTTTTTGGTTGCATCAGTCAGCGATTTTTTTGTTGCCTCACCATCGCAGGAGATCCCGTACTTACTGCCGTAAATGTATGGCGTGCAACCGTAGGCCGTTTCCTCGCCGCGCACACCATTCAGGATGTACCAGAGTCGCACGGTAACGACGTGATGCTGCTCGTTGACGGTATTTCCATTCCCGTCGAGCACTAACTCCCATGACGCATTGTTATCTTTCCCTTTCACCTGGCGTGTAATGGGGGCGCCGATATCGAAACGTTCCTCGAGGATGTCCACACCCCAGCCGATTCCCTTTGGCCCGAACTCGCGAGTGGCAAGCATAGTTAAATAGGTACCGTTGATCGAGGTACCGCCGCCATTCTGCGTAAAGGCTTTAGTAAACCGTTCATCAGTTTTGAATACACGTTTCCACAGTTCTAAATTGTCCTGTCCGATACTCGGCGCGCCGGCAGACTTCATTACTTCTTCAGCGTCAGGCAGTCTTTCAACATGAATAACTTGCTTTGCCAGCACCTCGGCGTTATCAGCTATTGTTTCCGCTTTAGCGCTTAACTTCTCTACTGGTTGTTCTGCATCACCAGAGGCATATACGCCATAGCCCATATCGTTGAGCGTCTCACGCCCCTGTTTGGCCTGGGTATCGGTTACCACCGGCTGTGGCGCTTCCGCTTTTTCGACCACGTTTGAGGTGGTATTTTGCGTTGCCTCTGGTTGTTTAACGGATCCTGTCTCGGTTTCTTCAAAGCGGCCGTTTGCTTCCAGCCATGAATCAATGTGGCGGCGTAGGCTGTCAGGGAAATGGTAGGTATCTTTTGCCGGTACGTTCTGCACTACGCCAAAAATACTGTCTCGGTCATATTTGAGAATGTGCTCCGTGGTGCGAAGCGCCATTGACCAACGTTTAAAATCTTCGCGCTCGTCTGCAATGATTTTCTCAGCATCGCGAAGGTTGCCTGATAATACTGGCGCGTCGGGAGAAATAGGGAGTAGGGCGACAGCAATCTCCTGATCCAGTGTTGCATAGGTATGTTTATAACCACGTTTTGGCGCGATTTTAACGTTGGTATCAGTGCTGGCGGCGCCGAGTGAGGAATTTTGGCCTGGTACCATTTCTTCACGTTTGCCAGGATTCTCAAGCCAGCGTTTTACAAATTGAGAAATAGCCGCTTTGCCCGGAGTCTGGTTTTCAAAATGGGAGAAAATGCCCTGAATAAGATTATTCAGCCCTTCAACATGCATGTGCTTAACTGGTTCGTTATTGTGCAGAGCACACAGAACGTTAAGGTTAAAACGATCTTCTTCTTCCAGTTCTGTATCACGGTTATTCAGGTTATCCAGATAATCCACAACCTGAGAATAAAGATGGCCATCAATTGCCGCGGTACTAAACAGCAGGACGGCAGCAAAGCGTTCGCTAGGAGAAACAGTCATCAGATCGATAACATCATCACCAGCGGGTAAATTTGATTCCTCACCGGCGGTACCGTTCGCGGCGATGGAAACCCATTTTTCACCGTCGAAAGTATGTTGCTGGGCGAATAGCTCGTCGAACTGGCCAACGGTTGGCAGCGGCTGGCCTTCTTCGTGTTCCCACAGCTTCGGTTTGAAATAGTTGTCACCGTTCGCCGGGTAAGATTCCCAGAGTTTGCCGGTGATAATGCTTTCGGCGATTTTCTTGTTTGGTGCTTCGACGGCGATCGCCAGCTGCACGGCGCCGCAGTCTTTGATAGCCGATTTTTTTGGCTCGAATAAGCCGTTGTAGATGGTCATTGGTCTTTCCTCTTGGTTGCAGGCGCAGGTCAAGCGCCAGTTAATTAAAACGGTACGTCGCTTTCTTCAATCGGAGAGTGGTCGATGCACAGCAGCTGCTGGATCTGGTCTTCAATAACGCTTAACTGTTTGTTGGCATCAGCAGATATTTGCTCTTTCTTCGCGCGAAGGGCATTAACCTGCATCCCGATAATATCGATAGGCTCTAAAGCAGGAATGGCAATCTCTACCGTTTTGGTAGTAACAAGCACGTACGAATCAGGATATTTCTGTGACATGTCACAGGTGAATGAGTGATAAGACGTTGGTAGATATGGATTGGTTGTTGCCATAACGTAGATAGTTACGGGGATGGTAAGCGCTTCCATAGCGACTCCTTGGTGATGTATACTCAGAGCCGATCGGCGACTCTGTCGTTGGTCTTTCCTCGCTACAGGGTTGGTCCCCTGTAGCACTCCTGGCGGATTGGTCTCCGCTGGGGTAAATCAGCCCACTCCGGTGGGCTTTTTTACGCCTGAAGGTTGCCGGTCTTTCCCGGCTGTCAGGGTGGTCAGTCCCGTTGGTCTTTCCTCGTTACCGTGTGAAAAAAATGCCCCGGGCGCCGGGGCCAAGACTACACACAGCAATTCGCATTCGTTGCGGTCTTTCCCGCATGTCATCGTACTGTCGGCGACCCGAAGAATTCTTGCCCGTCTTTCCGGACTGTCAGAACTGTTTCTGAACAACTGCCGCGTGGTTAGTGCGTCGTTGATGTGGTGGAGCTTAACCAAAGGTAAGTTATTGGTCAACGCAATTTACTTAAAAAATGTTAAGTTTGAAGAGGTGCGATTATAACTAAATGAATTGTATGGTTATTTTTTTTGTGATTTTTTTCTTGTTGCTAAGAGCTCTTCAAATAGCTTGTTAAAGCCTTCAACGCGAGACTCCAATTCAGTCAAATGTCTATCTTTTTCAGATTCGGGAAGTGAATCAAATAGATCCAGAAGTTTTAACTGGCGAGCATCTAATTCTTTTGGCAATTCTTCAACGGGAAGGGGGGATTGATCTTCGTCGCCGTATAGGAGCCAGGTAGGGGAACACTTGAGAGCTTTACTCAATTTGAACAGGTTTTGCCCTCTAGGTTCTGTCTCACCGTTTTCCCATTTGAAAATTGTGACGTGCGAAACCTTCACAGCATCGGCCAGCTTTTGCTGTGACATATCGAGTTCTGTTCTTCTGCGACGAATACGGTCGTTTAGCTCTGCGTTTTTCATGGGGTTAATGTAAATTAATTTGACTTAGCTTTTGTTAAGTTATAATTTCCAAACAAACGTTAACGAAGGAGGTACCCAGTGCTAACCGAAGATGCAGTTAAGTATTTTGGCAGTAAGGCCAAATTAGCGAAGGCACTCGATGTCTCGCAACCAGCTGTTTCACGTTGGGGAACGATGATCCCTGAAAAGAGGGCTGCTCGTTTGTCACTGATGACTGATGGTGTTCTGGTCTATGACCCGAAGGCTTACCAACTGCCAGCTAAATCAGCTTAACAATCCGCGTGATCTAAATCTGATTACGCTTAATCAATTTTCAGCGACAGGAGACGCGAAGTGGAGAACCTCGAGGAACTGAAACGAGAGATATTCAGCTGGGCAGCTGAAAGCGGGCAGGAGCTGGTTGCTATCGAGATAAGCCGTATGTGGTTTCGTCTCGGTGGTAACACTGGCGTGCTGAAGCTGCACCAGATTGAAGATGCAGACGGAAATGCAGACTGGCGGGCCATCAACAACAACCGCCAACAGATTTTTCGCTGGCTGCGTGGTGAGACGAAAGCAGCCAGAACTAAAACCCAGACGCTGGCTAAAGCGATGGAAGCGGCACTGCCGGCAGAACGCTACGCGCGCCTGGACATGTCAACCCAGTATTTGATCTGCGTCGCCATACGCGAATTTGCGGCGGCCATTATCGCGTTATTGCTCGAGGCCAGAGACGGCCCGCAGCAAGTCGCGAAAGCATTGCAAGCGATGCGAGAAACACAGCGCCTGACCAGCGTTTAACCTGTACCGAGGAAAGACCAATGAGAACACAAGACCGCATCACCTGGCGGAACGGGTTTCGCCGGAACGGGGTACAAGTCCCGATGGAAGATATCGAATCGATTTTTGAAGAACGTCGCACAGCTGCGCTGACAATCTGGGAACGCTACGAACTACGCAAGGCAGATCTGCAGGAAGCGGGCCTCACCCAGAAAGAATATGAAATCGCCTGCCGCCAGTTGGCTGACTCGCTGGGGATCTGACGATGAATATTTTGCCATTACTCGACAGGCCGATCGCCTTCCAGCGTAGTTTCATTCGTCTGAATATTGGTGTGACGGCTGCACTGTTCCTGTCTCAAATGACTTACTGGACTAACCGATCCGACGATGACGGATGGGTATATAAAACCCAGGAAGAATGGGAGGAAGAAACAGGGCTTTCCCGTTACGAGCAGGAGGGGGCGCGTAAGAAACTTCGCTCAATTGGTGTACTGCTGGAAAAAAAGAAAGGTGTACCTGCTCGTCTTTTCTACAAGATTGATAATGATGTTTTATTTCAAGCGCTTGTAGCCGCAAACAAGGATGCGGAAAAACCACATACTGGAATGCGGAAAACCAGCAAGCAAGTAAGTGGAAAACCAGCAAACTTTCTTACAGAGAATACTACAGAGAATATATATACCCCTAACCCCTTAGAGGGGGAAGGCGTTGAGATAATTCTTTCTGATGCACAAAAAGCGCTGGAATTTTACAACGAGCAAACCGGTACCCGCTGCCGTGACCTGAAACCGTTTGTGATGATGTTGACGCCGACCACCACCCGGGCAGGGTACACCCTGGATGAATTGCAGTTAGTTATCCGCTGGGTTCTGGCCACATGGCGCCGCCGTGGCGATAGCCTGCCGAAGCCAGCGAACATCTGCCGGGTAAACCGTTTTGATGGTTATCTCGCTGACGCTGCAGCATGGGAGATGACCGAAACCGACATTGATTCGGAAGCCGTTATGAACGGCTACAACGAAATTTTTGCTGACGTTCTGCCTGCTGCTGAACTGGATACCGACCGCCGCCGGATGATCGCCCAGCTTGCCGCACACATGAAAAACAAAACCACGGGCGCATTTTTGGGGTATTTCGAAAAATTCCGCGCTGATGCGTCAGATTTTTATTTCGGTGCTAACGGCGGATGGCGCGCCAGCTTTGACTACCTGATGAAACCTGAAACGTTACGTAAAACCCGGGAAGGTTCGCTATGACTCCGCAGGAACTGGAAGCGTGCGTGCTGGCCGGCCTGCTGAACGGCGGTGCCAGCCCGGATGCATTCGACGTAATCGCCGCCACGCCGGAAGAATCGTTCAGTATCGGGTTCCACCGTCGCGCATTCTCCGAAATTAAAAAACAGGCGCTGGCGAACGGCCTTATCGACATGCTGTTTATCAGCGAAGCGCTGGGCGGTAGCAGCCTGGCAGATTTATCAGAAATTACGCGCATGCCGGCCACGGTACCGAACCTGAAAGGGTACGCCGGGAAAATGGTTAAGGCATGGCGCAGCCGCCGCATGGCAGAGCTACTACAGCAGGGTGCCGACGGCATCCGACAGGCCAATAACCAGGAGCAGCGCGATCAGGTTGTCGAAAGTGCGGTGGCGCAGCTGCTGGACATGACCGGCGATACTGGCGACGTGCAGCCGGTTCACATCAGCGATTTGCTGCCAACCTACATGGAGACGGTACAGAAACGCATGGACGGCGAAGCCGGTACCCGAAACCTGAAGACTGGCATCGACGAACTGGATGATGCCACCGGTGGCATTAACCTGCAGGATTTGATTGTTGTCGCTGGCCGCCCGGGCATGGGTAAAACCGAATTCGCGTTGAAGATTGTCGATGGTGTTACCGCTGCCGGCGGCGGGGCGCTGATATTCAGTATGGAAATGGCCGCTGCGCAAATCGTAGAACGCTCTCTGGCAGGCTCTGGCAACATGTCGGTGTCACGCCTGCGTAATCCCCTAGATATGCAGGACGAGGACTGGGCGCGCTTTACAGCGGCCATGGAGACTATGAATGGACGCGATATCTGGATTGTTGACGCTACCGATCTGACGATTGAGCAAATCCGCGCCGTTGCCGAGACACATAAGCGCCGTTATCCGCATCTGGCGATGATCGTAGTCGATTACCTCGGCCTGATTAAAAAGCCGAAGGCAGAGCGTAACGACCTGGCGATCGCCCACATTTCCCGAAACCTTAAAACTATGGCTATGCGCCTGCATACGCCGACGTTTGCACTAAGCCAGCTTTCGCGCGCGGTGGATTCCCGCCCGGCAGGCCAGCGGCGCCCGGTTATGTCAGACCTCCGTGATTCCGGTTCTATTGAGCAGGATGCCGATAGCATCATGTTTCTGTACCGCGATGAAGTCTACAACCCGGAAAGCCCGGCAGCAGGCATCGCCGAAATTATCCTGGGGAAAAGCCGATTCAGTGCCGCCGGCGCGGTTATCTACCAGGAGTTTAAAAACGGCCATTTCCTTCACGTCGATCAGCATGTCGGCAAAGAGAAAACCCGTATTCAACTGGAGGCAGCAAAACCACGAAAACAACCGCGTAAATACGCAGAGAAATATAACACCGATGCATTTTAACCGCGCCTGACCAGCGCGATATAACCGAGGAAAGACCAATGACCACGAATTTAAATTACCCAAAACCAGTTAATCCGGATGATGGCTGCAACTGGTTACCCGTTATTTTATGGCTCATGAACGCCGGCGCCCGCGCGCGTAGTCGTTCTGTATTTGTTGCCGCACCGCGACCAGAACCAGTGCCGGGGATTACTCCGCAAAAGCCAATTAAACGCGAAGCGCCGCTGCCAGCAGTTTCAGGCCGTCGCCGTAAAACCCATCTCGGTACCGTGATTTATTCCAAAGGCGAAAAAACCGTGCGCCTGAGCGAAGGTGTCACCGTCTGGTCTGCCGGCGCTAATGAGCATTTCGACAAAAAGACCGGTCAGCGTGTCGGCGGTGCTGGCCGTCATCGCCTGGTACTCGACAGCGTTCGTCCACTGCTTGCCAGCGACGATCAACCGGGCGCCGGGAAAGTTACCGCGCAGCAGCTGGTTGCCGTGATGAAAGGTAAAACTCTTTCTTATCAGACCATTCTCGCCCAGCTACAGAAACACTATCCAGAATGCCAGGTAACGATTAAAGAAATTCAGGATCGTGTATTCAGCATGTTCAATTCGAACTATGTCGGCATCACTCGCCATGATGATACGCCAGTTGTTCATTTCACACTTAACAGCGTGGATCCGCGTTACTACGTCGAGTCAGCGAAAAACAAGAGGGTGTAAGGCATGGCCGGGCAATCAGATTACCTGCCGCCCGGCCTACCGCTCAATCGCGCCAAATGGCCGCAGGAGTACCAGCTCAAAGAGCACTACGACATGCGCGCCTCGGCACTCATACGACAGCTGTTTGAGAAGAAAGTCACTCGGCAGGCCATCGTAGAGCAGATTGCAGCGACGCCGGAAAGCTACCGGGCGTTTTTCAAAGAACGATTAAATTTTTGGCGGGAGAAAAGAACATGAAGCGATTTTTTAAACCAGACCTGGAACATTCAAGCCGTCGCACGCTGCTGCTTTTCGCGCTGGCGTGGAATTTTGTGGCGCTGGCCGCCGCAATCGGGGTGGCCGGTTTAGGTATTTACCTGATCAACCGATGGATGGGCGCATGAACGGAAAATATACCCTGATTTATGCGGATCCGCCGTGGACATACCGAGATAAAGCCAATGATGGGAAACGCGGCGCCGGGCATAAATACCAGACCATGACCCTACTGGATATCTGCCGTTTGCCAGTGTGGGAACTGGCCGCCGAAAACTGCCTGCTGGCTATGTGGTGGGTACCGACGATGCCGCTCGAGGCACTGAAGGTGGTCGAGGCGTGGGGCTTCCGCCTCATGACGATGAAGGGATTCACTTGGAATAAGTGCGGAATCCGGCAGAACGACAAGCTCGTTATGGGAATGGGGCATATGACGCGCGCAAACAGCGAAGATTGCTTGTTTGCTGTGAAGGGGAATCTTCCTGCCCGGCTGGATGCCGGGATCATCCAGTCTTTCACTGCGCCGCGGCTCGAGCATTCCCGAAAACCCGACTGCGTGCGCGAAATGCTGGTGCAACTGCTGGGCGACGTTCCTCGTATTGAGTTATTCGCGCGGCAGTCGTCACACGGTTTTGATGTTTGGGGAAATCAGTGTGAAAAGCCGGCAGTGGTATTGCTGCCGGGTATTGCAGAATTTTTTGAGGATAACAGTTGATGTAAAACAACGCTAACAGCAAAAAAATGCAATTACTTATGGTTATAATGTATGGAAAACTATATGTGGTATAAATAGTTTCCGTAATTTATAAGAGGGGTGGGGATGATTACTGCTATGGATGTATGGAACTGGATAAGTTCAAATTTTGATATAAAAATAATAACGATTCTAGGTGCAGCATTTACCGTGTATTTTGGTTGGCAAAAAGTAACAAATAAAGTATCTGTGTCATATAGTATAACTATGGACAGACTATATGACTCTTATATAAACCATTTAGTCATAACTAATGAAAGAGATAAAGTTTTTACAGTAAAGAACGTTATGCTTGAAATCGGTGATTTAGGTTATTTTACGTTAGTCAAATTTGAGGACCCTTTAGTGATTAAAGGGTATGAAACACATAAGGTGAGCATTCCTAAATATAGTGAGTTAAATAATCGTGGCGAAAGAATAAAGTTAACGCCGCATGACACACTTTCATTTTATATGATTACCTACTCAGGCAAGAAAATAAAATGTAGCATTGAAAACTACTCAGGTTCTATTAGCGGTGATAAGCAAATTAATGTTATTGTTAATAGATTTAATGATATTGTGCTTACTGACAAGATGAAGTTCATCTTTTTGTATAGAATTAACGATGGTGAAAAAACTTGCATTATTGACTCTGGCTACTTCATTAATAAAGATAATCCATTCCAATTTAATATGTTTCACGATTTTAGTGTGGACGGATTCAAGAATATTTTAATTAGGGATGGGTATCATCAGTGGTTTGAAAGTTATATGCTATTTCAAGTGAATGAAGGAGTTGGGTGTAGCTTTGTGTTTTCTAAAGCCTCTGTTGAGACTGAAATAGCGAAAAGCGGACGCGGTGTCCAGGAGTGATTACAGCATTAAAAAAGCCCCTTTTAGGGGCTTTTTGATTTATTCAGTGCTTCTCCTAAAGCATGTTTTGATTTGATTGATTTCACTTTGTTTTAATTTTGAGAATTTCATATCATTATCCGGTGTAATAAGTTGATAGCTGCTTTGGTTTTTTAGGCATTTACCAAACACATAAGCATTGTCATATTTAGTGATCAGGAACATGTGGTTGCTGTAAAATATGTCTGTTTTGCTATATGCATATACCCATCCTGCACAATAAGGTATTGCAAATAATGAAAAGGCAAATATCGTAATGCCTCTCATGTCTCTATAATCAATGTTATATAAGGCTAAAATTCCAGTATTAAAAGCCACCACCATAGATATTGATAAAAATAGCAATATATAGATAATCTTAGTATTTGAATAGAAATAATCATCTCGCTCGCGTATGATATACATACACAAGGCTATAAAAATAAGAAAAGCCCATAGTGCTAACTCATAAAACCGTAGCCTCCCTGATTCATTGAAGTAACGGAATGTCACTAGCGAAAAAATAACTCCGCAAAAAATTGCAAAGGCAGGTGAAAAGAAAGATGATATATTTATAGTTATAAATAATTTTGGATACCCATAGAAATCTGAAAAACCATAATTAAAAAAATAGATCATAATGTAAAAAAGCATAACCACAATAGTGATAAATGGGATTTCTTTTTTTAAGTAACTGTCAGTGTTCTTGACTGGTATGTTAGCATTATCCATTACTATTTCTTCTATAAGTTGAGAGCACTATGCGGTACTTATATCATCGAGCAGATAAAATAAATAGATTTTAAAATTGTTTGAGGATTATGTACATCAGCAAGTTGAGTAAGCAATGTGCGCAATTATATTTTTTTTAATTATTTCTATGGTTACTTATAACGACCTGATTTATTGTTTCTATGTCACGGGAACGATAATTGAAGCATCTGGGAGACAGGTGTGTTTGGTTTTCATCTGCAATAAAATGTTCTTTTTGTTCAGTTGCATAGCTTAGGTTGATTTGCAGGTTTTTGTCGATTTGTGCTCTTAAATGTTTGCTAATAGTTACGCATGGGAGTATAAATACTGTGAATTTATACAGTATAGTTATTGGGGGGGGTTTAGGAGTTGTGGTTGATAAGAACGATGCAGGAGTCCTTCTCCCCGATGATGGTGACGTCCTGATAAGGTGCAAAAGTGGTAAGGCAAGAAAGCTCCGCGATGTAAAGCCCGACGAGCATGTCGCAACACTTAACGCGTTGTTTGAATTAGCTAAATTGTCTGGTTACACCATTATAAAACCAGACGGGACTGTGCTATAATTATGATGTTGGCCTGAACACCCAACACACTGTATTTCTGAGCAATTGCTGCGCTAAAGGGGAACCCAATGGCGCAGTATTCTTTTGTAAAAGCTCCAGGCAATGTGTTAATTCCGGCGACGCCTGACGCGCGCGATTTTTTAGAAAAAAAAGTCCGCATGGGCGGTATTTTGTATGCGGATTTTAAGCAGGCAAGAAACCCGGCATTCCACCGTAAATTTTTCGCCCTCCTGAATCTGGGCTTTGATTACTGGCAACCGTCCGGCGGTGCAATATCGCCAGCCGATAAAAAGCTGGTACACGGCTATGTGCAGCTGGTGGCCCACTATGCCGGGCATGCCGACACTTTGCAGGAACTGGCGGATCAGTATCTCCGCGATGAAGCAGAAAAACGCGCCGGGAATATCAGCGCGGTAAAATCGTTTGAAGCGTTCCGTTCCTGGGTAACTATCGAAGCCGGTTTTTATACCGAATACCAGATGCCTGATGGCACTACCCGCAAAGAACCAAAATCCATATCGTTCGCAAAAATGGACGATGTAGAATTTTCCCAGCTGTATAAATCCGTATTAGACGTCCTCTGGAATTTTATTTTATTCCGCACCTTCCCAACACAGCAGGCAGCAGAAAACGCCGCTTCACAATTATTCAGCTATGCCGCGTGAGAAATATCGCCATGACCAAAGACGATAAACGCTGGCTGGAAGATGTTGCATCACTGGGTTGCGTCGTATGCAGAAATCTTGGCTACGGCGCCACACCTGCAGAAGTTCACCATATCCGCAAAGGGCAGGGTATCGCCCAGCGCGCCGACCATAAAAAAACTCTCCCGCTTTGCCCGCCACACCATAGAACAGGCGGACACGGCGTAGCTATCCATGCAGGGCAAAAAACATGGGAAGAAAACTACGGTACCGAATCTGAATTACTCAATCAGGTAACCGCTGAGGTGGGGGAATTACGTTTATGCAGAATTTAATTCCATCCTTAAGAGCAGCAGATAAATCTAGAAAGTGTGGTTGGCCAACGCGGCGGGAAAGCATGAAATTCTGTCGGGCTCCTTTTCCCATTCTGGCGGGTGGCGATTTTGCCCCTCTCTATGCTCGCGCACGCGCGCGTTTAGGGGGCTGATTTATGCCGCTGGTTGCCACCTTCCGAACAGACTGGTTCCGCGTCATTACCGACCTGACCAGAAAAAACCTCACCACTCAGCAAATCGCCGATGAACTTGGCGTTTCGAAATCTGCCGTTCTCGGTTGGAAATCAGGTTCAGAACCTCGCCACGGTCACGGTGAGGCGCTGATCGCTCTCTGGTGTCTGGCTACCAGCTCAGACCGCAAAAAACTCCCCACGGTGCTTTATCGGCAGTGGTGGACGTTCCGCCGCCCTGTTTTTGGTCGGGAAACTGACCAGAAGGGCAACACACAATGACGACTCACTAATTCAGGAGTGGAAAAAATGGCTCGACCGAAAAAAATCGTTGAGACGCCGGGGCAGGAAAAAACTGTGTCGGATGAAAATACGCTTGTGGCGGAATCGCAATTGCTGAATTCAGAAACTGAGCCGCTTCCGGTCGCTGTGGAGAAAAAAGCCTCAGCGCCAGAAATTCAACAGCGTGTAGCGCAGCTACTTGATGGTACCGCTCTTGCCGAACGTAACGCGATCCTTGCCGCTCTCAATTCTCAGGGTGCAACAATCATCGCTCGTTTTGAAGAACTGGATTTTATTTCCATCAATGGCCAGCGCCTTACCGACAACCTCGAATTTCTTACCCTCGTACGAAAAGCCACTGAAGCCACCACCGGCGGTGCGGGTGCAATGGTGACAAACGAAGAGGGCAAGCCGCAACCGGTACGTGGCGCACCTGTATTAACCGAACACGGCTGGCATGTGCCGGGCTAAGGGGGAATCGTATGTGTGGAGGCGGTGCACCAAAAGTCGTAGAGCAGGATCCGCAGGCTGAGGCAGATGCAGCAGCCGACGCCGCAGCGAAGGCCGCGAACGCCGACGCCGCAGCGCGCAAGAAGCGTAAGAAAGGTTCCTCGCTGCTGGCAAGTGGTGCCGAAGGCGCAACGGATACAGGTTCATCCCTGCTTTCCTCTGGCGCTCAGGCAGCAAAAAACACCTTAGGGGCATAATCGATGGATGAACTCGCCGTAAAGCTGGTTAAGCGTGCCGATACGCTGAAAGCCAACCGACAGATGCACGAAAGCGTCTGGCGGGAATGCTACGACTACACCTATCCGCTACGCGGCGCGGGGCTATCCGATGAGGTGCTGGACGCACAGAGCGCGAAATCGAAGGTGGCACGACTGCTTGACGGCACGGCCACTGACAGCGCCCGCATGCTGGCGTCTGCTCTCATGTCCGGCATGACCCCGGCGAACGCACAGTGGTTGAATCTCGACAGCGAATCACTGCCGGATGATGCCGCCGCGTGGTTGTCCACCTGCGCAACGCTGGTATGGGAAAACATCCACGCCGCCAACTTCGACGCCGAAGGCTATGAGGCGAATCTCGATGTGGTATGTGCTGGCTGGTTTGCGCTGTACATCGACGAAGACCGCGAAGAGGGCGGATTCTCGTTCCAGCAGTGGCCGCTGGCGCAGTGCTATGTCACATCCACTCGACGCGACGGCATCGTGGACACGATTTATCGCCGCTACCAGCTCACCGCAGAGCAGGCGATTAAAGAATTTGGTACGGATAAGGTCAGCAAGAAGATTCGCGATGCGGCCGCCAAAAAGCCCGATGACAAATTCGACTTCCTACACTGCATTTTTCCGCGTGAAAACTACGTGGTTAATGCGCGCCTGGCTAAAAAACTGCGCTTTGCATCTTACAACGTGGAAGTGAGCGGAAAGCTCATTGTGCGCGAATCTGGCTATCACGAATTCCCCTGCTGCGTACCACGCTGGATGAAAATACCAGGCACGCCGTACGGCATCGGCCCGGTATACGACGCGCTGCCGGACTGCAAAGAGCTGAACGAAACGAAGCGCATGGAGAAGGCCGCGCAGGATCTGGCGATTGCCGGGATGTGGATTGCGGAAGACGACGGCGTGCTTAACCCGCGTACGGTCAAAGTAGGCCCGCGCCGTATCCTCGTGGCGAACAGCGTGAACAGCATGAAACCGTTGCTCACTGGTGCCGATTTCAATGTGGCATTTACCGCAGAAGAACGCCTGCAGGCGTCTATCCGCAAAATCATGATGGCCGATCAGCTGCAACCGCAGGACGGCCCGGCAATGACCGCAACCGAAGTGCATGTGCGTGTGGCGCTGATCCGCCAGCTGCTCGGCCCGGTCTATGGTCGATTCCAGGCTGAATACCTGCAACCGCTGGTAGAGCGATGTTTCGGCCTGGCATTCCGCGCCGGTGTATTCCCGCCAGCGCCGGATAGTCTGCAAAACGCCAATTTCAACGTGCGCTATATCTCGCCGCTTGCCCGCGCGCAGCAGCTGGAGAACGTCACCGCCATTGAACGCCTTGGCGCGAATGTGGCGAATCTGGCGCAGGTATCACCCGATGTGACCGACCTCGTAGACACCGACGAAGCAACACGCGTGATAGCGGATGCGCTGGGCGTGCCAGCTAAGGTTGTTCGTACTTCCGATGCGGTCGCAGAAATTCGCGAGAAGCGCCAGAAGGAACGACAGCAGCAGGCAGGGCAGGCGCTCATGATGCAGGCAGGTAGCGAGGCGGCAACCACAGCAGGGCAGCAGGTGGGCGCAGCGCTGGGCCAACGAGTAGCGGGGGGCTAATGGCTACTAAACAAGCATCACCAGCGGACTACAGACGCATTTTCGAGGAAATGCCAGGCGGGCCGCAGGTGCTGGATGAGTTAACGCGCCGCTTTGGGCGCGCGGCGTACGTCCCCGGCGGTACCGAGGGCGACCGCGAAACCTGTTACCGGGCCGGACAACGTGCCGTGCTCGATTTCATTCTGATGCAAATCAACCGTGCAGATGGAGTAAACGACGATGTGGAAGATTAAACACTTATTCATGAACGCCGAGCAGGGCGCCGAAGCGCCAGCAGGCAGCACAGGGGGCAATGATAGTGGCAATGGCGGTGGTGCTGAAAATCCGGGCGCTGGTAATCCTGCTGGTAATTCACTACTCAGCATCGGCGCGGGCGAACCGGGCGCGAATGACTGGATACCTGAAAAATACCGCGTTATGGGCGAAGGTGGAAAACTCGACATTGAAGGCTCTGCCCGCAAACTGGCGGATGCTCACACGTCGCTTGAAAAGCGCCTTGGCAGCGTCGGCACGCCGCCAAAAACTGCTGATGACTACGCCCCAGAAGTAAAGGCCGAAGGCTTTAACTGGGAAGAATTCAAAGCTGACCCGCGCATGCAGTCGTTTATGAAATCGGCGCATGGCAAGGGGATCACCAACGACCAGATGAGTTTCATCATCAGTGAGTATGCACAAATCGCCCCGTCGCTGGTTAACGGTGCCGCGGAACTGGATGCTGAATCTGCTACCACGCAGCTGCGCGAAGTCTGGAAGACTGATGCTGAATTTAATAAGAATATTGGCCTGGCCTTCCGTGCGTTCAATTCTCTGACCGATGAAGGCGATCGCAGCCGCATCGATGAAATCGGCAATAACCCGATGGTGATCCGCATGCTGGCGAAAATCGGTGCGGAAATGCAGGAAGACGCGCCAGCAGGCGCAGACAGCAACCCGGCAGAGCAGCAGACCATCCGCGACCTGATGAAGTCAGAAGCGTACATGAATCCGAAGCATGCCGACCATGAACGCGTATCTGCACAGGTGAAAGCGTATTACCAGAAGCGTTACGGCGATCAAACCGTAGCGTGACATGTCACGCAGGCCAGTTTAGTAGCTGGCCTAATACACCGTCGTTGGAAGACTAAATATTGAAAATTGCAATTTCCCACTATTTGATACTTCAACCTTTATCCCTGCTGATTCCAAATTCTTCCCTGAAGGTAATAACGGCCTTGGGTAAACCACCCAAGCGTGACCCTCAGGATGGATCGTAGCAATTATACTCCCCTCGGCATCACAGATTTTTTTCTCCTCCCTAAACCAATAAACGTATTTCAGAGATCTTCCTTCCAGTAAATCAAACAAATCCATACAACCTCATCATTTTCATTTGGTCGGGATTCCGACCACGCACCTAGATAAAAATCGCTCCATAACCAGCCCGGTGGGGACGCCGGATACCTGATTTTCCCGCAATGCGCCAGCGCCAACCGCATTGTGCAGATTTGGGCCGGGAAACCGATACCCCGCAGGCGATTTTTTCTGGAGTGATTATTATGTCATTTGATACCGCTAAGAACATGATCACCGCTGCGTTTATCCAGCAGTTCCATGATTCTTTCGAAATTGCCGCACAGCAGAAGGATTCCCGCCTGCAAGGTGCTGTGTACGACCGCGGCAACATCACCGGTGCGTCGTTCACCATCAACGATATGGGTACCATTGAAATGACCCAGATCACCGAGCGCTTCGCTGATACCGTCTGGGATCTGCCTGATGCTGGCACCCGTAATGCGCTGATGGCTGACTATGGCGTATTCGTGCCGGTGGAAAAGCGCGACCTGCGCAAACTGCTGGCTGACCCGCAAGGGCCATATTTGCAGCTTACGCTGGCCGCATCCAACCGCAAAAAAGACGATGTTATTTATCGCGCGCTGCTCGATACCGTTCTGCGTAAAACCTCCAATACTGGCGCGTACGCTCCAGTTGCCTTGCCTGCATCGCAGAAAATCGTTGCTGGCGGTACAGGGATGACCAAAGCGAAGCTGATCGCCGCGAAAGCCATGTTCCGCCGTAACGAGTGTGACGAGCAGAACGGTGAAGAGCTGTATATCACCTACAACGCCGACATGCTGACTCAAATCCTCAGCGATACCACGCTGACCAGCGCCGACTTTATGGCGGTGAAAATGCTGCAGGAAGGCGCAGTGTCTGGTAACTGGCTGGGCTTTAAGTGGCTGGCCTATGAAAAACTGGATTCTGCTGAAGCAGGTGATCCAGCTGTCACCACCAAAACCGCAGTTGCTTGGTGTAAAACCGCTGTGCATTTCGGTACCGGCGAAGAGTACAACGTCGATATCGGCCCGCGCCGCGATAAAAACAACACCATTCAGATTTCCGTCGATGCTTCCTATGGCGCAGGCCGCGCAGCGGAAAACAAAGTAGTCGCCATCGATTTCGTAGCATAAAGCCGCTGGTGCCTTTGCCGGGGGATATCTCCCGGCCTTTTTTCATCTGAGGTAAGGCTATGGCTGACAGTATTTCTATCTGCTCTAACGCACTGCTGGCGCTCGGTGCTCACCCGATTAACAGTTTCGACGAAAACACCGATCACGCCCGTCTGTGCTCAAACCTTTATCCCACTGTACGCAATAAGCTGCTGCGCGCACATCCGTGGAACTGCGTTGTTAAACGTGTGGTTCTCTCTCCTGTCAGTACAGCACCGGTATTCGGTTTCCGCTTTCAGTTCGCACTACCCGGTGATCTTCTTCGCGTTCTGTCCGTTGGGGAACCTTGCGACGATATTCCGTACCGCGTCGAAGGCAACCGGCTACTGGCGAACGTGCAGGTACTGAAGCTGCGTTATGTGTTCCGCAACGAAGACGAATCCACCTGGGATGCCGCGCTCGTTGATGTGGCAGAAATGATGATGCAGGTAAAGCTGGCCTATGCCGTCACCGGCTCTACCAGTCTGCGCGACAGTCTCGCCCAGGAATCGCTGGTACTGCTGAAGCAGGCGAAGGCGGTGGATGGTCAGGAAGACCCGCCGGAAGAGCTTGGCGGCTATCCAACGTACGAATCGAGGTTCTGACATGCGCGCCAATCTGATTAAAACCAACTTCACCGCCGGCGAGATTTCCCCGCGTCTTATGGGGCGCGTTGATATCGATCGCTATGCGAATGGCGCGAAGACGCTGGAAAATAGTGTGGTCGTGGTGCAGGGCGGGGTAATGCGTCGCCCCGGATCGCAGTTCGTAGCGGCCACAAAATACGGCGATAAAAAATCCCGTCTCATTCCGTACGTTTTCAACCGCACGCAGGCGTACATTCTGGAGTTTGGCGACGGCTATCTGCGAATTTACCAGGATGGTAAGCAGCTGGTGAACGACGACAACACGCCGTACGAAATAGCCAGCCCGTACACCTCTGACATGTTGCCATCGGTTAATTACGTTCAGGGCGCCGATACCATGTTTCTGGTACATCAGGCCGTTAAACCGTATCGCCTGCAGCGACGCGGTCAAACCGATTGGGTACTGGAACCGACGCCGTTTATCGTTGAACCCTTCGATGAAGTGCGCGACACGCCGCAGAAATGGTGCAAGCCATCGGTGAAAGAATTCGTCGGCTCGGAAATCACGTTGACCCTGAGCGATGAAGAACCGCCAGAAGGTAGCGAAGACCCGCCGCCGTTTACTGGTGATGGTTGGGTGCCTGAAGATGTGGGCTCGTACGTCAGGATTAACAGCGGTCTGGTGCTGATTAAGAGCGTGACCAGTGCGCAGGTTGCCGTCGGTACCATTCGCACCGATTTAAGCGCAACGCAGGCGGCATCGCCGGGCGCCTGGACTCGCGAGGATTCCGTCTGGACGGATGAATTTGGATACCCGGGCGCGGTAACGCTTTACCAGCAACGGCTGGTTCTGGCCGGTTCGCCGCAGTATCCGCAAACTATCTGGTGGAGTGAGTCGGGCGTATACCTCTCTTTCGAGCTGGGAACCGATGACGACGACGCGATCAGCTTTACGCTGTCTTCTGACCAGTTGAACCCGATTGTTCACCTCGCGCAGATGAATACGCTAATTGCGCTGACGTATGGCGGCGAGTTCACCATCACCGCCGGCAACGATGCGGCTATTACGCCTACCAATATTTCGGTAAAAAATCCCAGCCCGTACGGATGCAACGGGATCCGCCCTGTGCGTGTCGGTACCGAAATTATGTTCGTCCAGCGTTCTGGCCGTAAGCTCTACGCTGTCGCCTATGACCCCGACAGCTATGTAGCCTACTCGGCCAACGATATGACCGTACTGGCGGAACACATCACAGAAGGCGGCGTGATCGATATGGCGTATCAGCAGCAACCTGATGCGTTTACCTGGCTGGTTCGCAATGATGGCGTAATGGTGACGATGGCTATCGACCGGGCGCAGAACGTTGTCGCGTGGTCACGGCAGATCACCAATGGTGCGTTTGAGTCCGTAGCGACTATTCCCTCAGCGACTGACGATGTGGTGTACGCCATTGTGCGCCGTACGGTCGATGGCCAGACCGTTCGCTATGTCGAAATGTTCAGTAACGCCCTGTACACCGATGCAGCCGTGACGGGCTCCAGCGATGCTGGCGCAACGACATGGGGCGGCCTGTCGCACCTCGAAGGCGAGACCGTCGATATTGTTGCAGACGGCTCTGTGCTGCCGCAGGCGGTCGTATCATCCGGCCAAATCACGCTATCGCGTAAAGCCTACAAAGTCGAAATCGGCCTGCATTTTGAAACGACCATTACCACGCTGACGCCTGAAGTCGCTACGTCTGAAGGCACCACGCAGAACACCCGCAAGCGCACCAGTGAAGTCACTATGCGTTTCCTCCAAACCACTGGCGCCGAGTGCAATGGCCAGGTGATCCCGTTCCGCACGTTTGGGCCAAAAATCCTCAACCAGCCGGCGCCGTTGTTCACCGGCGATCACTATTGGGGAAAACTTGGCTGGGAGCGCGGAGAAGACACGCTGACTATTCAGCAGCGCCAGCCGCTGCCGTTCCATCTTCTCGCCATTGTCATCGTATTTACCAGCAACGGGGGGTAATGATGATTCGTAACGCCACAGCCGGGGATATCCCGGCGCTTATCGAGCTGGGAACCCGGATGTATCTCGAGTCCCGTTACTCGCAAAACTCGCCGTTTGATGCGGATAAATGCGCAGAACTGGCGCAAAGCCTGATTTATTCGCCGTCTGGTTGTGTGCTGGTCGCTGAAAAAGACGGGCATGTGATCGGTTGGCTTGGCGGCGGTATTGCCGAGCAGTTTTTTTCCCGCCAGCTGATGGCCTTCGAGTATGGCTTATTTGTCGCGCCAGAACATCGAGGCGGCAGCGCTGGGCCGCGACTGGCACGCGCTTTTATCAACTGGTCAAAAGAGCACGGCGCCGCCGTTATCAACATGGGGATCACCACTGGTGTGCACGCAGAACGCACCGGCCAGTTGTATTCACGTCTCGGCCTGCAGCAAACAGGCCTGCTTTATTCGATGGAGGTTTAACGATGTGCACTGGCGTAGAAATTGCCCTGGTGGCGTCCACGGTGTTAGCCGCTGGCGGCGCAGCGTATAGCGGCCAGCAGCAGAAAAAAATGGCGAACTATCAGGCCGCCCAGGCGGAAGCCGATGCAGAGGCGAGTCAGAAAGCCGCAAGGGTGGAAGCCGACCGTATCCGTAAAGCCGGGCGAGAACAGGCCGCAGCGGCTAACGCTTCGCTGGCGGCGTCGGGCGTTGAAACCGGCGAAGGTACCGCGCTGCGCATCACTTCAGACATTACAGAAGACGCAGAGCAGGACGCCTACCAGACGATCCTTAATGGCGTGAATTCCTCTAACCGTCTGCAATCGCAGGCGCAGGCTGACCGAATCAGCGGAAATAACGCAGCAACGGCCGGTTATATCAACGCTGGTAGCTCTTTATTGTCGGGTGGTGCCAAAGCGTATAACGGCTGGAAAACAAGGCAGGGGGCTTAAGTGAGAATACCAACTGGAAATTTCGGCAATGTAACGCCGCAGGCGCAGCAAAACCGGGTGGCAGTCAGCAACGTTGGCGCTATTGGCAATGTAATTTCTGGCGCGGGTGTGGCATTAGGCGAAGCTGCTGATTTGGAACAGCGCCGACAGGATAAAGCCGACGTAGCGGCGACGCAGGCTATCCTGACCGATCTGGAAGCTAAATCTAATGACCGCTGGGAAAACCCGGAGACGGGTGCCGCGGTCACGCGTCAGGGCTTTAAATCATCCGGTGTGGTCACCGATATGGATAAGGCCGACGCTGGCGATTACGAGGAAGCGCGCAAGCGCGTCCCGCCCAGCCAGTTAAACTATTTTGATGCACAGTGGAAAGCGGGGCAGGTACGCCGGACAAGCACCTATAGCGGTTTCGAGCGTGCGCAGACTGAGGAAGCCCAGCGCCAGCAGCTTAACGCGACGGTGACCTCTTCAGTTGAACAGGAGGCCAGTGCCTACGATAACCCGATGCAGGCCAGGTTAATACGCAGCGCCCGGAAACACTCGATCGAGATGTATGGCCAGGCGCGCGGCTGGTCACAGGAGCGCATCGATGGTGCGGTCTCAGAAGCGAACCAAAAAGCGCTGGAGCAGCGCGCGCAGAACTACGCGGTAACCAATCCCACCGGCTGGATTAATGGTGATTTTACGCTGGTTAACAGCAGCACCGGCGAACTTGATATGCGCGCCGTTGGCCTGGTGGAATCTGGCGGTAAACACCGCAATGCAGACGGTAGCCTTGTTACATCACACGCGGGCGCGCAGGGTGAATTTCAGTTGATGCCGGACACCGGGAAAGAACTGGCGGCTAAACGTGGCGTGGAGTACAACCCGGACGACCCTGTGCAGCATGCGCAGCTGGCACGCGATTATGCCGGGCAGCTCAGTAAAAAATATCAGTCTGAAACGTTGGCTGGCGCCGCATATAACTGGGGTATGGGTAACGTCGATAAGCTGATCGCTAAAGTCGGCGACCCGCGCAAAGGCGAAATCTCAATGGCGGATTTCGTTAAGCAGCTGCCAGCCGAAACGCGCGGTTGGCTTTCCCGCTACAACAAAAATAAAACCGGTCTCGACCCGGTAGCAGTATACAAAATCGACAATATCGCCGAATCGCAGATCCTCCAGCAGCGCACGGCGCTGCGCCAGCAGATTGACCCAATTCTCAATAATACGATGGCGCAGCTGTATAACGGCGAGGTGCCGGATGCTATGCCGAACGCCTCCACCATTTTGTTTGCGTACGGTGAGCAGGGGCAGACAGCAGTCAAGCAGCTGGATATCGCGATCGATAATGCCAGAACCTTCCAGGCTATCCAGTACGTCACCCCGGCAGAACAGCAGGCCGAACTGGCGAAAGTGAAGCCGCAGGCAAACGACCCGGATTACGCACTGAAACTCGATGCGTACGGCAAACTTAGTGCGCTGGTGCAGAAAAGCAACGCCAATATTCAGGCGCAGCGTGATGCTACCCGCTTTAATGACGCGCTGATCTCCGGTGAAAAACTCGACCCGAGCAACAAATCCATGCAGAAGGCGGCGGACAATACGCCATCGGCGCTTAACTTCCGCATTAACGACGCCACCACTCACGACGCCATCGTGCAGCAGGTTAACCAGACGGGCATTATTCCATCGCAAGTTACATCTCAACTGAATGCGATCGCCCGCTCCAGCAGTCCCGATGTGGTGAAGCAGGGCTCGACCTTATTTAACGCTCTGTACGAAACAGATCCAGCCTCTGTGGGCGATATGCCAAAGGATATGCAAAGCTTTTACCTGACCGTTAAACAGCTTACCGATTCCGGCATGGCTTCAGACGAAGCAGTGAAGCAGGCGCAGAACGTTACTTATAACCAGACTGACGCCCTGAAATCGCAATTGTCTTCTACGCAGAGCACGAAGGAATACAAAAAAGAGCGTGCCAGCGCGATGGATTCCGCAGTCAGCAGCATGAAACCATGGTACAGCTTTGGCGGTCCTGCAGCAGATGACCAGAATCTTAACGCCGTCAATTTCCGTAACGATTACCAATCACTTTATGACATCAATTATCGCAACTCAGGTGGTAATGCCGATGTCGCCAAAAAGATGACCAATACCCAGATCGCTCGCACCTGGAGTCTAAGCGATGTAAATGGCAGCACCCAGTTTATGAAATACGCGCCTGAAGCGCTCTATAACTACGGGCCGTCTGGTTGGCAGGCTGCACAATGGAAAGAAGAAAAAGAGCGTCTGACCTATGGGGAACGTGAAGGTAAAATTGAAACCAGCCCGACTCAGCTGGGAATTACATCAGGTTCAGCGCCCGTAATTACATCAAATACACCTGAATCCCGAATCGGTGGTGAACTGGAAATTACCCCTGATGTTTTAACCACGCGTAATGGTGATTACGCCATTATGGTTCGCATGAAAGATAAAGATGGTAACGAGAGCGTACAACCTTATTACGATAAATTTGGTCGCCTCATGCGTTGGAAACCGTCATTGGAAGACTGGGAACCATATAAAAAAATGCAGCAGGAGCGGGAGCAGCAAGGCGAAGAGGAAATATCACGTGGGAAAGATATACGCGGGTTTAAGGCTAAACATCGTGCGCTCGATGAGCAATATCAACGTTTGCATGATGAGCGTATGAACCGGGTTAAAAACTACTTTTCATGGAGCAATGAATAATGCCTATCTATCCGCAATCCGATGTTCCGCCGAGCGTAATGGATAACGCCCTTCAGGCGCCAACTGGTTTTGATGTATCTCTGCCTGAAGGAACTAACCCAGAGCCACAGCAGCAACAGCCGTCTGTATGGGATGCCGCATTTCGTCAGAATAACCTGCTCGCCGGGATGTTCCGCCCGGCTAAACAATTCGAGCCAGCGGAGGGGTATAACCCTTATTCTGATAAAAACGAAATAAAGGGTTACGAACAATGGGGATCCGCCTTTGCGGATTCAAAATCCCCAGAGGAAACCGCCTGGATTAAAAACCAGATAGACGATGAAAACGAAGACCGCCGGGTGCTGTCTGAAGCAGGTGCTCAAGGAACTTTAGCCAGTATAGCCGCCGGGGTTATCGACCCCGTCACAGTCGCATCGATGTTTATCCCCGGTGCGCAGGGAAGCCTCGCGGTTCGTATTGGTTCTCAGGTTGCTATTGGTGCCGCCGGTACCGCGCTCAGCGAGGTCGCGCTCAATAACGAGCAGTACACAAGAACGGCAAGGGAGAGCGCCGCACACATCACAGCCGGCGCGCTTCTCAGCGGTGTATTTGCTACCGCTGGCGCGATGATCACCCCTTCGATAAGAAATGCAGCCACCCGTGAAGTGGCGGAGGCGCTCGATAATATGAACGCCTCGCCAACGATTAACAATGCAGCTGATGCCCTGGCAGATACTTTACCGAACGGTGGCAGCGTCGGTGCTATGCGTATTCGCGAAGCTACACTGGAAGATCTCACGCCAGTGTCTGGCGGCCCACTCGGCAAGCTGGCTAAAAAAGCCGGCAGCTATCTGACGCCGATCACCCGCCTGATGGAATCCCCATCAAAAGAAGCGCGCCGGACAGCTCTGGAACTGGCAGAGAATAACTTCACGCTGGAAGGCAACCTGCGCGGTATTGAAACACCGGTTGCGGCTGAGACGCGCGTACGTGGCTGGCGCCGCGAAGAGGCGGCCGTCGTTACTGCGAATAAGCAGGCATACACCCAGTACAAAGCTGAAGGCGGCGATCTGGGTTATACGGCCTTCCGTGAACAGGTTGGCGAGGCACTGCGCAACGGCGACGTGCACGTTAATGCGAAAGTGCAGGAAGCGGCACAGGCAATGCGTACGGTCATCAATCGTGTGAAGACGGCACAGCAGGAACTGGGCTTACTTCCGCCGGATGCCGAACTGAAAGCGATGGGACAGACCAGCTATTTCCCTCGCGTGTACAAGGTAGGGAAAATCGTTAGCGAGCGCGATAAATTCCGCAATATGCTGGTTGACTGGTGGTCACGCGGTGAGAAAACCATGTCCCGCGAAGATGCAGAAATCGCTGCCGATACCACGATTAACCGTATTGTCGGGGCCAAGATTCCGCAGGAGTTCGCCAACGTCTTTATGGTGAAAGCGCCGGGTAGCACTAAATCGCGTACGTTGAGCGTTCCCGATCGCCTGATGAAAGATTATCTGGAAAGCGACGCTAACTACGTCCTGCAGCGTCATATTCGCGAAGCCTCAGCAGAAATCGAATTAACTCGTACCTTTGGCAACAAGTCACTGGATTCACAGCTCGCCGCCATCCAGGACGAATACGACGCGCTGATGCGTTTACGCCCAGCAGAGCAGGAAAAGCTGGCGAAGGCGCGCGAAGCCGACCTGCGCGATATTCTGGCGCTCCGCGATCGCCTCGTTGGTACCTACGGTATGCCGGATGACCCATCATCATTTTTCGTCCGCGCCGGTGCTTTCCTGCGTAGCGCCAACTTTGTAACGAAACTCGGCGGCATGACGGTATCTGCTATCCCGGATCTGGCGCGTGGCATGATGGTTAACGGCTTCAGCAATACCATGCGTGGATATGGCGCGCTGATCACCCGCTCGCCGGCTTACCTCGCCAGCCGGGCGGAGCAGAAGAAAATGGCCGTGGGGCTTGAAACCATACTGCATACCCGCGCGCGTACGATGGGCGATCTAGTCGATAGCTCTTCACGTACGACAGCTGCAGAAGCTGGCATGGAACGTATTACTGATGTGTTCGGAAAGTTGACCATGATGGGCCACTTTGACGATATGAACAAATCGGTGAATGGCATGATCACCTCCGACGGTATTCTGTCCGGCGTGTTCCCTGCGAAGCGCCTGGCAAAACTCGGCATCAACGAGAAGATGGCCGAACGCATCCAGCGAGAATTTCAGAAGTACGGCGAAGTTATTCAGGGCTGGCATATCGGCAATTTCGAAAAATGGGATGACCAGTACGCCGCCGGCCTGCTGCAATCTGCTGTGCTGAAGGATGTAAACAATACCGTTATCACACCGGGGATCGGTGATACGCCGCTGTGGGCCAGTACCCCGCTAGGGAAAACTGTATTCCAGTTTAAGTCTTTTGCAACGGCATCCTATAACCGCGCGACGCTCGGCGGCCTGCAGGAAGGTACCGCGCAGTTCTATTACGGTACCGCCTTCCAGATTGGCCTGGGCTCTTTGACCTATGCGCTTAAGCAGGCGGCTAATGGTCGGGAAGTGGATTTGACGCCGCAGAAGATGGTACTCGAGGGCATCGACCGTTCTGGTATCCTCGGCCCGCTGATGGAGTATAACAACATGGCGGAAAAGGCATCCGGCGGGATGATAGGGTTAGGGCCCTTACTCGGCACCGGTACGCAGTCCCGGTACGCCAGCCGCGGCTTTATCGGTTCTGCACTGGGGCCAACCTTCGGCCTGCTGGATACGGTTACCGATGTGACCGCCGGCGTGCTGAATGGCGACGCTGGCGACCGTGTGCTGCATAGCGTGCGTACGTTACTGCCGGGTAATAACCTTTTCTGGATTGCACCGCTGATTAACCAGGTAGACCCCGGTATGCGATAGCTATTTCGATTTACATGATTCTGGAGAAACCCCAAACCCAAACATGAGGTTTTTTCCTGAATCACTGTAGTAATTGAGCATTATTTTTTTATTTTCTTTTCGGGTTTCGTAGAATAGCCGTTCTTGAGATGAAACCGGGTAAAAACCGTCAGGCGTACAATATAATTTTTTTAAGTCTTCTTTTGTTGAGTTTAGAGCAGTTTCTGAGGAGAATTTTATAAAATCGGCTGTGTAAACATTAGTGTCGTAACTAGATAAGGTTTTGCTTCCTTCCACATGGTGAGTATTGGATTCACTAAAATCTGCGTTTTCTTTATAGGTTCGCAAATGTAATACAGCTACATGGATTTCAATTTTTTTACCATTGTCGATACTATTAATGATCTTATAGTCGGTATATGGATTAGTAACTGGTATTCCTGGGCCTGATATTGGGACGATATATCCTGAATCCTCAACTAAATCTGGGGAGGCAAAGGCAATAAAGGGAAAAATTAGCAATAAAGGTATTAGTTTTTTCATTCTTATGCTCCTTGTGATAGTCAGGATTCCGACCTCGAAAAGCATACATCATAGCCCTATGGATAACCACGGGGCTTTTTTATGCATTCAGATTACAAAACTCGCCTTACTGCTCTTAGCGATAAGCTCACAGATGTAGTTCTGGAAGAAGCCGATCCGGACAACTGGCCGGGGGCAGGGAAGGAAATCACAAAGCACACCAAACAGGAACGCGGCGATCGGTACTGGCATAAGAAGAATGCAGCAGCATCGCTAACCCTGCTGGTAAAAGTCCATTCACTTATTGGCATGCACACTCGCGGCGGTACGCCGAAAACCGGAGGAGAAGATCCGGACGATGAAGCGTTCCTGTTAGGTCAGCAGGTAGCAGCTGCTGAGCGTAAAGCGCTGGAAGTCATCGAGAGGCTGCAACACAAAGGCAAAAAATGATTTCGTTCCTGGCCTTCTTTTTGATGTGGGCGGAACGGATGAACTGGGATGTGCCGGACTGCCACTATAAAGCCTGCCACTGGCTGGAGCATCGCGGAAACCTCGCGGTGCTTCGCTGTTTTCGTGGCTTTGGTAAATCGACTATCCTGGGCGTTTATAACGCCTGGCGGTATTACTGCGATCGCCAGTACCGTATTCTGCATCAGTCGGAATCCGATACAACCGCCAGAAAGACCAGCCGCGATACACAAAACGTTCTGCGTAATCACCCACTGACGAAAGGCATGTTGCCGGACGGCATCGGTACCATCGAGCAATGGTGGGTAAACGGCGCGCTGGATATGCGTAACGCCAGCATGTTCGCAAAAGGCATTCTGTCGAACGTTACCGGCGCCCGTGCCAACGAGTGCCAGAATGATGACGTGGAGGTGCCCGGCAATATCCAGACTCCGGAGGCTCGCGAAAAACTGCGCTATCGCCTAAGTGAGCAGACGCATATTTTGATACCCGGAGGCCGGAAATTGTTTATCGGTACGCCGCATACCCACGATAGCCTTTACGACGAGAAAGAAGCAGAGGGCGCCGACTGCCTAACGATAAAACTTTTCGATAAAGAGCACCGCGTCGAAGCGAAGAAGGCAACCAAAAAACGATACCGGATACCGTTCCGCCCTGAATATGTTTTCGTAGGGATCCACAAGGCCGCCCGGTTATTGATCGAGGGTACTGATTATCGATTGACGGAAGACGGCGTAGAGTTTGCTGCGCCGCCTGAAACTGTCGTGGATTTTTATGCCGGCTGCGCGTGGCCAGGGCGTTTCGATCATGATGAATTACTGCTGCGCCGTAAAGAGTGCCGCACCGTCAACGAATGGGATAGCCAGTACCAGTTGCATAGTAAGCCGGTAGGCGATGTTCGTCTCGACCCTGAACGTATCCGCGAGTACAACGTCCAGCCTGAAATTCGCTATGCGAACCGTTCCTGCTCGATGTGGCTGGGCCAGACGCAAATCGTCGGCGCTGTCGCCTGGTGGGATGTGGCCACCGGCAAAGTTAAGGCTGATGCTTCTGCGTTTTCCCTTATTTTCACCGACGCCCGCGGGCATCTATACTGGCATGTTTGCCAGGGCTTAACTGGCGAGCTGGCAGAGTTTGACGACAACGACAAAATCACCGGCGGTCAGGTGATGCAGATTAAAAAGCTGGTGCTGAAGTACCAGATCCCGCTGGTCTGCGTAGAAGTAAACGGCCCCGGCAGTTTCGCCGGGAAGTTGCTTATTCAGGCGCTGAAGGGTACCGGCTGCGGTGTGCGGGAAGAATTCAGCGTCACCAACAAACAAAAACGCATTCTCGATGCATTTGAAGCGCCGTTGTCGTCCCGGTTCCTGTGGGCGCATACCGACGTTCTCGACGGCCCAATGTACGACCAGATGCGGGATTTCAACCCGGCGTTAACAAACCAGCCAGACGACTATATCGATTCTGGATCCGGTGCGATCAGCGCTACGCCTGTACGTATCGGGAAATTAGTCGGGATTCCGACCGCGCAGGCGAGGGAGCATTGGCAGCCATATGATGGCGACATTTCGGTCGCTGTAGATTACTAGCCGCCGGAGCGTCCCCTATGTCGGTACCTAACCAAATCCCTTACAACATCTATACGGCCAACGGACAGACAACCGTATTTACTTACGAATTCTACATCATCAGCGCCAGTGATTTAGAGGTAAGTATCAATGGTTCCGTTGTTACCAGCGGCTATACCGTATCCGGTGTTGGTAACAAAGACGGCGGCGATATTACGTTTCTGACACCCCCAGCAAACGGCGCTGTCGTTATGCTCGAACGCGTGGTACCGACGTACCGTCTTACTGATTACCAGGACAACGGCGACCTGCTGGCGGATACCGTCAATAAGGATTTCGACCGCATCTGGATGGCTATTCAGCGGGCGTTTATCGATCTGGGCTTTGCGCTTACCCGTCCATATTTCGGCGGCCCATTTGACGCGAAAGGGTACCGGATTGCTAACCTGGCTAACCCAGTAAATGGACAGGACGCAGCAACAAAAAGTTATGTCGATTCAACCGGTGCGGCGAACCTGCGTTATACCGTGCGCTTTCCTGAAATGGTCGAACCGATGCCCGGCGTACAATTCCGGGCTAATTCGTTACAGGGTTACAACGCACAGGGTAAGCCTGTCCCCGTCTTTTCCATGACAGATACTGCTGACCTTGCTCTTAAACTGGCATCATTTACAGGTGCCGGGTTGGTTGGGTATAAACTCGGTCTTCCGTACCCTGCGGATACCGTTGGCAGAAAACTCAATAACTGGGTATTCGTTGAAGAATTCGCGGATGAAAATAGCGCTGCGGGTGATTGGTCAACTGCGGTGAAAAAAGCAATTAAATACGCCTGTGATAATAATATTAAACGCGTATTCGGATTCGGTGAGTATACTTTTTCTCAGACCTGCGATCTTGTCCATGCTGATATGGTTGGTCTGAATATCGATTTGAACAGCGTATCGGCGTCGGACAACTGGCCTTCTAACTCTACTGCGTGGGACGCGAAACCCTTAATTACTTTTGGGGACGCGAATACACAATGTACGGGCTTTACCCTGCACATTAATGAATTAAACGGTATTGGTAAAGCTGATGGTGTGCAGCCGGTGGGGATGGGCTTTTCACTTTGTTCTATCGATATCGATCGGCCATATAATTGCATTCGCGTAATGTCCAATGGCAAGCAAACATGGCCGAATGCTTCGGTATGGATTTCCGGGCATACATGGCGGGATAACTGGATCGGCATTCATGAAGAGCGCGGCGTTTCCGGCACATCACCAATTAGTGAAGGCTGGAACATCCAGATTAAATTCCTCTGGTCGAACCGTTACGCCGGCGCTTTGATGAGGAACGGCTCTCAGTACGCTAAATTCTTCGGTTGCGATATGGACTATAACGGCCGTTGGATATCTTTATTGGGTGTTGCTTCTCTTACGGGTATTAGCCGTGGGATGAAGCTAACCAATGGTGTTACAGAATGCGAGGTAATGTCTTTCTATTCGCTTCGCGGGCAGAGTTATGTCGCATTGATGGAGTTAAAATCAGTCCAGGGTGGCAATAGCTCTTATGCTGTAGGTGACAAATTAACGGGAGCTGGCGTATCCACGACGGTAACCTCGGTTACAACTACCGCAACAAATAGCTCACAAAATAACTTTTTTGATTTATTCCACGATTTTCAGGGCTCGCCTTTTGGGAAGATTTCTGTATTTGGTGGATATTGCGGCGGTATGGTCGGTGGGTTACAGCACACGTCTGATTCGTTTTTTGTTAACTCATTCGACGGGAATACGTTGAATCTGCGCGGGCTAGGCGTGTCTGAGTCCGGTACTACACTGGCCCTGTATCGCAAGGCTGAAAGTAATTCAGCTTTTGCGAACGTGACGGAAGATTTCGTAAACTTTAACCGTCGTTTGTATATGCGTAACCGATTATTTGAGGGGACGCCTGTTGCTACCACGCTGCCTATGAGTCCATCAGCATTCAAGACGGTTTACACTTTTGCCGACTCAGAAACGGATAAATACCTGAGTGAAGGTTCGATGTATGAGGTTACCGTAAAGGGTAACTATCCTGATGCCTGGGCTCGGTTTGTTATTTTTGTCCTGGGAAACAGTATCCGTATGGTTAGCGATGACCATGATACGAACGTTTTCGCATGGCAGTTCAGCGGGCTGTCGCTACAGATGAGACAGAATGCGCAAAGCGTTATCCAGATAGCTCTAAACATCCGGAGGATTTAATCATGGCGATGACTGGTAGCTTTACTAAGAATGGTATTTCACTGGCGAATGCGTTTGCCGTGGTAGGTGGATTAAACGGAACAATGGGGGGAGAGTCCTGGTCTTTTAACGTTAATATCTGGGCTTCAAAAGAAGAATATGAACAGCGTGAAAATGGAGGTTTTCCGTTTGCCAGCATTCCTTTAGCGCTGGATTCTGAGAGTATCCCGACCATTTCAGATCTAGAAAATGCTGCTATTGAGTCTGGGATTTTTCATGGCTTCCTTGTAATTAGCTGAAAATTAACGTCCCCTTTTAATTGTCTTGATATCGCCATGTGATAATTTTTGTTGTTCTATCGTGAGCGGTGGTGATATCTTGGAGATAAATCTCGAATTTTTTAAGAGGTTGTATAGCACAAACTATATCTCCGTGATTAAAAACTGAGGATGGCTATTATGGCAATAGTGTATCAATACTGTAATACGTCGGCATTTATGAGTATAATGTCGAAGAAAACTTTTTGGTTAACCCCCACAAATCATATGAATGATTATAAAGAAGTTAAATATGTATGGGATGTTTATAATGATGTTATTAATGGGGATGGCGTAAAGTTTGTCGATGATTATGCTCTTGATATGTTGAAAAGAATTTGTAGGGCGCAGCATGAAGTTTCTTTGATAAGTTGCTTTTCATATTATCCAGATATTCTAAGCCAATGGAGAGCTTACTCATCCAATGGTGAAGGTTTCTCAATCGGGATAGACACTAGTCGGTTGGACATTAAAATAATTGAAGAAAGGTATACAACAGAAGGGGTTCATAGTCTATTTCTCGCACCAGTAAAATATGTTTCAGAAGATGAAATAAAAGATAATATCTTTGAAAATATTAGGATTTTTAATGAGCGTTATAAAGAATCCGCAGTTAAGCATATATCTGCGTTTAGTAATTTTATGAGGGAACTAGCAGAGTCAACTAAAGGCAAAGCGTTTTCAGAGGAACAAGAGATTAGGATCATTTACCAGGGCACTATTTCTAATTCTGATGACGGAATACCAGAGGTTTTACCTAAAGGTTTTCCGGTAAAGTACCGCATGTCAGGCCAGAAAATTATCCCATATTGTGAACTGGAAATACCTATTGATGCTTTCAGGGAAGTCTATATGGGCCCTAGGAATACCTCAGAAATAAGTGATATAAAAATGTTTCTTCAAACCCACGGATTATCTCATGTTGAAATAAAACAATCGAACGCGTCATATAGATGATTTTTTAACATATTTTTTCTAAGACATTGTAAATTCAGGGGGCGGGAGCGGTAAATTTCCGATTACGAGTGATAGTCGGGATTCCGACCTGCCCTCCGCTTTACCATCGCGTCACTACATACAGTGATCCCCGTGGGGGTAAGGCATGCGAATGATTAATCTATCGGATGTGGCGGCAGGGGCCTCGTATACCACATCCACGTTAAGTGGTGGCTACTGGCTACTGCAACTTCTCGATAAGGTAAGCCCGAGCCAGTGGGCGGCTATCGGTGTTCTGGGGAGCCTTTTCTTTGGGCTACTTACCTACCTCACAAATTTGTACTTCAAAATCAAAGACCGACGGAAAGAGGCTCTGAGCGATGAACACCAAAGCTAAGTTCAGCGCTGCGATGCTGCTTCTTCTGACTGGCGGTGCTTCAGCACCAGTGCTGTTCGACCAGTTTATTGGCGAACGGGAAGGTAACACTTTGACGGCGGTTATCGATCCCGGCGGTGTATGGTCAATCTGTCGGGGGGTAACGCGCATCGATGGCCGCCCGGTAGTGAAGGGGATGAAGTTAACGCAGCGTCAGTGCGACCATTACAACGCGATCGAACGCGACAAGGCGCTGGCGTGGGTACAAAAGAATGTTCACGTTCCGCTAACTGAGCCGCAGAAAGTTGGTATCGCCAGTTTCTGCCCTTACAACATCGGGCCGGGTAAATGCTTCCCTTCGACGTTTTATCGCAAGCTGAATGCCGGCGACCGCAAAGGGGCATGCGCGGAGATCCGGCGCTGGATATTCGACGGGGGAAGGGATTGCCGGTTAACGAAAGGGCAGGCCGACGGCTGTTACGGGCAGGTTGACCGCCGCGATCAGGAAAGTGCACTGACGTGCTGGGGGCTTTACGAATGAATGGCAAAACGAAATTGCTTATCGCGGGTATATCGCTGGCGCTGACCACCGGCGTTTTCTATGCCGGGTATTTGAAAGGCTGGTATGCGCATTCTGAGCATATTAATAGCCAGGCGAAGACGCGGGAAAAGAAGCAGGAAAAGGATGTAGCAGCCGGAGAGCAGAAGGCGGCAACGGCGAACGCTGAAGCCAAGGTAATTTACCGTACCGTTTATCGTGATGTGGTGAAATATGTCAACGACCCGAATCATACTAAGTGCCGGTTTGATCCTGCTGCTGTGCAGCTGCGCCAGCGAGCAATCGACGCGGCCAACAATATCCCCGGATTTGATGAACCCGCCATGCAAACTAAGTAATGCAGGAGCTGGCAGCGACGCTGATTTGCAGGCAGATACCCAGACGGCGGAGTGCGGACAGGAGCTGCGCACCAACATTTACCGCTGGCAATCCTGGTACCGCGCGACTGAATAATTCTTTCTTATTTGGCTGTTATTCTGTCAGAAGATAGCTTCTGGGAATGGCGTAAGTACCTGATTGTTATAAGCTCAAATAATGCTCTATGTTCGGATTAAAATTGTATGTGATTGATAATTATATTTTTCACAACCAATTTAAAATCCCTCGGCGTTCGCGCTGTGTGGGTTCAAGTCCCACTCCGGGTACCATTGGGATAAAGTAGAATAATCAAAGCAATAAGCAGTGTCGTGAAACCACCTCCGGGTGGTTTTTTCATTTCTGAAACGTCATTTCCTGACATCATTCCTAACATACTCCACCTGCAGAGATAGACTCTGAGCGCTATAAACGTTATTTGTCCTATGACAAAACCTCCGGTGCTTGCTACGCTTAACGTGATTTTCGAACCAGGCAACAGGAGTAGGGGAAATATGTTTACCGGATTGTGTGCTTTTCCGCTGACGCCACTGCGCAATAATGAGGTGGATATCCGCGCGCTAATAAAAATCATCGATCGTCTGGTCTCGGCGCGAGTTAATTCGCTGGGCATTCTGGGCTCAACCGGCAGCTACGCCTATTTGAGCCGCGAGCAACGCAAAATGGTGGTCCTGGAGGCAAAACAACATGCGCAAGGGGTCCCGATGATGGTCGGGATAGGCGCGATGGCGACGGATATGATTCTACGTCTTGCTGAGGATGCTCAGCAGGCGGGGGCGGATGCTGTGCTGCTACCGGTGCTGAACTACCAGCCTCTGACGGATGATGAGGTGTTTACACTGTTCCAGACGGTTAACCGCCATGTGTCGGTACCTATTTGTATTTATGATAATCCGCGCACCACCCACAGAGCCTTTTCTGATGCGCTTGTCGAGCGTATTGCTTCGTTATCCAATATCGCATCAATCAAGATCCCCGGTTTGCCGGACGACCAGGTTGGCGTCAGAGTCGCGACGCTTCGTCAGCGATTGCTGCAGCGAGTGAGTATAGGCGTCAGCGGCGACGCTTTTGCCGCAGCAGGGTTAAACGGCGGCTGTAATCTGTGGTATTCCGTTTGCGCCGGTCTGTTCCCGCAAATTGCCCAAAATATTACCGCAGCAGCGTTAAGTGGCGAGCGGCAGCAGGCATCGGCACTAAGCGAACGGCTGGAGCCATTATGGGCATTGTTCAGACAGCACGGTAGTCTCAAAGTGATTGCCGCTGCCGCCTCTATTCTTGATCTAGCCGAAGTAGAGTGTTTACCGCGACCATTAGCCCCGCTTTCCACGGATGCCATTAACGATGTTAAATCGGTCATGGATAAGCTTGATCTACGCTGAAGTTTGGCGTCTGTTCCCTCCCTATTTTTGTCAGGAAACTCGTAAACTATTTAAGGTAATATATTACCAGCGTTGCAGATAATGCTGAATTAATGTCCTTTGGGGATGTGATGCCTTTATGGCAATGATAACTATATATGAGGGATCTTATGGCCACGTTGCTTGAAAGCTACGGGAACTGTTTTCGAAAATATGCCACTTTCCGCGGCCGATCCGCGCGCCAGGAATATGTGGTTTTTACCATTGCTAACTTTATATTGTCCGCGATCCTGGGATTGATCCCCGTCGTTGGCGGTATCTTCGGGTTAATTATTATCATTCCGGGGATCGCGGTTGCGGTGCGTCGTTTGCACGATCTCAACAAATCCGGCTGGTGGTTGCTGGCGCCCTACGGCATTATGCTGATCGGTCTGATTGGTATTGCCGCTACCGTCGAAGAGGGTAGAGCCGCAGTATGGGTATGGGTGATCGCGCTGGGCGGCCTGGCCGCGTTGGTAATGTCGATTTGGATGATTTTTACCCGTGGTACCGTTGGCAGCAACCGCTTTGGTGATGAACAGAACGATGACAACAGCGGCGGTAATACGATGGGCAAGAGTTCTGCCGCGGATGATGTCAGAGAGCGCCTGGCACAGGCTAAGAAAATGCTTGATGACGGCGTTATTAGCGCAAGTGAATACGAAGTGATGCGCGCTAATATCATTAAAGATATGTAACCGATCCGCCGCCGGGCTTGCCCGGCGTTAATAAATTCACCTGTGTGAGCGAGAGCGGGTGGTTTTCTCCTCCCATTTTCGCTACTGTAAGCGCCATTTTTCTACCATCATGAGCCTGTAATGAAAACCGGACCCCTGAACGAAAGTGAACTTGAGTGGCTGGATGAGATCCTGTCGAAATATGCCACCGAGGGCGCCATCCTTGATGTCTCCGAACTTGATGGTCTGTTAACGGCTATCTTATCCGGGCCGAGCGAAATCGAACCAGCGCAGTGGCTGCTTGCTATCTGGGGCGGGGCGGATAATGTACCGCGCTGGGCTAACGACCGCGAGCGCGACCGTTTCGTTAACCTGACGCTGCAGCATATGAGCGACATCGCTGAACGCCTGGCTGACTATCCGGAGCAGTTTGATCCGCTGTTTGGCACCCGCGAGTTTGAAGGCCAGGAACTGACCATTGTTGAAGAGTGGTGCTTCGGCTATATGCGTGGCGTTGCCCTCTGCGACTGGTCGACGTTACCTGCGGAACTGCAGCCACAGCTTGATGCCATTGCGCTGCACGGAACAGAAGAACGTTTCGAAGCGCTCGATACGCTGACCGCGGATGAATTTGTCGAAAGCGTTGATAGCATAAAGCCCGCCGCGCTGGCTTTATATAATTACTGGATGGAGAACGCTCAGCCGACGGCCGTGCAGCAACCGGTAAGAAATGAGACCAAGGTGGGGCGTAATGATCCTTGCCCCTGCGGCAGCGGCAAAAAATATAAACAGTGTTGCTTAGCTAAATAAAAAAAGGGGCCAAATGGCCCCTTTTTTTATCCCACAGCGGGTAATAATCCCGCCACAATGCAGAATTGAATGGCCACTATCGCCACTCCACAGCCCAATACCAGCCAGAGCGCAATCGAGCCGCCCGGAACACACCAGGTTGCCTGTGGGTGCAGTTTTCGGCTTTTCATTACTAATAATGATGGCAACATCAGCGCCAGTACGGCGAGCGCCACCCCAGCGTAGCCCAGCGCCATCACAAAACCTTGCGGATAAAACAGGGCGAAGGCCAGCGGCGGCAGGAAAGTGATGACGCCGCTCTGTATACGTCCGGCAGGGGTGTTTTTACGCTGAAACAAATCTGCCAGGTAATCAAACAAACCTAATGCGACGCCGAGAAAAGACGTCGCCAGAGCGAAGTCGGCGAACAGATGTACCGCCACCTCTACATGCGGCGAGGCGACAACGTCGCGGATTGCTGCCAGCAGGCCGTTCAGGCCGGAATTCTGCGCTAGCACGGCGGTAAAGGCCGGAGAGTCGATGCTGCCAAGCGTGGCGAGTTGCCAGAAAACATAGGCGACCAGTGGAATAAAGCTACCGATGATAAAGACGCGGCGCAGTTTACGAATATCGCCATTCAGATAGCTAACGATGCTGGGAATACTACCGTGAAAACCAAACGAGGTGAAAATCACCGGAATAGCGGACAGCGCCAGGCCTTGCTGTAACGGCAGAGTCAGGAGATTTATCTGGTGAATATGCGGCAGCAGCAGCACCAGCATCACCGCAAGGAAAATAATTTTGGCGCTAAATAAAAAGCGGTTAAACAGATCGACCAGAGAAGTCCCTATGCACACCACTGTGCCGCCAATGCCGGTAAAGAGCAATACGCCGGCAGAAGGCGGTAGGTTCCAGTTCAGCCATTGATTCAGACTGGAGGCCAGCAGCTCCCCAGCGCCGCTGATATAGGCCGCCGTAAGCGCATACATCAGAAAAAGCATACAGAAACCGGTGACCCATTGGCCGTAGCGGCCGAGATAGCGCGCCGCCAGTGAGCCTAATCCCATATCCGCAGGGACATGTTGATAAACTTCCAGCAGAAGCAGGGCGGTATAGCACATCAGCGCCCACAGCGAGATCAGTAATACCAGGGTGACGCCAAAACCGACTCCCGCCGAAGCGAGCGGCATCGCCAACATACCGGCGCCAATTGTGGTACCGGCAACGATTAAAATACTACCCAGAGTGCGGTTCTTCACGCTTTTCTCTATCTATGAAGGAATGAACGAATAATTATGTCGCGCAGAGTATGTGAAATGAGTGATTTCGTCAAATGATGGTTACAAGTGGTGTAATTATATCTTTACGCCTCTGGAGGGCAGAAAAGACTGCGTTGGCGCAAAGCCGCCAGGCGCATGCTGATATATGCTGCCTGCTTTTAAGGAGGAGTTATGTCATCTATTCACGGTCATGAAGTATTACAGATGATGATCGCATCGGGCGAGTCGTACAGCGTTGCCAGTCTCGAAGCGGCCATTAAGAGGCAATTTGGCGAAGATGCTCGCTTTCACACCTGTTCGGCGCAGGATCTGGACGCGGCGCAGCTGGTGACATTTTTGCAGCAGAAAGGTAAATTCATTGCGGTGGAAGAGGGTTTCAATACCAGCGAGAGTAAAATTTGCCGTCATTGAGCGCGCGGCGGCCAGGGCGGCCGCCGCTGTGGGAATTAGTTTTGCGTGTCGAGGGTTGCCAGTTCTTTATCGATAAAGTACAGGCCTTCACCGCTTTTACCGGCAAGGGTCAGTTTATCAATAACAGATTTGAATAATTTCTCTTCTTCATGCTGTTCTGCTACGTACCATTGCAGGAAATTAAAGGTCGGGTAATCCTGATTAGTCATCGCGGCATGCGCCAGTTCATTAATTTTTTGCGTAATTAACTGTTCATGTTCATAGGTCTGGCGGAACAGTTCATCAAGTGAAGCATATTCGGCAAACGGCGAGCTAATGGCGTTAATACGCGGCAGGCTGCCGGTATCGGTCAAATAGTCGAACAGGCGCTGCATGTGCGTCATTTCTTCCTGCGCGTGGCGGCGGAGAAAGGCGGCTGCACCTTCAAAGCTATGGTAGCTGCACCATGCGCTCATCTGCTGATAAAGCAAAGAAGAATAAAGCTCAAGATTCATTTGCTCATTAAGTTTTTCGATCATTTCTGCTTTCAGCATGGCGTCCACTCCGGAAATAAAGATTAAATCATAATGTGCCGTCACTATAATTTGTTAGTAATTTATTTGCAAAAAGTAAATTAAAAAATTAATTATTAAAAATGCAAATGGGAATAAAACGCATTGGCAATATAATAATAAATGAGAATGGTTTTAATTTGATATTTATTTCGTAAATTATCGCGTGAAGCGAAACGACGAATATTTAATGTTCTGAACCTGAAAGGGGAAAACTGGGCTGAGGGAGGCTCAAAATGTGACGCGCTAAGATTTTTGTAAAACAGCTTTTCATAAAGTTTGAAAACGCATTTATGAAGTAGTAGAGTCCTGTTAACGCTAACGAACTATCGGGCCGTGCCCGCAGAGCATTCAGGAGAGTGAAGCATGAAAATCGCACTGATGATGGAAAACAGCCAGGCCAGCAAAAATGCCATCATCCTCAACGAGTTAAACGCCGTTGCCGATGAAAAAGGCTTCCCGGTTTACAACGTAGGAATGAGCGATGAGCACGATCATCATCTCACCTATATCCATCTGGGAATCATGGCCAGCATCCTGCTGAATTCTAAAGCGGTCGATTTCGTGGTGACCGGTTGCGGCACTGGCCAGGGGGCGCTGATGTCATTGAATATCCATCCGGGAGTGGTCTGTGGTTATTGTATTGACCCTGCGGATGCCTTCCTGTTTGCCCAAATCAACAACGGTAACGCGTTGTCTCTGCCTTTTGCTAAAGGCTTTGGCTGGGGGGCGGAATTGAACGTGCGCTTTATTTTTGAGAAGGCGTTCACCGGCCGTAATGGGGAGGGGTATCCGCCGGAACGTAAAGAGCCGCAGGTCCGCAATGCCGGGATCCTGAATAAAGTGAAAGCGGCGGTGGTGAAAGAAAATTATCTTGATACCTTACGAGCTATCGATCCGGAACTGGTAAAAACCGCCGTTTCCGGGCCGCGGTTCCAGCAATGCTTCTTCGAAAACTGCCAGGATAAAGAAATCGAAGCTTTCGTACGCCAGATTATAGGCTAATAGGGCTTTTCAAACAGGCCTGCATCACTACGCGGGCCTGTTTGTTATGGTCGTGTTTTACTGGATACCGTGCTGCCGGCATCTCGCGTAAGATGTAGCGTATCAATCATCCCTACCAAACAAATCAGCGCAATAAAGACAAACGCCAAGCGGAAGCTAATTCCCGGTAGAGTCGTCAGATTCAACCACTCGCTCAACTGTTCACCGATGCGGATGCCGATGGCGCCGAGAGTGATACCGAGCCCAACCGCCAGCTGTGAAGCGGTGCTGAACAGTGTATTGGCATAACTCATCTGCGCGGAAGGAACGTCGGCAAAAGCGAGCGTACTGACGCCGGTAAATTGGATGGAACGGAACACCCCGCCAAGATAGAGGATCAACATTATCAGCCATACCGGCGTTTGCGGCGTTAACAGCGCGCAGGCAAGTAGCGAGGCGACATTCAGCGCACCGTTAATCAGCAATAAGCGGCGAAACCCCAACCAGCGGATGAGCGGCGTGGTTGCAGGCTTGATAGTGAGATTGCCGACAAAAACGGCCAGCACCAGCAGTCCAGAATGAAAAGGATCCATGCCGAAACCCACCTGGAATAGCAATGGAAGCAGGAATGGGACGGCGCTTATCGACGCGCGAAACAGTGAACCGCCGTACATGGTTACCCGGAATGTAGGAACCTGCAAAGCGTCCAACCGTACCATTGGCCAGGCGGCGCGGCGGAAATGGCGTAGAGCGAAAAACATACAGCCGATACCTGTCGCCATGAGCGCCAGCGTTTGCCAGCTCTGTGGCTGTCGGTCGCCGAGTCGTTCCATCGCTGCCACCAGGCTTATCATCGCCAGTGACGTCGTCAGAAAACCGGGTAGATCGAAGGGGCGGCGTTCTTCTTCACGGATATTGGGAATGATGCGTAGCGAGAGCGCCATCGCCAGTAGCCCGAGCGGCACGTTAATAAAAAAGATCCAGTGCCAGCTGGCGTAACTGGTAATGAAACCCCCGAGCGGCGGGCCGATTATCGGTGCGACCAATGCCGGCCAGGTCAGCGTGGCTATTGCCTTGATGAGCTGATCTTTGGGAGTGGTGCGCAATACCGCCAGGCGCCCGACGGGGACCATCAGCGCGCCGCCAACGCCCTGTAGAATGCGCATTGTCACAAAGCTTTCGATGTTGCGCGATAAACCGCAGAATACGGAGGCGAGGGTAAAAATGGCGAGGGCCAGAGTAAACACTTTCCGCGCGCCGAAGCGGTCGGCGATCCAGCCGCTGGCGGGGATCAGTACCGCGAGGGTGATCAGGTAGGCGCTGATGCCAATATTGAGCGCGACCGCCGCTACGCCAAAATCCTTCGCCATATCAGGCAGGGCGGTAGCGATGACCGTGCCATCGAGAAATTCCATAAAGAAAGCGCCAGCCACCAATAATGCCGGGGCGGAAAAAGCGCCTGTTTTTGGCGTAATTGTTGTTGTACCCATTGTGTCGTTGCCATAGCAAAATGAATAAGTATCTTTGCGGTACGTTTTCTTTTCGCCGCTCCCGTACATGTTTTTTTATCTGGTGCGATTTAGGTTACTATTACGCTCCTGAAAATAGGAGTAAAAAATGTCTCAACCTTTCACTGAACAAGATGAGTTGGTTTCCGATGTCGTCGCATGCCAGCTGGTCATCAAACAAATCCTTGATGTGATTGACGTTATCGCCCCGGTCGAAGTGCGCGAAAAAATGGCGACGCAGTTAAAAGCGATTGATTTTGCGAGTAACCCTGCTTCGGCGGATCCGGTGACGCTGCGCGCAGTACAAAAAGCAATTGCACTGATTGAACTGAAATTTACCCCGCAGGGTGAAGCGCACTAGCTCTAACTCTGAGAAGTTGATTGTCTGGCCGTTCCAGTCTGGAACGGCCAAATTCAGTTAGTGCTGTTGTGGCGAGATGAGATTAAGTAGTCGACGGTCTGTCTGCTCCATACCGAGCCCGGCTTTATCAGCCGTACGTATTTCTTCAAGGACGGTTTGCAGTAACCGCCCATCTTGCTGCTGCTCTTTCTCCAGCAGGGTCAAAAAACGCCATGTCGTGTCATCGCGCTGCGCTTTTGCTTCCTGCGCCAGGCCGGACAGCATGCTGCTACGTTGCTGATACTCTTCGAGAGTTTTGGCAAACACTTCTTCAAGCGTTGTGCATTGCGGGGGATAGCTTTCGTCGGCTTTGACAATTGGCCAGGCGCCGGCCTTTTTCATATAGTCAAAAACCTGCATCATTAACGTCACGCTGGATTGCGCACGGGTGCGCAAGAAGGTTGCTGTGCCGTTGAGACGTTGTTGCGCGCACCATTCACCTAAATGTAGATAAACATTTGATGCGTGAAACTCAAGATTAATCTGGGTATTTAATTTCTGAACCATTCCTGGAACTGCCATAACAATATCCTTATTTATCCGCAAGGGAAGTATGACGCGCTACCATCGCCTCGCACAGGCGAGTTTTGCAAGCGCAACGCAATAGGCAGGAAATAAACACGGTGCAATCCATTTGCACGTGACTATTTATTTATATCTGCCGATACATCAAGAATACCCTTATGTTACGAATAAGAAAACTCTCAACATGCGTTATTTACGATTTGTTACAACATCAGTTTTACTGCTTGTTTTAATTGTCTTTTTTGTGGTTTTTAAATCGTAATGTATTGAATTTAAATGGTTATATTTAAGGGTTCGTAGGGCTAGTAAATTTGTATTAATGAAGTTGATTTAACGGTAAATTCGTATATCGATCATAGCTTATTCATTATTCGAAAATAGCGAGAGGATAATGAACTTGTGATAGATCATCTTTTGTTAGAAGTGGAAGAATAACATATAAGCTGGCGGCAAATCGCAGGACAGAGTAGCCCGGGATGGCGTTAGCGAACCTACAAGGATAAGTCTGCTGGTGATATGGATTATTGTGCCACGCATAACGCTAATTGTCTGACAATTAGCGTTTTTTTTATGTCATTTTTTGCTGAATTTATGTACGCAACTACTGTAATTCTGCGGTGTGATGACGCTCTCGTATGGATAAATAATTTCCAGTTAAAACTATTTTAACAACGGCAATGTTGATTGCGATTTTTCTAATGCCTTGTTTTAAGACCGATAAAAAATTTAAGTCCGATTTTCCCCTACAGAAAAGCGAATTAAAGCTGGAGTTTACCATGCACAAATTTACTAAAGCGCTGGCGGCCATTGGCCTCGCGGCGGTTATGTCACAATCAGCTATGGCTGAAAACCTCAAGCTCGGTTTCCTGGTGAAGCAACCGGAGGAGCCCTGGTTCCAGACCGAGTGGAAATTTGCTGATAAAGCCGGTAAGGATTTGGGCTTTGAGGTGATTAAAATCGCGGTGCCAGATGGTGAAAAGACGCTTAATGCGATCGACAGTCTCGCCGCCAGCGGCGCGAAGGGATTTGTCATCTGCACGCCGGACCCAAAACTGGGGTCGGCGATTGTTGCCAAGGCTCGCGGCTATGACATGAAAGTTATCACCGTTGACGATCAGTTTGTTAATGCCAAAGGTAAGCCGATGGAGAGCGTGCCGCTGGTCATGATGGCCGCCAGCGAAATCGGCGCTCGTCAGGGGCAGGAATTGTATAAAGAGATGCAAAAACGCGGCTGGGACGTGAAAGATACCGGCGTGATGGCGATTACCGCCGATGAACTGGATACTGCCCGACGCCGTACCACTGGCTCGATTGACGCACTGAAAGCAGCGGGGTTCCCGGAAAAACAGATCTATCGTGTACCGACCAAATCTAACGACATTCCTGGAGCGTTCGATGCCGGTAACTCCATGTTGGTGCAGCATCCGCAGGTTAAGCATTGGTTAATCGTGGGTATGAACGATAACACCGTGCTGGGCGGCGTACGGGCAACTGAAGGCCAGGGCTTTAAAGCGCCGGATGTTATCGGCATCGGTATTAATGGTGTTGATGCGGTGAACGAGCTTTCGAAAGCCCAGCCGACGGGGTTCTATGGATCTCTGCTGCCAAGCCCGGATATCCATGGCTATAAAACCAGTGAGATGCTCTACAACTGGGTGACCAAAGGCACCGAGCCGCCGAAATTTACCGCCGTGACTGACGTGGTGCTGATTACCCGCGACAACTTCAAACAAGAGTTGGCGAAGAAAGGGCTGTAAGGCCGGGTTCATTCTGCCTCCCGCTCTGGCGGGAGGTTATGCGTAGAAGAGCGGAGTCGTTATGCAACAATCTATCCCTTATCTCTCATTTCGCGGTATCACCATGACGTTCCCGGGCGTTAAAGCACTGTCTGACATCAGCTTTGACTGCTATCGCGGGCAGATCCACGCGTTGATGGGTGAAAACGGCGCCGGGAAGTCCACCCTCTTAAAAATTCTCAGCGGTAACTACATTCCAACTGCCGGGCATCTGCAAATTGATGGTCAGCAAATGGCATTTACGAATACTACCGCTGCGCTAAATGCTGGCGTAGCGATTATTTATCAGGAACTTCATCTGATCCCGGAAATGACCGTTGCCGAGAATATCTATCTTGGTCAGTTACCGCATAAAGGCGGCATTGTGAATCGGTCTTTATTGAATTATGAAGCGCGGCTGCAGTTGGAACATCTGGGACTGGATATCGACCCGGAAACGCCGCTGAAGTATTTGTCGATCGGCCAGTGGCAGATGGTGGAGATCGCCAAGGCGCTGGCGCGTAACGCGAAGATTATTGCATTTGATGAACCAACCAGCTCACTCTCTGCGCGCGAAATCGACAACCTTTTTCGCGTGATTCGCGAGCTGCGTGAAGAAGGGCGAGTGATTATTTACGTCTCGCACCGTATGGAGGAAATTTTCGCCCTCAGCGATGCCATTACCGTGTTTAAAGATGGCCGCTACGTGCGGACCTTTGACGACATGCGGTTGGTGGATCACGATGCCCTCGTGCAGGCGATGGTGGGGCGTAATCTTGGCGATATCTATGGCTGGAAAGCGCGTGAATATGGCAGCGAGCGGCTGCGACTGGATCAGGTTAAAGCGCCAGGTGTCAGAATGCCAATCAGTTTATCGGTACGCAGCGGTGAAATTGTCGGCCTGTTTGGTCTGGTCGGCGCCGGGCGCAGCGAACTAATGAAGGGGCTGTTTGGCGGCAGCAGAATTACCAGCGGTCAGCTCTATATTGATGGTCAGGCGATAAATATTCGCAAACCGGCGCAGGCGATTCAGGCGGGCATGATGCTGTGTCCGGAGGATCGTAAAGCCGAGGGCATCATTCCGGTACATTCGGTGCGTGACAACATCAATATCAGCGCGCGGCGTAAGCATATTCATGCCGGCTGCCTGATTAACAATGCCTGGGAAGCGAGTAATGCCGAACAACATATCAAATCGCTCAATATCAAAACCCCGGGAGCTGAGCAGTTAATTATGAATCTCTCCGGTGGTAATCAGCAAAAAGCCATTCTGGGCCGCTGGTTGTCGGAAGAGATGAAGGTGATTCTGCTTGATGAACCGACCCGCGGCATTGATGTCGGCGCAAAGCATGAAATCTACAACGTTATCTATGCGCTGGCAGCTTCTGGCGTGGCGGTTGTTTTTGCCTCCAGCGACCTGCCAGAGGTGCTCGGCGTCGCCGACCGCATCGTGGTGATGCGCGAAGGTGAAGTGGCCGGTGAATTGCTGCATGAAGATGCGAATGAACAGCAGGCGCTGAGCCTTGCGATGCCTAAAGTCAGCCAGGCCGTAGCCTGAGTAAGGAGTGAATGATGTCATCTGTAACTACGCCGAGCGCCGCACGATCCTCCTTCAGCTTCGGTCGAATCTGGGATCAGTTTGGTATGCTGGTGGTCTTCGCAGTGTTGTTCATCGGCTGCGTGATCTTTGTTCCCAACTTTGCCTCTTTCGTCAATATGAAAGGGCTGGGGCTGGCGATTTCCATGTCGGGAATGGTGGCCTGCGGCATGTTGTTCTGCCTGGCCTCCGGGGATTTTGATTTGTCAGTCGCTTCGGTCATTGCCTGCGCCGGTGTGACGACGGCGGTAGTGATTAACCTGACCGAAAGCTTATGGATTGGCATTGCCGCCGGGCTTTTGCTGGGTGCTGTCAGCGGGTTGGTAAATGGTTTTGTTATTGCGCGTTTGAAGATCAACGCGCTGATCACAACTCTGGCTACCATGCAAATCGTCCGTGGGCTGGCCTATATTATTTCCGATGGTAAAGCGGTTGGCATTGAGGATGAACGTTTCTTTACTCTGGGTTATGCCAACTGGTTGGGGCTGCCAGCGCCAATCTGGCTGACGGTTGCCTGCCTGATCGTCTTTGGACTGCTGCTGAATAAAACCACCTTTGGCCGCAACACGCTGGCCATAGGGGGCAATGAGGAGGCGGCGCGACTTGCAGGGGTGCCGGTTGTTCGTACCAAGATCATCATCTTTGTTCTTTCAGGTCTGGTATCGGCGGCGGCGGGGATTATCCTGGCTTCGCGCATGACCAGTGGCCAGCCTATGACCTCAATTGGTTATGAACTGATTGTGATCTCGGCATGTGTCCTGGGCGGCGTATCGCTAAAAGGCGGGATCGGTAAGATCTCTTATGTGGTGGCCGGGATCCTAATCCTGGGTACCGTGGAGAATGCGATGAACCTGCTGAATATTTCGCCATTCTCACAATATGTAGTCCGCGGGGTGATATTGCTGGCAGCGGTTATCTTCGACCGATACAAGCAAAAAGCGAAACGCGCGGTTTAATTGCGCGCAACTTTTAAGTCTACATCATAATGTGCCGCCGGCGCCCGCTGCGCTGGCGGTGACTATCAAAAATGGCGAGGCTGGTCACACTGTCTATACTTACATGGCTAACAATTAGTTAACAACCAGCGTAATGCTGGCCATGATAAGGAGGAACACAGGGTGGCTGACCAGATATCTGTACCGCCTGAGCTAACCGGAAACCACGCATTTTTTCTGGATCTTGACGGCACGCTTGCCGATATCAAACCTCATCCCGATCAGGTTGTTATCCCCGAAGACGTCCTTCAGATGTTGCGATTACTGGCACAGCGACAACATGATGCTGTGGCATTGATTTCAGGGCGCTCACTAACAGAGCTTGATGAACTAACCCGTCACTGGCGACTGCCGCTTGCCGGCGTCCACGGGGCTGAACGCCGCGATATCAATGGAAAAAGGCACGATGTATCACTGCCGCCGGCATTGAGCCGTGAGGTCGGCGAAGCATTAACTTCGGCGCTACAGGCGCTGCCTGGCAGTGAACTGGAGGATAAAGGCATCGCTTTTGCGCTGCATTACCGTCAGGCACCACAACACCAGAGCGCCATCCTGGCGCTGGCGCAGGATATCGTGCAGCGTTATCCGATTCTGGCCATTCAGCAAGGGAAGTGTGTCGTTGAGATCAAACCACGTGGCATTAACAAAGGTGAAGCAATCGCCGCGTTTATGCGGGAAGCGCCTTTTGCGGGACGAAAGCCGGTATTTATCGGCGATGACCTGACTGATGAGGCGGGTTTTACTATGGTTAATCAATTAGGCGGAGTATCGATTAAAGTTGGACAAGGCGACACACAGGCGCGCTGGCGGCTGGCGAATGTTGCCGCCGTACATCAGTGGTTACGCCATGTTGTCGGCAATATGCAAAGCCTGGATGTATTCACTAACGGGAGGGATGACCATGAGTCGTTTAGTCGTAGTATCTAACCGTATTGCAACGCCAAATGATAAAAAGGCCAGCGCAGGCGGCCTGGCGGTGGGTATTTTAGGTGCGCTGAAAGCGAGCGGCGGCACGTGGTTTGGTTGGAGTGGGGAAATCGGTGATGATAGCCAGCCGTTGAAGAAGGTGAGTAAAGGGGATATTTCGTGGGCCTCATTCAACCTTAGCGAAGAAGATCACGAGCTCTACTACAATCAGTTTTCCAATGCGGTGCTATGGCCCGCATTTCACTATCGTCTCGACTTAGTCAATTTTCAGCGTCCGGCGTGGGAGGGGTATCTGCGGGTTAACGCCGCCGTGGCGCAAAAGCTGCTGCCGCTGCTAGCCGATGACGATATGGTATGGGTTCATGATTATCATCTGTTGCCATTTGCCAGCGAATTACGCAAAAACGGTGTGAAGAACCGCATTGGTTTCTTCTTACATATTCCGTTTCCAACGCCTGAAATATTCAATGCGTTGCCCCCGCATGCCGAACTACTTGAGCAGCTGTGTGATTATGACCTTTTGGGCTTTCAAACCGAAAACGACCGGCAGGCGTTTGTTGACTGCGTCGCCCAACAAACTACCTTGTGCGAAGTGGGTCACCAGCAATACCGTGCCTGGGGTAAGACGTTCCGTACTGCGGTCTATCCAATAAGCATCGAACCTCAGGAAGTCGCGCGCAGCGCCAGCGGGCCGCTGCCGCCGAAGCTGGCTCAGTTGAAAGCTGAACTGAAAGGGGTGAAGAATATTTTTTCCGTTGAGCGCCTGGATTACTCCAAGGGGCTGCCGGAGCGTTTTCAGGCTTACGAAGCGCTGCTGGAAAACTACCCCCAGCATCGTGGGAAAATTCGCTATACCCAGATAGCTCCCACTTCGCGGGGTGATGTACAGGCTTATCAGGATATCCGCCACCAACTGGAAACCGCCGCGGGACGCATCAACGGCCACTATGGCCAATTGGGATGGACGCCGCTGTATTACCTGAATCAGCACTTCGATCGCAAACTGCTCATGAAGGTATTTCGTTATTCCGACGTGGGCCTGGTCACACCGCTACGCGACGGCATGAACCTCGTGGCCAAGGAGTTTGTCGCCGCGCAGGACCCTGAAAACCCTGGGGTGTTGGTGCTATCGCAGTTCGCTGGCGCGGCTAATGAACTGACTTCCGCGCTCATCGTCAACCCCTACGATCGCGATGAAGTGGCGGCGGCGCTGGATCGCGCGCTAACGATGCCGCTTGCCGAGCGAATTATTCGCCATGGCAAAATGCTCAAGGCGATCGAGAGTAATGATATTGATAACTGGCAGGCGCAGTTCGTTGCCGATCTAAAGCGGGTAAAGTCGCCTGAAGATAGCTGCCAGCAGCCAACCGTAGTTACTCCCTCCGCGTAGTCAAAACGGCTGATGCTTCGGCATCAGCTTATTCCAGGGATACCAACAGCACATCGACTCCGCTGCTGCCGACGATATTCTTCGCTGAACAGGTAGCGCGGGAAAACAGGCTCTGGTTATGGTTGCCGCAGATGACCAGGTCGACGTGATGCTGAAGGCAAAAATCCTTCACGTGGTGGCAAAGTTCGCCGCTGGCGATGGTCATTTTGCTGATAGGGTAGTCCGCCTGGGAGGCGAGTTCATTAAGAAAACTACGGGTCTCCTCCTGCATTATCTCTCGCAAATTTTCCATCATCGGCGCGGCGAACTGATTATACATTTCCGGATCTGTCGCCAGCGTAATCAGGCTGACCTGCGCATTGGACGGACGTGCGATAGACACCGCTTTATTAACCAACATGCGGCTTTCCGGCGTTGGGGCGACGGCGACTAACAGATGAGAGTAGGGCATCTAGCCTCCTTGAGATACGCAACGGGACCTTTCTTCCTTCTTTACTCCTAATTCCATTTTTCCACAAGGGTTATTCGCGCGGTTAAAAACGCCTTTTTCTGATCGTGTGGTATCAGATTCTGGCAGCCGACTCGCAAAAATGATTCTCTCTTTTGCTTTAAAAGAAACGCTGTTTTATAAATCGGTGACGCATGTTGCCCGCCCCTTTGTTTTTTTGCCACTGAATGATTGGTACTGGCAAAAACGCAAAGGTAAGCCGGTTTTCATGATCTTACTGTAGCCATGTATCCGCAAAACTTCGGTATAGCCCGTGGTAAGACCGAAGTTATCTAATAAAAAGAGACAGGATTTACGGCGATGAAAACACGAAAAATCGGTTTGGCTAATTATCTCGCCTATGGTTCCGGCGATTTTCTCGGCGCGGGAACCACCGCGCTGACCGCAGCATGGCTACTCTATTTTTACACCACCTTCTGCGGGCTATCGCCCATTGAGGCGACGCTCATTTTCGCCACCGCGCGCGTGCTCGACGCGGTCGTCAGCCCGCTGATGGGCTTCTTAACCGATAACTTTGGCTCTACCTGGCTGGGTAAGCGGTTCGGCAGACGCAAATTTTTTATTTTGCTCGGTATTCCCTGCGTTTTTAGCTACTCAATGATGTGGGTAGGCGATATGGGGTTCTGGTACTACCTCGCAACTTATCTGCTGTTTGATATTGTCTATACCATGATTCTGGTGCCCTACGAGACGCTGGTGCCGGAGATGACCGATGATTTCAAACAGAAGACCAAATTTTCCGGCGCGCGCATTTCCATGGCGCAAATGTCGGCGATATTAGCCTCGTTTTTACCGGGGATCCTGCTCACCCAACTGGGTAAAGATAACGCCAGCTCATTTTTTTACGCGAGCCTGGTCTTTTCGGTCCTGTGCGCGCTAATGCTGATCTTCGTCTGGTTTTTCACCTGGGAACGTCCGCGGGAAGCGTGGTCTGAAGCAGCGTTACGCGCGGAAGAAGAAAAGCGCAACTTAACGCTCGCGCAGAGTCTTAATCGCCTGTTTATTGAGCTCAGCTCTACGCTGCGAATTAAAATCTTCCGTCAGCATCTTGGTATGTATCTGGGCGGTTATATCGCTCAGGACGTGTTCAACGCCGTGTTTACCTATTACGTGGTCTTTGTGCTGATGCAGGACGCTTCTGTCGCCTCTAACTTACTCGGCACGATGGCTATCTTCCAGTTCATCGCGGTTATCGCCATGATCCCGCTATGCATTCGCTTTGGCCCGGCGCCTTCATATCGCATGGTAGTGGTGCTGTTTGGTTTGAGCTCTCTCTCTTATGCGGTGCTCTATTACGCGGGGCTAAGCGACGTCTATTCATTATTACTGCTCATTTCCGCTATCGCGGGTCTGGGGCGCGGCGGCATTAACTACGTGCCGTGGAATACTTACACCTATATTGCCGATGTCGACGAAGTCATTACCGGCCAGCGTCGGGAGGGCATTTTCGCCGGAATCATGACGCTGACCCGCAAAGCGTCGCAGGCGGGGGCGGTGATGCTGGTTGGCATTATCATGCAACTATCGGGCTTTGTCTCCGGGCAAAAAATTCAGCCGGCAGGCGTCAGTCATACCATTCTGTTGATCCTTAGCGTCGGTACGTTGGTGGTGCTGGCCTGCGGCTTCCTGGTCTCCCTGCGCTTTAAACTCAATCTGCATACGCACAGCGTGCTCCGCGCCGAGACGATGGTGATGCGTGATATCGGTTACGCACAGCCCGAGCGGGCGACTGCCGAAAACCGCGCGGTGGTTGAGCTGCTGGCGGGGATGCCTTACGACTGCCTGTGGGGTAATAACAACATTGGCTACCTGAATCGCAATAAACCTGCCGCCCCGGCGCTGAATCAGGGCGGCACTTTGAATTCGACATATACCAGAGGTTAAGAACATGAAAGTTTGGCCGGTCAAACATAGCCCATTACTGCGTCAGCCTGAGCGCTTTATCGCTCGCAGTGAGCTGCAGGCATTGATCCGTAATGTGACGCAAAACCTGGTGAATATTAAGGATGACAACGGGCAGTTTTTACTTCGGCTGGACGATGGGCGAGTCATCGATACCAAAGGTTGGGCCGGTTGGGAGTGGACCCACGGCGTTGGGCTGTACGGCATCTACCAGTATTATCAACAAACCGGCGATACCGCGATGCGCGATATCATTGACGGCTGGTTCGCCGATCGCTTCGCCGAAGGTGCAACCACCAAAAACGTTAATACCATGGCGCCGTTTCTGACGCTGGCTTATCGCTATGAAGAGACCGGGCGCCAGGAGTATCTACCGTGGCTCGATAGCTGGGCCGAGTGGGCGATGCATGAGATGCCGCGCACCGAGCAGGGAGGCATGCAGCACATTACCCTGGCGGAAGAGAACCATCAGCAGATGTGGGATGACACGCTAATGATGACGGTGCTGCCGCTAGCCAAAATCGGTAAATTACTAAATCGTCCGCAATACATTGAAGAAGCAACCTATCAGTTCTTGCTGCATGTACAGAACCTGATGGACAAAGAGACAGGCCTGTGGTTCCACGGCTGGAATTACGACGGTCGGCACAACTTTGCGCGTGCGCGCTGGGCACGGGGTAACAGCTGGCTCACTATCGTGATCCCTGACTTCCTTGAGCTGGTGGATTTGCCAGAGGGGAGTGCGGTGCGCCGCTATCTGCTACAGGTACTGAATGCGCAAATTGCCGCGTTAGCGAAATGTCAGGATGAGAGTGGGCTCTGGCATACCCTGCTCGACGATCCGCATTCCTATCTTGAAGCGTCGGCGACGGCGGGCTTCGCTTACGGCATCCTGAAAGCGATACGCAAGCGTTATGTCGGGGCGGAGTACACCGAGGTTGCCGAAAAGGCGATACGCGGGATTGTGCGAAATATTTCACCAGAGGGGGAACTGCTGCAAACCTCGTTTGGTACCGGGATGGGCTCCGATCTCGATTTTTACCGGCAAATTCCGCTCACCTCTATGCCGTACGGCCAGGCGATGGCGATTCTTTGTCTGACGGAGTATCTGCGCAAATATTTCTGATAGCGGCATAGATTCCCCGGCCGCGTTGCGCGTACCGGGGCGACTAATAAAACAAACCCGGCTTTCACCGGGTTTGTTTTTTACATCCGCTCTACGGTCTCAATACCCAGAGTATCGAGGCCCAACTTCAGCGTCTTCGCCGTCAGCAGCGCCAGTTTCAGGCGGCTATTACGGGCCTCTTCGCTTTCGGCGCTGAGGATCGGGCAGTGTTCGTAGAAACCAGAGAACAGACCGGCCAGATCGTACAGGTAGGCGCACATTACGTGCGGAGTACCTTCACGGGCGACGACGGCCAGCGTTTCTTCGAACTGCAGCAGGCGGGCAGCCAACTGCGCTTCGCGATCTTCACTAATAACTACCGGCGCGGCAGCCAGCGCGCTTTCGTCGATACCGGCTTTACGGAACACCGACAGCACACGGGTATAGGCATACTGCATGTAAGGCGCGGTATTACCTTCGAACGCCAGCATGTTGTCCCAGTCGAAAATGTAATCGGTAGTGCGGTTTTTCGACAGATCGGCATATTTCACCGCGCCGATACCCACCGCATTGGCCAGTTTTTCCAGCTCATCGGCCGGCATATCCGGGTTCTTCTCGGCCACCAGGCGGCGTGCGCGCTCCAGCGCTTCGTCCAGCAGATCGGCCAGTTTGACGGTACCGCCGGCGCGTGTTTTGAATGGTTTACCGTCTTTACCTAGCATCATGCCGAACATGTGATGTTCCAGCGGTACGGATTCCGGTACATAGCCGGCTTTACGGACGATAGTCCACGCCTGCATCAGATGCTGATGCTGACGAGAGTCGATGTAGTAGAGCACGCGGTCGGCATGCAGCGTTTCATAACGGTATTTTGCGCAGGCGATATCGGTAGTCGTGTAGAGGTAGCCGCCATCCTTTTTCTGGATGATGACGCCCATCGGTTCGCCTTCTTTGTTTTTGTATTCATCAAGGAAGACCACGGTCGCGCCTTCGCTCTCGACGGCCATGCCTTTTGCTTTCAGATCGGCAACGATCCCCGGCAGCATCGGGTTGTACAGGCTTTCACCCATCACATCATCGCGGGTCAGGGTGACATTCAGGCGATCGTAGGTGATCTGGTTTTGCGACATGGTGATGTCGACCAGTTTACGCCACATCTGCAGGAAGTACTCGTCGCCGCCCTGCAGCTTAACCACGTAGCTACGCGCGCGCTCGGCGAACGCTTCGTCTTCGTCATAGTGTTTTTTCGCTTCGCGGTAGAAACCTTCGAGGTCGGCCAGCGCCATTTCGCCGGCGTTTTCCTGCTGCTGCTTTTCCAGATAAGCGATCAGCATCCCGAACTGGGTACCCCAGTCACCGACGTGGTTGGCGCGGATAACGCGATGGCCGAGGAATTCCAGAGTACGTACCGAGGCATCGCCGATGATGGTTGAACGCAGATGGCCGACGTGCATCTCTTTCGCCACGTTCGGCGCGGAGTAGTCAACAACGATGGTCTGCGGCTGTGGTTTCGCCACGCCCAGGCGCTCGGACTGAAGCGCGAGATTGACGTTGTCCGCCAGGAAGGCTGGATCGAGGAAAATATTGATAAAGCCCGGTCCGGCGATTTCGACTTTATTGGCAATGCCGTTCAGATCGAGATGAGACAGTACCTGCTCTGCAAGTTGTCGCGGCGCCATGCCCAGTTTTTTGGCCACCGCCATCACGCCATTGGCCTGATAGTCGCCGAACTGAACTTTTGCTGACTGGCGGACCTGAGGTTCGCAATCGGCAGGCGCGCCTGCCGCGATCAGGGCCTGGCTGACTTTTTCTGAGAGAAGAGCCTGAATATTCACCGGAATACCTTACTTTTAAGGCGCGAGAACCCCTGTGGGGCGGCGCCGGAACATGGACAAATTAAGGCGGGAGTATACTGCATTTACGCCCCGTCGTCAGCACCACACGCAAGTTGCCAGGCAGCACGCTTAATCAATAACCATTCGTTGTTTCGGCGCGCGGATTGGCGGTTGGTCGGGGCGGCGAAACAGGATAAATTAGCCTTTTTAGCGATCACCGAGGCGCAAGATGGCGAACTGGCAGCAAATTGATGAACTGAATGATATTTCGGCGGATTTACCGCGTTTTAGCGATGCGCTGCAAGCGCTGGCCGAACGGTTGGGATTGGAGCTTGCGCCGCTGGACGCCGACCATATTTCTCTGCGTTGTCATCAAAATACGACGGCGGAGCGCTGGCGGCAGGGGCTGGAGCGTTGCGGCACGTTACTATCGGAAAATATCATTAATGGCCGCCCCATTTGCTTATTTAAGCTTGCCGAACCTATCTGTGTCGCCCACTGGCGCTTTACGGTTGTGGAGTTGCCCTGGCCGGGTGAAAAACGTTACCCGCACGAAGGCTGGGAACATATCGAAATCGTTCTGCCGGGTGACCCGGAAACCCTCAACGCTCGCGCCCTGGCCTTGCTTTCCGATGATGGACTCAGCCAGCCGGGGATTTTCGTGAAAACCAGTTCGCCGAAAGGGGAGCGTGAACGTTTGCCGAACCCGACGCTGGCGGTCACGGACGGCAAAGTGACCATTAAATTCCACCCCTGGTCGATCGAGCAAATCGTCGCCAGCGAGCGATCCGATACTTAACAGTGTGAAGCCGCGCGGCGTCTGCGGGGAAAAATCGTGACATGCTGTGTTGCCCGTGATGAAAATGGAGAAGGAATCGATGTTACTGGAAGTTTGCTGCTATAGCATGGAATGCGCGCTGGAGGCGCAGCGTTGCGGCGCCGATCGCATTGAACTTTGCGCCGCGCCGCAGGAGGGCGGGTTAACGCCGTCGTTGGGCGTGCTGCGTTCGGTGCGAAACAATATCTCGATTCCGGTTCATCCGATTATCCGTCCGCGCGGCGGCGATTTTTGTTACACCGACGGCGAGTTTGCCGCCATGCTGGATGATGTAGCGACGGTCAGAGATCTGGGTTTTGCTGGCCTGGTGATCGGCGTACTCGATGCTGACGGCCAGGTGGATATCCCCCGCATGCAAAAAATTATGGCGGCGGCGGGGCCGCTGGCGGTGACCTTCCACCGGGCCTTTGATATGTGCGCCGACCCGCGTCAGGCATGGCATTCGCTTGCTGAACTGGGGGTTGCGCGTATCCTCACTTCTGGACAACGGCCAACGGCGGAGCAAGGTCTTGCAAAAATTATGGAACTAATTGCGCTGGGCGATACTCCAATCATTATGGCCGGAGCGGGAGTGCGGGCTGCCAATCTGCAAAAGTTTCTGCAGGCAGGCCTCAAAGAGGTGCATAGCTCAGCGGGGCAGTGGTTGCCATCGCCGATGCGCTTTCGTAATCCGGGGTTATCGATGTCCACCGACGCAGATGCCGATGAATATTGCCGCTATGCCGTTAACGGCGAGGCGGTGGCGGAAATGAAACAAATTATTTCTGCCGCGCGGGATTAGCCCGCGAAGCTAACCGTTTTTTGCTGCACATCATGTCGCCCAATATGATGATTGCCCGTACCAGGCCCCTGCAATTTCAACAGGGGCCTTTTTTTATCCCGCGAGCGTCAGTAGTCGCTCGAGGTCAATTACGCTCTGGCCGCGGCCGCTTTTTTCGCCAGTGACTGCTGCGTCTCTGGTTTAGTGGCGACGATCACCGCGCGCAGCGGCGCGGGATAACCTTCCAGCGTTTTGCTGCTGTCATGTGGATCGAGGAAGTCGGCGAGTGATTCCGTCGTCATCCATTCGGTGCGGCGCTGCTCTTCGCTGGTGGTGACGCAGGTATCAACAATGCGCACATCGATGAATCCGCACTTCTCCAGCCACTGTTTTAGCGCGGCGGCGGAAGGAATGAAATAAACGTTACGCATTTGCGCGTAGCGGTCGCCGGGCACCAGCACGGTGTTCTCATCACCTTCAATGACCAGCGTCTCCAGTACCAGCTCGCCGCCGGGGGCTAACTGATCTTTGAGCTGCCACAGATGATCCAGCGGGGAACGGCGGTGATAGAGCACACCCATCGAAAAGACGGTATCAAAGGCTTCCAGCGCCGGCAGTTGTTCGATGCCGAGCGGCAGCAGGTGCGCGCGCTGATCGTTGCCGATGAGTTTGCGTACCGCTTCAAACTGGCATAAGAACAGCTGCGTTGGGTCGATACCGACCGCCAGATGCGCGCCGGCGCCAATCATCCGCCACATGTGATAACCACTGCCGCAGCCGACATCGAGGATAGTACGACCGGTGAGATCGGAAAGATGCGGCAGCACGCGTTCCCATTTCAGGTCTGAACGCCATTCGGTATCGATATTAATGCCATACAGCGAATAAGGGCCTTTACGCCACGGCATCAGGTTTCGCAGCAGATTCTCAATTCGCAGCAGGTGGCCTTCGCTGAGTGGCGTTTCGCTTTCCGCCGTGACGCTATGCAATAGATCGAGACACCAGGGCGCCAGCTCGGGCAGAAACTCAACGGCGCGTTCCCATTCGCGAAACTTGCCGTGCAGCGCTTCGCGTTGCCAGGCCGCGACCTGAGCGGGCAGGGTTTCCAGCCAGTGGGAGAGCGGTCCTTTGGCGATCAACTGATAAAAATTACTGAAGTCGATCATGCCCGTTCCTCGGATTTAACCGCCACCAATGAACCAAAGTTAAAGCACTGGAACCACAGTTCGGCATGTTCAAACCCCGCCTGGCGCAGTCGCGCTTTGTGGGTTTCCACTGAATCCGTCAGCATGACGTTTTCCAGCATGCTGCGCTTCTGGCTGATTTCCAATTCGCTATAGCCATTGGCGCGTTTGAAGTCATGGTGCATGTTAAACAGCAGTTCGCCGACGTTGGCATCTTCAAAACTGAATTTTTCGGAAAGCACCAGCGCGCCGCCCGGATTGAGCCCTTGATAGACTTTATCCAGGATCGCCTGACGTTCGCTCGGCTCGAGGAACTGAATAGTGAAGTTCAGCACGACCATGGAGGCATTTTCAATGGCGATATGGCGAATATCGCCCTCAATAACCTCAACCGGCGTCGGCGCTTTATAGGCATCAATATGACGACGGCAGCGTTCTACCATCGCCGGGGAGTTATCAATGGCGATAATTTTGCATCCCGGATGCGCGATATTGCGACGCACGGAAAGCGTCGCGGCGCCGAGCGAGCAGCCGAGATCGTAAACCTGAGTGTTTGGCTGAACAAAACGCTCAGCCAGCATGCCGATCATCGAAATAATATTGGAGTAACCAGGAACAGAGCGCTGGATCATATCCGGGAAGACTTCGGCTACCCGTTCATCAAAGGTCCAGTCGCCGAGACTGGCGATCGGCGCGGAAAAAAGCGTGTCGCGGTGAGACATAACGTTAAACCCGAAAAAACGAAAACGGCGTATTGTGCGCTAACGCAGGGAGAAAACCAACTCCCAGGGCATATACCACAGGTTAGCCAGCACCATCAGCAACAGCGAGCACCAGGTGGCGCTCATTCCGGAACGCTGCCAGCGGAACAGGCGATGATGGAAACCGTACGAGTGCATCAGGCGTCCGGCAATCAGCAAAATACCGCAAACGTGCACCATCCAGGTTAGCGCGCCGTTCATTTCCATGAACAACAGCAGAATGAGCCCAATGGGGACGTATTCCACCGCATTGCCATGAACGCGAATAGCGACCTGTAGTTCGCTAAAACCACCGTCGCCATAGCCGACGCGATACTGCATGCGCAGACGTACCACGTCGAAGGAAAACTTGATTAACAATAACGCACCCAAAACCGCATACAGCGCGCTGACCATACCCAAAACTCCCTTTAATTATGTCAGGTGGCTCCGACTATCATAGCAGGATATCAGAAAAGCGAGGATTGCTGCGGAATTGACGGCGCGGCGCCGACGCCCGGCAGCACCGCACGTAAATCCTCCCATAGCGTATCCACCAGTTCAGGCGCCTGGGCGATATCCGGGGTATGTAGAAACAGCCATGGCGTGGCTGACTGATGCCACTTTGTCAGCGTCTGTAACCAGACGCGAAATAATTCGCGATTCTGCGCCATATCGTCGCTGCCGATAAAACGCACCATCGGCTGCTCCGCGGTCATGACCGCGTGAACCGGAACTTTGGGTTTCTTTTTTTGCGCGTCAATCATCGCCGGGTTGCGCGCGACGGCGCTATGTACCGGGCGGCTATCGAGGATCACGCGGTTGGCGTTGCGCTGGTGCAAGCCACGATTAAGCTGTTGTTCAGCATCGCCTTTGGCGAAAAACTCAGGATGGCGAACTTCAACGCCGTAGGTGAAGTTTTTCGGTAGCGTATCGAGAAACTGCCACAGGGCAGGGAGGTCTCGTGGCCCGAAGGTGGCGGGCAACTGAAGCCAGTACTGGCCGATGCGCGATTCCAGCGGCGCCAGACGAGTAAAAAATTCGTGGCTTAAGTCGTCGCAGTCGCGCAGCGCCGCCTGATGCGAAATCGTGGCCGGGAATTTAAAACAGAACCGAAAATCATCGTGAGTTTGTTGATACCAGCGATCGACAATCTCGGCCTTTGGTAAGGCATACAGGGTGGTATTACCCTCCACGCAGTTAAAATGGCGGGCATACTCTTCAAGGCCGGTGATGCCAAGGCGCACCCATTTAGGGTGCGACCATTGCGGGAGCCCGATATAAATCATAAGGCGGTGAGAATGTCCTCAGTGCTGCGCACGCGGGCGATGCGCGGGAAGATATGGGTCATACTGCCCTGATGCTGTTCGGCGGAGGCGGCGCTGCATGCATCCTCGGCGATGACCAGACTGAACCCCAGTTCCCAGGCATTGCGGGCGGTGGATTCCACGCCGATATTGGTGGAGATACCGCAAAGAATAATGGTGTCGATACCGCGGCGGCGAAGCTGCAGTTCAAGATCGGTGCCGTAGAACGCGCCCCACTGGCGTTTCGTGACTTCGATATCGCTATCCTGTTTGCCGAGCGCCGGCGGATAGACCCACCAGTTTTCAGGTAATTTTACGGCGCCAGCCTGGGCATCTACCGGCTGTTTTAACGCTTCGGCGAAATCGGCGGACCAGCCCACTCGAACCATTATGACGGGCGAACCCTGTTGACGACATTTTTCAGCCAGCTTTGCCGCGCGCGCCACCACCTCGTCGGCGCGATGCGGGCCGCCGGCAAAGGGTAAAATGCCTTCTTGCAGGTCAATAACGACCAGCGCGGTTTTTTTCGCATTGAGTTCTAACATGGTATCCCCGTATCTTGTTCTGTTGTCAGGCCGCTACAATACCGTTGCTAATTCAGCTCAAGGGTAACAAATTTTGTTAATTTATGTGAGCACAAGCAATAAGCGCGCAGCAAAGCAGCGTACAAACTGCGTCGGGCTTATCGTCAGACAGAATTTCCAGTATAATAGCCGCCTTTTTTCATTCAGTAGTGACATTCAGCAAAGCTGCGACCTCGTCGCCTGCAAGGCAGGCAACATCCGCCTGCGGCTAAGTTAAGGGATATCTCATGCGTACAGAATATTGCGGACAGCTACGTCAGTCCCACGTGGGGCAGCAAGTGACCCTGTGTGGTTGGGTCAACCGTCGTCGTGATCTCGGTAGCCTTATCTTCATCGATATGCGCGACCGTGAAGGCATCGTGCAGGTGTTTTTCGATCCGGATCGTGCGGATGCATTAAAACTGGCTTCCGAACTGCGTAATGAGTTCTGCATCCAAATCACCGGCACCGTGCGCGCGCGTGAAGAGCGCAACGTTAACCGCGAGATGGCCACCGGCGAAATCGAAGTGCTGGCGTCTGACCTGACCATCATCAACCGCGCGGAAGCGCTGCCGCTGGACTCCAACCACGTCAACACCGAAGAAGCGCGCCTGAAATACCGCTATCTTGACCTGCGTCGTCCGGAAATGGCTCAGCGCCTGAAAACCCGCGCCAAAATCACCAGCTTCGTGCGCCGCTTCATGGACGATCACGGGTTCCTCGATATCGAAACCCCGATGCTGACCAAAGCTACGCCGGAAGGCGCGCGTGACTATCTGGTGCCGTCGCGCGTCCATAAAGGTAAATTCTACGCGCTGCCGCAGTCTCCGCAGCTGTTCAAACAGCTACTGATGATGTCCGGCTTCGATCGTTACTATCAGATAGTCAAATGCTTCCGCGACGAAGACCTGCGTGCCGACCGTCAGCCTGAATTTACCCAGATTGATGTTGAAACCTCGTTCATGACCGCGCCGCAGGTGCGTGAAGTGATGGAAGATCTGGTACGTAAGCTGTGGCAGGACGTGAAGGGCGTAGACCTCGGTCAATTCCCGGTGATGACCTTTGCCGAAGCGGAGCGTCGTTACGGTTCCGATAAACCGGACCTGCGTAACCCGATGGAACTGGTAGACGTAGCCGATCTGGTGAAAGCAGTAGAATTCGCCGTCTTCTCTGGCCCGGCTAACGACGCCAAAGGCCGCGTTGCTGCCTTACGCGTACCGGGCGGTGCGGCGCTGACCCGTAAACAGATTGATGAATACGGCAAATTCGTGCAGATCTACGGTGCGAAAGGGTTGGCCTATATTAAAGTAACCGAGCGTGCGAAGGGCCTTGAAGGCATCAATAGCCCGGTGGCGAAATTCCTCAACGCCGAAATCGTGGAAGCTATCCTTGAGCGCACCGGCGCGCAGGACGGCGACATGATCTTCTTCGGCGCTGACAACAAGAAAGTGGTTGCTGATGCCCTCGGCGCGCTGCGTCTGAAGCTGGGCAAAGACCTGAATCTCACCGACGAGACCAAATGGGCGCCGCTGTGGGTGATCGACTTCCCGATGTTCGAAGACGACGGCGAAGGCGGCCTGACCGCGATGCACCACCCGTTCACCTCGCCGAAAGATATGACCGCCGCTGAGCTGAAAGCCGCGCCGGAAGACGCTGTGGCTAACGCCTACGACATGGTCATCAATGGCTACGAAGTCGGTGGTGGTTCGGTGCGTATCCACAGCGGTGAAATGCAGCAAACCGTGTTTGGTATTCTGGGCATTAACGAACAAGAACAGCGTGAAAAATTCGGCTTCCTGCTGGATGCGCTGAAATACGGTACCCCGCCGCACGCCGGCCTGGCGTTTGGCCTCGATCGCCTGACCATGCTGCTGACCGGTACCGATAACATCCGTGACGTTATCGCCTTCCCGAAAACCACGGCTGCCGCGTGCCTGATGACCGAAGCGCCGAGCTTCGCGAATCCTGCCGCGTTAGGCGAACTGGGGATTCAGGTTGTGGCGAAAGAGGCAAAAGAGTCTCCGGAGAACAACTAAGATGTCATTCAAGCTGCCCGTCTCCGTTCTGGTGGTGATTTACGCCGAAGATACGAAGCGGGTGCTGATGTTGCAGCGACGCGACGATCCCGCTTTCTGGCAGTCGGTTACCGGCAGCCTGGAAGAGGGGGAAACCGCGTTGCAGGCCGCCGCGCGCGAAGTAAAGGAAGAGGTCGCCATTGACGTTGCTCGCGAGCAACTGGCCTTAATTGACTGTCAGCGTACGGTGGAGTTCGAGATATTTTCTCACTTACGTCATCGCTATGCGCCGGGCGTCGAGCGCAATACGGAATTCTGGTTCCGTCTTGCGCTGCCCCATGAGCGCCAGATTGTTTTCACTGAACATCTGGATTACCGCTGGGTTAGCGCGTCGGATGCCGCCGCGCTAACTAAATCGTGGAGCAACCGGCAGGCGATTGAAGAATTTGTAATTAACGCCGGGTAACTTCCCGCGGCGTTTGCCGCGGAAAGACGGCTTTTTTGGAGAGTTTTTTATGGCAGGTCATAGTAAATGGGCCAACACCAAACACCGCAAAGCGGCGCAAGATGCCAAGCGCGGTAAGATCTTTACTAAAATCATTCGCGAGCTGGTCACCGCTGCGCGTCTGGGCGGCGGCGATCCGGCATCCAACCCGCGTCTGCGCGCGGCGGTAGATAAAGCGCTGTCCAACAACATGACTCGCGACACCCTGAACCGCGCCATCGCGCGCGGCGTCGGCGGTGATGAAGACGCGAACATGGAAACCATCATTTATGAAGGTTACGGCCCGGGCGGCACCGCGGTAATGGTTGAATGTCTGAGCGACAACCGTAACCGTACCGTAGCCGAAGTGCGCCACGCCTTTACCAAAACCGGTGGTAACCTCGGAACCGACGGTTCTGTGGCCTATCTGTTCAGCAAAAAAGGCGTGATCTCCTTCGAGAAAGGCGACGAAGACACCATCATGGAAGCCGCGCTGGAAGCGGGTGCTGAAGACGTTGTCACCTATGATGACGGCGCCATTGACGTTTACACCGCCTGGGAAGAGATGGGCGCGGTACGTGATGCGCTGGAAGCCGCAGGCCTGAAAGCCGATGCTGCTGAAGTCTCAATGATCCCGTCGACTAAAGCGGATATGGATGCGGAAACCGCGCCGAAGCTGCTGCGTCTTATTGATATGCTGGAAGACTGCGACGACGTGCAGGAAGTGTATCATAACGGCGAAATCTCTGATGAGGTTGCCGCAACGCTGTGATGCCGGTAGCCGGTATTGCGGGTGAGTTATTACTGGAGGCGCGTGATGGCCATTATTCTCGGCATTGACCCGGGGTCACGCGTGACCGGTTATGGCGTGATTCGCCAGGTCGGACGGCAGTTGAGCTACCTTGGCAGTGGATGTATCCGCACCAAAGTAGACGATTTGCCGTCGCGGCTGAAGCTGATTTACGCCGGCGTCACCGAAATTATTACCCAGTTCCAGCCTGACTATTTCGCTATCGAGCAGGTCTTTATGGCGAAAAATGCCGATTCGGCGTTGAAGCTTGGGCAGGCGCGCGGAGTGGCGATTGTCGCGGCGACGAACCAGGACCTGCCGGTCTTTGAGTACGCCGCCCGCCAGGTTAAGCAAACCGTCGTCGGCATTGGTAGCGCGGAAAAGAGCCAGGTACAGCATATGGTGCGTACCTTGCTGAAACTTCCGGCAAATCCGCAGGCGGATGCGGCGGATGCATTGGCCATCGCCATCACCCATTGCCACCTCAGTCAGAACCTGGCTCAGATTAGCGAGACCCGGCTCAATCTGGCGCGAGGGCGGTTACGATAATCACAAATCAGGCTGGATATTCATCCAGCCTTTTTTTATGATAACGCATTAGACTTTCGGCCCTTTATTCAGGAGCGCTACGTGATAGGCAGACTCAGAGGCATCATTCTCGAAAAGCAACCCCCGCTGGTATTACTGGAAACCGGGGGCGTAGGTTATGAAGTCCATATGCCGATGACCTGCTTCTACGAGCTACCGGAAGCCGGGCAGGAAGCCATCGTCTTCACCCATTTTGTGGTACGCGAAGACGCGCAGCTGCTGTACGGCTTTAACAACAAGCAGGAACGCACCCTGTTTAAAGAGCTTATCAAAACCAACGGCGTCGGGCCGAAGCTGGCGCTGGCTATCCTTTCCGGCATGTCGGCGCAGCAGTTTGTGAACGCGGTTGAGCGTGAAGAAGTCGCCTCGCTGGTGAAACTGCCGGGTATCGGCAAGAAAACCGCCGAGCGTTTAATCGTCGAGATGAAAGATCGCTTCAAAGGCCTGCATGGCGACCTGTTTACTCCGGCCGCCGATCTGGTGCTGACCACGCCTGCCGGCCCAACTGCCGACGACGCGGAGCAAGAAGCGGTTGCCGCGCTGGTGGCGCTGGGCTATAAACCACAAGAGGCCAGCCGGATGGTGAGCAAAATCGCCCGTCCGGATGCTAACAGTGAAACGCTAATCCGCGAAGCGCTGCGCGCGGCGTTGTGAGGTAAGGGATGATTGAAGCAGATCGGCTGGTATCAGGCGACAGCATTGGTTTCGAAGAGGCCGCTGACCGCGCTATCCGCCCCAAATTGCTCGCAGAGTACGTCGGCCAGCCGCAGGTGCGTTCGCAGATGGAGATCTTTATCCAGGCGGCGAAACTGCGCGGCGATGCGCTCGATCACCTGTTAATTTTTGGCCCGCCAGGGTTGGGGAAAACCACCCTTGCCAATATCGTCGCCAACGAAATGGGCGTGAACCTGCGTACCACCTCCGGCCCGGTGCTGGAAAAGGCCGGCGACCTGGCGGCAATGCTGACCAACCTTGAGCCGCATGATGTCCTGTTTATTGATGAAATCCACCGCCTTTCACCGGTAGTGGAAGAGGTGCTGTATCCGGCGATGGAAGATTACCAGCTGGATATCATGATTGGCGAAGGCCCGGCCGCGCGCTCGATTAAAATCGATCTGCCGCCGTTTACCCTGATTGGCGCCACCACCCGCGCCGGCTCATTGACTTCGCCGCTGCGCGACCGCTTCGGTATCGTACAGCGCCTCGAGTTTTATCAGGTGCCTGACCTGCAGCATATCGTTGGTCGCAGCGCCCGTCATATGGGGCTGGAGATGAGCGAGGAAGGGGCGCTGGAAGTCGCCCGCCGCGCACGCGGTACGCCGCGTATCGCCAACCGCCTGCTGCGCCGGGTGCGCGACTTTGCCGAAGTGCGCCACGATGGCTCTATCTCGGCGGAAATCGCCGCTCAGGCGCTGGATATGCTCAACGTGGATGCCGAAGGGTTTGATTATATGGATCGCAAGCTGCTATTGGCGGTGATCGATAAATTCTTTGGTGGTCCGGTCGGCCTCGATAACCTCGCGGCGGCTATTGGCGAGGAGCGGGAAACCATTGAAGACGTGCTGGAGCCGTACTTAATTCAGCAGGGGTTCCTGCAGCGTACGCCGCGTGGCCGAATGGCGACGGTGCGCGCCTGGAATCACTTCGGTATTACCCCGCCGGAAATGCCCTGATGAAACCCGGTAGCTTTGCGCTACCGGGTAGCCTTTCAATCAACTCGCCGTTTTCTTCATCATACTCAGAACAAACAGCGCCGCTGCGCACAGCACAACTGAAGGCCCTGCTGGGGTATCGTAGAATGCCGAGAAGGTTAATCCCCCGGTTACCGCCAGCATACCCACGCCAACGGCTACCGCGGCCATCTGTTCCGGCGTGCGGGCAAAGCGGCGGGCGGTAGCGGCCGGGATTATCAACAGCGAAGTGATGATCAGCGCGCCGACGAATTTCATTGCCACGCCGATAGTCAATGCCGTCACCAGCATCAGCAGCAGCTTAACCCGCTGTAACTTCACGCCGTCAACAAACGCTAAATCAGGGCTGATGGTCATCGCCAGCAGGTTACGCCACTGCCAGAGCAATATCGCGACCACCACCACTACGCCTAATGCAATGGAGATTAAATCCTGTGGGGTAACGGCTAACAGATCGCCAAACAGATAGGCCATCAGGTCGACGCGAACGTTCGACATCAGGCTCACCACCACCAGACCGAGCGACAGCGCGCTATGGGCCATAATACCCAGCAGGGTATCGACCGCCAGGTGAGGGCGTTTTTCCAGCCACACCAGGCCGCCCGCCAGCAGCAGCGTGACCACGATAACCGCATAAAACGGATTCACGTTGAGCAGCAGCCCAAACGCCACCCCAAGTAGCGAAGCATGCGCCAGCGTATCGCCAAAGTAGGACATTCTCCGCCAGACCACGAACGAACCCAGGGGGCCCGCCGCGCAGGCAAGCATCATGCCGGCTAACCAGCCGGGTAACAGTAATTCAATCATTAGCGGCCATTTCCCCGACGCAGTACAATCCGCCCCTGCAGGTCGTGGCGGTGATTATGTTGGTGACGATAAATCCCCAGCTGTTCCGCGCCGCGCGGGCCGAACATGGAGATAAATTCCGGGTGCATTGAGACCACTTCCGGAGTTCCGGAGCAGCAAATATGCTGGTTCAGGCACAGCACTTCATCGGTTTTGGCCATCACCAGGTGGAGATCGTGGGAAACCATTAAGACCGCGCAGTTCAGCTCCTGACGCAGTTGATTAATTAAATCATACAGCGCTACCTGCCCATTAACGTCGACGCCCTGGGTCGGTTCATCCAGCACCAGCAGTTGTGGTTGATTCAGCAGGGCCCGCGCCAGCAACACGCGCTGGGTTTCGCCGCCGGAGAGTTTTTGCATTGGCGCATCGATAAGATGCCCGGCCTGCACGCGCTGCAGCGCCGGCATAATATCCTGCTTGCGCGTACCTGGACGCAGGCGCATAAAGCGGCTGACCGTCAGCGGCATAGTAGCATCAAGATGCAGTTTTTGTGGTACGTAGCCGATACGCAGATTTTTCTCGCGCTGGATAGCACCTTCGGTCGGCGTCACCAGGCCGAGCACTACGCGTACCAGCGTCGATTTCCCGGCGCCGTTCGGGCCAAGAAGCGTTAAAATTTTGCCTGGTTTTAGCGTTAGCGAAATGTCAGACAACACGCGCCGCTGGCCGTAGACGACCGCGACTTTTTCCAGCGTTACAAGATTCGTCATGTCAAATTAGGGGTTGCACTAGCGATTGAATGTTATAATATCACATCACTTTCGCTCATTACGATGATTAGTCGCATTATGTTACATAAAAATACGCTTCTTTGCGCTGGACTTAGCGCCGCTTTTTTGTTCGCTCATGCCCCGGTAGCTAATGCCGCCGTCGTTGCTTCCATGAAACCCCTTGGCTTTATCGCTTCCGCTATCGCCGATGGCGTGACGGAGACTCAGGTGTTATTGCCTGACGGGGCTTCCGAGCATGATTATTCACTACGCCCGTCTGATGTAAAACGCTTACAGAACGCAGACTTAGTGGTATGGATTGGTCCAGAAATGGAAGCGTTCATGGACAAGTCAACGCAAAGCATTGCGGAGCAGAAAAAGGTCACCATCGCCCAGTTGGATGGGGTGAAACCGTTGCTCATCAAAGGGACGGATGATGACGATGACGAACATGGTCACGAACATGCTAATGGCGAAAAAAGTGACGGCGATCACCATCACGGCATTTACAATATGCATCTGTGGCTCTCCCCAGAGATAGCGCGGCTCTCAGCGGTTGCAATCCACGATAAATTATTGGAACTTATGCCGCAGAGTCGAGCCAAACTTGACGCCAACCTGAAGGAATTTGAGGCAAAATTAGCCGCAACCGACAAACAGGTGAGTAACGAGCTGGCGCCGGTGAAAGGTAAGGGGTATTTCGTTTTTCATGATGCCTATGGCTACTACGAAAAACATTACGGTTTGACCTCATTGGGGCATTTTACCGTCAACCCTGAAATCCAGCCTGGTGCGCAGCGTTTACACGAAATAAGAACACAGTTGGTTGAGCAAAAAGCGACTTGCGTTTTTGCTGAGCCACAATTCAGGCCAGCGGTCATCGAAGCTGTTGCCAGGGGGACCTCCGTGCGCATGGGAACCCTGGATCCACTTGGAATCGGAATTAAGTTGGGTAAAGACAGTTACCCTCAGTTCCTGAGCCAGTTGGGGCATCAGTATTCAAGCTGCCTGAAAGGAGATTAACGAGGAAGTGAATACGTGCAACAGATAGCCCGCGCTGTCACTCAGGCATTCAACAATCTGCCGCGACCCCATCGCGTTATGCTGGGGTCGTTGAGCGTTCTAACGTTAGCGGTCGCCGTCTGGCGGCCCTACATCTACCACCCGGAATCAGCCCCGATAGTCAGAACGATTGAGCTGGAAAAAAGCGAAATCCGCTCTCTGCTGCCGGAAGCTTCCGAACCCATCGATCAGGCGCCGCAGGAAGAAGAAGCTATCCCGCAGGATGAGCTCGATGACAAATCCGATAGCGACTCCGGCGGCCATGAATATGTGGTTTCTACCGGCGATACGCTGAGCAGTATTCTTAATCAGTACGGTATTGATATGGGCGATATCGCTCAACTCTCCTCTGCTGATAAAGAGCTGCGTAATCTTAAAATTGGTCAACAGCTCTCCTGGACGCTAACCGCTGATGGCGATCTACAAAGCTTGACGTGGGAGATGTCGCGCCGTGAGACGCGTACTTATAACCGCGTCGCCAATGGTTTTAAAATGAGCAGCGAGCTGCAGAAAGGGGATTGGGTCAACAACGTCCTGAAAGGCACCGTTGGCGCCAGCTTCGTCTCCAGCGCCCGTGATGCTGGCCTTACCAGCTCGGAAATCAGCGCGGTCATCAAAGCGATGCAGTGGCAGATGGACTTCCGTAAGCTGAAAAAAGGCGATGAATTCTCGGTCCTGATGTCGCGTGAAATGCTTGATGGCAAGCGCGAGCAGAGCCAGCTGTTAGGCGTGCGTTTACGTTCCGATGGCAAAGACTATTACGCGATCCGCGCCGAAGATGGCAAATTCTACGATCGCAACGGTACGGGCCTGGCGAAGGGCTTCCTGCGCTTCCCGACCTCGCGTCAGTTCCGCGTGTCGTCTAACTTCAACCCGCGTCGCCTGAATCCAGTGACCGGGCGCGTCGCGCCGCATCGCGGCGTTGACTTCGCTATGCCGCAGGGCACGCCGGTGCTTTCCGTCGGCGATGGTGAAGTGGTGGTGGCGAAACGCAGCGGCGCGGCAGGCTACTATGTTGCCGTGCGTCATGGCCGAACCTATACCACCCGCTATATGCACCTGCGCAAGCTGCTGGTGAAACCGGGGCAGAAAGTGAAACGCGGCGATCGTATCGCGCTGTCGGGCAATACCGGGCGTTCTACTGGCCCGCACCTGCACTATGAAGTCTGGATTAACCAGCAGGCGGTTAACCCGCTGACGGCGAAACTGCCGCGTACCGAAGGCTTAACCGGTTCCGATCGTACCGATTATCTGGCGCAGGCCAAAGAAGTTATCCCGCAACTGCGCTTTGATTAGCCTGAATAATCATTACAGAAAGCCGGCGCCCGTAATGCGCCGGCTTTTTCTTTTGTGCGATGAGTGACGTATCGCTAAACTAAGCCATTATCTTTATTGATTGAGCAGACCTTCTGCGGACCGGGCATGGAAACGAAAAAAAATAACATTGAGTTTATCCCCAAATTTGAGAAATCTTTTTTACTGCCGCGCTATTGGGGCGCGTGGTTGGGCGTTTTCGCCTTCGCCGGTATTGCGCTGACCCCTCCCTCTTTCCGCGATCCTATTCTCGGCAAACTGGGGCGTTTCGTTGGGCGTCTGGCAAAGAGCTCGCGCCGTCGGGCGCAGATTAACCTGTTGTACTGCTTCCCGGAAAAAAGCGAGGAAGAGCGTGAAGCGATCATCGATGCAATGTATATGTCGGCTCCGCAGGCAATGGTGATGATGGCCGAACTCGGCATGCGCGATCCGCAGCGCGTGATGTCCCGCGTTGACTGGCAAGGGAAAGAGATCATCGACGAGCTGCAGCGTAATAATGAAAAGGTCATCTTTTTAGTGCCGCACGCCTGGGGCGTGGATATTCCGGCGATGCTGATGGCTTCGGGTGGGCAAAAAATGGCGGCGATGTTCCATAACCAGGGGAATCCGGTATTTGACTATGTCTGGAACACCGTGCGCCGTCGTTTCGGCGGGCGGATGCACGCGCGTAACGATGGCATTAAGCCATTTATTCAATCGGTTCGCCAGGGATACTGGGGCTATTATCTGCCCGACCAGGATCACGGCGCCGAGCATAGCGAATTTGTCGATTTCTTCGCGACTTATAAAGCGACTCTTCCGGCGATTGGTCGTTTGATGAAAGTCTGCCGCGCGCGTGTAGTGCCGCTGTTCCCGGTGTATGACGGTAAAACGCATCGCCTGACGGTGCTGGTGCGCCCGCCGATGGACGATCTGCTGGAAGCTGATGATACGACGATTGCGCGCCGTATGAACGAAGAGGTTGAGATTTTCGTCAGGCCGCATCCTGAGCAGTATACCTGGATCCTGAAACTGCTGAAGACGCGTAAGCCGGGCGAAACCGAGCCTTACAAGCGCAACGAACTGTTTCCGAAGAAGTAAGCTGTATGCTGCGCTGAGCAGAGCTACGGCGCCTGCATTTACCAGACCGTAGGCCGGATAAGGCGCAGCCGCCATCCGGCGCAAAAGCGGCTCCTTATCCGCGGATATTGCCCGGCGGCGCTGCGCTTGCGCGGGCCTACAAACATTTCCGTATGCTACCATCGCCGGCATGTTGTGATGCCTGCATTTACCAGGATAACAAGCATAAAAAAGCCTCCGTAAGGAGGCTTTCCCATCACTGAAGGCGATTACTCAACGGTCAGGATACGGGTGGTGTTGGTGCTGCCGATGGTGCTCATCACGTCGCCCTGGGTGACGACCACCAGGTCGCCGGAGACCAGATAGCCTTTATCACGCAGCAGGTTAACCGCGTCGTGCGCGGCGGCAACGCCGTCGTTATGGCTGTCGAAATGAACCGGCGTCACGCCACGATAGAGCGCCGTCAGGTTCAGAGTACGCTCGTGACGGGAGAGGGCGAAAATTGGCAGGCCGGAGCTGATACGTGAAGTCATCAACGCGGTGCGGCCGGACTCGGTCATGGTGATAATCGCGGTAATACCTTTCAGGTGGTTGGCCGCATACATCGCCGACATGGCAATCGCTTCTTCGACATTGTCGAACTGGACGTCAAGACGGTGTTTGGAAACGTTGAGACTTGGGATCTTCTCTGCGCCCAGGCACACCCGCGCCATCGCGGCGACGGTTTCAGACGGATACTGGCCGGCAGCGGTTTCCGCGGAGAGCATCACGGCATCGGTACCGTCCAGTACGGCGTTCGCCACGTCCATGACTTCCGCGCGGGTCGGCATCGGATTGGTAATCATTGATTCCATCATCTGCGTGGCGGTGATGACCGAGCGATTAAGCTGGCGAGCGCGGCGGATCAGCGCCTTCTGGATACCCACCAATTCCGGATCGCCGATTTCCACACCGAGATCGCCGCGAGCTACCATCACCACATCGGAGGCGAGAATAACGTCGTCCATGGCATCCTGGTCGCAGACCGCTTCCGCACGCTCGACTTTAGCGACGATTTTCGCATCGCAACCAGCGTCACGGGCCAGACGGCGAGCGTAGTTCAGGTCTTCGCCGCAGCGCGGGAAGGAGACCGCCAGGTAATCAACGCCAATTTTTGCGGCGGTAACGATATCGGCTTTGTCTTTATCGGTTAACGCTTCTGCAGACAGCCCGCCGCCGAGTTTGTTGATACCTTTATTGTTAGATAGCGGGCCACCAACGGTAACTTCGGTGAAAACTTTCATCCCCTGTACTTCCAGGACCTTCAGCTGCACGCGTCCATCGTCGAGCAGCAGGATATCGCCTGGAACGACGTCCGCTGGCAGGCCTTTATAGTCGATGCCGACTTTTTCTTTATCGCCTTCGCCTTTGCCCAGGTTGGCGTCGAGGAGGAATTTGTCGCCAATGTTGAGGAAAATTTTGCCTTCTTTGAAGGTAGAGACGCGGATTTTCGGCCCCTGCAGGTCGCCGAGAATCGCAACGTGGCGGCCCAGTTTTGCTGCAATTTCACGGACTTTGTCTGCGCGGAGTTGGTGATCTTCCGGGGTACCGTGAGAGAAGTTCATGCGTACGACGTTAGCGCCCGCGGCGATAACTTTTTCGAGGTTGTTATCGCGGTCAGTTGCTGGGCCTAAGGTCGTTACGATTTTGGTTCTGCGAAGCCTTCTGGACATGTAATACTCCGTTGACTGAAACAACTTTGGTGTTGCGTGAACATGGATTCGGTAGCGCCAAATCCGCTAACGGGCGGAACTGCTACGCTACCGGGATATAATTGGTCTCTGACTTATAATGACTATTATTGTTTATCACTACTAATGAGTAGTTCTTTATCAAAGCGCGATTCCTTCAGCGCTTCCTTGACCCTCTTCAAGTTATCTCTGAATTTTGCTCCACGGCGCAGGGTAAAGCCGGTCGCCAGCACATCAATTACCGTGAGCTGGGCCAGGCGCGACACCATCGGCATATAAATATCGGTGTCTTCCGGAACATCCAGGGTAATGGCCAGCGTCGACTCCCGCGCCAGCGGGGTCCCGGCCGAAGTGATGGCAATGACCATGGCATCGTTTTCACGCGCTAACTGCGCCAGTTCAACCAGGCTTTTGGTGCGTCCGGTATGTGAAATGATGACCACCACGTCATCATCGTTACAATTCATACAGCTCATGCGCTGCAGGACAATATCGTCGGAGTAGATGACCGGGACGTTAAAACGGAAAAATTTATTCATCGCGTCATGCGCGACGGCTGCTGAAGACCCCAGGCCGAAGAAGGAAATTTTCTTCGCCTGGGTAAGCAGATCGACTGCCCGGTTGACCGCGGACATATCCAGCGCATGATGTACCTGATCGAGGCTGGCCATCGCCGATTCGAAAATTTTCGCCGTATAGGATTCGACGCTGTCGTCTTCATCGACATTACGGTTAACATAGAGGGTACCGTGTGCCAGACTTTGCGCCAGGTGCAGTTTAAAATCGGGGAACCCCCGGGTTTCCAGGCTGCGACAAAATCGGTTTACGGTCGGCTCGCTGACGCCGGCTTCCAGCGCGAGGGCCGCTATGCTTGAGTGAATGGCCTGCGCCGGTGTGGCAAGAATGACTTCCGCCACTTTGCGTTCAGATTTGCTAAGGTTTTCCAGTCGGGACTGGATTTTTTCCAGCATGTTCATTGTTTACAGGCGCTCATCAATGGAAACGATTTCATTAATGGGTGAAATCATCAGGCGTTTTAGCAAGAATATACCCCTCCGCAATCAGAAGCGGTGAGGAATGACGAGAAAAAATGTCGTTTTTTTTCATTACATGATCAGAGTCGTATTTTACTAACTGAAAACCAGACGAAACAACGAACATTCTTAGCCTGATGCCCAATTTGTCGGCGAACGCTTTTCCTCTATGTGCGGTAACGTCGGGAAAGCACCGCCAAGGGTTTCAGGAAATTCGTAAACACAGTACAGTGCAGCGTAAGAAAATTACAAATTTAGCCTGGCATAAGCACCAGACTATCAACTGAGGAGAATGACATGGCGGTAACGCAAACGGCCCAGGCATGCGATCTGGTCATTTTCGGCGCGAAAGGTGACCTCGCGCGCCGTAAACTGTTGCCTTCCCTGTATCAGCTTGAAAAAGCTGGCCAGATTAACCCTGAAACCCGCATCATCGGCGTCGGTCGCGCTGATTGGGATAAAGACGCTTATACCAAAGTTGTGCGTGAAGCGTTAGAAACCTTCATGAAAGAGAAAATCGACGAAGGTTTATGGGATACCCTGAGCGGTCGTCTGGACTTCTGTAATCTTGATGTCAACGATACCAGCGGTTTTACGCGTCTGGGCGATATGCTGGATCAGGAAAACCGCGTCACCATTAACTACTTCGCGATGCCGCCAAGCACGTTCGGCGCTATCTGCAAAGGCCTGGGCGAAGCGAAGCTGAATGCCAAGCCCGCGCGGGTGGTGATGGAAAAACCGCTCGGTACCTCACTGGAAACCTCCCGGGAAATTAATGACCAGGTGGGCGAGTATTTCGAAGAGTGCCAGGTTTACCGTATCGACCATTATTTGGGTAAAGAGACGGTACTGAACCTGCTGGCGCTGCGCTTTGCTAACTCCTTGTTTGTTAATAACTGGGACTGCCGCACCATTGATCACGTTGAAATCACCGTGGCGGAAGAAGTGGGTATTGAAGGCCGCTGGGGTTATTTCGATCAAGCCGGGCAGATGCGCGACATGATCCAGAACCATTTGCTGCAGATCCTGTGCATGATCGCCATGTCGCCGCCGTCGGATCTGACTGCCGACAGCATCCGCGATGAAAAAGTGAAAGTGCTGAAATCGCTGCGCCGTATCGATCGCTCGAACGTGCGTGAGAAAACCGTCCGCGGTCAGTACACCGCCGGGTTCGCGCAAGGTAAAAAAGTACCGGGCTATCTGGAAGAAGAGGGCGCTAACAAATCCAGCAACACGGAGACCTTCGTAGCCATTCGCGTGGATATCGATAACTGGCGTTGGGCTGGGGTGCCGTTCTACCTGCGTACCGGTAAACGCCTGCCGACGAAATGCTCCGAAGTGGTGGTGTATTTCAAAACTCCGGAATTGAACCTGTTCAAAGAGACCTGGCAGGAGCTGCCGCAGAATAAATTGACCATTCGTCTGCAGCCGGATGAAGGTGTGGATATTCAGGTGCTGAACAAAGTTCCAGGCCTCGATCACAAGCATAATCTGCAGATCACCAAGCTGGATCTGAGCTACTCCGAAACCTTCAATCAGACGCACTTAGCGGATGCCTATGAACGCCTGCTGCTGGAAACCATGCGCGGTATTCAGGCGCTGTTCGTGCGTCGCGATGAAGTGGAAGAAGCGTGGAAGTGGGTTGACTCCATTACCGGCGCATGGGCGGCCGACGGCGATGCGCCGAAGCCTTACCAAGCTGGTACCTGGGGACCGGTGGCGTCGGTGGCGATGATCACTCGCGATGGCCGTTCCTGGAACGAATTCGAGTAAGACTAGCGTTAATCCGGGAGAGTTATTTTACCGGTAACATGATCTGGCGCAGTCTGGCGCATAATTTTTAATCTTTTAAGCCCCGGGAGGATTCACCCCCGGGGCTTTTTTTATTACACTGCCTGTAGACATTTTGCCCCTGAGCCCCAGTGGTGGTGCCATTTACACCATTATTCGTCGTCATCGCGCGGTGGCCGGACAGATAAATTTTGAGGAGCCTCTATGAATTCGACAATGTTACGGGTAACAAATCGCATTATCGAACGGTCACGCGAAACCCGCTCAGCCTACCTCGCACGAATTAATCAAGCCAAAAGCGATACCGTCCATCGTTCGCAGTTGGCCTGCGGTAACCTGGCGCACGGTTTTGCCGCCTGTCAGGCAGATGATAAAGCGTCGCTGAAGAGCATGTTGCGCAACAACATCGCTATTATCACCTCCTATAACGATATGTTGTCCGCCCACCAGCCTTATGAACATTATCCGGATATCATTCGTAAAGCCTTGCACTCCGCCAATGCGGTAGGGCAAGTGGCTGGTGGCGTGCCGGCAATGTGTGACGGCGTGACGCAGGGCCAGGATGGCATGGAGCTGTCGCTGCTGAGCCGCGAAGTGATTGCCATGTCTGCCGCCATCGGCCTGTCGCACAATATGTTCGACGGCGCGTTGTATCTTGGCGTATGCGATAAAATTGTTCCCGGACTGACCATGGCGGCGCTCTCCTTCGGCCATCTGCCGTCGGTGTTTATTCCGTCTGGGCCGATGGCCAGCGGCCTGCCGAACAAAGAAAAAGTGCGCATTCGTCAGCTGTACGCCGAAGGTAAAGTTGACCGTATGGCGCTGCTTGAATCCGAAGCCGCCTCTTATCATGCCCCGGGCACCTGCACCTTCTACGGTACCGCCAACACCAACCAGATGGTGGTTGAGTTTATGGGCATGCAGCTGCCAGGTTCCTCGTTTGTTCATCCGGACGCCCCGTTGCGCGAAGCGCTGACCAGCGCCGCCGCGCGTCAGGTGACGCGCATGACCGGCAACGGCAATGAGTGGATGCCGCTGGGTAAAATGATTGACGAAAAAGTGGTGGTCAACGGTATCGTTGCGCTGCTGGCGACCGGCGGCTCCACCAACCATACGATGCACCTGGTGGCGATGGCGCGTGCGGCGGGCATTATCATTAACTGGGATGATTTCTCCGATCTTTCTGATGTGGTGCCGCTGCTGGCGCGTCTGTATCCAAACGGTCCGGCGGACATTAACCACTTCCAGGCGGCAGGCGGCGTGCCGGTACTGGTGCGCGAGCTGCTGAAAGGCGGATTGCTGCATGAAGATGTCAATACCGTCGCCGGCTTCGGCTTGTCGCGTTACACCATGGAACCCTGGCTGAATAACGGTGAGCTGGACTGGCGTGAAGGGGCGACCGCGCCGCTTGACGATCAGGTCATCGCTACCTTCGAGAAACCATTCTCCCGCCATGGCGGTACCAAAGTGCTGAGCGGTAACCTCGGTCGTGCGGTCATGAAGACCTCCGCGGTGCCGGTTGAGAACCAGATTATCGAAGCGCCAGCGGTCGTCTTTGAGAGCCAGCACGACGTACTGCCGGCGTTTGAAGCGGGGCTGCTGGATAAAGATTGCGTAGTCGTTGTACGCCATCAGGGGCCGAAAGCGAACGGCATGCCAGAATTACATAAACTTATGCCGCCACTTGGTGTATTATTGGACCGCCGTTTCAAAATTGCGCTGGTCACCGATGGCCGACTTTCCGGCGCATCAGGCAAGGTACCGTCAGCCATCCATGTTACTCCTGAAGCCTACGATGGCGGGCTGCTGGCGAAAGTGCGCGATGGCGACATGATTCGCGTTAACGGGCAGACCGGCGAGTTGACCCTGCTGGTAGATGAAGCTGAACTGGCCGCACGCCAGCCGCATATTCCGGACCTGAGCAGCTCGCGGGTCGGAACCGGCCGCGAGATGTTCGGCGCGCTGCGCGAGAAGCTCTCCGGAGCCGAGCAGGGCGCAACCTGCATTACTTTTTAAGACGATTCGATTTGTAGATCTGGCGAGAGAAAACTCTGATGAAAAACTGGAAAACAACTGCAGAAGCAATCCTGACTAACGGCCCGGTCGTACCGGTTATCGTGGTGAAAAAGCTGGAACACGCGGTGCCGATGGCGAAAGCGCTGGTTGCCGGTGGTGTACGCGTTCTGGAAGTTACGCTGCGCACCGAGTGCGCGCTGGAAGCTATCCGCGCTATCGCCAAAGAAGTGCCGGAGGCGATTGTCGGCGCCGGTACTGTGACCAACGTTGAGCAGCTGAAAGCCGTTACTGAAGCAGGCGCGCAGTTCGCTATCAGCCCGGGCCTGACCGAATCCCTGCTGAAAGCGGCGACCGGGGAAGGCACCATCCCGCTGATCCCGGGTATTAGCACCGTATCCGAGCTGATGCTGGGCATGCAGTATGGCCTGAAAGAGTTCAAATTCTTCCCGGCGGAAGCGAACGGCGGCGTGAAAGCGTTGCAGGCGATTGCCGGTCCATTCGGCCACATTCGTTTTTGCCCGACCGGCGGCATCTCTCCGGCGAATTACCGCGACTATCTGGCGCTGAACAGCGTGCTGTGCATCGGCGGCTCCTGGCTGGTTCCGGCCGACGCGCTGGAAAACGGCGACTACGATCGCATCACCAAACTGGCTCGCGAAGCGGTAGAAGGCGCGAAATAATTTCTGCGCCTGTAATGACAGAAGCCCGGTACGCGTGAGCGACCGGGCTTTTTTTATCCCTTCACGACGACCGCGGCGGCAGCGGTTTTGGCGCGGCTGATGGCTTCATCGACGTTGTCAGCAACCGCCAGGGTAACCCCCAGGCGACGCGCGCCGGCGATCTCCGGTTTACCGAACAGACGCAACTGCAGACTCGCGCCGACGGCGGCCTGTAGATTGCTAAAGGTCACGTTCTCACTGGTTAGCTGCGGTAAAATCACCGCCGATGCCGCCGGTCCATACTGGCGGATGGCGCCGATCGGCAGGCCGAGGAAGGCGCGAACGTGCAGGGCGAATTCCGAAAGATCCTGCGAGATCAGAGTGACCATACCAGTATCGTGCGGGCGAGGGGAGACTTCGCTGAAGATCACTTCATCGCCGCAAACGAACAATTCAACGCCGAACAGTCCATATCCCCCCAGCGCCAGCACCACTTTGCGGGCGATCTCCTGCGCGCGTTGCAGCGCGAGATCGCTCATCTGCTGCGGCTGCCAGGATTCACGGTAGTCGCCATCTTCCTGACGATGGCCTACCGGGGCGCAAAAGTGGACGCCGTCGACGGCGCTGACGGTGAGCAGCGTAATTTCAAAATCAAAATTTACCACCCCTTCGACGATGACGCGTCCGGCGCCTGCTCGCCCGCCTTGTTGGGCGTATTGCCAGGCGGCGCTGAGCTGGTCAGCCGAGCGGATAAAGCTCTGGCCTTTACCGGAGGAGCTCATCACCGGCTTAATGATACAAGGCAAACCAATTTCGTCGACGGCAGCGCGGAACCCCTCTTCACTGTCGGCAAAACGATAGGCAGAGGTGGGAATTTGCAGCTCTTCGGCCGCGAGGCGGCGAATGCCTTCGCGATTCATGGTGAGTTTTGCGGCTCTCGCCGTCGGCACTACTTTTTGCCCGGCCAGCTCCAGCTCAACAAGCGTGTCGGTAGCAATGGCTTCGATCTCCGGCACGATATAATCCGGCTTTTCTAAGGCGATCAGTTCACGCAGCGCGTCGCCGTGCAGCATATTGATGACGTGCGAACGATGGGCCACCTGCATCGCCGGCGCATCGGGATAGCGGTCGACGGCGATGGTTTCAATACCCAACCGCTGGCACTCAATGGCGACTTCTTTTCCGAGCTCGCCGGAACCTAACAACATTACCTTCGTGGCCGCGGGGCGCAGCGCGGTGCCTAATAAAGTCATAACCTACTCTCAGCGTAAACAGAACATGGCGCGCATTATAAACGAAAACGTTTGCGTCTGTCTTTACACGCGTAAGTTGAGAACAGCGGCGAAATTTGATATGCTGTATATAAATACAGTATAAAGAGGCTGCACAATGGCGGTTGAAATCAAATACGTCGTGATCCGTGAAGGTGAGGAAAAAATGTCTTTTGCCAGCAAAAAAGAGGCCGATGCTTACGACAAAATGCTCGATTTGGCAGAGGTGCTCAATGACTGGCTGGTCACGTGCCCGCTGGAATTGGATGAAGCTCAGCGTGACAATATGTCGATGTGGCTGGCCGAGCGCAAAGACGCCTTACACCACATTCTGAAGTCAGGGAAATTGCCGGAAGCAGAAGAGCATGCTGAGGCGGCGGCAGAAATGCCGGAGTCTGCGCCTACAGAGGATGAAGCTCAGCCTGGTGCCGCCGAAGAAGGCGCCGCGAAAAAGCCGCGCAAAGCAAAGGCCGCCTGATAACCGGCGAAGCGGAAATTTTCGCATCTTTAGCCAGTCATAACATTTCCTGACGTCTCGTCGTTTAGGCTGATGGCATTGCATCTCGCGCTATGAGGAATGTTATGGCTAACTGGCTTAATCAACTCCAGTCCCTGCTGGGCCAGCAGGGCAATCCCGTCTCCGCTGAAAAATCTTCATCCGCTAAAAACCTGCTGCCCGGCGCCTTGGGCGGCCTTGCTGGCTTGTTGGTCGCCAGCAAATCATCGCGTAAGCTGCTGGCGAAATATGGCACCGGCGCGCTGCTGGTTGGCGGTGGCGCGGTGGCCGGCAGCGTGCTGTGGAATAAGTATCAGCAAAAAATGCGCGGCCAGCAGGCAGATGTCGCGACACAGACATCAACAGCGTCTACCCAGGAACCGGTTGTGCTCGATGCGCGCAGCGAGCGGCTGATTACCGCGTTAGTCTTCGCCGCCAAAAGCGACGGTCATATTGACGAGCGTGAACGTCAGCATATAGAAGAGCAGTTGCGAGCGGCGAACATCGACGTGCAGGGCCGGGTGTTGATCGACAGGGTTTTAACCCAGCCGCTCGACCCGCAACGGCTGGCGCAAAGCGTGCGCGATGGGCAAGAAGCGCTGGAAATTTACTACCTCAGCTGCGCGGTAATTGATATCGACCATTTTATGGAGCGCAGCTACCTGGATGCGCTCGGTGACGCGCTTAAACTGCCTGAAGATGTCCGCGAAGAGATAGAACGCGATGTTCAGGCGCAAAAGCAGGCGCTTGATTCTTAAAAGAGAGCGTTCCGCTTGCATCGCTGGCCACTTTTGCCACCCTTATAGACACGACATCGTTCAGGGCGCACGATGCCCTGAGTGATTTTGTGATTCCATAATAAGACGCAGAAGAATAACGCATGCTACCGAAAGCTAAACGGATCCCCCACGCCATGACGCTACATGGCGACACTCGCATCGATAATTACTACTGGCTGCGCGATGACGAACGCGCGCGCCCGGAAGTGCTGGACTATCTCCATCAGGAAAATGACTACGGTAAAAAGGTGATGGACTCGCAAAGCAGCCTGCAGGAGCGGGTGCTGAAGGAAATCATCGATCGCATTCCGCAGCGGGAGGTCTCCGCTCCCTATAGCAAAAATGGCTACCGCTATCGCCAGGTTTATGAACCGGGCTGTGAATATGCGATCTACCAACGTCAGTCAGTGCTCAAAGAAGAGTGGGATGAATGGGAGATTTTGCTTGATGCCAACCAACGGGCGGCGAAAAGCGAATTTTACACCCTCGGCGGATTAGGCGTCGCGCCGAACAACCAACTGATGGCGGTGGCGGAAGATTACCTTTCACGACGTCAGTATGGCTTACGTTTTAAGGATCTGAGCAGCGGCGAATGGTCGGCGGAGATCCTGGAAAACGTCACGCCAGGATTCGCCTGGAGCAATGACTCGCGCTTCTTGTGGTACGTGCGCAAACACCCGACGACGCTGCTGCCGTATCAGGTCTGGCGACATGCCGTTGGTACCACCGCAGATAACGATGTCCTGGTCTACGAAGAGAAAGACGACACGTTTTATGTCAGCGTGCATAAGACCACCTCCCAGCAGTTTGTGGTGATTTACCTTGCCAGCGCCACTACCAGCGAAGTGTTATTACTTAACCCGGAGCTTCCCGATGCGGAGCCGGTGTGTTTTTTGCCACGACGCAAGGATCATGAATATAGCCTCGATCATTATCAGCACGCGTTTTATCTGCGTTCTAATCGCGAGGGCAAAAACTTCGGGCTTTACCGCACCGTGCTCCGCGACGAAGACCAGTGGCAGACGCTGATCCCGGCGCGTCCCGATGTGATGCTCGAAGGTTTTACTCTATTCACCGACTGGCTGGTGGTCGAGGAGCGTCAGCGGGGCTTGACCAGCCTGCGGCAGATCAACCGTAAAACGCGGGAAGTGGTTGGCATTGCCTTTGACGATCCCGCTTACGTCACCTGGCTTGCCTATAATCCCGAACCGGAAACGTCAAGGCTGCGCTACGGTTATTCATCGATGACCACCCCGGATACGCTATTTGAGCTGGATATGGATACCGGCGAGCGGCGGGTTATCAAGCAACAGGAAGTGCAGGGCTTTGACGCCGCCTGTTATCGCAGCGAACACCTGTGGGTGAAAGCGCGTGATGGCGTGGAGTTGCCGGTATCGCTGGTTTATCACCGCGAACACTTTCGCAAAGGGGCCAACCCGTTACTGGTGTACGGCTATGGATCTTACGGCGCCAGCATGGACGCTGATTTTAGCGCCAGCCGTTTGAGCCTGCTGGATCGAGGTTTTGTCTTTGCAATAGCCCATATTCGCGGCGGCGGCGAACTTGGACAGCAGTGGTATGAAGACGGCAAATTCCTCAACAAGAAGAATACCTTTAACGATTATCTGGACGTCTGCGATGCGCTGCTGGCGCAGGGATATGGCGACCCTAAATTATGTTATGGCATGGGCGGCAGCGCCGGCGGCATGTTGATGGGCGTGGCGATTAACCAACGACCGGATTTGTTCCACGGCGTGGTGGCGCAGGTGCCGTTTGTTGACGTACTGACCACCATGCTCGACGAATCTATTCCGCTCACGACCGGTGAGTTTGAGGAGTGGGGGAATCCGCAGGACGAAACCTATTATCACTATATGAAGAGCTATAGCCCCTATGATGGCGTCTCAGCCCAGGCTTATCCGCATATGTTAGTGACCACCGGGCTGCATGATTCGCAGGTGCAATATTGGGAGCCCGCGAAGTGGGTGGCGAAGCTACGCGAGCTGAAAACCGACGACAATCTGCTGCTGTTATGTACCGATATGGATTCCGGACATGGCGGTAAGTCGGGACGGTTTAAAAGCTACGAGGGCGTGGCATTGGAGTACGCCTTTTTAATCGCCCTCGCGCAAGGGACTTTGCCCGGCAAGGTGGAAGTGTAGCGTTATTCGCCGAGATAGTGTTTGAGGGTCAGACGCAGTTCCGGGCTCATCCGGTCCAGGTTATTGAACAGCCAACGTAAATAACCTGGATCGTTTTCCGCCACTTCCGACACCGCTTTGCCGCGATATTTGCCGAAGGTAAAGGTAGTCAGCAGCGCCGGGCGGCCGGTTATGTCGGCCATTTCATCCGGCGACCAGCCGGAAACCTGCATGATATCCAACAGTAGGGCGGCGGTGATATAGCAGTCGTACAGCGCGCGGTGGTGATGCAAACCCGGCGGTGTGGCTACGCTCAGCTTGCGCGACTTATACAACCCCATATTGCTGTACTTAATCCCCGGCCACAGGCGGCGCGCCAGCTTCATAGTACAAATCCACTCGCCGTTCATTTCCGGTAATACCCGGCGATCAAAGCTGGCGTTATGGGCGACATACCATGGGCTGCCCTGGTAGTGCGGCACGATTTCTTCAATCCAGGGCTTATCGGCCACCATCTCTTCAGTGATGCGATGGATTGCCATTGCCTGCGGGCTGATTGGGCGGTCAGGGCGCACCAGATGACTCATGGGATTGGTTATCCGGCCGTCGATGATATCGACGGAGGCAATTTCAACAATGCCGCCCTGCAAACCGCAGGTTTCGGTATCGATTACGCGCAGCATGGCTTACTCCTCGCCAAAAACCCCAGCGTAATAGAATGTGCGGCGGTTGCCAATGGGGGGATCCTCAAGGAATGAGCAATCATTTCGCTTTCGGTTCATACGGCAGGCGGGAAAGTGACACGGATGCCAGACGGTGCGCGATCAATCGTTCACGAAACCAGTCGCGCAGGTGAGCCGGTTGCTCTCGCTCGACGAGATCGGCAACGACGGGCATATTGTAGCGTTCTTTAAAGGCGACGCCGGCCGCGGCGAGGTCAACGTTGACCTTGTCCATTTCATCTTGCGAAATTTTTGCCAGATTATTTGCCATCAGTACCTCCTTCATTACGGCGCAAAAGTTACTAAGCGTGACGCTGAAAGGCAAGTCCCGGATGCTTAGCTCGACTCTGCTATTATACAGGGTTATTCTCTGTCCAACATACATAACAAAAAGGAATGATGTTTATGCGAACCATCGCCGGACGCGCGCTAAGTGCCGCCGTATTTCTCAGCGCTATGTTAACCACCGCCAGCGTTTTTGCTCATGCTCATCTGCAACAACAAATCCCGGCGGCCGATTCGACGGTCTCCGTTTCGCCGCAGGCGCTCACGTTAACGTTTAGTGAAGGCGTCGAGCTCTCCTTCAGCGGCGTGACCCTCAGCGGCCCGCAGAATAAACCTGTCGCTACCGGCAAACTGGCCCGCAGCGACGGTAATAAAGCGCAATTAACGCTGCCGCTGAATGAACCGCTGGCGGCGGGCGAGTACACCGTAGAGTGGCATGTGGTCTCCGTTGACGGCCATAAGACCAAAGGGCAATACCACTTCAGCGTGAAGTAATCCATGCTGTCGGGAGTGTATGTCGGCCTGCGGTTTGTCCACTTCATCTCATTGATGACGGCCTTCGGTTGCGCGCTGTACGGCGCATGGTGGGCGCCAGTCTCGCTGCGTCGCCTGTTGATGCAGCGCTTTTATCCACTGCTGCGCTACCTGCTAATGATTAGCGCTATTTCAGCTACCTTGATGCTGATGACGCAAGGCGGGTTGATGGGCGATGGCTGGAATGATGTCTGGCAACCCACAATCTGGCGCGCTGTTATCGGGACGCAGTTTGGCGGCGTTTGGCTGTGGCAGGTGGTGCTGGCGTGGATTGCGCTGGCGGTCGCGTGGATCAAACCCCGTCGCCCGGCGCGTCTATTGTTACTGCTATTTTGCGCGCAGCTGTTGTTGATGGCTGGCGTGGGGCATGCGGCGATGCATGATGGTTGGGTTGGCGCATTACAGCGCACCAATCACGCGTTACATCTGTTTTGCGTCTCGGCGTGGGCCGGCGGGCTGTTGCCATTTGTCTACTGCCTGCGACTGGCGCGCGGGCGCTGGCGTCAGGTAGCGATAACCGCCATGATGCGTTTTTCACGCTATGGGCATCTGGCCGTAGCTGGCGCGATTGCCAGCGGGATTGGCAATACGCTGTTGATACAGGGACAACTGATTGGCGACTCACCGTGGGGAACGGTGTTGTTGTTCAAATGTGCGCTGGTCGCCGGGATGGTAGCAATTGCGCTGGTGAACAGGTATGTTCTGGTACCGCGAATGTCAGGTAACGGCTCGTGGGCGGAACGAACTATTTTATGCACTACACAGCTGGAAATGGCGCTTGCCGCGCTGGCGATACTTGCCGTCAGCCTGTTCGCGACCTGGCAACCTAATTGAATTAACTGGCTAAATGATGAAAAAAATCGTTCTGACAATGTTATTACTGGCAAGCTCAGGCGCCGCGCTGGCGGCGCCGCAGGTGATTACCGTGAGCCGTTTTGAAGTGGGTAAGGACAACTGGGCGTTCACCCGTGAAGAAGTCATGTTAACCTGCCGCCCGGGTAATGCGCTGTACGCCATCAACCCGAGCACCCTGGTGCAGTATCCGCTGAATGATGTCGCCGAGCAGGAAGTGAAGGCCGGCAAGACCAGCGCTCAGCCGATTTCTGTCATCCAGGCCGACGACCCGCAGCATCCGGGACAAAAAATGAGCCTGGCGCCATTTATCGAACGTGCGCAAAAGCTCTGCTGATAATTACCTATATCACTTTGTTTTAAAGATAAAAAACCGCCGGCGTCTGGTAAGAAAACGCGGCGGTTTTTTGTTGGCGCAACGGATTTTGTCAGCAATTTTTCAACCGCTTTTGTCGCGGACTGGAAAACCTGTCACAGTCAACTATTCTTATAAGGCAAGGCGACTTAGCCTGCATTAATGCCAACTTTTAGCGCACGGCTCTCTCCCAAGAGCCATTTCCCTGGACCGAATACAGGAATCGTGTTCGGTCTCTTTTTATCTATTATTCAGCGAGTTATACACATCCATTGTTAATGCTCATCCGGCTGAACGCTGAGCTTTTTCCCTTATATCACAACAAAGTTATTCTTAACATTCCCTTTACAAAAAAACGTGACAATATAATCAATAGCTCACGGTAACCAATACCGTATCACTGTACACGCCAGCAGGTTGATTGCTCTGTGAGGCGTTCACCCGAGCTTTGAAGTTTGTTTGCTGTGCGTTGCCATTTCCCACCAGGCTGACATCTGCTGTTGGCGTCCAGGCGCTACCGTCGGTTTTATAAAGCTGATATTGCAGGTAATAATTTGTCGAATTAATCGTTTGGCTCATTTGCCGCCAACTGCCGTTAAGGGCGTTGATGCTGGAAAGGTTAATGCTGTATGCCGCATTCTGCGTGCAGCGGATAGTTAACTGCCCGCTGACCTCGCTAAAAGCGGCTACCAGAGCCGCTGTGGAGAAGGCGACATCGGGCGCGTCATCAATATAGCAATAGTTAGTCACGTTCATAGTTATAAGAACTTGTGAAGTTAACGTGCCATCGTCCGGTACGCAGATTCCCAGCGCGCCTATCAGGCAATAGTGATATTTCCATTCAATGGTCAAGGTATCGTTATAGGTTCCCGCAGGGATATTACTTCCTGCTATTGTCTGGAAATAAAGCGGAATGGTTCCGTCACTGGTATTAAATAAGCCTAATAGATCAACCAACGCGTTAATGGTCCAGGGGATTGCACCATCAATTTGATACGACGGGTTACAGCCGGCATCTTTACAAACTCGATAGGGGATCCAGGCGTTGTTAGCGCTGTTATAAAGTCGAGGGATTTTGCCACTTTTATTTACCGAATCTTTGAGCGTTGCGGTAATGGTGCTGGTTGAAAAAAGCGATAGTATGTTGGTACAGCTAAAGCCTGCACCGGCGCTTACCCCTTGCGGAGTTGCCGCCACATCGAACGATCTCACTGAACCAAAATTAGGCGAGCTAGGCTTAATCTTGCAATCTGCGTGTATCAAGCCGCTGTAGCCTGAAATAACGAGTAATGAACATAACCAAAGAATAGATTTCAAAGTCATCTCCGTTCATTCTTAGCCACAGCTTAGTGGGCCGATACGTTGTGGCACCGGCGTAGATTCCGGCAGCGTGAATAAAGCCCGGCATTCGCCGTTAGCTGTGTGAATAACTAATTGGTTTTGCTGGTTTAGATGGGTAAACCACACCAGACCGTCATAACCGACCACGCCAGACTGCTGGCTGGTAAGTTCCTCAACGGCCGTTCCCAGCGGCAAAGGATGACCCGTTTTATCAACCAGGGTTATCGAGGCCGAACGCACGCGAGTAACCGGGAAATCAACCAGCGCGCCGCTGGCTTCCCGCACTGCAATGCGTTTCTCGACGACTTTAGCCTCAACGTCGGTTGGCAGCGGCAGAGTGTCGAGGGTCACTTTGCCCGGATACCAGGCGGCGGCCCACGGGATCAGCAGGTGCCCGCTATCGTCGGTAGTGCCGACTTTTCGATTTTCATAATTGACCGCGACGTCCGGATAGCCGGCGGTCGAGACGACGATAAATGAATCGCTGATTCGTCGCGCGAAGAACAGGCTGCTATCCATCATTACCACCGAGCCTGCTGCTTCAAACCAGCCTTGATTATCATGCTGCGAGCCGTAATAACCGCCGCTCAAGGTTGAAACATCATTTACCCAGGTCAGATCCGCCTGGCTGTAGCGATCTCCACTGATGGAGTGGGCTAAATTCCAGCCGAAACCGCCTTCCGCAGGGGCGGAACGATTGTAGGCGACGTTTTGCCCCCACTCGCCGGAGCTGGCGCGCTGGCTGCTTAACTGCAGTGAACCGAAACTGTCGAAGGGAATGGTTATCTGCATCATGCTGGAGTAGGTGTCTGCCTGCAAATCGCGGTTGATGCTCAGGTTAAAGCTGCTGTTCCGCCACAGGCTGCGGCTCCAGGAAAAGTTCATCAGCCGGGTGCGGCTGTTGTCCTGGGCCTGGATATCGAAATATCCGAGGCTAAATGCGCCAAGCACTTTTCCCCATGGGCTGAGACTTAATGTCGCCTGGTCTGACTGACGGCTGAGGGTTGTCGTTGAGCGATAGCTGGAGAGATTGGCGAAATTCTCGCTGCGTTGAATATGCTGATAGTTAATCCCCCAGATACTGCCGTAGTACGAATAGCCCGCGGAATACTGGTTGCCCTGCTTATCACCCTGGCTCGCACTGGCAGACAGGCTCAAGGTGCCAATCGTGCCAATAGTGATGTCGCTGCCGATACCGCCGTTGGTTAATCCTTGCCGGTCTTCAGTATGCGTTGACACCGTTAGCCAGTTAGTTAAGCCGTAGCGATAGATCGCGCTGACGGCGCCGGCACCGTAGTCGGCGTTTTTAGTGCCGTAATTATTACGCAACGCGCCGAGGGTAAAATCGAAATCGCTGAGTCCCTGGCGTAGCAGAGTGTTGGAGACATAAAAAGGCACGCTAGTGGAGACCTGGCGGCCAAGCGCATCGGTTGTGACGATAGTCGCTTCGCCGGCGCCGCTGATGTAGGGTACGTTGGTGAGAGTATAAGGGCCGCCGTTAATTTGCGTTGAGCTGGCTTTGTAGCCGTTGATAAAGAGATCGACACTGGAGGGGACCGCCGCGCTACCGGAAAGATTGAGCAAAGGGTAGGTGATCAGGTCAGGGCGTACCGCAAAGTTACGGCTGAGACGAATACCACCAACACGTACTGAACTACTCCAGGTTAAAGCATTACTTACCACATCCCCCGCCTGGTAGCTGAGCAGACTTTCCGGGTCGCTATATTTCCACAGCGAATCGTAGCGAATATAGCCTTGTTGGCTATCGTCGTGACGAGATGACCAGTTCTGTCTGATCACCGCATTGTTTGAAAACACCCCAGCTGGGCCGAAAAGGCGAAATTCCGTCGAGGTGCTGGTGGTTCGCTCGCCGCCAGAAGAAGCCAGGCTATAGGAATCGTAGTTAAACAACAGCCCAGGGGTACTGATCGCCTGCAGATACTCCTGCTCGCGACTATTACCAATATGTTGCTCCGGCAGCCAATTATCCGGAACGGTTAATTTCAGCATTTGCCCGGGCTGGTCGTAAACGACCTTGACCTCCGCTATCTCTCCTACGTCAACCAGCGTTTTGCCGTCGGGAACAGGGATCCACATCTGCTTGAGTACCGCAGCAGAGATCCAATAACGATCATTAATCACTTTCACCGGCACGGTACCCACAGGCGTGTTGCCGTTGACGGAAATGCCGAGATACAGCACGTACTCCTGCTGTGTGCCTGGCGTGGCCGCAGGTGCGGGTAACGAATCATAGGTAGCCGCCCAGGCCGTTGCCGAAGCAATAGCCAGCAGACCACCGGTTCCGATGAGAAGCCTCATGGTTAACGCGCTGCCGGAATTTCCACCGCCTGACTATTATCAGTCAATTTCGCAAACAGGCGCATCCCGGATGCGTTCGCCGCGCGGCCTGATGTCGGGAAACAGACGCGACGTTTAGCCAGCACATACCCCAGTAAACCCTGAGTTTGTTCGACCTGCGGCTTTCCTGCTGATGTTGACCAGTAGACATTACTCAACCTGGCGTGTTGATTCCCGGCATTGTTAATACACAGATTCTGACCGCTAAGCGACCAGCTTAGCGCGGTTCGTATTGGTTCGACGCTGCTTTCCAGCTTCAGCGGTTGCGCGCCTTGCCCGTAGATAAACAAAGGCAGTACATAGCGCATGCGCATATTCAGGCCGGCGGAACTCTTGTCAGTCTGTTTTGTCGGCTGCGCTGCGGGAATTTCATCAATCACGATTCGATATGATTTTTCCTGGCCGCTGGCGACCGGAGACACACGCATCAGGCGAATAAGTTGACGTTGTCCTGGCTGAACATTGGCGAACGGGGGGCTGGAGACCACATCGTTTTGATCGGCATAAAGATCTTTAGATTCTTTTTGATCCCAACCGAAAATGCGTAGTTGTAAATTTACCGCCGTCGCGCCGCGGTTTTCCAGCCACAGTTCAGAGCCTTTATCGCTGGCGCTGATGGTTTGAAAAATAGGCCACACCAGCACCGAGCTGGCGGCCCAGGCGTTAAGACTTATTGATGAACCCAGCAAAACAACAATACAACGATGAATCATATTCAACCTGTCTTATTTTAATAGGTCAGCGTGACCGTAACGGTATCAGTGTATGAACCTTGCGCCGGGAAGCCATTCGTGGCAAAAAGGCGGCCATAAACCGTATAAGTTTGTGTCGTGTTGGGGAATGAGGCGACGCTGTAGGCTTGAGCGCCAGTCCCCCAAACGGTAGAGCGGTTAGCATCCTGAAAAAGCTGGTAAGCCAGCGTACTGCCGGTGGCGTTGGACATATAGCGTTGAGCCGCAGAGCCGCCGTTGACGCCATAGTCAAGCGCCAGCGAGATCGCCATCCCCGGCGTACACGCGACAACGATAGAGCCCGCGCCAGCGGAGCTGGCGACATCAACATTGCTATAAAGCGATGACATGGAGCCAAAATTTAAGGTGCCAAAATCAGCGCCAGGGGTCCCTGTTCCGTTGCCAAGCAGGCAGCCGGTCGTGATCTGCGCGGTCACTTTGAAGGTTTTCTGCGCACTGTCAGCCCAGACGGCTGTGGTCGAAAAAAAGAATATGAGTAGCCAAATTGCGCGCAACATGACATCCGTTTCTCCACAGCGTTACCAGGTTAATGTTGCAGTGACCACGTCCTGGTAGAAACCCTCAGCAGGGGCGGTTACGCCGCCTTGATCTGCCGGCAACACCCGGGCATAAATCGGGATTTCCTGAGCGCTACCCGTCCCCGTGATACCGATACCGGCACTGGTAAATTCAGCCTGACGGGTGCTATTTGAGTAAAGCCGGTAGGCAATTTGATCGCCGTCGGCGCTTTGCATTTGGCGCAGTCCGGTTGTCCCTACATGCTGACCGTTATTCAATGTCAGCGTTGCGGGAAGGTTATTGCTACAGATGATTGAGACCGCGCTGGCGCCGCCGCTGCCAATCAGATTGCTATCTATGGCGTTAACCAAATCGCTATAGGTGCCGAAATCAATGGTACCCCAGCTGTTTACGCCGCTTGCGCTGGAACCATTGGTGACGGTACATCCCGAGCCGATAGTCAACTGCACCCCGACCTGACCCGTCAATGTACCTGTGGTTAGCCCTGCTGCAGCGACCCATGGCGCCTGAACGAGAAGCGCTGTTGTGATAAAGATACCAGGCAAAGTGCGCGAAAAAGTGTGGACGTTCATGATGAACCTCTGGATTGAAAGCCGCTAAGTAAAACCCTGTTTTTGTGAAGATGAGATTAATCCCATTAATCAACATATAATCGCTGTCTGGAAAAATGCTTATTTTTTTATATTTGTCTGTTTTATTGTTATTAATGGTGTTTTGAGCTGGTTTCTTGTTTTTATATGGTTTTAACTTCTTGTTTATGATTGTTTTTCTGTGGTTTGTTCTGAATTTTATGAATAGCAGAAAGGAGGACTTAGTATAATTTTTGCAATTGTCGTGTTAGCGCATATTTTTGGCGAAATGCCAGGGAAGAAGTTAGTAGGGGGGGAGAGTAAAAAAACAACAGAAAGAAGACACCTGCACGCAACCAGACCCATAGTGCAGGTGAAAGGTGGGTCTACATCGGAAGCCGCTAGTATACATATTTGTATGATAAATAAAATAAGGCAATGATGGAATGCTATACCATTAATGCGGTTTGCGTGTTGAGCGATGGAGTTATTCTGGGGTGATTAACGTTGGATAGAGTGAAGTTTCCAGATAGCTGACCAATACCCATATCTCGTCACTGAAAATAAACCACAGGGCACTGCCTAAAATAAGCAGGATAATCAGTAGCAGGAAAATTTCAGTTTTACTCATGGTGTCAATGGCCAACTTAAACCGATTATCAACAGGCCACGATATTAACCAAAGTATCTGCAAATGAAAACGCCGTTATTTAAAACGGCGAAATTTTTTCGTAATAAGAGATGAATATTTATTTTACGCGTAGCAGATTAGCCACCTGTACGGCCATATTATCCATTAACTGGAAACGGCGGCGATATTCGGCGCGTTTTTTGCTGGCGATACTTTCCAGCGATTTCCTTTCCAGCTTCAGCGGCAAGCGCCAGCGGTAACTATCGTCACGCACACCTTCAATTGATTGCCAGAACTCATCGTAGCTGGCATGGAAGTGCCGACCTTTGCTCAAACGATAGCGCAGAGCGCGGAATACGTGGCCATTATCGCTGACGGCGTAAATAGCCTGAATATTGCTTTGGCCGGCCAACAGCCAGATGAATTCCAGCAGCAGACGTTTGGGGAACAGGCCGTAGCAGGCGCGGGTCGCGTGTTTAATTGCGTCATGAGAGACATTGCGGCGCGGTCCCTGCAGTCCGCCGATGACCAGTTGCCACTCTCCTTGATGGTGAATCACACTAAACGTAGCGCTGGCTAACAGTTGCTGCTGGCTATCGCGAAGCCAAAGAGTCGTTTCACCTTCTCGTTCGGCTTTGCCGGCTGACGAGGCAAAGAGCGTGAAGGCCGCATCATCTTTAGCGGACAGGGTCAGTAACGGTCGTTCTGACGGCGATATCATGGCCGTTGCCAATCGGTTCTCGCCCAGCGAGTCGACGTACTGATAGTGGCTAATGATAGCCTGGGAACGCTGACGGGCGTTAAGGTCGCGCACTAAATACTGGCGATGTACTTTACCTGGCAGCGTAGCCTGCGCCGCCAGCAGTTGGCGGAAATCACCACGCGCAGAAAGGGTGTCCAGCATCTCGCGGGTCGGCTGATAGAACAGTGCCGTACGCAGCAAAAATTTAAGCCGATAGTTGCGCTTTTGCCAGATAGGCGCGGGCGTGATACGCCCCATTACCAGATCGGCAATCAAATTTGAGCGTTGCTGAAGTGTGCATGATGAATGCAGGCTATTGTCCGTCACGATGTCATACCTCGTCATTATTTTATCTTTATTCTACGGATGTCGCGGGACAAGCTTAATGGCTCGCCAGACTATATTTACGCCTTGTTTAACGTTGATTGACGTATGAATTTACGACCACGCCTTCAGTAATATTTTGTATAATTAGCCGAGGGGGTGAAATATGTATCAGCGATTGGCAGGTAGCACCTGGCGTAATATTTGGCTGGTGGGCGATCTACATGGTTGTTTTGCTTTATTAATGTCTCACCTGCGCCAGCTAAAATTTGACCCCTGGCAGGATCTTCTTATTTCTGTTGGTGATTTGATTGACCGTGGGCCGCAAAGCGTGGAATGCCTGGGTCTGCTCGGTTACCGGTGGTTCAGAGCGGTGCGTGGTAACCATGAGCAGATGGCGCTTGATGCGCGGGCGAGCGGGGAGATGGCGCTGTGGACGTTGAACGGTGGCGACTGGTATCAAACGGCCTCACAAGAACAGAAACGGTTGGCTGATTTGTTGTTTATCCGCTGTCTGGAATTGCCGCTAATCATTGAACTGCGCTGCCAGGATACCACCCACGTGATTGCCCATGCCGACTATCCAGCCAGCGTCTACCGTTGGCAGTTGCCCGTGGCGGAGCATCAGGTACTCTGGAGCCGCCAGCGTTTGACCGATCATCTGGCGGGGCGGCACGGTGAGATCGCCGGGGCCGATCACTTTTGGTTTGGCCATACGCCGCTTAAACATCGTTACGATAGCGATAACCAACATTACATTGATACCGGCGCGGTATTTGGCGGCGAGTTAACGCTGGTGCAACTGCAGTCGGCTGTTTAAAAGTCGCTATATTCCGTCGCTGGACGCCAGAAGCCGTCGATAAAATCTTCTACCGGGAAACAGCCGCCCTGGCGAATTCGCTGATCGTCCATCGCGACGAGGCATTGTCGCTCGCTATTGTAAACATCAACCACGATGTCTTCGCACCCGCCGTCCAGATAGCAAATGAATAATACTAAGGCGAACATCCAGCCCTCATAAGCGAATAAACATAAGGTAAGTGTAGGGGAAGTTAGCGCAGCGGGGGAGGGATATAAATAACCCGTCTCAGGCGACGGGTTCATTTGAGTCAGGCAAGGCGCATGACCCAGGCATCGGATTGGCGATCGTAATGTTTACGGTAGAGTACAGAATGTTCGCCATTGAGAATGGCGGGAACGCTGGTCTCGGCATCCCAGGCGTCCAGTTGCATGCATAAGTCAGGATCGGATTTACAAGGAATGCTTAACGTTCGCTCACCCTGTGATTCGCCGTGCAGCTCGGCGTCGTCGATTTCAAACGCGCCGATTCGTACGTTAGTTTTACTCATCATTCACCCCGTTTGTCTGCTGAGTTGTGGTACGACCAGTTAGGCCGTCATTTTTCAGCGTAGACAACGGGGAGTAAATCGCCAGTCAAAAAGTGCGCTTTTTAGCGCGCGGTCACGACTTTCCGGCGAAGAGTTTGCCGTCGCGCACCAGTTCGCGGGGATAACTATTTTTCAGACGTGACCCTACGCGTTTAGCGAGCCCTAATGGCATTCCCTGGAAAGTGACGATGACATCGTCCTGCTGCGGCGGCGCTTCGGGATAGACATCGCGTCCACGGTACCACTCCTCCGCTTCCGTTAAGGTGAGCTCAAAAGGAGCCTCTGGCGTGGCCAGTGAGATCACCGCTTCATGTTGCCAGCGGTAGCCTTTGTTATGTGTTTCAGCGAGACGAATCCCAATGCGAGAAAAACGAACCCTGCCGATTAACGCTTCCAGTTCTTGCGGGAACAGCCAGATTTCTTTATCGCGTTGCCATAAACGAAGATGCTCTGGCCATTGCAGGCCAACAGCATTAGCGGCGGCGGCGACAGCGGCGCCTTCCCGGCCCTTCATCGGTGCGAAGGGGAACTTGCCTACTTTATAGCCAGGCGCAGGCAGCGGATCGATAGAGGCGGTTTTACGCAGGCGGGCAACGAAAAAACCTTCACAATCAAAAATCTGCGGGAATACGTGCAGGAAACCTTCGTCGGTGAGCGCTTCGCGAGCCTGCGGGAAGAGTGAATCCAGCGTCAGGACTTCAACCGCCTGCGGGTAGGTTTGCAGCAGCCAGTTAACCACTTCCTCGTTTTCTTCACGGTTCAGCGTACAGGTGGAGTAGACGAGGGTGCCGCCAGGACGCAGAGCATGAAAGGCGCTGTCAATGAGCTCACGTTGGGTGGCGGCAATCTCCTGATTACTTTCCGGCGACCAGTTTTTCAGCGCGTCGGGATCTTTACGCACCACTCCTTCGCCCGAGCAGGGGGCGTCGAGCAAAATGGCATCAAAGCATTCGGGCAGCGCGGCGCCGAAGACGCGCCCGTCGAAGTGGGTGAGGGCAACGTTATTAATGCCGCAGCGGCTGATATTGGCGTGCAGCACTTTCACCCGGCTGGCAGAAAATTCGTTGGCCAGGATCGCTCCGTGGTTGCCCATCCGGGCGGCTATCTGCGTGGTCTTGGAACCCGGCGCAGCGGCGACGTCCATCACTCGCTCGGGCATTTCCCCATCGGCGAACAGCGCCGCCACCGGCAACATCGAGCTCGCTTCCTGAATATAAAATAGTCCGCTCAGATGCTCGGCGGTGCTGCCCAGCGGTAGCACATCGTCATCATCACGCTCGATCCAGAAACCCTCGGCACACCACGGAATCGGCGTTAACTGCCAGCCATAAGGGGCGACCAGTTGCAGAAAATCCGCGACCGTTATCTTCAACGTATTGACGCGAATGCTGCGGCGCAGCGGACGCTGGCAGGCGGCGATAAAGTCATCGAAAGAGAGATGCGTTGGCATAGCCGCACGCATTTGAGCGAGGAAGGGTTCCGGAAGATAGACAGCGTTTTGAGCCACGAGCAGCGCACCACAAGAAAAAAGGGTGCGCAGTTTATCATAAACGCCCCGGCGCGGGACACCGGGGCGTTTATGAGGCATTGGGAATTAATTAGGCAGTGCCGTTCCCCAATCGCGCCACTCTTTCGGCTCGCTTTCCAGCAGCAGGAAGTGTTTGCCATCCTGCGCTTTTGGCGCCAGTGGCGTTCCCGGCGGGGTGGCAAAGGCGATACCGCCGCGGATAAACTGGTTAAAGGTACCCGTCTTCACCACTCCGCCAATCAGGCCGAAGTCGAGGCTATAGCCGGAAGCCAGCCAGAACACCGAGTTATTGCGCACTAAGTACTGGTAGCGCTTACTGATACGCAGCTTAACCATTACGCGGTCGGACATCGAGCCCAGCGTCAGCCCGGTCACGGTACCCACTTCCAGGCCGCGGAACAGCACCGGCGTACCAATATCAAGCGAACCGGCTTCCGGCACTTCGACGATAATACTCAGGCCGTCGATGTAGCGCGAATCGGTGATGGTGGTGTCCTGAATCTCGAAGTCGCGGCGCGGCGAACCACGTCCAGGTTCAACGTTGATATATGACTGGAAGATCGTGTCCAGATGTTCAACGCCGGCGGCAGAGATCTGCGGCGTAATCACCGAGAAGCGGGTACCGGCACGGGCAAAGGTGCCGACATATTCCGGATAAAGCACCGCTTTCGCCTGAACTTCATTTTTTGCCGTAATCAACTCCAGCGACTGGATCTGGCCGATGTCGATACCGAGGTAGCGAATCGGCATGCCCGCCGCCATTTTACCGGCATCGAAAGCGTGCAGCGTGATCTGGCCACCCACCGCGCGGGCGGCGGTTTCGGAGGCGTACAGGACACGCTTATTGTTCAAGCGCGCGTTGGCGCTGCTGCCGTTGAGGTTATCAAAGCTGATCGCGCCTTTCAGCGCGCGCGCCAGTGGCGACGCCTGCACGGTTAGCCCATTACCGTCGAGTTTTACCTTCGCGCCGCCTTCGGCCCAGAAGACGCTGTTATTGGTCAGCAGGTGGCGATATTCCGGTTTGATATGCAGATCGATATCGAAAGCATTGCTACGAGGTTTCACCGAGATGATCTCGCCGACGGCGAATTTGCGATACAACACCACGGAGCCAGCCTGCACATCGGGCAGCGTTTCCGCGGAAAGGCTCAGCGTGGTGGTCGGGATTTCACTGAGGCTATTTTCCTGCGCTTTTTCCAGGTTGGCATACAGCGGATAGCGACTCTGCATTTCCCCTTTTTCGCCGGGGATGATGCGGATCCCGCCATCGACCCATTCGCTGGCGCTGGCGCCAAGCACCTGCACGCCATCCAGCCCAACTTTCACATCAAGGCGGCTGTTGACGACAAATTTGCTATCGCCGCGTACCAGATTGCGATACTCCGGCGCAATGGCGACCTGGAAAGTGACACCCTCTGCGGTTAGCTTGCGTTCCAGCACCTGGCCGACTTTAACGCCGTGCAGCATCAGCGGCTGGCCGGCGGAAACGCCATAGCTTTCCGGCGCCGATAAAGTAACGGTGGCGACGTTCGGCTCTTCCAGTAGCGCTTTATCGGCTGGCATCACCATAAAGTGATTGCGTGGCTCGCCGTCACCAGGGACCAGTTCAAAAGTATTGCCGGTGAGTAGGGCGCTAACGCTCGGGTTATCCAGTGTGATTTTCGGCTTCTTCATTTGAATCAGCGTCTTATCCCGAAGCAGGGTGACCACGCTCGGGTCGACGGTCATCTCACCGGTAACTTTACCGCCGGGATTGAGATTGAGTTTGGTTAACTGGCCCACCTCCAGCCCCTGGTACATCAGCGGCGTAGAACCTGCTTTCAACCCATCGCCGTCGGGTAGCTCCAACGTCACCAGCACCCCGCGCTGGCTGTGCGCCAGATCTTCGTACAGATTGTACTCGTCGTTTTGCGCCGCCGCTTTGGAGTCGTCAGGGGAGTCAAAGGCGATGGCGCCGTTAACTAACGCTGAGAGGTTTTCCAACTGGACTTTGGCGCCGCTCAGGCTGACGTCGGCTTTAATCCCGGAGACGTTCCAGAACCGGCTGCCTTTTTTCACCAGATTGGTGAAGCGACGTTCGATTAATACATCAATCGTCACCCCCTGATTGTTGGCGTTGAGCGTGTAGTCATACACCCGGCCAACCGGGATTTTACGGAAATAGACCAGCGATCCGCTGTTCAGCGAACCAAGATCCGGCGCCTGCAGATGAATCATCAGTTCGCCGTTGTTGATGCGGTATTTCGGCTGAGTATCCAGGGCGACGAAATGATCTTCCGGTTCGCCTTTGCCCGGCATCATACCGATATAGTTACCGCCGACCAGCGCATCCAGCCCGGAAACGCCGGCCAGAGAGGCTTTTGGCGTCACCAGCCAGAACTGGGTATCTTTGCGCAGCGCGTCTTTCATATCGCTCTTCACGCTGGCGGAAACTTCAATCTTGCTGAGGTCCTTACTCAAAGAGATATCCTGTACCGTACCAACCTCTACCCCTTGATAGCGGATAGGGGTACGTCCCGGAACAATCCCGTTTGCGGACTGGAAATCGATGGTAATCGTCGTTCCCCGACCTTCAAAGCTGGTCCAGATGAGCCATCCGGCAATCATCAGCGCGATGACCGGCAACAGCCAGAATGGCGAGATACGGCGTTTGGTTTTTATTTTGGCTTCAGTCGGCGAAGCGGGCGTTTCCTGACTCATGAGCGTCCCAAAGTAAGCGGCTGTCCAGCCATTCAACTGCAAGGATAGTTAAAATCACCGCGCCGCCGAAATAGACCGCCGCCGGCCCCATGGTAAAGGCCAGGAGCTGATCGCGGTTTATCAACGACATGGTTAATGAGATAACAAACAGATCCAACATCGACCAGCGGCCGATCCAGGTAATCAGCCGCAGCAGCAGGATACGCGTACGTAGCCCCTGTTCGCACTTGAATTGTATGCTGACCAGCAGGGTAAATAACACTATAACTTTGGTGAATGGTACCAAAATACTGGCGATGAACACTACGCCGGCGATTGCGATGTTGCTGTTGGCAAGTGAAATGATCCCCGAAAGAATCGTATCTTCCTGGCGCGCGCCATTGACGTAGATTATCGAAATCGGCAGCAGGTTGGCCGGCAGCAGGAAAACCAGCGACGCAATCAAAGCCGCCCAACTGCGCTGCAGGCTTTGCGGCCGGCGATGATACAGCGAGGTATGGCACCGGCGGCAGCGGCCGCGGGAGTCGCGATAACCGGTATAGTGACAGCCGGTGCAAACCTGAAGATTGGTGTCGTAGCGCATGGCCGGTCGTTCGGGATAAAAACGCTCCCACAACTCTTCAACGTTCATGTGGATGAGCGTCAGGATGCTGAGTAGGGTCAGCGCGATAAAGGCGATCAGGCCGATGCCGGGCTGCAGGAAAGCATAGTCCTGGACCTTAATGGAGGCGACGCCGATACCGACCAGATAAATGTCCAGCATCACCCACTCTTTCAGTTTGCCGAGCATCAGCAGCACCGGACGTAGGTTCATCCCCAGCACGTTGCCAAGCCAAAGGTAGGCGATGGAGACCACCAGCAGGACGGGCGCAACCACCGCGCAGAAGAGCACCATCGCAGCGGTAATGGGATCGCCCTGGTTGGTCATCTGCCAGATCCCCTGCAGGACGTTGGCGTCAATACGCACGCCGAGCAGATGCAAACGCAGTAGCGGCTCGCTCCAGGCGAACGGCATCAGCAACATCATTGTAAACGCCATACTGGCGAGCCGGGAAAGGGACCAATCGCGGCCGTCGCGTACCTTCGCGTTGCACCGCGGACACCAGGCGCATTGATTTCGTTTCACAACCGGTATGCGAAACAGCATGTCGCACTGCGTACAGCGCTGATAGTGCGCATGCGGCGTTGGCGAACTGACCGAATGAACGGTAATCTTCTTCGTCGGCGTGATTGAGGGTGTTTTTATCAGCATTTATTACGTTCGGGAATGAATGTATCCCACTATATTAACCCAGGAATGAATTCATCTTGAGCCCGAAGGCATTTAATGCTTATTTTAGTAGGCATCTGCAGATGAGATAGTAAGACAACTAAGTGATTAAAAAATGAACAAAACAGAATTCTACGCGGATCTGAACCGCGATTTTCAGGCGCTTATGGCAGGCGAAACCAGTTTTTTGGCAATGATCTCAAATACCAGCGCGTTACTGTTTGAACGCCTGGAAGAGGTCAACTGGGCCGGTTTTTATCTCCTGGAAGGCGATACGCTGGTGCTGGGGCCGTTCCAGGGTAAGCTGGCCTGTGTACGTATTCCGGTCGGCCGCGGCGTGTGCGGTTCCGCCGTGGCGCAGAACCGCGTCCAGCGCGTGGAAGATGTCCATGCGTTTGATGGCCATATCGCCTGTGACGCCGCCAGCAATTCGGAAATCGTCTTTCCGTTGCAGGTGAATAATCAGATTATCGGCGTACTGGATATCGATAGCACGGCGTATTCCCGCTTCACCGCAGAAGACGAACAGGGGCTTGCAGAGCTGGTCTCGCGCCTCGAAACGCTGATTGCGGCGACCGATTATCAAAAAATCTTTGCCCACGTCGCAGGATAATCAACGGATAACGTAGCATTTAGCGATGACGTCATTATAATGACGCCTGTTCATGCCTGCGGCTTGTTGGCTACGTCCGTTGTAATCAGGAAATTTCATGGAAAATCAACCTAAGTTGAATAGCAGTAAAGAAGTAATCGCGTTTCTGGCCGAACGTTTTCCTCAGTGTTTCAGCGCTGAAGGCGAAGCGCGCCCCCTGAAAATCGGTATTTTTCAGGATCTTGTAGAGCGAGTTGGCGGCGAGATGAATCTCAGCAAAACCCAACTGCGCGCTGCCTTACGTCTTTATACTTCGAGCTGGCGTTATCTGTACGGCGTGAAAGCGGGAGCGATTCGCGTCGATCTCGACGGCAACCCGTGCGGTGAACTGGAAGAGCAACACGTTGCTCACGCCCGTCAGCAGCTCGAAGAAGCCAAAGCTCGCGTTCAGGCGCAGCGCGCCAGCCAGCAGGCTAAAAAGCGCGAAGCCGCTGCCGCGGCAGGCCAACAGGAAGAAGGTGCACGCCGCGAGCGTAAACCGCGTCCTCAGCCGCAGGCTCGCCGTAAAGAAGGTAGTGAACAGCGTAAGCCGCGTCCTGCAGCTGCCAAAGCACCGCGTGAAGAGCAACGTCTTACCCCGGTGTCTGACGTCTCTGTATTGAGCGTCGGTCAGGCTCTGAAGGTGAAAGCAGGCAACAACGCAATGGACGCCACCGTTGTGGAAATCACCAAAGATGGCGTTCGTGTACAGCTGACTTCTGGTATGTCAATGATTGTACGCGCAGAACACCTGGTGTTCTGAAACGGAGGCCGGGCCAGGCATGAACAAACTTTTTAAGCTCACCGCGCTTGCGGGTCTGCTAGCAATAGCAGGCCATGCCTTCGCCGTGGACGATATCACCCGAGTCGATCAAATTCCCGTGCTGAAAGAAGAGCCGCAGCACGCGACGGTGAGCGAGCGCGTTACCTCGCGCTTTACCCGCTCCCATTATCGGCAGTTTGATCTCGACAACGCCTTTTCGGCAAAGATTTTCGACCGCTATCTGAATCTGCTGGATTACAGCCATAACGTGCTGTTGGCCAGCGATGTTTCTCAGTTTGCGGCGCAAAAAAATAAAATCGGCGATGAACTGCGCAGCGGCAAACTGGACGTTTTCTACGACCTGTACAACCTCGCGCAGAAGCGTCGCTTTGAGCGTTACCAGTACGCCCTGAAGGTACTGGATCGTCCGATGAATTTTACCGGCAACGACAACTTCAACCTCGATCGCAGCAAGGCGCCGTGGCCGAAGGATGAAGCCGAGCTTAACGCGTTGTGGGACGCCAAGGTGAAGTTCGATGAACTGAGCCTGAAGCTGGCGGGTAAAGACGATAAAGAAATTCGTGAAACCCTGACCCGGCGTTATAAGTTTGCGATTCGTCGCCTGGCCCAAACCAACAGCGAAGACGTCTTCTCGCTGGCGATGACCGCTTTCGCCCGCGAAATCGACCCGCATACCAACTATCTCTCCCCGCGTAACACCGAACAGTTTAATACTGAAATGAGCTTGTCTCTGGAAGGTATTGGCGCGGTGCTGCAGATGGACGACGACTACACGGTGATCAATTCACTGGTTGCCGGCGGCCCGGCGGCGAAGAGCAAAGCGATTAGCGTTGGCGACCGTATCGTCGGCGTTGGTCAGCCGGGTAAGAGCATGGTTGATGTTATCGGCTGGCGGCTGGACGATGTTGTCGCGCTGATCAAAGGGCCGAAGGGCAGTAAAGTTCGCCTGGAGGTTCTGCCAGCGGGCAAAGGGGCGAAAACCCGTATTGTTACTCTGACCCGCGAACGTATTCGTCTTGAAGATCGCGCGGTTAAGATGTCGGTCAAAACCGTCGGTAAAGAAAAAGTCGGCGTGCTGGATATCCCGGGTTTCTACGTTGGCCTGACTGATGATGTCAAAGTACAACTGCAGAAGCTGGAAAAACAGAACGTCAGCAGTATCGTCATCGATTTGCGCAGTAACGGCGGTGGGGCGCTGACGGAGGCGGTTTCGCTTTCTGGTCTGTTTATCCCATCCGGCCCGGTAGTACAGGTGCGTGATAACAACGGTAAGGTCCGCGAAGATAGCGATACCGACGGTGTGGTTTACTATAAAGGCCCGCTGGTGGTCTTAGTCGATCGCTTCAGCGCTTCAGCATCGGAAATTTTTGCTGCCGCGATGCAGGACTATGGCCGTGCGCTGATTGTTGGCGAGCAGACCTTCGGTAAAGGCACCGTTCAGCAGTATCGTTCGCTGAACCGTATCTACGATCAGATGCTGCGCCCGGAATGGCCGGCATTAGGTTCCGTGCAGTACACCATCCAGAAGTTCTACCGCATTAACGGCGGCAGCACTCAGCGTAAAGGGGTTACTCCGGACATCATGATGCCAACCGGTAAAGAAGATCGCGATACCGGCGAGCAGTATGAAGATAACGCGCTGCCGTGGGATAGCATCGATCCGGCGACCTACGTGAAGTCCGGCGATATGAAACCGTTCGAACCTGAACTGCTTAAGCGCCATGAAGACCGTATCGCAAAAGATCCGGAATTCCAGTACATCATGAAGGATATTGCGCGCTTTAACGCCATGAAAGATAAGCGCAATATCGTTTCTCTGAACTACGCGCAGCGTGAGAAAGAGAATGAAGAAGATGATGCGATTCGTCTGGCGCGGGTAAACGATCGCCTTAAGCGCGAAGGCAAGCCGCTTCTCAAAAAGATAGACGATCTGCCGAAGGATTATCAGGAGCCGGATCCGTATCTTGATGAAACCGTGCATATCGCGATTGACCTGGCGCAACAGGAAAAAGCGCAGCCTCCGGTAGAACCACCGGTTAGCAAATAACTCCTCAACGGGCACAAGTGATTGTGCCCGTTTCTTTTTCTGTCCTCATCCGGCTGTCGACTTTATTCAACAAAATTGTCAACACTCGCCTGGGGTGTCAGCGATATGCTACAAAATGTAAAGTTGTGTCTTTCTCGTGACTTAGCGGGGTCTGATCGTTGAAAATTAGCATCTGACCCATACGATATGGGGTATCGCATAGTGCGTTTTGTTAAATCGAGGTAAAAAGAATATTATGATGCGAATCGCGCTTTTCCTGCTGACTAACCTGGCAGTCATGGTGGTGTTTGGCCTGGTGCTTAGCCTGACGGGGATCCAGTCGAGCAGCATGACCGGCCTGCTGATCATGGCGCTGCTGTTTGGTTTTGGCGGCTCGATCGTTTCGCTGTTGATGTCGAAATGGATGGCGCTGAAGTCGGTTGGTGGGGAAGTTATCGAACAGCCGCGTAACGAAACTGAGCGTTGGTTGATGAACACCGTCGCACAGCAGGCGCAGCAGGCAGGCATCGCCATGCCGCAGGTGGCGATTTATCACGCCCCTGACATCAACGCCTTCGCCACCGGCGCGCGCCGCGACGCTTCTCTGGTCGCCGTGAGTACCGGTCTGCTGCAGAATATGAGCCGTGACGAAGCGGAAGCCGTTATCGCTCACGAAATCAGCCATATTGCTAATGGCGACATGGTCACCATGACGCTGATTCAGGGTGTAGTGAACACCTTTGTTATCTTTATTTCCCGCGTTATCGCGCAGATTGCGGCCGGTTTCCTCGGCGGTAACCGTGAAGATGAAGGTGAAAGCAGCAACGGTAACCCGCTTATCTACTTTGCGGTCGCTACCGTACTGGAACTGGTATTCGGTATTCTCGCCAGCATCATCACCATGTGGTTCTCGCGCTATCGTGAATTCCATGCCGATGCAGGTTCCGCCAAACTGGTCGGTCGTGAGAAAATGATTGCTGCATTGCAGCGTTTGAAAACCAGCTATGAACCGCAGGAAGCCAGCAGCATGATGGCGTTCTGTATCAACGGTAAAGCGAAATCGATGAGCGAACTGTTCATGACCCACCCGCCGTTGGACAAACGTATTGAAGCGCTGCGTAGCGGAGAATACCTGAAATAATCTGCCGTGCAGACGCTGAAAATAAAAATCCGCAGCTTTCCGGCTGCGGATTTTTTTTGGCCGCTCGTTATCAGGCGGCGCGCGGTTGAGTTACACGTAGACCGCTGATGGCGGCGGCAATGACCGCCAGGGAACCGGCCAGCAGAAGCGCGGTGTGGGTGCCGCTATTGCCTGCCAGGTTAAACAGCAGGGCGACCAGCGCGGCGCCGCTACTTTGCCCCAGTAAGCGTGCGGTACCCAGCATACCGCTGGCGCCGCCGCTGCGATGGCCTGGCGCAGAGGAGACAATGGTATGGTTGTTTGGCGACTGAAACAGTCCGAAACCTGCGCCGCACAACGCCATCCGCCAGATAATATCGAGATCGGAAGGTGAAGAGGGTAATAGCGCAAGGCCAAACAGGCCGCAGGCCATGATCAGCAGTCCCATTGCCCCCAACAGCCCGGCATGAACCTTTTCGATCAAATAACCCGCCAGAGGGGCCATCACCATGGTCGCCAACGGCCACGGCGTTAACAGTAACCCGGTCTCTACTTCGCTGCGTCCGATAACGGTTTGCAGGAAAAAGGGCAGGGAAACCATCGCCAGCATCTGCGCGCAAAAAGAGCAGATCGAGGTGCAGATAGAGAGCGAAAAGATTGGAATGCGCAGTAAATCAACCGGCAGCAGTGGGACCGGCATGCGCAACTGCCGGCGAACAAAGAAGAAGCCGATAATCAGCATAGCAATGACCTCGGCCAATACCAGGTAACCGGATTGCCCCTGGGCAAAGCCGCCGAGCGCCGTGATGAGCAGCCCGAAGGTGAGGGCGTTCATCATCGCGCTCGGCAGATCGAAACGGGTAATCTTGCTGGCGCTGCTGTTGGGCGGTAAAAAGCGCATGGCGAGGAAGATGGAAATAATCCCCAGCGGTACGTTGATTAAAAACAGCCATTGCCAGGAAGCAAGCGAGAGGATAGCGGCGGCAATGGTAGGCCCCGCGGCGGAGGAGACGGCAACGACGAAAGAGTTGATGCCCATTCCGCGACCTAGCTGCCTCTTAGGATAGATAAGGCGAATCAGCGCCGTGTTGACGCTCATCAGCGCCGCGCCGCCCAGGCCCTGGGCCACACGCGCCAGCGTTAACATCTCGAGACTTCGGGAGAGAGCGCAAATCAGCGAGGTGATGGTAAACACTACCAGACCAATTTTATAGATTCGTCGATAGCCAACCATATCGCCAAGAAACGAGAGTGGCAGCAGGGCGATGACGATAGCGATTTGATAGGCGTTGACTATCCAGATTGAAGATGCCGGCGAGGCATTCAGGTCGGTGGCGATAGTCGGCAGGGCGACGTTGGCGATAGCGCCGTCGAGGACGGCCATCGTCAGGCCTAATACAATCGTCAGAATGGCGCCGTAACGCTGCGGAACCGGCAGGCCATCCAAAAGTTTTTTTTCCATGTGAAGTTTAAGTCTTAGAGGAAACTATTTTCTGATTAATGATTTTAGCATTGATTATTCAACCATAAGTCGCAGATTTGTAACCAACTCGCAGAACAACGATTGCGACGGTCATAATGTGAATTTATAATAAAAAACAGTTCTGAATTTTATAAAACAGTTACGATGAGGTGAACAATGGCAGCTGCTGATATGGATAAACAGCCAGATTCTGTCTCTTCAGTATTAAAAGTTTTTGGCATCCTGCAGGCTTTGGGCGAAGAGCGTGAGATTGGTATCACCGAATTGTCACAGCGTGTGATGATGTCTAAAAGCACGGTGTATCGTTTTTTACAGACTATGAAGTCACTGGGCTATGTCGCACAGGAAGGCGAGTCTGAGAAATATTCTTTAACGTTGAAGTTGTTCGAGCTTGGCGCGCGGGCGTTGCAGAACGTTGACCTGATCCGCAGCGCGGATATCCAGATGCGTGAAATTTCTCGCCTGACCAAAGAGACGATTCACCTCGGCGCGCTGGATGAAGACAGCATCGTTTACATCCACAAAATTGATTCCATGTACAACCTGCGGATGTATTCGCGTATCGGCCGACGTAATCCGCTGTACAGCACCGCCATTGGCAAAGTGCTGCTGGCGTGGCGCGACCGGGCGGAAGTCGAGCAAATCATGGACGGTGTCGAGTACAAACGTAGCACCGAGCGAACCATTACTGATACCAGCGCGCTATTGAAAGTGCTGGACCAGGTGCGCGAGCAGGGCTATGGCGAAGACAATGAGGAGCAGGAAGAAGGATTACGCTGTATTGCGGTGCCGGTCTTCGATCGCTTCGGCGTGGTGATTGCCGGCCTGAGTATCTCCTTCCCGACGCTGCGTTTCTCTGAAGAACGTTTGCACGAATATGTGGCGATGTTGCACGCTGCGGCGCGTAAGATTTCCGAGCAGATGGGTTATAACCGTTACCCGTTCTGATAGTGAATGATGAGCTACAGCGTAATACCTTACCCTGTAGCTCTTGTCATTTTAACCCTGGTCGATAACCTTCACGCTTTTGCGCAGAATAGGGCAGTTGGTAATACCGATAATACCGCTATCAGAATGAACATATTGTGCGGTGGTGATACCCTGCGCTGTCAGGTATTTGCATTGCAGTCCCAGCCCGCCAGCATTCTGATTGCTGCCAATTAACACGCCATAACCGCTTAATAATACGCCAATCCAGACAATCGCCAGTATGACAATAGAGCGAATGATCAATCGCATTTTTGCCTCGTTATTTGTATGATCCTGCCGTGTATTCTGGCACGAACACTATTTGATACAAGTCTATGATTCCTAAACTTGCCTTTCGTATTACAGTTAGCCGCGGTTTAAGAAGGTCGTGTTATCCTGGCAACATCTGATTATGGTACGGAGTGTGGAGTGAAAAAATTACGCTGGGTTTTGCTGATCGTTGTCATAGCGGGTTGTTTGCTGCTGTGGACTCAGATGCTTAACGTAATGTGCGATCAGGATGTGCAATTTTTCAGCGGTATTTGCGCTATTAACAAGTTCATCCCCTGGTAAGACATTTTTGTGCCGACGGATTTTCTTCTGCCGCGCGGGTGGTAGAATGAACGCCTTCTCTTTGAGGTGGTGAAATGAGTGAGTTACTGAATCCTGGGATTGTAAGTCTGGCGTCTCTGGCGCTTTCCGTTGTACTGCTGTTGGTGGGGCTGCTGTTATGGTTCTTTGTGAATCGCGCCAGTTCACGTAGCAATGAGCAAATCGAACTGCTGCAGTCGCTGCTGGATCAACAAAAGCGGCAAAATGCGCTGCTGCGCCGTCTCTGTGAAGCCAATGCGCCGCACAAAGAAGAGGTTGCTGAACCTTCAGCGGATGATAAGGAGAAAAACGACGACGATTTCATTCGTCTCGTTGCCGAACGTTAAGTTTGAAGAACAGGTGTGCACATCGCGTGCGCGCCTGTGAGTGCTACAAAATTTTGCTATAACTTATTCTTATGTAATTCCCCATTTCGCGGCTGGTCGTTACCGTTTAATGAATTAAACATCCACGCTCTGTTTCACATATTGAATAATCTTTTGAGCTAATCAAAAAAAGTAATAACGAAACGTTTCTATTGCCTGACGGCAATACTTTGTCATTAATATTTCATTATTAAGGGCTATTTTAGCGGATATTTGGGCTGTAACGAGTTAGGGGTTTAATTAACACTACTACGCGGCGAGTTAAGGCGATTTCCGCTTGTTCTTTAAAGTTATTTGCGCATCATTATGCAGATGATGCCGCAACACCCCCTCAAATATGGCAGTTCGTATACGTACGTACCTGGACGAACAGAAGTTGTTGAGCTATGGTAAAAAAGTTGCATTTATCAGGCATACGTTATTGTGTGTTTGGTAACGATGCAAAGATAAGCCAGGCGCGGCAAAGACGCATAAATGTGCAGGCGATCAAATGATTTCCTGATAATTTGTGCGAACGATCGTGACACGTTTAAAAATGGCTTGCCATTATTTACGTTGTGTGTGATAACACGTTTCGGGTTAAACGAGGTACAGTTCTGTTTATGTGTGGCATTTTCAGTAAAGAAGTCCTGAGTAAACACGTTGTCGTTGAATACCGCTTCTCTGCCGAACCTTATATTAGTGCCTCATGCAGTTATGTGTCAGTTTTATCTATGTAAGCACCTGCGGGTGAAGAAAACAGTTTAAGGAATTTTGCAAATGGCAAAGATTAAAGGTCAAGTTAAGTGGTTCAACGAGTCTAAAGGTTTTGGCTTCATTACTCCGGCTGATGGCAGCAAAGACGTGTTCGTACACTTCTCTGCAATCCAGGGTAACGGCTTCAAAACTCTGGCTGAAGGCCAGAACGTTGAGTTCGAAATTCAGGACGGCCAGAAAGGTCCGGCTGCAGTTAACGTAACTGCTATCTGATTCAAGACCACTCATCTTGTAAGAAAGCCTCGCTATAGCGGGGCTTTTTAGCATCTGTTGCAAAGTATTTCCAATATTTCCCCTCCGACGCGCTTTGTTGCAAAACATCACCCTTATTAGCACTGTTTAGCAGTCTGTTTTGCCAATTTTCTGTTAAATCAGGTGGTTGCAAAATAATGCTGGAGCTACGGTGCAAAAGAATAAAAGTAAGTCCGCCACAAATTTTCTCCCTATCCGTTTTGGGTTGCTGTGTGTGGCGATTTTGGGATGTCTTGGATTTCTGCTGGCGAGGGTAGGTTGGCTGCAAATCGTCTCTCCGGATAATCTGGTTAAACAAGAGGATATGCGTTCGCTGCGCGAAGAACCCATTGCCGTAATGCGCGGAACTATCAGCGATCGTGAAGGACGCCCGCTGGCGGTGAGCGTGCCGGTAAGCGCAATCTGGATAGATCCACAGACCATGCTGGAGAAGGGCGGCGTCGGCTATGGCCCGCGCTGGCAGGCAATGGCGGAAGCGTTGCATATTGATCTTATTGACCTCTCTCATCGGGTGCAGTCACATCCGCATGCCCGATTCCTCTATCTCGCGCGTCAGGTTAATCCGGAACAGGCGGAGTGGATCGATAAATTACACCTGCCGGGCGTTTATCTGCGCGATGAATCACGCCGCTTCTATCCCGCCGGGCACGTCGCGGCGAACCTGCTGGGTTTTACCAACGTGGATAATCAGGGGATCGAGGGGGTTGAAAAAAGCTTTAACAAACAGCTCATGGGAACGCCGGGGCGTCGGCTGGTGCGTAAGGACCGCCATGGCCACGTGATTGAGAATATTACCGAGCAGGCCGCTGTGCCGGCGCATAACCTGCAGCTCAGTATTGACGAGCGCCTGCAGACGGTGACGGAAGATGCGTTGGATAATGCCGTACGGTGGAATAAGGCGGAATCCGGCGCGGCGGTATTAATCAAGATTGATACCGGCGAAATCCTGTCGATGGCCAGTTACCCGGACTTCAACCCTAATAACCGCGACAGCGCCCAGCTCGATGATTTTCGAAATCGCGCTATCAGCGATACCTTTGAGCCGGGTTCAACGGTCAAACCGCTGGTGATTATGACCGCGCTGCAGCAGGGGATTGTGCAGCCGGATAGCGTGGTTGATACCCATCCCTTTACCCTTGATGGTCATCGCATTCGCGATGTGGGTTATTATCCTGAGTTGACGCTCACCGGTATTTTGCAAAAATCGAGCGATACCGGGGTTTCGCACCTCTCACTGGCAATGCCGGTGCAACACTTGATCGACACTTATAAGGCCTTTGGCTTTGGCGACCCGACCGGGCTTGGCTTGACCGGCGAAAGCTCCGGGTTAATGCCGCATCGCCGTTATTGGGGTGAGCTGGATCGCGCCACCTTCGCCTTTGGCTATGGACTGATGGTAACCCCGCTGCAGCTGGCGCATGTCTATGCGACGATCGGCGGCTACGGCATTGAACGCCCACTGTCGATAACCCGTATCGATCCGCCGGTTATCGGTACGCGAGTTATGCCGCAGGAGATCGTGCATGAAGTGGAACATATGATGGAGAGCGTGGCGCTGCCGGGTGGGGGCGGGACGAAAGCGGCGGTACGCGATTATCGTATCGCGGTGAAAACCGGCACGGCGAAGAAAATTGGCCCCGACGGGAAATACATCGATAAATACGTCGCCTACACCGCCGGCGTGGCGCCGGCCAGTCAGCCGAAGTTTGCGCTGGTGGTGGTGATAAACGACCCCAGCAACGGTAAATACTATGGCGGGGCGGTATCCGCGCCGGTGTTCAGCCAGATCATGGGCGATGTGTTGCGTCTGGAAAACGTAATGCCCGACGGTATGCCGCAGGGCTCTGAGAATCTTATCGTCATGCATAACCGCGAGGATTCGGTTCCCGCGCTGTAACAGTGGTCTGCGAGGGCGAATAGCGCTACACTTTCGCCCTTTCAGCGCCACCGGAGTTATCATGTCTTATACCTGTCCACTATGCCACGCGCCGCTTAGCCGCAGCGAAAATAGCTATATTTGCCCGCAGCGGCACCAGTTCGATCTGGCAAAGGAAGGGTATGTCAATTTACTGCCGGTGCAGTTCAAACGTTCGCGCGACCCGGGCGATAGCGCTGAGATGATGCAGGCGCGCCGCGCCTTCCTCGATGGCGGATATTATCAGCCGCTGCGTGAGGCGATTTGCAGCTATCTGCGGGCTTTCGCGCCGGGCGAGCTGCTGGATATCGGCTGCGGAGAGGGATACTACACGCATGCTTTCGCCGCCATTGCCGCACGCAGTTTCGGCCTCGATGTCTCAAAATCGGCGATCCGCGCCGCCGCTAAACGTTACCCGCAGGTCGAATTCTGCGTTGCTTCCAGCCAACGGTTGCCTTTTGCCGATCGGTCTCTGGACGCGGTGGTGCGTATTTATGCGCCCTGTAACGCGGACGAATTAGCGCGTGTAGTAAAAGCAGGCGGTTGGGTGATTACCGCTACGCCGGGGCCGCGCCATTTGATGGAGCTGAAAGGGCTGATCTACGATGAAGTTCGTTTGCATGAACTGAACCGGGAAGCGATGCCGGGCTTTACGCTGCGTCATGAGCAGCAGTTAGCCTATCCGATGCAGTTGAGCGGCACGCAGGCGGAAGCGTTACTGCAGATGACGCCGTTTGCCTGGCGAGCGAAACCGGAGGTACGAGAATTACTGCGCCAGCAGGAGACCTTTGGCTGCCAGACCGATTTCATGATTCACTGCTGGCAGCGCGAGGCGTAAGGGCTACGGCGCGAAATGGCCCCACAGAATCTGCGCGCCGATACCGATTAGCACGATACCGCCGAGAATTTCGGCCCGTTTGCCGAGCAGCGGGCCGATAAAGCGGCCAACCATAATTCCCAGCGTTGACATGGTAAAGGTGGCGCAGCCGATAGCCAGCGCGGTGGCGATAATATTGACCTGCAGGAAAGCAAGCCCCACGCCAACGGCCATCGCGTCAAGACTGGTAGCGAATGCGGTAGTCACCAGCAACCAGAAGCCGTGGCGACGCGGCGCTTCACATTCATCGTTATCGCCGCCGCGAAAACCTTCAATCACCATGCGCCCGCCGAGAAACACCAGCAGCACGAACGCGATCCAGTGGTTCCATTCCAGTACAAACTGGCTGGCCAACATGCCCAGCCCCCAGCCGACCAGCGGCGTCAGGGTTTCGATCGCGCCGAATATAAGACCGGTGCGCAGCGCTTCGGAGAATTTAGGTTTATGCAGGGTGGCGCCTTTACCGATAGAAGCGGCAAACGCGTCCATCGACATACCAAAGGCAAGAAGGATAGTGGCAGAAATATTCATGAGCGTGTCCTGACCGGGGAATATCCATATGACACATCGCTGCCCCCAGTAAACATACGCGGAGCCTGAGCATAACGTACAGCAGTGATGTATCTATGGTCTCGCCTGATTGAACGACCGCTCAACCCGTACGTGCCACGTTTTGCAACGAGTATGTTGACACGTACATTTTCCACCTGCGGAAAATCGGCTACTCCCCAACGACGGGCGCAACCTTAACATATTTTGAGAAGGTAAAACAATCACAGAAAAATAATATTAGCTACAATAAATGATAACGATTTTCATTTAAAAAATAAAGTGAAGGATTGGTTAAATAATATAACGAGGTGAGGCGGGTAAATATAGCCATGGCTATATATTCCCACAGTAATGACTGGCGGAAATATAGCGCAGGCTATATCTGTAACTTATTGACTGGTAACGAGTAGTTTGTATATTTTTTCCAGATCGTCGATATTTCGTACGCGAATAAGCAGGCGCCGCTGCTCTAATTGCATCACCAGTACGCCATCTTCAGACAAATTCATCGCTTTAATCCGCGGATATTCAATCCACACGTTGGCAAAGAAAAAACCGCTCTTTTTGAACAGAATTCGCGGCGTACGGATCCAGAACAGATATAACCCCATTAATGCCAGCGCAGATAATAACCAGGTGGTGATTATTTCGCCGTGGCTGGCAATATTGTTGTAAATGAGAATCGCCGTCAGGCCGACGAAAATCATCCCGTCGACGCGTCCACGACGCAGCAGGGGGATTGACAGCAGGGTGGGGCCATTGCGGCGTGGCATGATGAATTGGTCGTAGATAGCGAAAGCCACCAGGGCGACGATAAACAGAATGAGCACCAGCTCCGTGATTGCCATTGATCCTCCAGCCAGCGTGGACCTGCATACAGGTACACGTTTTAACGCTAAAAAAAAGCCGGGGACAAAGCTGTCCCCGGCCTACAACGTGATGATTATTGACCCAGCAGGCCGACCGCGTAGCCGGCGATACCGATGACGAAGAAGCCAACGATGATCCACAGCGGGTTGACTTTCTTACGCAGCAGCCACATACAGGCGAAGGTCAGCAGCAGCGGCACCAGTCCCGGCATCAGCTGGTCAAGGATGGTCTGCACGGTGGTCACGCGAGTCTGGCCATCCTGACCGGTGATCGTGGAAACCACCAGCGGGATATTAACGTGCGTCCATTTGTTAACCAGGGCCCCCATGACAAACAGGCCGAGGATTGACGCCCCCTCGGTCAGTTTCTGCAGGAAGCCGCCGCCCATATCCTTAACGATGTCCACGCCTTTACGATAGCCGTATGCTACGCCGTAGTAGCGGGTCAGCAGACGCACGGCATTGAACAGGATGAAGAACAGTAGCGGACCAAGCAGGCTACCGCTCATCGCGATACCGGCGCCGAGCGCGGCGAATACCGGACGCACGGTACCCCAGAAGATCGGGTCGCCGACGCCTGCCAGCGGCCCCATCAAACCGACTTTGATACCGTTGATTGCGCCATCGTCGATTTCCGCGCCGTTAGCACGCTGCTCTTCCATCGCCAGCGTTACGCCGAGTACCGGCGCCGCGACGTACGGATGGGTGTTGAAGAACTCAAGGTGACGCTTAATAGCCTGCTTACGCGCATCGTTGTTCTCCGGGTACAGGCGACGGATTGCCGGAACCATAGAGAAGCAGAAGCCCAGCGCCTGCATACGTTCGAAGTTCCATGAACCCTGGAACAGGTTAGAACGAATGAACACGCCACGAATATCACTCTGAGTGAGTTTTTTCTCGGTGGTATTTTTAGTCATATCAACCATTTCGCTCACCTGTTAGTCCAGTTCGTTATCGAGATCGTTGTTACCAGCCGCCTGAGCCGGGGCACCCGCTACGCGGTTATATTTCGGGCTCAGCTGAATGTAGAGAATGGCCATAACGGCACCAATCACACCCAGGGCAACCAGGTTGAAATTGGTGAAGGCCGCGGTGACGAAACCGAGATAGAAGAACGGCATCAGATAGCCCGCGCGCATCATGTTGATGACCATCGCGTAACCGACGACGACGATCATGCCGCCCGCGATATTCAGACCGCCAGTCACGACTTCCGGAATGGCATTCAGCAGACCCTGAACTTCGCTGGTACCGACAGAGATGGCTACGATAACCGCCGGGATGGCGATACGCATTGCCTGCAGGAACAGCGAGGAAACGTGCAGCCAGGAGATGGCCGTCAGGTTACCGTTTTCAGCGGCTTTATCCGCCGCGTGCTGGAAGGCAACGGTGATGGTACGAACGATAATGGTCAGAACCTGGCCTGCCGCCGCCAGCGGGATAGCCAGAGCGATACCGGCGCCAATGCTTTGGTGACCGGCGATAACCAGTACGGTAGAAATAATGGATGCCAGCGCGGCATCAGGCGCAACTGCCGCACCGATGTTCATCCAGCCCAGAGCGATCATTTCCAGCGTACCGCCGATGATGATACCGGTTTTCATGTCACCGAGAACGGCGCCAATTAACGTACAGGCGACCAGAGGACGGTGGAACTGAAATTCATCAAGTACCGACTCCATACCCGCAATACACGCGACGATGAACACCAGCACAATCTGAAGAAGGGTAATCTCCATTGTACTTCTCCTGTTGATTAAGTCTTAAAGTGAAGGTTGGCTCGCGAGCGCCGGGTTAATTACCCACCTTGGCGATCAAATCCATCATTTTCAGTTTCTGGTCGGTGGAAACTTTACGCGCTTCCAGTTCAATACCGCGGGCATTCAACTTCTTGAATGCTTCGATATCTGTCGCATCGACCGAAATCGCGTTATTGACCTGCGTTTTACCCTGGCGGAAAGCCATACCGCCGATGTTGACGCTGGTAATTTTCACGCCGCCTTCAACAATACGTTCAACGTCTGTTGGGTTAGTGAACAGCAGCATGACGCGCTCGCCGGCGTATTTCGGGTTGTTATAGACGCGAATCATCTTCGCGACATCAACAACGTGAGCGGTCACGCCCGGAGGAGCCACCTGGGTCAGCAGCGTCTTGCGCACCGTGTCGGCGGCAACTTCATCGCTGACCACGATAATGCGGGTGACGTTGGTCTCTTTGGTCCAGCGGGTCGCAACCTGGCCGTGGATAAGACGGTCATCGATACGCGCCAGGCCAATCACCATGTAATCATTTGGACCCATCGGTTTAGCGGGCGTTGCCGCTTTCGGCGCGGCAGCCTGAACCGGCGCCGCTTTTTCAACCGGTTTGGCTTTCAGCGCTTTCACGCCTTCGCTACCGGTTTCCACCGCCAGCGCCACCAGCTCATCAAACGACGGATCGTCATCGCGGGCCATGAAGGTTTCAACCAGCATCGGGACGTTGACGCCAGCGATCACTTCATAGTTTTCTTTATCAACAACAATGCGGCTTGCCGCGTTAAATGGACTACCGCCCCACGTATCAACGAGGAACAGCACGCCTTTTGTGGTATCCAGTTTTGCCAGCTGTGCATTGTACTTTTCGATCAGCGTTTCGGCATTTTCGCCAGGAACGAAATCGATCCAGCCAACGTTTTCCTGCTCGCCCAACAGCATTTCTGCGGTTTTCAGCAGTTGTTCTGCAGCCCAACCATGTGTGCCTATTACAATAGCAATCGTCACTTGCTACCTCCGTTATTATGGTGAATGCATCATCTGGTCTGATACATCCTGAATCACTCTTGTGGAAAAATCGATTCAGTAAGGGTGTAAGATCTAAATTAATTACTACCGGGAATTATTTTAGATAGTGAAAAAATAATTAATGTGATGGAGCTCCGTAAATTACGCTTCAATAATCAATAATTTCGCAGCGCAAAAAATAGCCTTAGCTATTGCAAAGACAGGTAAATTTTTGCCAATTCTGCGCTATATTTTGCTATGTTTATCTTCCGTTTAATTACTCAGGAGTATAGGGCATAGCCCGCCGTATGGACCGTCATCGACGTCTTTTCACCCTCAGGCACTCGTCTGCCGCCTCAACCACACACGCTTTTTTACCAGCAACCATTGTTTCGCCGGTGCATGACATCGCGATGACTACCGCTGTCGTTAACGGGAGCCGCTCATGGAATTCTTAATGGATCCCACCATCTGGGCTGGCCTGCTGACGCTGGTAGTCCTCGAAATTGTCCTGGGTATCGATAACCTGGTCTTTATCGCCATCCTTGCCGATAAACTGCCGCCAAAACAGCGTGATAAGGCACGTATCATCGGCCTGTCGCTGGCGCTGATTATGCGCCTGGGACTGCTCTCGGTTATCTCGTGGATGGTCACGTTGACCAAGCCTTTGATAAGCATAGGCGATTTTTCGTTCTCCGGGCGCGATCTGATCATGCTGGTCGGCGGTATCTTCCTGCTATTCAAGGCGACGACAGAGCTTCATGAACGACTGGAAAACCGCCAGCATGATGCCGGTCACGGCAAAGGCTATGCCAGCTTCTGGGTCGTCGTGCTACAAATTGTGGTGCTGGATGCCGTCTTCTCGCTTGATGCGGTGATTACCGCCGTCGGCATGGTAAACCATTTACCGGTGATGATGGCTGCGGTCGTTATTGCGATGATCCTGATGCTGCTGGCCTCGAAGCCGTTAACCCGCTTCGTGAACCAACATCCGACGGTTGTCGTGCTGTGTCTGAGCTTCCTGCTGATGATTGGTCTGAGTCTGGTGGCAGAAGGCTTTGGCTTCCATATTCCGAAGGGTTACCTGTACGCGGCGATTGGCTTCTCGATTACCATTGAATTCTTTAACCAGGTGGCGCGGCGTAACTTTATCCGCCACCAGTCGACGTTGCCGCTGCGTGCGCGTACCGCTGATGCGATTCTGCGCTTGATGGGCGGTCGCAAACAGGCGACCGTGGCGCACGATAGCGATAGCCCGGCGGCAGTGCCGGTGCCGGACGGGGCGTTTGCTGAAGAAGAACGCTATATGATTAACGGCGTGCTGACCCTGGCGCAGCGCTCATTGCGCAGTATCATGACTCCTCGAGGCGAAATTAGCTGGGTGGATGCTGAGCAGAGCGAAGACGAAATTCGTCGCCAGCTGCTTTCTTCCCCGCACAGCATGTTCCCGGTTTGCCGCGGCGAACTTGATGAAATCATTGGTATTGTACGCGCCAAAGAGATGCTGGTGGCGCTGGAAGCGGGCGAGAACGTTGCCGCAATGGCTTCCGCTTCTCCGGCGATTGTGGTGCCGGAAACGCTGGACCCGATCAACCTGCTGGGCGTGCTTCGCCGGGCGCGCGGTAGCTTTGTCATCGTCACCAACGAATTTGGCGTGGTGCAGGGGCTGGTGACGCCGCTGGATGTCCTGGAAGCGATTGCCGGTGAGTTCCCGGATGCGGATGAAACGCCGGAAATTGTACTGGATGGCGAGGGGTGGTTAATCAAAGGGTCAACCGACCTTCATGCGCTGCAGCAGGCGCTGGGGCTGGACGACCTGGTCAACGAAGACGATGATATCGCGACCGTTGCCGGGCTGGTTATCTCCGCGAACGGTCATATCCCGCGGATAGGCGATGTTGTCGAACTGCCGCCGCTGCAGTTCACCATCGTTGAAGCCAATGATTATCGCGTCGATCTGGTACGGGTCATTAAAACCGTCCACGATAACGACGAAGAAGAGTAATGCCGAACCCGCCGGACTAAACTTGCCCGGCGGGTTGTTTTTTACCCCCAGTCGCCGCCAGACGGTGCTTCTCTTCCGCCAGCCAGCGCGGAAAATCCTCCACCGGCAACGGGCGGGCATAATAATATCCCTGTAGTAAATCCACGCCGTGGCTACGCATGTAAATCTTCTGTTCCTGAGTTTCGACGCCTTCGGCAATGGTGACGATTTTGAGTCGGTGCGCCAGGGCGATAATCATATCGGTTACCGTCGCGTTGACCCCATCAATGCCAATGGCGCCGGTATAAGATTTATCAATTTTCAGTACATCCGGGCGAAGTTTTTCCAGCCAGGATAGCGAACTGTTACCGGTGCCAAAGTCATCAATGGCCAGCTGGACGCCTTTAAAATGCAGGTGCTCCGCCATGTGATGATCGCCTTCACGCAGGACATCGCGTTCGGTCAGCTCGACCACCAGCTGCTGTACCGGATTAGCGCTGAACCAATAGGTGTGCAGATCGCGCAGCAGCTCGCCGTTGCTGAAATGACGCGCCGCCACGTTAATACCAATATGAAAATTGGCATCCTGCGGGAAATAATGCAGCCGGCGGGCGGTTTCAGCGATGACGTAGCGGGTCAGGGGGACTATCAGGTTGTAGCCTTCAGCAATCGGGATAAAAACATCCGGCGAGATATTTCCGCGGCGCGGATTGTTCCAGCGCAGCAAAATTTCCACGCCACAACACTCCTGAGTACGTAAATCCTGCAGCGGCTGGCACCATACCTCGAACTCGTGGGCGGCGATACCCAGGGTTATTTCGCGCGAGAAAGTCATTCGTCCTGCGGTCGTCAACCAGGCGATACCGGTCATCAACAGGCTGAACATCAGCGCCAGCGGTAATTCGGCGGGCAGCTCTTCTAAGGCTACCGCGGAGGCTCCCGGTCCGCTGATGTTGATGGTAAAGGGAAACTGGCTGGAACTTTGCCGGTAAATTATCGGCAGACCCGGCAACCGATCGCTTGCAACAACGCCAACATCGCTGAGAAAACTCTTGTTGCCTACCGTGAGGCTGATGTCGCTTATCAACGATGATTTTTCTTTGAGAATCAATTCGCCAAGCAGCTCAATATTGATAATTAACAACGCGCCGTCGGCACCGCTTACGGAGGAGGGATACCACTGAATCAGTACCGGTGTGCCTTTGAGCAGCGAGTTATCGGTTGAAAAGGCCAACAGCGGGTTGACTGCCGGCAACGTTGGCTGCAGCTGATGAATGGCCACATGGCGCGGGCCAAAAATGCTGGAGCAGTAGGCCATCCCGGATTGAACAAGGATGATTGAGCGTACGGTCTGCAGTGTGGCCGCGGTTTTACGCAGCTCAAGATGCACATCCTGACAGGGTTTGCCCACCATACTCAGCAGGGTAGCGTGTTTTGCCGCCAGCGGCTGCAGGATATTGTCCATCGCGATCACCATATTGCGGGTCACCGTCTGGATGCGCTGTTGATTTTGGCTACGCTGTGAAATAAATCGGATTGTCAGGGTGACGGCAAGCGTCAGAAATGCAACGGCCAGGCACACCAGAATGCGCTTGCGGCGGTATGTCGAAATGACCTTCTGTGCATTTTGCATGCGAGGCGCCCTGTCGGCTAAATAGAGGAATAAGAGTAACAGCCGGCTTAAAGCAAGTGTAGTGGGTAAGATAAGTTGGTGGGAGAAAAAGAAAAATGCGCCCGGAAAGGGCGCATTTCACAGACGTGTTTTAGTCACACTGGACTTTGATCGCCAGGCCGCCGCGAGAGGTTTCGCGATATTTGGCGTTCATGTCTTTACCCGTTTCGTACATGGTCTCGATAACTTTATCGAGAGAGACGCGCGGTTCGCTGGTGCGGCGCATCGCCATACGCGCGGCGTTAATCGCCTTCACGGAGGCGATAGCGTTTCGCTCGATGCACGGCACCTGAACCTGGCCGGCGACCGGGTCGCAGGTCAGGCCGAGGTTATGTTCCATGCCGATTTCCGCCGCCACGCAAACCTGCTCCGGGCTGGCGCCAAGCAGTTCAGCCAGGCCCGCCGCTGCCATTGAACAGGCGACGCCGACTTCGCCCTGACAGCCGACTTCCGCGCCGGAAATGGACGCGTTCATCTTGTACAGCGCGCCAATCGCGCCGGACGCCATAAAGTAGCGAATATAGATATCCGGGCTGACGGACTCGATAAAGTGATCGTAGTAGGCGAGCACTGCCGGAACGATACCACAGGCGCCGTTGGTCGGCGCGGTAACAACGCGGCCGCCGGCGGCGTTCTCTTCGTTGACCGCCAGCGCGAACATGTTCACCCAGTCGACAACATTCATCGGGTCGTTAGACAGCTTATCGCTGGCGACCAGCAGACGACGCAGCGCCGAAGCGCGACGCGGCACGCGCAGCGGCCCCGGCAGCACACCTTCGGTGTTCATGCCGCGATCGATACAGGCGCGCATGGTTTGCCAGACGTTTTCAAAATAGGCCTCGATCTCTTGCTTGCTGTGCAGCGCCAGTTCGTTTTGCATCACCATGCCGGAGAGCGACAGACCGGTTTCTTTGCAGTAGCCCAGCATTTCCTGTGCCGATTTAAACGGATACGGAACCTGCAGTTCGCTCGCGTCTTCTTTGCCGAAATGCTCTTCGTCGACGATAAAACCGCCGCCGATTGAATAGTAAGTCTTGCTGTAGATTTCTTTCTCGCCGGCCCACGCATGGATAGTCATGCCGTTTTCGTGCAGCGGCAGGTTGTCGCTACGAAAACGCATGCCGTCATCCGCCGGGAAGTCGACTTCGTGTTGCCCGTTTGCCAGCAGCAGACGGCCGCGGGTTTCTACGTCGCGGATAAATGCCGGGATCGCGTCAATATCGACCGTCGCAGGCAGATTGCCCGCCAGTCCCATGATAATGGCGATGTCCGTGTGGTGGCCTTTGCCGGTTAATGAAAGCGACCCATAGACGTCAACGGCGACGCGCGTCACTTCATTAAGCAATCCCTTTTCGACCAGGTCATCGACGAACTGTTTACCGGCCTTCATCGGCCCTACAGTATGGGAAGATGAGGGACCAATCCCCACCTTGAACATGTCGAATATACTAATCACGATAACACTCCTGACAGGGTTACCGCGGTTGCGGTAACGATGTAATAACTGCGCATAGTGTAAGAGGGAACCGGGTTGTCAGCTTAACTATTCACATGAATTAAACTAATGGATAACCTTGGTTTTACTAATAGTGAGAGCGGCTTCTCATTACTTATTATAGCTAAGGGCGAGTGCCGATTTGCAGCGCCAGCTCGCGAATAATGCCGGCGGTCATTCCCCAGACAAAATAATGTTGGTACCACGATAGCCAGACGCGATGTGAATTACCGCGCCGATGGATGTCCAGCGGGTGGTAACGACCCAGGCGCAACGCCTCTTCCAGCGGCATTTCAAACACCGCAGACACCTCGTCCTGACTGGCATGATAGTGCAGGTCCGGGGGGATTATGCCAACAACCGGCGTCACCTGAAAGCCGGTGACGCTGTCGACAGGCGGCAGCACGCCGATCACTTCAACGGCTTCCGGCGGGATCGCCACTTCTTCCTGCGCCTCGCGCAGCGCGGCGGCAATCAATGTAGCGTCGGTGTTATCTACTGCGCCGCCGGGGAAGGCGACCTGGCCCGCGTGCTTGCGCAGCAGCGGCGAACGCTGGGTCAGCAACAGTCCCGGCTGCGGCCGACGGACAATCGGCACCAGTACCGCCGCCTGGCGCTGGTTCAGCGACTGCGGCGAGGGCTGCGGGCGCAGCAGTTGAAAACGGGATAGAAAGTCGTCCAGATCGAGGGCGTTAGCCGCCATGTTCTAGCTCTCCAGTTGATGCAGGATACGGTTAACTTTATCAAAAGTTTCCTGATATTCCGCGGCTTCTTCGCTGTCCGCCACGATACCGCCGCCCGCGGAGCAGTACAGTTGGCCCTGCCAGGCGGTGATCGTACGAATAGTAATGCTGGTATCCATATTGCCGCACAGGCTGAGATAACCAATGCTGCCGCACCATGCGTTGCGTCGCTGCGGTTCAAGTTCATCGATAATCTCCATGGCGCGAACTTTTGGCGCTCCGGTAATGGAACCGCCAGGGAAGGCCGCGCGCAGCAGATCGCTGGCATCAAGCGTAGCAGGCAATCGTGCGGTGATGGTGCTCACCAGGTGATGCACCGCCGGGAACGGTTCGACCACAAACAGTTCCGGTACGCGAACGCTGCCCGGCACGGCGACGCGGCCGATATCATTGCGCATCAGATCGACAATCATTAAATTTTCGGCGCGGTCTTTCGGCGAGTGGGCAAGCGTTGCCGCCTGGCGAGCGTCTTCCAGCGGGGAATCGAGTCGCGGCAGCGTGCCTTTAATGGGGCGCGTCTGGATGTCACCCTGATGCAGTTGAATAAAACGCTCCGGAGACAGGCTTAAAATCGCCCCTTCCGGCAGGCGAATGAAGGCGCTGAACGGCGCGCGGTTGGCGGCATTAAGCTTACGAAATGCCTGCCATTCATCGCCGCGGTAGCGGGCCTGAAAACGCTGCGCCAGGTTGACCTGATAACAGTCGCCGCTGCGCAGGTACGCCTGTACCTGGCGGAATTTTTCGCCGTACTGCTGGCGGCTCATATTCGATTGCCAGCAGGAGGTCAGGGAGAAAGCTTCAGCCGGCTGGCGCGTTTGCGATTCCAGCCACTGCAGGCGCCGTTGCGGATCGTCATAGCTCAGCAGCGACACCTGCTGGCGTTGATGATCGACGATCAGCGCCCAGTCATAAATGCCTATCGCCATCTCCGGCAGGGCAATATCAGCCTGCGCTTGCGTCGGAAGACGTTCAAAGCGGCGGCCAAGATCGTAGCCGAATAGCCCCAGCGCGCCGCCGAGAAACGGCAGGTTATCATCGGCCTGCGGCGTTAACTGACAGCGATTCAACTGCTGTTGCAGCAGCTGCAGCGGATCGTCCTGCGAGACAAATTCGCCTTCACCGTCGTTGACCCAGGTTTGCTCGCCGCGGGTAACCAGCGTCGCGCGCGGTTCGGCAACGATAATATCGAAACGGCTATACGGATGGTCGGCGAAGCCGGAGTGCAGCAGCATCGCCCACGGCGCGGCGCTTAACGGCGCGAAATAGCGTTCGGCGGCATCCGGGCGCCAGGGCAGGGTAATAATAGCGGGGGACAACATTAACCTCGATCCTAATGTGCCGCCCACTGGCGAAATGGCGGACGGCGTGAAATAATTACGCCCCACAATGTAGCAGGAGTGAGTGATGTTTGCAGGTTTACCTTCGCTGAGCCATGAGCAACAGCAAAAAGCGGTCGAACGTATTCAGGAATTGATGGCGCAGGGAATGAGCAGCGGCCAGGCAATCGCCCTGGTGGCCGATGAACTGCGCGCCACGCACACCGGCGACCGGATCGTAGCGCGCTTCGAAGATGACGACGAAGACGAGTAATTACGCCGCGGCGATGATTTTAATCTCAACTTTATACTGCGGCTTCATCAGGGTCGCCTGTACGGTGCAGCGCACCGGCGCGTGACCGGCGACTACCCAGGCGTCCCAGGCTTTATTCATCGCCGCAAAATCATCTTTATTGGCGAGGAAAATGGTGGCATCAAGAATACGTGACTTATTGCTGCCCTGTTTTTCCAGCACCGCGTCAATTTGCGCCAGGGTGTTGGCAGTCTGCTCAAACGCGTCGGCGTCGAGATTTTCCGGCACCCCAGTGTAGTAGATGGTCTGGTTGTGAATTACCACATCAGACCAGCGGGCTTCGGCATCAATACGCGTAATTGTCATTTATCTTTCCTCTTTGTTCTATCCATTTGGCTGCGGCAAGACTGCCACAATGTTCCGCCCGCGTCACTACCCGGGCTGGCGAAACGCCGTCCTCCCTGACATAATCACTGTCCAAATAACCAGGGGGCAACGTGATCGACGATTTTGCAGCAGACGGCCAGCTGGCCATGGCGATACCGGGATTTAAGCCGCGCGAACCGCAGCGCCAGATGGCGATAGCGGTGAGTGAAGCCATTGACGCCTCCCGGCCGCTGGTGGTGGAAGCAGGGACCGGCACCGGTAAAACCTACGCCTATCTGGCGCCCGCGCTGCGCGCGAAGAAAAAGGTGATCATCTCCACGGGTTCGAAAGCGCTGCAGGATCAGCTCTACAGCCGCGACCTGCCGACCGTCGCTAAAGCACTTAAATTCACCGGCAAACTGGCGCTGTTAAAGGGGCGCTCAAACTACCTGTGCCTTGAACGCCTTGAACAGCAGGCGCTGGCGGGCGGCGATCTGCCGGTACAAACGTTAAGTGACGTAATTCTTCTGCGCTCCTGGTCTAATCAGACGCAGGATGGCGATATCAGCACCTGCGCCAGCGTCGCCGAAGATTCTCAGGCCTGGCCGCTGGTGACCAGCACTAACGATAACTGTCTCGGCAGCGACTGCCCGTTATATAAAGATTGCTTTGTGGTGAAAGCGCGTAAGAAGGCGATGGATGCTGATGTGGTGGTGGTCAACCATCACCTGTTCCTTGCCGATATGGTGGTGAAAGAGAGCGGCTTTGCCGAACTGATCCCCGAAGCGGAAGTGATGATCTTCGATGAAGCCCATCAGCTGCCGGATATCGCCAGCCAGTATTTTGGCCAGTCGCTCTCCAGCCGCCAGCTACTGGATTTGGCCAAAGACATCACCATTGCCTACCGTACTGAACTGAAAGATACCCAACAGTTGCAAAAATGCGCCGATCGTCTGGCGCAAAGCGCGCAGGATTTCCGTCTGCAGTTGGGCGATCCGGGCTATCGCGGCAATCTGCGCGAACTGCTGGCGGATAGCCACATTCAGCGCGCGCTGCTGCTGCTCGATGACGCGCTTGAACTGTGTTATGACGTCGCCAAACTCTCCCTTGGCCGCTCGGCGCTGCTCGACGCCGCCTTTGAGCGCGCGACGCTCTACCGTGGCCGCCTGAAGCGGCTTAAAGAGATTAATCAGCCGGGCTATAGCTACTGGTATGAATGCACGTCACGGCATTTTACCCTCGCCCTGACGCCGTTGACCGTCGCGGAGAAGTTTAAAGAGGTGATGGCGCAAAAGTCAGGAAGCTGGATCTTTACCTCGGCGACGCTGTCGGTGAATGACGATCTCCACCACTTTACCGCCCGCCTCGGCATCGATGACGCGCAGACGCTGTTGCTGCCAAGCCCGTTTGATTATCAACATCAGGCGCTGCTCTGCGTACCGCGCAATTTACCGCTGCCGAACCAGCCCGGCGCGGCGCGCCATCTGGCGGCAATGCTGAAACCGCTGATCGAAGCTAACGACGGCCGCTGCTTTATGCTATGTACCTCGCACGCCATGATGCGCGACCTGGCGGAGCAGTTCCGCGCTACCATGACGCTGCCGGTACTGCTGCAAGGGGAGACCAGTAAAGGTCAACTGCTGCAGCAGTTTGTTAGTGCCGGCAATGCGCTATTAGTGGCGACCAGTAGCTTCTGGGAAGGGGTCGACGTGCGCGGCGACGCGCTGTCGCTGGTGATTATCGATAAGCTGCCCTTTACCTCACCGGACGATCCGCTGCTCAAAGCGCGAATGGAAGACTGTCGACTGCGCGGTGGCGACCCGTTCGATGAAGTTCAGTTGCCGGATGCTGTCATCACCCTCAAACAGGGCGTGGGGCGCCTGATCCGCGATATTGACGATCGCGGCGTTCTGGTTATCTGTGACAACCGGCTGGTGATGCGTCCCTACGGCGCCGTGTTCCTGGCCAGCCTGCCACCCGCGCCGCGTACCCGCGATATCCGCCGGGCAGTGCGCTTTCTCGCTGTACCGCCGGCAAGGTAATCCGTCGCAAAATGTGGTAAGCTGCGCGCCATTTTGTAAATCAGCTATCCCCAATGGATTTCGGGCGGTGCGGCGGCGGTGAGTCCGTCAGTCGATGAATTTACCGCCCTAAAGCCTGGAATATGTAACGAGAGCGTGACCACCCATGCGAATTTTGGCTATCGATACCGCCACGGAGGCGTGCTCCGCGGCGCTGTGGAATGATGGCGCCCAGAGCGCCCATTTTGAAATTTGTCCTCGCGAACACACCCAACGTATCCTGCCGCTGGTGCAGGAGGTCCTCACTGAAAGCGGCACTACGCTGAATGAACTGGACGCGCTGGCCTTTGGCCGCGGTCCGGGCAGCTTTACCGGCGTACGTATTGGTATCGGTATTGCGCAAGGACTGGCGCTGGGCGCTGAGTTGCCAATGATCGGCGTCTCTACGCTGGCGACGATGGCCCAGGGCGCGTGGCGCAAAACCGGCGCTACTCGTGTGCTGGCGGCTATTGACGCGCGTATGGGCGAGGTCTACTGGGCCGAGTATCAGCGCGACGAAGATGGCGTCTGGCACGGTGAAGAAACAGAAGCGGTCCTCAAACCGGCTGCGGTTGCCGACCGCCTGGCGCGGCTTTCCGGCGAATGGGCTACCGTCGGCACCGGCTGGCAGGCGTGGCCGGATCTGGCGAAAGAGAGCGGGCTGACCTTGAGCAGCGGCGAGGTCGAACTGCCGGCGGCAGAAGATATGCTGCCGCTGGCCATTCAGCTGCTGGCGGCGGGAAAAACCGTGGCCGTTGAGCATGCGGAACCCGTTTATTTGCGAAACGAAGTGGCGTGGAAGAAACTTCCTGGCCGCGAGTGAATCTCAGTAGAGAGAAGACTGAGAGAAGGAGTCGCATTATGGCGGGTCAAAAACAGGGCGTTCGTTGGCTGTTAGCCGCGGCGGTTGTCGTTGCGCTAAGCGGCTGCGTATCGGTGCCGGATGCTATTAAAGGCACCAGCCCTACGCCGCAGCAGGATTTAGTGCGGGTGATGAACGCGCCGCAGCTGTATATCGGCCAGGAAGCACGTTTTGGCGGTAAGGTTGTCAACGTGCAGAACCAGCAGGGGAAAACCCGCTTAGAGATTGCCACCGTACCGCTGGATAGCGGCGCACGACCGGAACTGGGTGAACCTTCGCGCGGCCGTATCCTCGCCGACGTGAGCGGTTTCCTCGACCCGGTCGATTTCCGTGGCCAGTTGGTCACCGTGGTTGGGCCGATTAGCGGCGTTGTCGACGGTAAAGTTGGCGCAACGCCGTATAAATTCATGTTGATGAACGCCACCGGCTATAAACGCTGGAATGTGGTGCAGCAGGTGGTGATGCCGCCGCAGCCCATCGATCCGTGGATGCTCGGCCCTCGCCCCTGGGGCTACGGATACGGCGGTTGGGGTTGGTATAACCCTGGCCCTGCCGAGGTCAGAAATGTCGTAACGGAATGATTTTGTTGTTTTTATAACGGAATAGAAACAGCGGCTAGCCCGCTGTTTCGTGTTTTTAAGTCTCATAAGAAAAATAAATAGTGACGCGCTTCGCAACCTGAAAAACGCCTAATTAATAAACTGGTACGCTGAGTTAATATAATGTTAACAAAATGTTTGTTGATCAGGGGCTGTGATGACGACGAATAACTATTTCAGAGGTGAAGCAGTGAAAAAGGTTTGGCTAAACCGTTATCCCGCCGATGTTCCGGCGGAGATAAATCCTGACCGCTATCAATCCCTGGTTGAATTGTTTGAACACGCCACCACCCGTTATGCCGATCAGCCGGCATTTATCAACATGGGCGAGGTGATGACCTACCGCAAGCTGGAAGAGCGCAGCCGCGCTTTCGCCGCTTATCTCCAGCAAGGTTTAGGGCTACAGAAGGGCGATCGCGTCGCGCTGATGATGCCTAACCTGCTGCAATACCCGGTGGCGCTGTTTGGGATCCTGCGTGCCGGAATGATTGCCGTCAACGTTAACCCGCTGTATACCCCGCGCGAACTGGAGCACCAGCTCAATGACAGCGGCGCGGCGGCGATTGTGATCGTTTCCAACTTCGCACATACCCTGGAGAAAGTCGTTGATAAAACCCAGGTAAAACACGTCATCCTGACGCGGATGGGCGACCAGCTCTCCACCGCCAAAGGGACGTTGGTCAACTTTGTGGTGAAGTACATTAAGCGGCTGGTGCCGAAATATCATCTACCGGACGCGATCTCATTTCGTAGCGCCCTGCAGCATGGCTACCGTATGCAGTACGTGAAGCCGGAAATCGTCGCGGACGATCTGGCTTTCCTGCAGTACACCGGCGGTACCACCGGCGTGGCGAAAGGGGCGATGCTGACCCACCGCAATATGCTGGCTAACCTTGAACAGGTGAATGCGACCTACGGTCCGCTACTGCACCGCGGTAAAGAGCTGGTGGTGACCGCGCTGCCGCTCTATCACATCTTCGCTTTGACCATGAACTGCCTGCTGTTTATCGAACTTGGCGGGCAGAACCTGCTGATTACCAATCCGCGCGATATTCCGGGTCTGGTAAAAGAGCTGGCAAAATATCCTTTCACCGCGATGACCGGGGTGAATACCTTGTTTAACGCGCTATTGAACAATAAAGAATTCCAGCAGCTTGATTTCTCTTCGCTGCATCTTTCCGCCGGCGGCGGCATGCCGGTGCAGCAGGTGGTAGCGGAGCGCTGGGTGAAACTGACCGGCCAGTATCTGCTGGAGGGCTACGGCCTGACGGAGTGCTCGCCGCTGGTGAGCGTCAACCCGCATGATATCGACTATCACAGCGGCAGCATCGGCCTGCCGGTGCCATCGACCGAAGCCAAGCTGGTCGATGATGACGATAATGAAGTCGCGCCGGGTGAGCCGGGCGAGCTTTGCATCAAAGGGCCGCAGGTGATGCTGGGCTACTGGCAGCGTCCGGATGCCACCGATGAAATCATTAAAGATGGCTGGCTGCATACCGGCGATATCGCGGTGATGGATGATGAAGGCTTCCTGCGGATCGTCGATCGTAAAAAAGATATGATTCTGGTTTCCGGTTTTAACGTCTATCCGAATGAAATCGAAGATGTTGTGATGCAGCACTCCGGCGTACAGGAAGTGGCAGCCGTCGGCGTACCCTCCGGCAGCAGCGGTGAAGCGGTGAAGATCTTTGTGGTGAAGAAAGATGCCGCGTTAACCGAAGAAGCGCTGATTACTTTCTGTCGTCGCCATTTGACCGGCTACAAAGTGCCGAAGCTGGTGGAGTTTCGTGATGAACTGCCGAAATCCAACGTCGGCAAAATTTTACGACGAGAACTGCGTGACGAAGCCCGTGCTAAAGTAGACAATAAAGGCTAAGCAACGAGTGAGTCGCCCTGCGCCGGCTAAGCCGGCGTCCAGATTACTGACAAAGAAGGAAAAAGCGTGGTTTTTCCTTCTTTGTGGTTATCGGCCGAAAATCAATAAATTGATTTTCCTTGTTATTTGTCTGGTGCAATCTGCAAGCCCAACGATTGCATGAGGTTTGTGATTAATCTCGCGCCGGCTAAGCCGGCGTTTTTTATGGGCGCAAGTTAAGAGAGTATGATTTGAACTATCAGATGATCACCACCGACGATGGCCTGCGCGCTATCTGTGAAGCGGCAAGTTCGGCGCCCGCGGTTGCGCTGGATACCGAGTTTGTTCGCACCCGCACCTACTATCCGCAGCTTGGTTTGCTGCAGCTGTTCGACGGCAAACAGGTTTCTCTGATCGATCCGTTGACCATCAACGACTGGGCACCGATGCGCGAGCTGCTGCTTAACCAAAATGTCACCAAATATCTGCATGCGGGCAGCGAAGATTTAGAAGTCTTCCTCAACGCGTTCAACCTGATGCCACAGCCGCTGATCGACACCCAGATTCTGGCCGCTTTCTGTGGGCGTCCGATGTCGTGGGGCTTTGCCTCGATGGTTGAAGAGTATTCCGGCGTCGCGCTGGACAAAAGCGAATCACGCACCGATTGGCTGGCCCGACCGTTGACCGAGCGTCAGTGCGAATACGCGGCCGCCGATGTCTGGTATCTGTTGCCGATCGCCAGCAAATTAATGGCGGAAACCGACCATGCGGGCTGGCTGCCGGCAGCGTTGAACGAGTGCCACCTGATGCAGCAGCGCCGTCAGGAAGTCCTTGACCCGGCGGAGGCGTGGCGGGAAATCGGCAATGCCTGGCAACTGCGTACGCGGCAACTGGGCTGCCTGCAGTTGCTGGCGGAGTGGCGTCTGCGCAAAGCGCGTGAGCGTAACCTGGCGGTGAACTTTGTGGTACGCGAAGAGCATCTGTGGAGCGTGGCGCGCTATATGCCGACCAGCCTCGGTGAGCTTGATAGTCTGGGTTTATCCGGGAGCGAAATTCGCTTCCATGGCAAAACGTTGATTAGCCTGGTTGAGAAAGCGCAGGCCTTGCCGGAATCTGCGCTGCCTGAGCCATTGCAAAACCTGATCGATATGCCGGGATACCGCAAAGCCTTTAAAGATATTAAAGCGCTGGTACAGGAAGTGAGTGCCGAGAAGGGCGTGAGCGCCGAACTACTGGCGTCTCGACGCCAGATAAACCAATTGCTGAACTGGCACTGGCAGCTGAAAACCAAAAACGGCGAGCCAGAGCTGGTTTCCGGCTGGCGCGGTGAATTGATGGCCGATCGTCTGAAAGCGCTGCTCAACAACTATCCTCGCTAGCGCCTGGCGCTATTCAGGCCATAAAAAACCGGCCGCGCGTTGCGTGGCCGGTTTTTTTAATGCTACGGCGAGATGCCGTTAATTCGACAACAGGGTCAGGGTTTCGACTCTTCAGCTTCTGGCAGGGTCACGTTCAGCTCGAGAATCGAAATATCACCATCGCGCTGTTCCAGCTGTACGCTGACCATCTCTGGGTCTATCTGCACGTATTTACAGATGACCTCCAGGATATCTTTGCGCAGCTGCGGCAGGTAATGCGGTTCCGCGTCGCCGCGGCGGCGCTCCGCGACGATGATTTGCAGGCGTTCTTTCGCAATGTTAGCCGTGTTCTTTTTTCGCGAGAGAAAAAAGTCGAGTAATGCCATAATTTATCCTCCGAACAGGCGTTTGAGGAAACCTTTCTTCTCTTCTTCGATGAAGCGGAAAGGACGTTCTTCTCCGAGCAGACGATCCACAGTATCCGCATAGGCTTTACCCGCATCTGAAACGGTATCCAGAATTACCGGCTCGCCCTGGTTCGATGCGCGCAGTACAGACTGATCTTCCGGAATCACGCCCACCAGGTTGATGCGCAGAATTTCCAGCACGTCTTCCATGCTCAGCATGTCACCTTTGTTCACGCGGCCTGGGTTGTAGCGCGTCAGCAGCAGGTGCTCTTTAATCGGCTCGTCGCCATTTTCCGCGCGACGGGATTTGGAGGCCAGAATGCCAAGGATACGGTCGGAGTCGCGTACGGAGGAGACTTCCGGGTTAGTGGTGATGATGGCTTCGTCAGCGAAGTACAGCGCCATTAGCGCGCCAGTTTCGATGCCTGCCGGGGAGTCGCAGACAATAAAATCGAAGTCCATCTTTTTCAGTTCTTCTAGAACTTTATCTACGCCTTCGCGGGTCAGCGCGTCTTTATCACGGGTCTGAGAAGCCGGAAGGATATAGAGATTTTCAGTACGCTTATCTTTGATTAGCGCCTGATTGAGAGTGGCATCGCCCTGGATAACGTTGACGAAGTCATAAACCACCCGACGCTCGCATCCCATAATCAGGTCGAGGTTACGCAGGCCGATATCGAAGTCGATAACGACAGTTTTCTTTCCCTTCTGGGCCAAACCAGTAGCGATGGCCGCGCTGGAGGTGGTCTTACCAACGCCCCCTTTACCCGAAGTCACAACAATAATGCGTGCCATAGAAATTCCTTGTTAAAAAGGGATTAATTGAACGGTTGAATTGTCAAAGCACCGTCGCCTAAACGCAGGCGCGCCGCTTTGCCATAAAATTCAGCTGGGATGTTATCGCTCAGCCAATATTCCCCTGCGATGGACACCAGTTCCGCCGAGAGGTTAGTACAAAATATTTGGGCATCTCTGTCGCCGCTTGCGCCAGCCAGCGCACGTCCCCGCATCATGCCATACACATGGATGTTACCATCAGCGATAAGTTCCGCTCCGGCACTCACATGGTTTGTAACAATTAGATCACAGTGTGGCGCATAAATGCGCTGACCGGAACGTACCGGCAGATCAATCAAACGCGTTTTTGTGATCGGCGTAGCAACTGGTGGCGGTTCAACGGGTTCCGGCGGCGGCGCCTGACGAACGATTTTCTCTTTTCCTTCCGTCAGTAGCGGGATCCCGGCGCGGTCGATTTCCGTTTTCAGGCGGGAAATTTTACAACCGCTCACCCCCATGATGCGTAAACCGGTGGCGACGATAGCTTCATGCATCGGGCGCCAGTCGACGCTCTCTTCAATACTGCTGATGTTGACCACGACCGGTGCATGACGTAAAAAAGCGGGAGCCTGGGCGATTTTGTCTTCTAACGCCTGACGAATAACCTCGGGATTTGCATCGTGCAAATGAACGACAGATAAGGTGAAGCTACTGCCCTTAAGTTCGATTGGCGTATTTGACATCCTGGCCTTACTCAATTTGCTGTTTATCATCCGCCGAAGTGCGGTGATATTCCGAAGACTAAAAGGCATGTTATAGTCACTCATATATTGAGGCAAGTGACCACGGGTCTAATTCCGAGTAAAACTATGTTTTGTGTGATCTATCGAAGTACTAAACGTGAACAAACCTATTTATATGTCGAAAAAAAGGACGATTTCTCGCGCGTCCCGCCGGAACTGATGGCAAGCTTCGGCACCCCGCAGATGACCATGCTGCTGCCGCTCGACGGGCGCAAGACGCTGGCTAACGCTGACCTCGAAAAAGTAAAACAAGCGCTCGTCGATCAGGGCTATTACCTCCAACTTCCTCCCCCTCCTGAGAATCTACTCAAGAAACACCTCGCGGAACAGGGGAATAAATCCGATTAACCCATTGAGGGAAAATAATGTACCAACATCATAACTGGCAGGGTGAGTTACTGGATTATCCAGTGAGCAAAGTGGTTTGCGTTGGCAGTAATTACGCAAAACATATTAAGGAGATGGGCAGCGCGATGCCGGAAGAACCTGTGCTGTTTATTAAACCTGAAACGGCGCTATGCGATATCCGCCAGCCGTTGGTACTGCCTGAAGGATTGGGCTCGGTGCATCATGAGGTTGAACTGGCGGTGCTGATCGGTAGCACCTTGCGCCAGGCCAGCGAAGACCACGTGCGTAAGGCGATTGCTGGTTATGGCGTGGCGCTGGATCTCACCCTGCGTGATATTCAGGGTAAGATGAAAAAGGCCGGGCAGCCGTGGGAGAAAGCTAAGGGGTTCGATAACGCCTGTCCAATCTCCGGTTTTATTCCTGCTGCCGAGTTCAACGGCGATCCGCAAAATATGCCGCTAAGCCTGAAGATTAATGGTGAAGTTCGCCAGCAGGGGACGACTGCGGATATGATTCATAAGATCGTACCGCTAATTGCCTATATGTCGCGCTTCTTTACGCTGAAAGCGGGCGATATCATTCTGACCGGGACCCCGGAGGGGGTCGGGCCGCTCGCCAGCGGCGATGAGCTGGAAGTCGGCTTCAATGGTTTGACGTTATCCACCCGTGTGCTGTAACGTCCGCTTGCCGCCTTTTGGGGCGGCAAAACTTGCATCGGCGTGCCAGACTGGTTATAAGGTGCACCCTGAATTGTAATGACGGACATCCCAATGAGCGAACAACCTTTCTGGCAACAAAAAACACTGGATGAAATGACCGACGCGGAGTGGGAATCACTTTGCGACGGCTGCGGACAGTGTTGCCTGCATAAGCTAATGGATGAAGATACCGACGAGATTTACTTCACCAACGTCGCCTGCCGTCAGCTCAACATTAAAACCTGCCAGTGCCGTAACTACGAGCGTCGCTTCGAGTACGAACCGGACTGCATCAAACTCACGCGTGATAATCTGCCGACCTTCGAATGGCTGCCGCACACCTGCGCCTATCGCCTGCTGGCGGAAGGTAAAGCGCTGCCGCACTGGCACCCGCTGCTGACCGGCTCAAAAGTGGCGATGCACGGCGAACGTATTTCCGTGCGCCATATTGCGGTAAAAGAGTCCACCGTCGTCGACTGGCAGGATCATATTTTAAATAAACCAGGCTGGGCGCAGTAAACTCATCAAAATATTAGAACCGGGCATTCCCTGCCTGCGCGGCCCGGTTCTTTGTTCGCATTAATATCCCATCATTCTCAATGCCAGCCAGATAATCCCCGCCCACAAGAAAGCGCATGGAAAAATAACAACACTAAGCGAACGCCAGCCGTTTCTACTCATCGGAAACTCCACATTTAAGTCATCATCACCAGGTGTGTTTGGCATTTCATCATCGGCGCGGGGGCGGGGAACTTTAGGAATATTTGTAAAGCAGATGTAGAAAAAAATAGACCCGGCGCGGTGGCCGGGCTGAGAGGGCGTTGACGAGCTGCCAGGTCACCCCGGCGCGGTGACTGCTTGCGGCGATCAGATGGGCAGGAAACTCATCATTAAATACGCGACGACAATGCAGATTAGCGTCATATACCAGACTATGCTCATGGTGACTTATCCCATTTCAGACTCAAACAAGACGAGCCTTTCGGATAACGACTTTAAACATCCAGATGTCGATGATCAACCGCTTGCGCATCAGGGGATTAGCTTTTCTTGGCGTGGAACAGGCCGTCTTCGCCGTGGGATTCATCCTCAACCCAGAAGTTAATGTTGAACTGGGCATCATCGCTGAGCTCGATACGATGCCAATACTGCGGCGGGCTGGTGGCGAACTGCCCGGCGTTAATGACGACCTTCACCTCCGGTTCGGTTGCCTGCTCGTCATGAAAACCGTAGTAGGTTACCGTTCCTTCCATGACGCACAGCTGACCGAAAACGTTAGCGGCAGTATTGTGATGGGTGAGCAGCGGCGCCGGAACATTTTCTTTAGTGAAGAACGGAGTGGAGCGTTTAACTTTCCAGTTAGCCGGGATACGCAGGTGAGACATGGTGAGCTCCTCAGTGGATGCATATAAGATGTATTTAATATGCATCTTTAATGGGGCGTCGTCAACTTACAGGCATAAAAAACGCCCCCGAAGGAGCGTGTACTATCTGGCAGGATAACTTAACGGCCGAACAGATCGCGTTTTTTAGCCTTAAATGGCTGAGCGATCAGTACCAGCAGACCGATGACCAGATAAGCGGCAAAGATGCCTACCAGCCACTGCGGCATCTCCAGCGTCAGGAATTCCCACTGGCGCACGGAGCAGTCGCCGGTGGCGACGAATACCTGCGGCAGCCATTTATCCAGCGGCAGCCACGTCGGGAAACGCGCGGCGAAATCGCAGGTCTGGAACGGAGAAGGGTGCAGCTGAATCATGGTGTGCTCCCAGGCTAACTGTAGACCGCGCAGAGCGCTGTATAGCCAGATCAGCAGCGCGATGTAGCGCAACGGAGTTTTCGGCGCGATAGCGCCCACCAGACCGGCGCCCATAATGCCAAACAGAGCGCAGCGTTCATAAATACACAACACGCAGGGCTGCAGCAGCATCACGTGCTGGAACCACAGCGCCACTAATTCAAGTATAAAAGCGGTTAACGCCATCAAGAGCCAGGCGCCGCGTCCCCGTGAGCACTGGTTTAAGTATTGCAACATAATCATTTCCCTGGAACATGCTAAATCATGGCAGTGTAAACGAAAACTACCGCGACGCCATCCGCTAGTCGGAAAATATTACGTAAATGAATATTCGTTACCCGGGGTGAACCCGGGTAACGGGCTGCGCAATTACGGCAGTATTGGGGTGGTCAACCAGCCGTGGCTGAGCATCCACTGGGTGGCCGGCATCAACAGGGTTTCGACGCACAGCAGGCCGACCAGCGTTAACACGATGGTATAAGGCAGCGCCATCCACACCATTCTGCCATAAGAGAGGCGGATCAGCGGCGCCAGCGCCGAGGTCAACAGGAACAGAAATGCCGCCTGGCCATTGGGGGTGGCGACGGAAGGTAGGTTAGTGCCGGTATTAATGGCGACCGCCAGCATTTCAAACTGCTGCAGGCTGATAACGCCGTGTTCCAGCGCCGCTTTTGCTTCGTTGATATACACCGTACCGACAAAGACGTTATCGGAGATGGACGACAGCAGGCCATTAAACAAATAGAACAGCGATAGCTGAGCGTGCGGCGAAGCCTGCAGGACGAACTCAATCACCGGGGCAAACAGATGCTGATCGATAATCACCGCCACGATAGCGAAAAACACCGTCAGCAGGGCGGTAAACGGCAGCGCTTCGGTAAAGGCTTTACCGATGGCGTGCTCGTCGGTCACGCCGGAAAAGGTGGTTGCCAGCACGATAACGGAGAGGCCAATCAGGCCAACTTCCGCCAGATGCAGGGCGAGGGCGGCAATCAGCCACACGCCGATGATCCCTTGAGCGATAAGGCGCATCCGATCCTGGCGGCTGCGGCTCTGGCGGCTACGGTCGTCGAAATCCTGCAATACCTTGCGCACCGGTATTGGCAGCGGCTCGCCGTAGCCGAACAGACGAAATTTTTCCAGCAGCAGGCAGGTTATCAGGCCGCAGACGATAACCGGCAGGGTTACCGGCGACATACGAATGAAGAACTCACCGAAGTGCCAGCCGGCGGCTTTGGCGATAATCAGGTTCTGCGGTTCTCCGACCATGGTCATCACGCCGCCGAGGGCGGTACCGACGCCGGCGTGCATCATCAGACTGCGTAAAAAGCTGCGGAACTGTTCGAGCACGTCGCGGTAGTGCTGATCGATATGGCTGTCATCAAGCATGTCGTTATCATCAGGCCGCGCGGAGGCGACGCGATGATAAATACCGTAAAAGCCGACCGCTACGCTAATGACCACCGCCACGACGGTGAGCGCGTCAAGGAAGGCGGAGAGAAACGCGGCGGCAACGCAGAAGGCCAGCGACAGCAGCATCTTGCTGCGGATCCCCAGCAACAGGCGGGTAAAAATAAACAGCAATAGCTGCTTCATGAAGTAGATCCCGGCCACCATAAACATCAGCAGCAGCAGGACTTCGAGATTATTGGCTATTTCTTCGCGAATATGTTCGGGGCTGGTCATACCGATCACCACCGCTTCTATCGCCAGCAGGCCGCCAGGCAGCAGCGGGTAGCATTTGAGCGCCATCGCCAGGGTAAAGATAAACTCCACCACTAACAGCCAACCGGCAACAAATGGTTGCAGATAAAACGCCAGCGGGTTAACCACCAGGAAGATAATCAGGAGAAGCTTGTACCAGTCTGGCGACTGGCCAAGAAAATTGCGCCACAGGGCGCGGCCATAAGACATTTCCACGACAGAGGTCCTTCCGTCAAACAACATGATTTTATGCGTAACTATTGCAAGATTACCAGTTGAGTAAAAAGGGAAGCAACTTTCTTCGCGGCGCATGACAGGTAATGGAAGGCGTTAAGCAAAAGCTGAAAATGAAACGGCGATCCCCTTTTAATTACTTTCAGATGCTATCTGGCGTATGACTGCTCTGGTATGATGAGTGCAATTTGCAACGCTGTGTAATGGAAATCTTACTATGGTCATTAAGGCGCAAAGCCCTGCGGGTTTCGCGGAAGAGTACATCATTGAAAGTATCTGGAATAACCGTTTCCCGCCTGGATCTATTCTCCCTGCTGAACGTGAACTTTCTGAACTGATTGGTGTGACCCGAACAACTCTGCGCGAAGTGTTGCAACGTCTGGCCCGTGATGGCTGGCTGACTATCCAGCACGGTAAACCGACGAAGGTGAACAACTTCTGGGAAACCTCCGGACTGAATATTCTTGAGACGCTGGCGCGCCTCGACCACGATAGCGTACCGCAACTGATTGATAACTTGCTGTCGGTGCGAACCAATATCTCGACGATTTTTATTCGTACCGCCTTCCGCCAACACCCGGACAAAGCGCTGGAGGTACTGTCTACCGCCCGTGAAGTTGAAGATCATGCCGACGCTTTCGCCGAACTGGATTACAACATCTTCCGCGGTCTGGCGTTTGCCTCCGGCAACCCCATCTACGGTCTGATCCTCAACGGCATGAAGGGGCTGTATACCCGCATCGGCCGTCACTATTTTGCTAATCCGGAAGCGCGTAGCCTGGCGCTGGGTTTCTATCACCAGTTGGCGAAAGTGTGCGAAGAGAGTCAGCACGATAAAGTGTACGAAATCGTCCGCGCCTATGGCCACAACAGCGGCGAGATCTGGCATCGGATGCAAAAAACGCTGCCCGGCGATTTAGCCATTAATATGCGCTAAGTACGGCTCACTCTATAAAAATGCCCGGATAATCCGGGCATTTTTTTCAGCCTTACAGCGCGTTCTGCCGCGGCGGCGTGCGATCCAACAGCTCAACGCTGCCGTCGGCATTCTGCTGCTCAAGGATCACGTCAAAGCCCCACAGGCGGTGAACGTGTTTGAGTACCTCGCGGCGGCTCTTATCCAGCGGCACGCGGTTGTGCGGCACATAGCGCAGCGTCAACGAACGGTCGCCGCGCAGGTCAACGTTCCAGACCTGAATATTCGGTTCGAGGTTGCTGAGGTTATACTGCGCCGACAGCTTAGAACGAATTTCCCGATAGCCTTCCTCATTATGAATGGCGGAAATCTCCAGGTAATTATTGTGGTCGTCGTCGAGTACGGTGAACAAGCGGAAATCGCGCATCACCTTCGGCGACAGGAACTGGCTGATAAAACTCTCATCTTTAAAATCGCGCATGGCGAAATGCAGCGTCTCCAGCCAATCGGAACCGGCGATATCCGGGAACCAGTAGCGATCTTCTTCCGTTGGCGACTGGCAGATACGTTTAATATCCTGGAACATGGCGAAACCCAGCGCGTAGGGGTTGATCCCGCTGTACCACGGGCTGTTGTAGGGCGGCTGGAACACCACGTTGGTGTGGCTATGCAGAAACTCCAGCATAAAGCGCTCTGTCACTTTTCCTTCGTCATACAGATGATTGAGGATGGTGTAGTGCCAGAATGTCGCCCAACCCTCGTTCATAACCTGAGTCTGCTTCTGCGGATAAAAATACTGGCTGACCTTACGCACGATACGCAGGATCTCGCGCTGCCAGGACTCAAGCAGCGGCGCGTTCTTCTCCATGAAGTACAGCAGGTTCTCTTGCGGTTCGGAAGGATAACGGCGGCTCGCCTCGATGGCTTTTTCCTCTTCCCGTTTTGGCAGAGTACGCCACAGCATGTTCACCTGGCTTTGCAGATACTCTTCGCGGCTTTTCTGTCGCGCCTTCTCCTCCTGCAGCGATATTTTCTGCGGGCGTTTGTAGCGGTCGACACCGTAGTTCATTAGCGCATGGCAGGAGTCGAGCAATTTTTCGACTTCATCGACGCCGTAGCGCTCTTCACATTCGGTAATGTATTTACGCGCGAATATAAGGTAGTCGATGATTGAGCTGGCATCGGTCCAGCTGCGGAACAGATAGTTGTTTTTAAAGAAGGAGTTGTGCCCATAACAGGCGTGCGCCATCACCAGCGCCTGCATGGTAATGGTGTTCTCCTCCATCAAATAAGCGATACAAGGGTTGGAGTTGATGACTATCTCATAGGCCAGACCTTGCTGACCGTGTTTATACGCCTGCTCGGTTTCGATAAATTTTTTGCCGAACGACCAGTGGGGATAGTTGATCGGCATCCCGACGCTGGAGTAGGCGTCCATCATCTGTTCGGAGGTGATCACCTCGATTTGATGCGGATAGGTGTCAAGACGATACAGCTTCGCCACCCGATCGACCTCGGCGAGATAGGTTTCCAGCAGTTCAAAAGTCCAGTCGGGTCCATCGCTTAACCGGGTGGTGTCCCTGTTCATGGAATCAATCGTAGCCATTAGCGCGCCCTCGTTGTTGGTGGTTCTCTCTTTGTGGAGAACCTCTTATCAAGCATAGAACACGCCATAACAAACTGCGTCTGCGGGTAATTTCTTTTCTTCGCGATTTCACAATCCTAAAGGCCTTAATTTAACATTTGTGCAGCATTTTATACTGAGGAAAAATAAAGCGCAGCAGGAGATCGTAAATCTCTGGTGTCAGTGCTGGTGCGGTTTGGTGTGAGATAAGTCACCATAAATAAAGCGTATGTTGAATAATATTTTCATCTGGGTTATCAATTTGTAATTAGATGATTGTTCTTTAACTATTACGGAGTGGCTATGCGAGTCGTCATACTGGGAAGTGGGGTGGTTGGGGTAGCGAGCGCCTGGTATTTAAGCCAGGCGGGACATGAGGTGACGGTTATCGACCGTCAGCCAGGGCCCGCTGAAGAAACCAGCGCCGCCAACGCCGGGCAGATCTCTCCCGGCTATGCGGCGCCGTGGGCGGCGCCGGGCGTGCCGCTGAAGGCGATTAAATGGATGTTCCAGCGCCATGCGCCATTGGCGATTGGCCTTGACGGCACGCAGTTCCAGCTCAAATGGATGTGGCAGATGTTGCGTAACTGCGATACCCGCCACTATATGGAAAACAAAGGGCGTATGGTGCGCCTGGCGGAATATAGCCGTGATTGCCTGAAAGCGCTGCGTGAAACCACCGGTATCCAGTATGAAGGCCGCCAGGGGGGCACCCTGCAGCTTTTCCGCACCGAAAAACAGTATGAAAACGCCACTCGCGATATCGCCGTGCTGGAAGAGGCCGGTGTGCCGTATCAACTGCTGGAAGCCAATCGCCTGCGCGAAGTCGAACCGGCGCTGGCGGAAGTCAGTCATAAACTGACCGGCGGCCTGCGCCTGCCAAACGATGAAACCGGCGATTGCCAACTCTTCACCACCCGTCTGGCGGCGATGGCCGAGGCGGCAGGGGTGACTTTCCGCTTTAATACCGCCGTCGATGCGCTGCTTTACGAAGGCGATCAAATCGCCGGTGTGAAATGCGGCGAGGAAATTATTAAGGGCGACGCCTACGTGATGGCGTTTGGTTCTTACTCCACCGCGATGCTCAAAGGGCTGGTGGATATCCCGGTCTATCCGCTGAAAGGCTACTCGTTGACTATTCCGATTGCCGAAGAGAGCGGCGCGCCGGTATCGACTATCCTTGATGAGACTTACAAAATCGCGATTACCCGTTTCGATAAGCGTATTCGCGTTGGCGGGATGGCGGAAATTGTCGGCTTCAATAAAGAGTTGCTGAAGCCGCGCCGCGAGACGCTGGAGATGGTGGTTCGCGATCTGTTCCCGCGCGGCGGCTACGTTGAGCAGGCCACCTTCTGGACTGGCCTGCGGCCGATGACGCCGGATGGTACGCCGGTGGTTGGCCGTACGCCGTACAAAAACCTGTGGCTGAACACCGGGCACGGCACGCTGGGCTGGACCATGGCCTGCGGGTCCGGGCAGCTTCTGAGTGACCTGATCTCCGGGCGTACGCCGGCGATCCCTTATGATGATCTGGCCGTGGCGCGTTACAGCCCGGGCTTTACGCCGGCTCGCGCTCAGCATCTGCACGGCGTGCATAACTAAGGAGCCTCCATGTCTCGTCCGGTAAAAGCCAGCATTGATCTGTCGGCTTTACGTCAGAATTTACAGATTGTTCGCCGCGCCGCCCCTGGGGCGCGCGTTTGGGCGGTGGTCAAGGCGAATGCCTATGGCCACGGCCTGGCGCGGATGTGGCAGGCGCTGAACGCCGCAGATGGATACGCATTGCTCAATCTCGAAGAGGCAATCCTGCTGCGGGAAAAGGGCTGGAAAGGACCGATTCTACTGCTGGAAGGGTTCTTTCACGCCGATGAACTGGCGCTGCTTGATAAGTATCGTCTGACCACCAGCGTACACAGCAACTGGCAAATTAAAGCCCTGCAGCAGGCTAAACTGCATGCGCCGCTGGATATCTATCTTAAAGTGAATAGCGGTATGAATAGGCTGGGCTTTATGCCCGAGCGAGTGCATACCGTCTGGCAACAGCTGCGATCGCTCGCCAACGTCGGTGAAATGACGCTGATGTCGCATTTCGCTGATGCGGAAAACCCGGAGGGCATCGCGGAGCCCATGCGCCGTATCGAGCAGGCGGTTGAAGGGCTGGACTGCCCGCGTTCGTTGTCGAACTCAGCGGCCACGCTGTGGCATCCGGAAGCGCACTTTGATTGGGTGCGTCCGGGAATTGTGCTGTATGGCGCATCGCCGTCGGGCCAGTGGCGGGATATTGCCAATAGCGGCCTGAAACCGGCGATGACCCTCAGCAGTGAAGTGATTGCCGTACAGACGCTGAAAAGCGGCGAACGGGTGGGCTATGGTGGGCTGTATCAGACATCCGGCGAGCAGCGCATCGGCATTGTCGCCTGCGGTTATGCCGACGGCTATCCGCGCGTCGCCCCGAGCGGCACGCCGGTGCTGGTCGATGGCGTACGCACCACCACCGTCGGGCGTGTTTCGATGGATATGTTGGCGGTAGATCTGACGCCTTGCCCGCACGCGGGTATTGGCGCGCCGGTCGAGTTATGGGGACAGGAGATTAAGATTGACGATGTCGCTGCGGCCAGCGGCACCGTCGGTTATGAATTAATGTGCGCCCTGGCGCCACGCGTGCCGGTAGTGACAGTGTAACTTTGTGTGAGGCGGATCACTCCGCCTCATCTTCCGCGACCCGCACACCCACCTTCAGTACGTGATCGTCCTCTTTTTCCGCGACCGTCCACACCATACCGGCAAACTCCACCTGATCGCCAACGACCGGCGCGGCGCCTAACAGTTGCTGTATCACATCACCCAGCGACTGCTGATGCTCGCGAAACTCCTCGCCGCCGTCGAGGCCGTAGATCTGCGCCACGTCGGCGAATTTAGCTTCCGCATCGAGGATGAAGTCGCCAAAGAATCGCTGATCGAGAGAAACCGGCGGCGACTGGCTAAACATTTTACCTAACGCCGGCAGGTCGCGCTCGCGGCCGATAACACAAAGAATATCGCCATCCATCAGCCGCGTGCTGCCGGTAGGATGCAGCAGTACGTTGTCGCGGAAGAGTGCCGCGATGCGCGTCTCCGGCGGCATGTGCAGGTCGCGCAACGCTGCGCCAACGCACCATTTATCATCACCCAACTGGTAGACAAACTGTTCCCACGGATTTTCCGGATGGATATCCAGCCCGACGCGTGAGATAGGCCAGCCGACCGGTGGTACTACGACTTTCGCTTTTTTCGCCGCCCAGGAGAGTGAGGTGCCCTGAAGTAGCAGTGAAATCAACACCACGAAAAAGGCGACGTTAAAGAACAGCCGCGCGTTCTCAAGCCCGGCCATCATCGGGAAAACAGCGAGGATAATCGGCACCGCGCCGCGCAATCCGACCCAACTGATAAACACTCGCTCGCGCAGATTAAAACCGCGGAACGGCAGCAGGCCGGCGAATACCGACAGCGGACGCGCGATGAAGATCATCCACATTGACAGCAGTAGCGCCGGAATCGCGATCGGCCACAGGTCGGACGGCGTCACCAGCAGACCCAGGACGAGGAACATGGCGATTTGCGCCAGCCACGCCAGGCCGTCAAAGTTTTGCAAAATGCCGTGGCGGTTGCGAATGGGTTTATTACCGAGCAGGAAACCGCAGAGATAGACCGCGAGGATACCGCTACCGTTAAGAGAGGTGGTGACGGCGAAAATCATGATCCCGCCGCTTAGCGCCAGTAGCGGGTAGAGCCCGGTGGGCAGGACAATACGGTTAATCATCTGCAGCAGCAAATAGCCGCCGCCAAGACCAATAGCGATGCCCAGACCAAACTGTTGAATGATATGCACCACAAACATCCAGCTCAGACCGGCTTCATGCTGCTGGATCATTTCAATCAGGGTAATGGTGAGGAATACCGCCATCGGGTCGTTACTACCGGATTCAATTTCAAGGGTCGAGCCGACGCGCTCGTTAAGCCCTTTACCGCCGAGCAGCGAGAAGACCGCTGCCGCGTCGGTGGAGCCGACAATGGCGCCGATCAGCAGCCCTTCGATTAAATCGAGCTTGAACAGCCATGCCGCCATCATCCCGGTAAGGGCGGAGGTTATCAGCACGCCGACCGTCGCCAGCGATAGCGCTGGCCAGAGCGCCACGCGAAACGAACTGGCCTGGGTGCGCATACCACCGTCCAGCAGGATCACCGCCAGCGCGAGGTTACTCACCATATAGGCGAAGGGATAGTTATCGAAAGGAATGCCGCCGATACCGTCAACGCCTGCCAGCATACCGATAGCGAGGAAGATAACCAGAATCGGGATGCCGAGGCGTGAGGAGAAAGAACTCAATAAAATACTGCAGGTTACTAAAACAGAACCCAGGATAAACAGACTAATGACCGCAGCGGCGTCCAATGTTCACGTACTCCTTGTCAGCGTGAAGGGGTGAAAATTACACCATTTTAACAATCCGCGCGTTTTCAGGATACTCGCGCAGAGGAATTTTTATTCCGCCAGCACCGGATGGCCGCTTATCGTTAACGTTGCGACAGAGGCGTTGTTGACCAGCCGTGCCCGTGCGCCGAGAGGCAAAGTCACGGTGCGCTGTTCATGACCGAATTCGAGTCCGGTGAGCAGCGGGATGGCGAGTTGCTGACGTAGCCAGGCGTAGACGGTGGGTAGATCGTAACCGTCGTCGTAGTCGTTGGGTTGCGCCCCGGTAAAGCTGCCGAGCACAATGGCCCGCTGGCGGGCAAGGATCCCGCTGTTGAGCAACTGCAGCAGCATACGCTCTACGCGGAACGGGTGTTCGTTGATATCCTCAAGCACCAGAATACCGCCGTCAATCTGCGGTAGCCACGGCGTGCCGATGAGCGACGTGACCATCGCCAGATTGCCGCCCCACAGGGTGCCTTCGGCGCGGCAGGTTGGGCCATCGCTTTGCCATTCGAGGGTAAACTCCGGTTCGCGCAGCGCCTGCCAGAAGTGATGTTCAGTAAACGCATTCAGGGTTTCAGCGCCGAAATTGCCCGCTAACATCGGCCCACTGAAGCTGATAGCGTTGGCTTTAGCCAGCAGTCCCATCTGGATGGCGGTGAAATCACTGTGGCCGCAGATAAGCAGCGGATCCTGCCGCTGGCGCGCGGACAATGCCTGCCAGTCGATTTGCGGTAGTAACCGGGTGGCGCCATAGCCGCCGCGTACCGCCAGCACGATGCGGTTTTTTCCCTCGAGGGCCGCAAGTTGGTTAATATCGGCCAGGCGTTCGCTGTCGCTGCCGGCGAAACGCTGCTGTCGACGGGAGATCGCCTGTTGGTTCAGTACCTGATGACCGGCCTCCTGCAGACGGGCCACGCCAAGGGCCGCAGCCTGTTGATTGATACAGTAACCGGAAGGGGCGACCAGATAAAACTGAGACATGGCAATTCCTTGCAAAGAATGAAAGGGTTATCATGCCGCCTGGAACGTGTATTGTCATCTCCGTGCGGCAAACTTCAGCCAATAAGGATAGATGTGTGAAATTGAGATGGTTTGTTTTTTTATTTGTATTGTTGGCCGGTTGTAGCTCGAAGCACGATTACACCAATCCGCCGTGGAACCCGGAAGTCCCGGTGAAGCGGTCGATGCAGTGGATGCCGATCAGCGAAAAAGCCGGCGCCGCGTGGGGGGTAGACCCGCAGCTGATAACGGCGATCATTGCGATTGAGTCCGGCGGTAATCCTTCGGTGGTCAGCAAATCCGGCGCGGTAGGACTGATGCAGTTGAAGCCGTCGACCTCCGGGCGTGATGTCTATCAACGGATGGGGTGGCGTGGTCAGCCTTCGGTAAGCGAACTGAAGAACCCAGAGCGCAATATCTCGATGGGGGCCGCTTACCTGAGTATTCTGGAAAACGGCCCGCTGGCGGGGATTAAGGACCCGCAGGTGATGCGCTATGCGGTGGTGGTCTCTTATGCCAACGGCGCGGGCGCGCTGCTGCGTACTTTCTCGTCGAATCGCCAGGACGCTATTGACGAGATTAACGATCTCGATGCCGATGAGTTCTTTGAACACGTGGCGAAAAAGCATCCTGCCCCACAGGCGCCGCGCTATATCTGGAAACTGCAGAAAGCGCTGGACGCGATGTAATTCCTATCCTTGCGTTGCCTCCGGGAGGTGCCCGGAGGCAACGTTGTCAGAAATCGTAGCCCACGGTTGCCGTGACGCTACGTTCAGCCCCCCAGTAACAGTTGCCGGTGCCGTAGCAGCCGGAAAGATATTCACGATCGCCGATATTATTCGCGTTAACCTGAATATAGGCGCCTTTCATCGCTGTCGACCACGCTCCGAGGTCGGCGCGCGCCATCGCATCTATCAGGGTGACTGACGGTAAACGTTCGGTATTGGCGTCATCAGCCCACTGTTTACCGATATAGCGCACGCCCGCGCCAACAGTAATGCCCGCCGGCAATTGATAGCGCGCCCAGAACGAGGCCATCTGATCTGGCGACAGCTGCGGCGTATTACTATCGGTGCCGTCTTTCGTGTCCTGGAAGCGCAGGCGATTCCAGGTATAAGAGGCAATAGTGCTCAATTGCGGCGTAATCTGGTTATGTGCTTCCAGCTCTACGCCCTGCGAATGCACTTTCCCGGCGGGAATATAGGTGGCGGTGGCAATGTTCGGGTCGCGGGTGGCGACATCCTTTTGCATCAAGTCGTATATCGCGATGCTATACAAATCGCTGCTGCCCGGCGGCTGGAATTTCAGGCCAGCCTCTACCTGTTCGGCGGTGGTGGGTTTTAATAACGTACCATCGGCGCCCGGCAGCATCGCCGGGGTAATCGCCTGGCTGTAGCTTAAGTAGGGCGAAAGGCCGTTATCGAGCGCGTACAGCAGCGAGGCGCGGCCGCTGATGTGATCGTCGGAGCGGCGGTTCGACGTGCCTGAGGTGTCGCTTACCTGCTGTGAAACGATGCGGTCGTAGCGCCCGGAAACATCAAGATGCCAGCGGTTCCATACCATTTCATCCTGCAGATAAAACCCGGTCTGGTAATAACGGCGATTATTATTATCGCTGTAGGTGATGGTATGCCCGGTTTGCGGCGTATAGCCGGTGAACGGATTGAGCGGCGCCGCGTTGCCGGCGCCGGTCCACAAATCGTTGCGGAAGCGATGATACTCAGCGCCGAGGATCAGCGTATGCGCCAGTTCACCGGTCGTAAAATCGGCGCGCAGGCGGTTATCGGTTGACCAGGCGTCCAGCGACCCGCGGGAACCGCTGTAGCCGCGGGAAAGCATGTCGCTGTCACCTACCCAGCCAACCTGATAAACCTGATCCAGCGAGACATTTGTATGGGTATAGCTGCCCGCGGAGTAGGCCGACCAGACATCGTTAAACTGGTGGTTGAACTCGTAACTGTAGATCTGTTCGCGGCGCTGGTAGCCATCGCCCGGATCGCCTTCATTGGTGCTGGGTGAAAGTTTACGGCCGTTGTGCGCGTAACGGGTGCCATCCAGCGGCAGAGAGCCGTGGTAGCCGCCGGAGGGATCTTTTTGCAGGTAGGCGCGCAACAGCAGCGAAGTATCGCTATCCGGCTGCCACAGCAAGGAAGGCGAAATCGCGTAGCGCTCTTCACGGGTATGGTCATACTGCGTATCGCTGCTGCGGGTCATGCCGATGAGCCGCCAGGCCCACTGGTCATTGATGGCGTCGGTATAGTCAAAGGCCGCGCCCTTGGTATTTTGCGTGCCGCCGGTCAGGCGAAAGTGACCCTGCTGGCTGAACTGCGGCCGTTTGGAGGTCAAATTGACCACCCCGCCCGGTACGCTTTGGCCATAAAGGGCGGAAGAGGGGCCGCGGATGACGTCGACGCGCTCAATAAACCATGGATCGATCTGCAGCACGTTATGGCTGCCGCCATCGCTCATCAGGCGCATGCCGTCAAGGAACAGGTTATCGACGTCGCCGCCGTGGTAGCCGCGCAGCGAGATGGTATCAAAGCGCGTCGCGCCGCCGCCAAAACTGGAATAAACCCCCGGCGTATACTGGAGCGCCTGGCTTACGGTATTGGCGCCCTGATCGGCGATCTGCTGGCGGGTGATCACCGATACCGACTGGGCGGTAGTTATCAACGGCTGATCGGTTTTCGTGGCGCCGGTTGACGTTTTGGCGCTATAGCCTTGTGTCTGCGCGCTGGCGGAGTCGTCAGGCTTTGCGGTAACGATTAGAGTATCTTCCGCCTGCGCGGCGAGAGGGAAGGCGGCCGCGAGGGCGCACACCAGCGCGGAGCGTTTGAAGTAAACAGAGGAGATCATGCCATAATCCTGAATAGCGCGGTCTGGCACTCCTGTGCGCCGCCGCGGAAATAAACGAAATGCTTTTTCGTTAAAAATAATGCGAATTATTATCGTTTGCTTTTGCATGATCAAGCAAAATAGTCCTCCTCAGAGCAAGAAGACATTTTGCTGGCTGTCGAGCGGATGGTGGGGTGACGTCGATGGGAAAAGCGCGGCGAAGATATCGCCGCGCGCAGGGGGATTACTGGGCTTTTTTCTCCGCAGCCGCCACGGCATCGTTCGCGGCTGGCTGTTGGCCGGTGGCGCTTTCTGTCTGCGTCGGCGGGGTCGCCGGCAGGGCATCGCACGGTTTTTCCTGCGGGCAAACCAGGTCGAGCATCTTTAACGTCACGCCATTGGTCCAGCCAAAGCCGTCCTGCAGCGGGTATTCACCGCCGCCGCCGCCGGTACCCGTTGAACTCACGTCATATTTCTCTACCAGCTTCTGCTTGCTGTCATAGGTGTGCTGGACGTTGCTGAGGAAGCGCCAGGTGACCTCCATGGCCACCTTTTTCTGACCGTAGTTCTGCAGGCCTTCCACCGCCACCCACTGCAGCGGCGCCCAGCCGTTTGGCGCGTCCCATTGCTGGCCGCTATTGACCGTGGTCGTGGTGAGGCCGCCGGGCTTCAGCAGGCGGCTTTCGGCGGCGGCGGCGACTTTCGCGGCGCGTTCGCTGGAGGCCGCTTTGACGTACAGCGGGAACAGCGCCGCGGCGGTCAGCTGATTACGGACTTTATGGCTCTTCAGATCGTAATCGGCATACCAGCCTTCTTTATCGTTCCACAGATATTTTTCCAGCGCTTTCTGACGGGCGTTCGCTAGCGCATCGTACTGTCCGGCTTTGGCGCTGTCGCCAGCGGCCTTACTGGCGCGGGCGATGGTTTTTTCCATGTGGAACATCAGCGCATTGAGATCGACAGGAAGGATGCTGGTGGTGCGGATAGTCCCCAGTTGCTGCGGATTATCCATCCAGCGAGAGCTGAAGTCCCATCCGGAAGCCGCGGCGGAACGTAGGTCGCGATAGATTTCGGTGGCCGGGCGGTTAGGATTGTTTTTGGCGGTGGTGACATCGTCCAGCCAGGACTCCGGGCGCGGCGTATCGTTATCATCCCAGTAGCGGTTAAGCAGCGCGCCATCTTCCATACGCACCACGCGTTTATTGGCCTTGCCGGGCGTTAGCGCATCGGCGCCTTCCATCCAATAGCGATACTCTTTTTCCATCTGTGGCAGCCAGGTCTTCAGCGCCCGATCGCCATCGTGGCTGGCCAGCAGCTCAACCATAAAGGAGAAGAACGGCGGCTGCGAACGGCTCAGATAGTAGCTGCGGTTGCCGTTTGGAATATGGCCCCAGCGGTCTATTTCGGCGGCGAAGTTGGCCACCATGTCTTCCACTTTATCCCAGTGCCCGCTTTCGGCGAGGCCCAGCATGGTGAAATAACTATCCCAGTAATAAACCTCGCGGAAGCGTCCACCGGGTACCACATAAGGTTTCGGCAGCGGCAGCAGCGAATCCCATTTCTCGACCTCGACGGTGCTGCGGGTTAATACTGGCCATAGCCCATCGATGTGTTGACGCAGGGTTTGTCCTTTCGGGGGTACGTATTGATCGTTATCACGCGGCAGGGTGAAGTTGATCTCAACGAAATGGCGCAGATCGAAGCTGGCCTGGCTTTTTTGCATTCGATAGTCGGCAAGGATCATCAGCGGATCGCTGTTCGGTACCGCATCAGCGAAGGTTTTTTGGTCAGGGAAGAGTTTCGCGCTCTGCACGTCGTTAAACAGCGGGCCTAATAGTTCATCAGGCGATTGCGGTACCGGGGAGGTGTTGTCATCTGCCTGCGCGGTGAATGTCGCCAGGCTTAATATTGCGCCTCCCAGTGCCAGTTGAATAAGGTAGGTCAGGGTTTCCGGGCGACGTAGAACCGATCTCGTCATCGATAATTCTCCATTTTTGCGTTTTGCTGACTTCGCGCCACTGCGAACGGCCATCAGAAAACCTTAGCCGAATATCGGCCGCTTCGCGTGTTGGAGTTAACATTTTGGCCGAAAACAGACTATTTACCTGGCGATGTATTGTCCGGGGGTTTTGCCGGTCTGGCTGCGGAAAAAGTAGATAAAGGCGCTATCGCTGGCAAACTCCAGCGCCTGGGCGACATCCGTAATGCGTTGACCGCTGGCCAATAGCTCAACGGCTTTCATCAACCGCCACTGTTGGCGCCACTGCTGATATGACATGCCGGTTTCACGTTGAAACAGGCGGCTGATGGTCTTTTCTCCGGCGCCGCATTGCGCCGCCAGTTGCTGAAGCTGCGGCGGGTGCCCATGGCCGTTGAGATGGCGCAGACGTTTATCCTGCGGCAGCGTTAGCATCATCTGCTCATGTTTTGCCGCGCCGATTTCCGCCACGCAGAGCGCCGCCAGGTGCCGGGCCGGACCCTGTTGCCAGTCAGTATCCCACGGGCTGGCGCTAATGCGTTCGAGCAACTCGCGCAGCAGCGGGGTAACGTTGAGGATGGCCGGGGCGGCGGGTAGCTCGGGATAATGCGTATTAGCGAACCACACCGAACGGTAATCAACGATGTGCTGCATTTGGGCGCGGTGCGTCACGCCTGCGGGGATCCACGCCGCGCGGGTCGGCGGTAACATACACAATAGCGCGCCATCATTTAGCGTCAGCCGGATACAACCCTGACGGGTAAATAACATCTGCCCCATTTGATGACGATGCAGACCGTCGTCATGATCGCCGTTAAGCGTGGATTGCACGCCAATCAGCGGCGTATTGAGCGTATCAGGGTCAAAGGATGCATCCGCGCTGAGCCATGCCATAATGTCTGATTCTCGATGTTAAATGTCATTATATTTATAATCGCCGTTTTTGCCGCTCCCTACAATGGCGCCTTTGACGAGGGAGGTGGATATGTTAAGTCGTTCGGCGATGGCGCTGGTTACCGCATTACTCATGTTTCCGCAAATCGCGGAGACGATCTATAGCCCGGCGCTGACTGATATCAGCGCACATTTTTCCGTTAGCGCCGCCGATGCGGCGCAGACGCTGGCGGTCTATTTTATCGGCTTTGCCGTTGGCGTGCTGTTCTGGGGCTGGTTCAGCGACCGGCGCGGGCGGCGGCCGGCGTTATTGCTCGGTCTGGCGGTGTATACCGCAGGTTGTATGCTGGCGCTGGCGGCGCCAGATTTTAGCGTACTGCTGGCGGCTCGTATCGTGGCGGCTTTCGGCGCGGCAATCGGGTCGGTGGTTGGGCAAACGGTGCTGCGGGATGCGTTTGATGGCCGGAGGTTGGCGGCTCTCTTTTCTTTTGTCGGCATGGCGCTGGCTATCAGCCCGGCAATTGGCGTTTATCTTGGCGGCGTGCTGACGGCCTGGCGCGGAATGAACGGCGTCTTCGGCGCACTGGCGTTGCTGGCGGCGGCGCTGTTGCTGCTGTGCGCGGTGATCATGCCGGAAACCCGGCCGCCGCGAACGGGGGATCAGGCGCTCTGGCCGTTAATGCTGCGCATGCTGGCGGATGCGAAAATCCGTTTTGCGGTGGCGCTGGTGGCGGCATTGAATATCGGTTTGTTCAGCTATTACAGCCAGGGACCTTTCCTTTTTGCCCGCCTGGGGCTGGATGCGCGGACCTTTGGCTATAGCGGCATGGCGCTGGCGGCAGGGGCGTTGGTTGGCGCGCAGGGCAATCGTATGTTGCTGCGACGTGGAGCAGGGCAGCGGCCTATTTTTATCTGTGCCGGTCTGCTGTTATTGCTCGCCAGCGCAGGCGTATGCCTGTTAGCGGATTCATGGTTCTTTTTGCTGCCGATGATCGCAGTGGCGACAGCCTATGCCATGGCGATCCCCGTAGTGCTGGGAACGGCGCTTAGCGACTACGCTGATTGTCGTGGTAGCGCCGGAGCGCTGTTCGGCCTGACCTATTATTTGGTTATCGGCTTGGGGCTGGCATTCGTGGGGTGGGGGCAATCGCTCGGCGTCGCGTTGGCAATCTGTGCGGTGATTTGCGCGTTAACCGGTTGGTGTTATCTGCGATACATTGATGATTAGTTTCTGGATTTGTGATGATTAGCACAAATCACTATTTAGCAGGTTTGTGAGTGGATGAAAAATCGATATTGATTTTAATCAAGGAATTACCTGCTACAAAATAGCCAAAAAACGAGGTTAAAATGATGTTGTAAATGATAATTTATTGTTTATTTTTGTTTTCGTCTAAATTAATGAAATATATCTTTACATACAAATAAGGCGAAAAATTGTGACCTCATCCCGTAATAAATCGAAATAAATACAGTTTTCTCATTTTATTTGATTGTTTACACCTGAGGTTTAATCAGGAATTAATGTGAAATATTTCCTTTTATTGCTTGAAAATTACCCTTTCCCTGCTCGCGCTTAGCTTAAAAATTAACCTTTTTTATCCCCATAAATATTTTTTATCCCCTCATATTTCTTTGACTAAAATCATGCTTAATTTCATGTTTTTGTTTTTATCTTATTGATTTTAGTTGTTTTATTTTGTTTCATGGATGAGGTTGATTATAGGTGAAAGTGCTTTGTGAGTGGTCTCACACAACCATCGGATCATCATTTGATACACTTTCCGCCGTCAACAAAGTCATTAACGTGGATAACCAATATGAATACTATTCCGCTCCCTAAAACTCAGCACCTGGTTGTATTCCAGGAGGTGATCAGAAGTGGTTCGATTGGTTCGGCAGCGAAAGAGTTAGGATTAACTCAACCTGCAGTCAGTAAAACGATTAATGATATTGAAGACTATTTCGGCACTGAGCTTATTGTCCGTAAAAATACCGGTGTTACGTTGACGGAGGCCGGACAGGTGCTGTTGAGCTGGTCGGAGTCGATTACCCGCGAAATGAAAAATATGGTTAACGAAATGAACAGCATGACCTGCAGTACCGTCGTTGACGTCTCTTTCGGTTTCCCGTCGCTGATCGGCTTCACTTTTATGTCGGATATGATCCATAAATTCAAAAAGTTATTTCCCAAAGCACAGGTCTCGATGTACGAAGCGCAGCTTTCATCGTTCCTGCCGGCGATTCGCGATGGCCGTCTCGATTTCGCCATTGGCACGTTGAGTGATGAGATGAAGCTGCACGATCTGCATGTCGAACCGCTATTTGAATCGGAGTTCGTGCTGGTGGCCAGCAAATCGCGAACGCGGAGCGGCAGTGCCACGCTGGCATCGTTACAGCACGAACAGTGGGTATTGCCGCAAACTAATATGGGTTACTACAGTGAACTCCTCGCCACGCTTCAACGCAGCGGCATCAACAATGAAAACATCGTTAAAACAGACTCTGTCGTTACTATTTATAATCTTGTTCTCAATGCTGATTTCCTGACGGTTATTCCTTGTGATATGACCGCACCTTTTGGCTCTAATCAATTTATTACCATTCCTGTCGAGGATGCGTTACCGGTGGCGCATTATGCTGCGGTGTGGTCGAAAAATTATCGCATTAAAAGCGCGGCCTCGGCGTTAGTTGAATTAGCGAAAGAATATTCAGCCCATAGCGGCTGCCGACGACGACAATTAATTACCGTGGACTAATTGTCTTTTTATATTAATTGAAACTTAAGCTGCGATCTGTTTATCAATCGCTGCCCATTAACGCTATTTTTTAATTCCAGGTTAAGAGGTTCTCATGCATATTACATACGATCTTCCGGTTGCTATTGAAGATATCCTCGAAGCGAAAAAAAGATTGGCAGGTAAAATATATAAAACGGGGATGCCGCGCTCAAATTATTTCAGTGAACGATGCAAAGGAGAAATCTTCCTTAAGTTTGAAAATATGCAGCGCACTGGTTCTTTTAAAATTCGCGGCGCGTTTAATAAACTCAGCTCGCTGACCGATGCCGAAAAGCGCAAAGGCGTGGTGGCGTGTTCCGCCGGTAACCATGCGCAGGGCGTTTCGCTCTCCTGCGCTATGCTCGGTATTGACGGCAAAGTGGTGATGCCGAAAGGCGCGCCAAAATCGAAAGTTGCCGCCACCTGCGACTATTCGGCGGAAGTAGTGCTACATGGCGATAACTTTAACGACACCATCGCCAAAGTCAGCGAAATTGTCGAAATGGAAGGGCGTATATTTATTCCTCCCTACGATGACCCGAAAGTGATAGCCGGCCAGGGGACTATTGGTCTGGAAATCATGGAGGATTTATATGATGTCGATAACGTTATTGTGCCGATTGGCGGCGGCGGTTTAATTGCCGGTATCGCGGTGGCGATTAAATCGATCAACCCGACTATTCGTATTATTGGCGTACAGTCGGAAAACGTTCACGGCATGGCCGCCTCATATTACGCCGGAGAAATTACCAATCATCGCACTAATGCCACCCTTGCTGACGGTTGCGACGTTTCTCGTCCGGGAAATATTACCTATCAGATCGTGCGTGAATTAGTCGACGATATTGTGCTGGTTAGCGAAGACGAAATTCGCAACAGTATGGTCGCACTTATTCAACGCAATAAAGTGATTACCGAAGGGGCCGGGGCGTTAGCCTGTGCCGCATTATTAAGCGGTAAGCTGGACAGCTATATTCAGAACCGAAAAACCGTCAGCATTATTTCCGGCGGTAATATCGACCTGTCTCGCGTATCGCAAATTACTGGTTTAGTTGACGCTTAATCTTTTTGATGAGGATAGGATATGAGTACTACAGATAGCATTGTATCCAGCCAGACAAAAGAGTCGTCCTGGCGCAAATCGGACACCACCTGGACCCTGGGCTTATTCGGCACCGCCATTGGCGCCGGGGTATTATTCTTCCCGATCCGCGCCGGCTTCGGCGGCCTGATCCCCATCTTACTGATGTTAGTGCTGGCCTACCCGATCGCCTTCTATTGCCACCGGGCGCTGGCGCGGCTGTGCCTTTCCGGCTCAAATCCTTCCGGCAACATCACCGAAACGGTAGAGGAGCACTTTGGTAAAACCGGCGGGGTGGTGATTACCTTCCTTTATTTCTTTGCGATTTGCCCGCTGCTGTGGATTTACGGCGTGACAATCACTAATACCTTTATGACCTTCTGGGAAAACCAGCTGCAGTTGCCGGCGCTGAACCGCGGTTTTGTCGCGCTGTTCCTGCTGCTGCTAATGGCGTTCGTCATCTGGTTCGGTAAAGACCTGATGGTGAAAGTGATGAGCTATCTGGTATGGCCATTTATCGCCAGCCTGGTGCTGATTTCGCTGTCGCTGATCCCTTACTGGAACTCCGCGGTTATCGATCAGGTCAATTTAAGCGAGATTTCGCTAACCGGTCACGATGGCATTCTGGTTACCGTCTGGTTGGGTATTTCGATTATGGTGTTCTCGTTTAACTTCTCGCCTATTGTCTCTTCATTCGTGGTTTCCAAGCGCGAAGAGTATGAAAAAGAGTTTGGTCGCGAGTTCACCGAGCGCAAATGTTCACAGATTATCTCTCGCGCCAGCATGCTGATGGTGGCCGTGGTAATGTTCTTTGCCTTCAGCTGCCTGTTTACGCTGTCGCCGCAGAATATGGCCGATGCCAAGGCGCAGAATATCCCGGTGCTCTCATACCTGGCGAACCACTTCGCCTCGCTGTCCGGCACCAAATCCACCTTTGCCACGGTGCTTGAATATGGCGCGTCAATCATTGCGCTGGTGGCGATTTTCAAATCTTTCTTCGGCCACTATCTCGGCACGCTGGAAGGCCTGAACGGTCTGGTGCTGAAGTTTGGCTACAAAGGCGATAAAACCCGCGTTTCCAGCGGCAAGCTCAACACCATCAGCATGATTTTTATCATGGGCTCAACGTGGATTGTCGCCTACGCCAACCCGAACATTCTCGACCTGATTGAAGCGATGGGCGCGCCGATTATTGCCTCACTGCTGTGCCTGCTGCCGATGTACGCCATTCGTAAAGCGCCATCGTTGGCGAAATATCGCGGCCGCCTGGACAACGTCTTCGTCACGGTAATCGGTCTGCTGACCATTCTGAACATCGTTTACAAACTGTTTTAATTAAGCTCAGGACGAGCGGAGTGATGACATGAATGAATATCCGGTAGTACTGGTCATTAACTGCGGCTCGTCTTCAATTAAATTTTCAGTACTTGATGCCGCCAGCTGTGAAGTATTAATGGCTGGTATTGCAGATGGCATTAATTCTGAAAATGCGTTCCTGTCAATAAATGGGGGAGAGCCGGCTAAGCTGGCTCACCGCAGCTATGAGGGCGCATTGAAGGCGATCGCATTTGAATTAGAAAAACGCGATTTAGTTGATAGCGTGGCGTTAATTGGCCACCGTATCGCGCACGGCGGCAGCATATTTACCGAATCGGTGATCATTACCGATGACGTTATCGACAATATTCGCCAGGTGTCGCCGCTGGCGCCGCTACATAATTACGCCAATCTCAGCGGTATTGAATCAGCGCAGCAGTTATTCCCCGGTGTACTGCAGGTGGCGGTGTTTGATACCAGCTTTCATCAAACGCTGGCGCCAGAGGCATTTCTTTACGGCCTGCCGTGGGACTATTACCAGCGCTTGGGCGTGCGTCGCTATGGTTTCCACGGCACCTCGCACCGTTATGTGGCTCAGCGCGCGCTGGCGCTGCTTGATTTACCCGAGCAGGATAGCGGGCTGGTCATTGCTCATCTTGGCAACGGCGCGTCGATTTGCGCGGTACGTAACGGCCACAGCGTGGACACCTCGATGGGCATGACGCCGTTGGAGGGCCTGATGATGGGCACCCGCAGCGGGGATGTCGATTTTGGCGCGATGGCGTGGATTGCCGGCGAAACTAACCAGACGCTCAGCGATCTGGAACGCGTGGTGAATAAGGAGTCCGGATTGTTGGGGATATCCGGATTGTCATCCGACCTGCGGGTGCTGGAAAAAGCCTGGCATGAGGGGCATGAACGCGCGCGGTTGGCGATTAAAACCTTTGTGCATCGTATTGCCCGCCACATTGCCGGCCATGCCGCCTCGCTACGCCGCCTTGACGCGATTATTTTTACCGGCGGCATCGGCGAAAATTCGGTATTAATTCGCCAACTGGTGATTGAGCATTTAGCGGTATTTGGCGTCAGCCTGAACGATGCGTTAAATAAACAACCCAACTCCGCCGGTGAACGCATTATCTCTTCCCGCGAGGCTCGAGTGATATCTGCAGTCATACCCACCAATGAAGAGAAGATGATTGCGCTCGATGCTATTCATTTAGGCAAAATTAATGCATCCCTGGAATTTGCTTAATTACGTTGTTGTCCTGTAGAGAGATTATTTTTCATGAAGGTAAATATCGATACCAGCGATATGCTGTACGCCGAAGCATGGCACGGATTTAACGGTACGGACTGGAAAGAAGAAATTAATGTCCGTGACTTTATTCAGCACAACTATACGCCATATACCGGGGATGAATCGTTCCTCGCACAGGCGACGCCGGCGACGACCGCGCTGTGGGAAAAAGTGATGGCCGGCATTCGCGTAGAGAACGCCACCCACGCGCCGGTTGATTTTGATACCAATATCGCCACCACCATTACCGTTCACGATGCCGGCTATATCGACCAGGCGCTGGAGAAAATTGTCGGTCTGCAAACGGATAAACCGCTCAAGCGCGCGCTACATCCGTTTGGCGGCATTAACATGATTAAAAGCTCGTTTGATGCCTATGGCCGGGAAATGGATAGCCAGTTTGAATATCTGTTTACCGAGCTGCGTAAAACCCACAATCAGGGGGTATTTGACGCTTATTCGCCGGATATGCTGCGCTGCCGTAAATCCGGCGTACTGACCGGTCTGCCGGATGGCTATGGCCGCGGGCGTATCATTGGCGACTACCGCCGCGTGGCGCTATACGGCATCCGCTATCTGGTGCGTGAACGTGAACTGCAGTTTGCCGATCTGCAGGCAACGCTGGAGCGCGGGCAGGATCTGGAAGCCACTATTCGTCTGCGTGAAGAGCTGGCGGAACACTGCCGCGCGCTGCTGCAAATGCAGGAGATGGCGGCGAAATACGGCTGCGATATCTCCCGCCCGGCGCGCAACGCTCAGGAAGCGGTACAGTGGTTGTACTTCGCCTATCTGGCGGCGGTGAAATCGCAAAACGGCGGCGCGATGTCGCTGGGGCGTACCGCCTCTTTCCTCGATATCTATATCGAGCGCGACTTCCACGCCGGGATCCTCAATGAACAACAGGCCCAGGAACTGATCGACCATTTCATTATGAAGATCCGCATGGTGCGTTTCCTGCGTACGCCGGAATTCGACACGCTGTTCTCCGGCGATCCTATCTGGGCAACCGAAGTGATTGGCGGGATGGGGCTGGATGGCCGCACGCTGGTGACTAAAAACTCTTTCCGCTATCTGCATACGCTGCACACCATGGGCCCGGCGCCGGAACCTAACCTTACCGTATTGTGGTCTGAAGCGCTGCCGATTGCCTTTAAGAAATACGCCGCCCAGGTCTCGATCGTCACTTCCTCGCTACAGTATGAAAACGATGACCTGATGCGCGCCGATTTCAACAGTGATGATTACGCCATTGCCTGCTGCGTCAGCCCGATGGTTATCGGCAAACAGATGCAGTTCTTCGGCGCGCGCGCCAACCTCGCCAAAACGCTGCTGTACGCAATCAATGGCGGGGTGGATGAGAAACTCAAAATCCAGGTCGGGCCGAAAACCGCACCGCTGATGGACGACGTGCTGGATTACGACAAAGTGATGGCCAGCCTCGATCATTTTATGGATTGGCTGGCGGTGCAGTACATCAGCGCGCTGAACATCATTCATTACATGCACGATAAATATAGTTATGAAGCCTCGCTGATGGCGCTGCACGACCGCGACGTATACCGCACCATGGCCTGCGGGATTGCCGGGCTGTCGGTGGCGGCGGATTCGCTTTCGGCTATTAAGCACGCGAAGGTGAAACCCATCCGCGACGACAGCGGCCTGGCGATCGATTTTGAGATTGAAGGCGAGTATCCGCAGTACGGCAATAACGATCGGCGCGTCGATAGTATTGCCTGCGATCTCGTTGAACGCTTTATGAAGAAAATTAAGGTGTTGCCGACGTACCGTAACGCGGTGCCCACGCAGTCGATCCTGACGATTACCTCAAACGTGGTGTACGGCCAGAAAACCGGTAATACCCCGGATGGCCGCCGCGCCGGTACGCCGTTTGCGCCGGGAGCAAACCCGATGCATGGCCGCGACCGCAAAGGGGCGGTCGCTTCGTTGACTTCCGTGGCTAAGCTGCCGTTCACCTACGCGAAGGATGGAATCTCTTATACCTTCTCGATCGTCCCGGCGGCGTTAGGCAAAGAGGCGAGCGTCCGGCAAACCAACCTTGTCGGTCTGCTTGATGGCTACTTCCACCACGAAGAACGGATCGAGGGCGGCCAGCATCTGAACGTCAACGTGATGAACCGCGAGATGCTGCTGGACGCCATAGCTCATCCGGAAAATTATCCGAACCTGACCATCCGCGTCTCTGGCTATGCGGTGCGCTTTAATGCGCTGACCCATGAACAGCAGCAGGATGTCATTTCGCGAACCTTCACCCAGGCGCTGTAACGCACGGGGCGACGATCATGGTCGCCCCATTTTTTTCGTGGCTATGAAACCTGGTCTTCACTACACGGTAAACCGAGGTGTGAATATGATTAGCGCTTTCGATATTTTCAAAATTGGTATTGGCCCTTCGAGCTCCCATACGGTGGGGCCGATGAATGCAGGAAAAAGTTTTATCACCGAGCTGGCGACCCGCGGCAACCTGACGCAGACTACGCGCATTGTCGTCGATCTGTACGGTTCGCTATCGCTGACCGGCAAAGGACACGCGACCGATGTCGCCATCATCATGGGGCTGGCCGGAAATAGTCCGCAGGATGTCGATATTGACGCCATCCCGGCCTTTATTCAGCGGGTGACAGAGAGTGGCCGTCTGCCGGTGGCGAAGGGGAGCCGACAGGTCGATTTCCCGCTGCCGGAGAGCATCGTATTTCATGATAGCGCGCTGGCACGCCATGAGAACGGTATGCGCATCAGCGCCTGGGATCATCAGCAGCCGCTACTCAGTAAAACCTATTACTCAATTGGCGGCGGGTTTATCGTTGAGGAGGCATGTTTTGGCCAGACTCACGATGTCGCAACGCCGGTCCCCTTTGATTTCCGCTCCGCCCATCAACTGCTTCAGCTGTGCGAGCACAATGGCCTTTCCATCTCTGGCCTGATGATGCAAAACGAGCTGGCGCTGCGCGATAAGGGTCAAATCGAGGCCGGTTTCGCCGCCATTTACGCGGTGATGCATAACGGTATTGAGCGGGGAATGAATACCGAGGGCGTGCTGCCGGGGCCGCTCAACGTACCGCGCAGAGCGGCTGCGCTGCGCCGACAGCTGGTGGCCAGCGACAGCCTTTCCCGCGACCCGATGAACGTTATCGACTGGATCAATATGTTCGCGCTGGCGGTGAGCGAAGAGAACGCCGCCGGCGGCCGGGTCGTCACTGCGCCGACCAATGGCGCTTGCGGGATTATTCCGGCGGTTCTGGCCTATTACGACAAGTTTCGCCGCCCGGTCAATGCCAACTCGATTGCCCGCTATCTGCTGGCTGCGGCGGCTATCGGTTCACTGTATAAGATGAATGCCTCTATATCTGGCGCAGAAGTTGGCTGTCAGGGCGAAATTGGCGTGGCCTGCTCTATGGCGGCGGCAGGGTTGACAGAACTGCTTGGCGGCAGCCCGGCGCAGGTATGCAACGCCGCGGAAATTGCGATGGAACATAACCTCGGTCTGACCTGCGATCCGGTGGCCGGACAGGTGCAAATTCCCTGCATCGAACGCAATGCCATCAATGCGGTGAAGGCGGTAAACGCCGCGCGGATGGCGCTCCGTCGTACCAGCGAGCCGCGGGTCTGTCTCGACAAGGTTATTGAGACGATGTATGAAACCGGCAAAGATATGAACGATAAATATCGCGAAACCTCGCGCGGCGGGCTGGCGATAAAAGTGATTTGCGCCTGACGAATCAGAAAGGACTGGGCTGGCGCGCCGCTATCGCTTTACCGCTGACCGGATGATGAAAATGCAGTTCACTGGCGTGGAGCATCAGGCGTGAGGCCTGATGCTCCACCAGCCCTCCGTAGAGATCGCAGCCGAGAATCGGATAGCCGAGATGCTGGCAGTGGATGCGTAGCTGATGGGTGCGTCCGGTTTCCGGCAGCAGCCGTACGCGCGTTACCGCCAGCGAACCACCGGCTATTGGCAACCATTCCCGTGATATCACCTGATAGCGCGAGCGCGCCGGTTTACCATTACGCGCGCTAATCGCCATGCGCGGAAACAGCGCCGGATCCTTGGCAATCGGCGCGTCTATAATCCCTTCATCTTCCTCTGGATGTCCGCATAATAGGGCGTGATAGATCTTGCTTACCGCCCGCTGGCTGAACTGCTGACACAGCGCGGCGTTGATCGTTTTGTTACGCGCGACCACCATCAGCCCGGACGTCCCGAAATCGAGTCGATGCACCAGCGTGCATCCCGGAAAATCCCGCACCAGGCGATGATGAACTGAATCCTGGTTCTGCGGGTTCTTACCCGACAGGCTGAGCAGGCCGCTGGGTTTGTCGATCAACAACAAATGCGCGTCCTCGTAGAGGATGTTAATCTGCGCGGAACAAGGTGGGGCGATAAAGGTATCAATGACGGTGGACATGGGCAGGCGCTGCTTAAGGGTGAGGGGGGATGATAGCGAATTTCTGTCCGGAAGGCGACCTGGGAGTGTACGCTCCGGAACTGAAGACCTTTTTTAAAGTATTGCGATAACAAATTATGCAACCCCCTTTGCAGAGACGAGCTGGCTGTGGTACATAGTTGTTATGTTATAACATAATAAAATCGATAAGTATGCTTAAGAGTGATACTGAAATACTTAGCATCAAGGGGCTGAGTCTGACTGTCAAAAAGGGGACGGTAATACTTGACGGTATTCATTTCTCACTCCGAGCCGGGGAAAAGTTGGCGGTTATTGGACCTAACGGCAGCGGTAAGTCGAGCCTATTAAGAGCCATTATTGGTGAAGTCAATCCGGATAAAGGGACGCTGTACTGGCAGGGGCGTCCACTACGGCAACTGTCGCCACAAGTGCGCGCGCGGAATATTGCCTTCCTGTCGCAAAACGATATCCCCGATTTACGCCTGACGGTGGAAGAGTATGTTCAATTGGGCCGTTTACCGTATCGCGAATCACCGTCCTCGGCGCAGGGACAGCGCATCGTGGATAGCGTTATTAGTGATACGGGTCTGCAGCCTTTACGCCATCGCCCGCTGGGCAACCTCTCCGGTGGTCAGCGTCAGCGCGCCGCGCTTGCCCGCGCGCTGGCGCAATCCCCCGAATTGCTATTGCTGGATGAGCCGACCAATCACCTCGATCCGCTGGCGAGAAGCGAGTTGCTTACCCTGGTAAAGCGCACAGAGGTGGCGGTGATTGCGGTGTTACACGATCTTGCCGCGGCTGAAGCCTTTGCCGACCGAATGCTGGTTATCCACCACGGCAAGCAGGTGATTTGCGACGTACCCGAGGCTGCGCTGCACCCCAGCGTAAGCTATCCGGTTTTTGGCATGACCAGTTTTCGCGTGGCGCATCCCGTGAGCGGTAAAGCGCTGCGCATTTTTGAAGTTCCTCATCACGCTTAATGACCTCGAGTAAATATGAATAGACTTTTAACTATTTTATGGCTGCTGTTAAGTAGCCCGTTCGCGTTAGCGAATCCATTTCCCGTTACCGTGGACAGCTGCGGTAAACCCATCACCTTTAATCAACCCCCACAGCGTGCGGTAATTAACGATCTTAATATGGCGGAAATGGCCTTTGCGCTCGATCTCCAGGATCGGATTGTGGGGCTAACCGGCATCACCGGCTGGTATAAACTAACACCACAGTTCAAAGCAGCGATGGGGGCCATCCCCGAGCTGGCGCCTAAATACCCGTCGCTGGAAACGCTGCTGGCGGTCCGGCCAGACTTTTTCTTCGCAGGCTGGAACTACGGCATGAAAATTGGCGGCGATGTGACGCCGCAGACGCTGGCGCCATATGGAATTAACACGCTGGTATTGAGTGAAAGTTGCGTACAGGCCGGCGGGCGCGGGAAGAAAGCCGATATGAGTTTGCTTTACAACGATGAACTCAAGTTGGGCAAGATTTTTGGCAAGCAACAACAGGCAGAAGCGCTGGTGGAAGGGTGGAAACGTCGGCTGGCGAACCTGCCTGTCAGGGCAGCGAATACACCGCCGCAGCGGGTCTTTGTCTATGACTCCGGCGAGGATAAACCCTTTACCAGCGGCAAGTACGGGATGCCGACGGCCATTATCGAGGCGGCCGGGGGACGCAACGTGATGGATACTCTGGACGCGAACTGGACCACGACGAGCTGGGAGGCGGTGGCGGCCAGCGAACCACAGGTGATTATTCTGCTCGATTACCAAACCGGCACGGGAACCGCGGCGCTGCAGCGTGTACTCGAATCTCATCCCCTGATGAAACAGACGCCCGCCGTCCGGCAGCAGCGTTATCTTAAGCTACAGTATGCTGAATTGACTCCGGGTCCGGCGAATATTGCGGCGGTTGAGAAGCTGGCGCACCTCTTATATGCCACGGACGTGAAATGAGGCCGTCAATGCAACGTTTTGTTCTATGGACGGCGCTGGCATCCGTCGTTTTATGCGGCATGATGATAGCGAGTCTGCAGTGGGGAAGTGTGGAACTCTCATGGCGACAGGTGATATCAGCGTTAGGGCTATCATCCGCTCCCATTCCCGAGATTTTGAAAACTATCGTCATTGACTTACGCCTACCACGGAGCCTGCTGGCGGCGTTGACCGGCGCAGGACTGGCGATCGCCGGCTTGCTGTTACAGACTACGACACGTAACGAACTGGCCGATCCATTTTTGTTTGGTCTCTCTTCAGGCGCTTCCGCCGGCGCGGTGCTGGTGATCACCCGTTTCGGCGAGATACTGGGGGCGTTTACGCTGCCGGTCTCGGCCTTCGTCGGTGGGATATTATCCGCGCTGGCGGTGATGATGTTGTTTCGCGTCAACCAGCTAAGGCGAGCGGAACAGTTAATTATCTGCGGCCTGGCGGTGTCGTTTCTTTTCAGCGCGCTGACCAGCTATCTGGTCTTTTCCGGCGACCAACGAGCGGCCGGTTCGTTGCTATTCTGGTCATTGGGCGGTCTGGGACTGGCGAGATGGGACAACCTGTTCATTCCGTTATTGAGCCTGGCGCTGTTGAGCGGATTTACCCTGATTCGCTGGCGGGCGTTGGATGCGCTGCTGGCGGGGGAGCAGACGGCCTGCTCGCTGGGCGTCGACGTGGAGCGGCTGAGAAGCGAAACCTTCCTCTGCTGCGCGTTGGCTACCGCTTTGCTGGTCTCTTTAACCGGGGTCATTGGTTTTGTCGGCCTGATGGTGCCTTATTTGGCGCGTCGGGTCGTGGGCGTCAGGCACCGAATGGCCGTGCCGATGTGCGGTTTGCTTGGCGCGATATTGCTCATTGGCGGCGATATACTTAGCCGAAGCCTGATAGCGAATCAAGAATTACCGATTGGTATTATTACTGCCGGGCTTGGCGGCGCGTTTATTGTTAGTCTGCTGATGCGGGCAACACGATAAGCCGGGTCAAGGCTAATAAAACCCATTAATTGCGCGCAATTAATGGGTTTTATTATTTGAATGAATGTTATTCGCCGAATATAAAATTATTCTCCGCCGTTGAAGAGGTGACTTTTCTGGCTGGTACGTTTTTGGGGGAGGTAGAATGTTTGTAAATAATTCGCCAGAAATATAATTGAGCCGGAAATTCTTTCAGGTCAATATTGTTGCGGCATAGCGGTAAGTGATGATTTATATCAATGGAATAGGCATCATTGGCGCATGCCCCGTTATTCAGTGAGTTTTTGGTTTAATTCCCTACTAAAAACACATGAGCCCACGCGATATATTGTAATATTGCGATTGCTGGTTATTTTGTTTGTTATTTCTATAGTGAATATTCTTGATATCAATCTAAATATGGTTCATTAATCTGGGTGGTTGACGGTAACTAGTGATTCATTCTGATGTGGTTCGGATATATAAGGGATGTAATGAACAACGCCTTCCCAGGTGAGCGACTCAATACCCGTATTCATTCACAATTGTCACTGCATATCGAAATTGAACCGAGGGCCGTCGAGTTGACAGTTAAACTTCTGGCCGTTAGTCGTTTCGATAATATTAAAGCCCACCCAATATTCGTTCAAGAAAAAATAAATACCAATAACAATAATTCAAGTTTTTCTCTTTCGGAGCGCCGTTCGCCCGTGAGTTAGCAAGGTGAAATGAAATCTGGGGTTTAAGAACGTCTTATTGAAGAAGCAAAAGTAACGCACAGGAGGTGCGATGAAAACATTACGACCACTGTGGGGCAGGGGCCAGATGATCTCCCCACAACATTTTCAACAACAGGTGAATCAGGCGGCCTGGCAAAGCGAATGTATCGCCCGTCTGGGCGTGATGAATCCCTGGGGGATTATCCGCGTCGAATTTGACGCCGCATTGCTAAAACAGGGGAAGCTGAAGGCCAGCCACCTCTATATACGCTTTCCTGATGGAACGCTTATCGACAGCGATAATGCTGATGCGCTGCCTGAGGTCATGGTGTTGCCGCAAGCGGAAAGCCGCGAATTAACGGTGGTGCTGGCGCTGCCTCATGAGCATGAAAACGGCGGCAACTGCCTGCAGATGGAACAACGCGCAGAGCGGCCGGTACGTTGGCGTTTGGCCTGGCGAGAAGTACGCAACAGATATGGCGAAGACAGTCGACAAATTGCGGTGATGCTTGCGCAACTGACGCTGCGCACAGCGGATGACAATAACGGCGATTATCAAACCGTCGCCGTCGCCAGATTACGTCGCGACAGTCAGGATTGCTGGTCGTTGGATGAGGACTTTATCCCGCCGCTGCTGAACGTGTTGGCCAGCCGCTGGCTGCACGAACAAACGGAACAGCTGACGAATCAACTGGGTGTGCGCCTGCAACGCCTGATGGCCATGCGTAGGGAAAGCAACGCCAGGATGGCGGATTTTGCGGTAGCGGATGTATCGCTGTTTTGGCTGCTGAACGCGCTCAACAGCGCGGAGCCGGTGTTGAACCATTTCCTGCGCCATCCGCAGGTACATCCGGAACGGCTGTATGAAGCGCTGGCCAGCCTGGCGGGCAGCCTGTTGACCTTCTCCCTTGACCATACCACGGCGGATATTCCGCCCTATCGCCATCAGGCGTTGACGGAAGTCTTTCCACCGCTGTTCAAATTACTCGGCGTACTGCTCGAAGCCAGCCTGCCATCCCGGGTTGTGGCGATTGAAATGACGCACGATGACCGGCGCAAGCGCTGGCATGCCCGTCTGCACGATCCAAGGTTGCGCGAAGAGGCCGATTTTTATCTCTCGGTGCGTTCCGCGCTACCTGCGGCGCAACTGCTGGAGCAGTTACCGCAACAGTGTAAAGCCGGTAGCCCCGATGAGGTTGACCGGGTGGTCAACGGTTCGCAGCCCGGCATTCCGCTGAAAGCCATGAGTCATGTTCCCGCCGCCATCCCGCTGCGCCTGGAGAATCAGTATTTCACCCTTGATATGACTCATCCGGCGGCGCAGGCGATGCTGGCGGAAGGGAGTTGCGTCTTTTACGTGCCCGGCCTGCTGGGCGACCCGGAACTCGAACTCTACGCGGTGCTGCGCTCATGACCCAGGATATCAATATTGATGCTCTGCTGGCGGATAGCTGGCTAACGGTGACGGAACTGCGCCTTGGCGCCAAACTGGCCGAGGGGGAGGGGAAACATCTCTGGCAGCGTTGTGTAGACAACATTGAACAGGTGATGGCGCAGTTGGTGGCCGCTGATATCAGCGAGGCGAACCGTCAGCATATCCTCTATGCATGGTGTGCGCTGCTGGATGAAACCGCGAAAGGGCGCAATGAGGAAGATGACGCCTGTATCGCCTGGTACGATCGGCCGCTTGAGGTTAAATATTTTGGCGGCATGGAAGCCGGAGATGCGCTCTATGAGCGCATCCGCCAGGTGCTGCGCGAGCCGGCGCCGGATAACCTCGTTCTGACTTGTTTCCATCGGGTGTTGGCGCTGGGGTTTAAGGGGCGGTATGGCCTCAATGATCCGGCGCGCGCAGCGCTCGTCAGCGCGCTTGGCGAGCGGGTACCGCCGTTTGCGGGCGATCCTCAGCAGCCGATTCTGGCGAATCTATCCGGCCGCCGCGGTCTGGCAGACTGGCTGCGCCGTTGGCCGGTCAGTATTGGCGTGTCGCTGGTGCTGGTGGCCGCGTTGTGGTTGGGGTTGAACTACTGGCTGGATGCCCTGGTGGCGGCGTTGCGACTGGGAGGCGGACAATGAGCGCGGGCTATCCGCGCCTGCTCTGGCTGTGGGGCGGGCTGCTGGCGGTGTTGATGATCCTGCTGTTTCTGCCGTTATCCACCGGTGGCCGGGTGCTGGCTGTTGGGTTGACGGCGGCGGGCGTAGCGGCCGGGCTGGTCTACGTCGGGCGCCAACAACGTGAGCGACCTGCGGATGCCGACTGGCTGATTGAGCTACCGTCGGCGCCGTATCGACTGCCGATTGTGCTGGTCTGCGGCGACACGGCGGACTGGCCGGGAGAAGGAGCGGTTTACCGTACGGCTCAGGGGTGCTGGCTGAGAGTCGCCACCGCCGCGTTGCAGCAGACGGTGCGTTATGTGCGCAATGAGCGCCCGGCGCTCATTGCGCAACTGGCGGTGATGTTCTGCATGCAGCCGCAACAACATGATGATGACGCGGCGCTGGCGGCGCGGCTACGCGAGTTGCGCTGGCAGCTTGCCCAGGTGCGGGGCGATACCCGTCGGGCGATACCGTTACTGCTGAACAGCTCTCTATCCGGCGCATCGCTGGAACCGTTATGGCAGACAGCGCGTGCCGGAGAGACGTTGCAGGTGTGGCTGCCTGACGGCGTGCCGTGCAGCAGCGCAAGCTGGTTGATGCAGGCTGATGGCGCTCATCGCCTGGCGGCGCAGCTAAGGATAAATGCGCTTGCCCGCTTTACGCAGCAGATGGCGTTAAGCGTACTGACGGCGGCCACCGACGATGTTCCCCCGATCGCTCCGGCGGTCGTACTGTATCATTTCACGCCAGCCGGGGCGCCTGCCATGGCGGATAATCTATGGCAGCGTTGGCTGTCTGAGCATACTTCCCTCAACTCACTACCGGGCTGGTTACCGGAAATTGCTGCAGAAGCGCGGAAACTGCCGGATTTCATTTTACCGATACTGGCGCAGGGCGGCGGCATCACGCCGAAAAGCCGTGCTCTGCGGCGGGCATTCTGTCTGTTCTCCCTCGCGGCCCTGATTGCGCTGTGCTGCAGCGCATGGAACAACCAGCAACTCCTCCAGCGGGTTGGTTTTGATGTTCAGCGCTATGAACGGACGGCGATGGACGACCATGCCGCAAAAGCCCGCGCCGTACAGATTTTGCGTCAGGATGCGGCGCAACTGGACGCCTTCGCGCGTGATGGCGCGCCGCTGGCGCTGGGCCTTGGGCTCTATCGCGGCGAGCGTCTGCGTCAGCCGGTACTGGCAGCAATTCGTTCCTACGTCCCTCCGCCTCCGCCGCCGAAAGCGGTAGAAAAAATCGTACCGAAAATTGTCCGTCTCGACAGCATGTCGCTATTCGACACCGGCAAGTGGACGCTTAAACCGGGGTCCACCAAGCTGCTGGTGAACTCGCTGGTGGGGATCAAAGCCAGGCCCGGTTGGCTAATCGTCATCGCCGGACATACCGACAGCGTAGGCGATGATAAATCCAACCAGACACTCTCCCTGAAGCGTGCCGAATCGGTGCGTAACTGGATGCGCGATACCGGCGACGTGCCGGAAAGCTGTTTTGCGGTGCAGGGTTATGGCGAAAGCCGTCCGGTTGCCAGCAACGATGCGCAGCAAGGCCGGGCGCTGAACCGCCGGGTCGAAATTAGCCTGGTGCCGCAGGCCGACGCCTGTCAGGTTTCGACGAACTCCGCTTCAACTCCGGCGGATGGCGCTTTCTAAACCGACCATCTCATGACTCTTCGTACGGACAGGTTTTCCTGTCCGTCGTTTTTGTTGCCGGGTACCGGGGTCAACACGATCTGCCCAACCTTGTGCGCTTTTGGGCTCCTTATCAACAGGAAACAGCGACGGGCGGTAGCGTGGCCGAAGGCGATGGAAGGGAGATAAAGAGCATGGCGTTTGATACAGGAAAATAAATCATGAGTGACATAAAGCCTCTGTTGTTCAACCACAGCCATCATCTGTTACAGGTGCATGGTTGTAACTCGTTGCTGGATGTTCTGTGCTTTGAAGGCGAGGAAAACTTAAGTGAGCCTTTCCGCTATACCATTGAATTTACCAGCAGCGATAAAGCTATCACCCCGCAGCAGATGTTGCTGCAAAACGCCTCGCTGACCTTGCAGGCGCCGGTTGACCAGGGATTTGGCATTAAGATCCAGCAGCCGGTGCGCGTTCTTCAGGGAGTGATCACCGCTTTTGAACGGCTTTCCACCGCAAAAGAGGAAACGCGCTACGCCTTGACGTTACAGCCGCGTCTGGCGCTACTGTCGAAGAGCCATCAGAACCGGATTTATCAGGATATGTCGGCGCCGCAGATTGTGGAGCACATTCTCAGAACCCGTCACCAGATGCGCGGGGAAGATTTTGTCTTTCAACTGGCGCATGAATACCCGCAGCGTGAACAGGTGATGCAGTACGGCGAGGACGATCTGACCTTTATCTCCCGCCTGTTGGGTGAAGTGGGGATCTGGTTTCGCTTTACCGCCGATACCCGGCTGAATATTGATGTGGCGGAGTTCTACGATGATCAGCAACACTACGAGACGGGACTGTTGTTGCCTTCGGTCGCTCCCTCCGGGCAGCATGACGGCGGGAGCGAATCGGTGTGGGACTTACAGAGCCGACACCACGTGGTTGAGCGTTCGGTCTTTACTCGTGACTATAACTACCGTAACGCGCCAGAGGATATGAATCTCAACGTCAATGTCAGCCGTGGCGATAGCACCACCTATGGTGAAGCCTATCACTGGGCGGACAACTATCTGACGCCGGGTAATCGCTTCCAGCATACTCCGGACCCGGAGAGCGGGGCCTTTTATGCCCGTATTCGTCATGAGCGTTATCTCAACCAGCAGACGCGGCTGAATGGGGAAACCAACTGCGCGGCGCTGGCTCCCGGCCAGCAGCTAAAAGTGAGCGGCGGCGAAGAGGTGACGGACGTCTGGCGCCAGGGGGTGGCGATCGCTGCGATTCACTGCCGCGCCCGTCGCGACCGCAGCTTCGTCATGACGTTTCAGGCGATTCCCTGCGTAGAGACTTACTGCTTTCGCCCGGCGGTCATCAGCAAACCCAGAATGGCCGGGACGCTGCCGGCGCGCGTCACCAGCACCAAAATCAACGATCTCTATGGCCATATCGATCGCGACGGACGTTATCGGGTGAACTTATTGTTCGATCGCGATCGCTGGCAGCCGGGTGAGGAAAGCCTGTGGGTGCGCCAGGCGCGCCCTTACGCCGGTGAAACCTTTGGCCTGCATCTGCCGTTGTTAGCGGGCACCGAAGTGGCGATCGCTTTTGAGCAGGGGGATCCCGATAGGCCCTATATTGTCGGCGCGCTGCACGACTCCACGCACCAGGACCACGTGACGCTCTACAACTACAAGCGTAACGTGCTGCGCACGCCGGCGAACAACAAGATTCGCCTCGATGATACTCGGGGTAAAGAGCACGTTAAGGTCAGCACCGAATATGGCGGCAAGAGCCAGCTCAACCTCGGTCATCTGGTGGATCATCAGAACACGCCGCGCGGTGAGGGATTTGAGTTACGCACCGATAGCTATGGCGCGATCCGCGGCGGGAAGGGGATATTTATTACCGCCGATGAACAGCTGAAAGCGATGGGCGCGACCGTGGAAATGGATCCCGCCAGTCAATTGCTCGGCAGTGCCGTTGTTCAGCTCAACGACTGGCAGGAGATAGCCCGCACCCACTACAACACCCCGCCGGATGTCAGCACGTTAAAGCAGTTCGTCGGCAAAGCCGTCAACCTGGCGAGCCCCGTCCTGCTGATGAGCGCGCCGAAAGGCATCGGCATCGTGACGGCGGAAACGACGCTGCTACAGAGTGGTAAAGGGTTGTACCTGCAAAGCGCCAGCGATATTGCGCTGGCCAGCGGCAACCGGCTGTCGGTGAATACCAAAAACGCAATCTCGCTGCTTTCCCACCGCGAAGGGATGCGTATGGTATCGGTGAAAGGACCGCTGGAGATAGAGTCGCACGGCGACACGCTGGCGCTCACTTCACTGAAGGATATTACCGTGCAGTCAACGCAGGGACATCTGCAGCTTACCGCCAAAAATGGCATCACCCTGGGCTGTGGCGGCGGCTACATTCGCCTGACGCCGCAGGGAGAAATCCATCTTCACAGCCCGAGTCTGCTCAGTTTTAAAGGCACGCATAAGATGCAGGGGCCGGCCGGCGAGACGTTTCCGCTCCCCGATCTTCCCACATCGATATGTAAAGACTGCCTGATTCGTGCGCAAGAACTGGCTCAGGCTTTTGTGCCACGTGCCGCCTGACAATCGCTCATTGATATAACTTACCCGGAGGAACAGACCTTGAAACCCATTATTCGGCAGGGTGATACCTTGCGTGAGCATGGCGGTACGGTGATCGGCGGCCATTATCTCTGTTTTGGTAAAGGCATCGCCTGCAAAGGCGACCAGGTGAGCTGCAATGAACATGGCCTGACGGTCATAGCCGAAGGAAGCTCGCTGTATGAAGTGGATGGTTCTCCGGTGGCTCTTGACGGGCATCATTGCGCCTGCGGCTGTACGCTGGTGAGTTCACGCCCTGATTGCGAAGTCGCGCTATGAGACAGCTAACCGACTATCTGCCTTACAAAACTGCCACGCCGCCCCACAACGGACGGTGGTTGTCCGTCGGCGCGGGGATGACGCTTATCAGCGGAGTAGGCGCGGCGTTAATGCCTGCCGAAGCGCGTGGCGGGGCGTTAATAACCGTCGCAATTGTTAGCGCCATGCTTTTGGTCCTCATCATCTGGATGCTGCGCCTGCTTTATTACCGCCTGTCGGTTCACTACACCCAGTACTACCAGCGGTTGATCGATTTCGATCATCAAACGTGGTGGGCCCGGCATCAATATAGCGTTGGGCTGGTGGAAACGGTGCTGCTGGGGCCGGTGGGATGTGAACCCGAGCGCTGGCAGACGCTGCTGAAGCGAGAACATCAGCCGCCAAAAGAGAAACTGGAGTCCGGTGCGCGGGCGCTGCGACTGATCCACTCGGACATCGTCGATATCGACCTGCGTGAACAGCAGCTAGCCCGAATGCTGGCGCAACAATGGCTGGCGCAACGTGGCGAACATCAACTTCCCGGCCTGAGCGGCTGTTACTGGCAGGGCAGCGAACCGGCGTGGCGAGAATTTTGCGCCGAGCTGCGCAAGCGCTGTCCCACCGCTCAGTTGCCGCATATGGCGGAACCCTGGCAGGGCGAGGCCAGCTTATCGGAGATTACCGCGCGCATTAATGAGTCCGGCGACGAATGTTTCATTCTGGTGGCGGGGTGCCAGTCGGTGGCGGCGACGGCGGATTCGGCGAGACCGGCGGGGGAATCCGCCGTGCTCTGGTTACTGGCCCGGGAGGGGGAGGCGCGGCTGACCCGCGGCGAGGTTTATGAAGGCGCCGCGGTGGAAAATATCCAGCAGGTCTGTCAGCGGGCAATGCAGCAAAGCGGGGCTGAACGTCCGCCCGATCCCTGTATCGCATTCACACAACCGCAAATCCCGGAACTGGCGCAAAGCGGCTGGAACAGCAACCAACTGCTGCAGGATGAAAACTGGGGTGAGACGGGGCAGATGGAGCAGCTCATCACCATCGCACTGGCGGCGATATTTGCCCGCCACTTTCATCAGTCTTGCGGCTGGATCGCCCGCGATCCGCGTCACCCTCTCTCACTAGGCATCGTCACCGCAGCACTCCCGGCACCGCAACCTCAAGACAAGAAGGAATGAACATGTCGTTAATGAATCAGGAATGGATGAGCAAGCTGGAACAATTTGCGCGCAAACTCGCGCTGCGCGACGTCTATCTCATTGCCGATCAAGGCGTTTTAGACAACCCGTTATTGGATGGCTTAAATAGACTTTCTCCTCCGGTGCAGTGGTTCTCACTCTATCAGGGGCAACCGGAAGAGCCGCTGCTGGAGATGGCGCCTTTATTGATGCGGCTTGAGCCAGCCTGCTGGCAGCATCGTCAATGGATCGCCGATCTGATCGCCGCATTTTCCTACAAGCCAGGTCTGCTGATCTTCCTCTCACCACTGAGTTTTTCAACGCTCGCCGCCCACCTGCGCAATCTGGCCGACGGTGCATGGGAAGACCGTTCTGGCCTGGTGCGTTATTACGACACCCGTATGTTCCCGTTGCTGATGCAGCATGTGCTCACTGAAGAACAAAAAGCATGGTTTTTAGAACCGGTTTATCTCTGGAGCTATCGCGATAGAGACGACAAGATCTGCTGGCTGGAAGGCGAGTGTTCGCCTGTTCAGGCAGCGATCCCGGAGGCGATCAAGATTAATTTCAGCGATGAGCAAATGATGAAACTGGATGTCGCTATCGATGCCCAGCAATTTACGGTTTCTGAAAAATTCAGCACCTTTTTTACCACCCAGGAGGAGAAATTTAACACCCTTTGGCAGCTCGGCTGGCAGGCGCATCAGCAGAATTTTATCGGCGATTTAGCTTCCTGGTTCGAAAGCCACTTTAAGGAATGAAATATCCTCCCTTTTGATCATCAATAGGCGATTATCAGTTCTGTAAGGACACATCAATGATAAAGCATATCCGTATTTTGCCCGGCAGGCTGGCATTGCTGGTCGCCGTTTTTCTCTGCCTGCTGACGGCCTGCCGCGACCACAGTCGCGACGGCATGAGCGGCGCTGACATCACCCTTTTAAACCATGGTCCGGACGCCATCGTTTCGGTGCAGGTGAACGGCTACGGGGGACCAAGGGCCAATTCCTACGGCGGCGGTGGCGGCTTCTGCTGCGTGATGGTGCCAGATGTCTGGCGCCCGGGGCTGACGGCAAAAATTACCTGGACCTCCGACCCTAACTCCTGGATGAAACTGAGCGATATGCCTGACAACTATTCGCAATATTATCAGCGCCATGGCCCTATCACCGTCCCCATTGAACGTTGGGAGAAGGGGCAGGCCTGCGGTTTTGACGTGCATATTTTCCCCTGCGATAAGGTGCGGATAGTCCGTTCCTGTATTCCACCGGGACAGCCGGGGTATCCGGTGCCACCTTCCCCTCCGGACTGGAAGCAAAGAGCACAAAATATCATTATGAAAAATATTAAGGAGGAAGTTGTATGTCCGACACCGCAGACTCCACGCTGAATGCCCTGAAGGCGCTTATTGCGGCCTTTCAGACCGGTGCCACTCCGGTTACGGTTAAAACCTCCACCGCGGAAGCGGCAAGCTTACCGCCGAAGTTTCCCGGGCCGGATGATAAAAAGGGGAAAACGTCAGCGGATAACTCCACGCAGCAGAAAACCGAATACAACGAGCGCGGTCGCCTGCCGGCGAGCAGAACGCAGACCGAAGGCAACTATGCCAGGCAGTACCTGGAAGGGTATATCGGGGAGTCCGATCATCAATCGGACAAAAAAACGGAACCGGGCTGCCCCGCCAGCCTGCATATCAGCCTGTTCTTCGACGGTACCTGCTGTAATAAAGAGGGGGCTGATGAAGTGTACGGTTCGCGTAACCCGCCGCTGACCAAGATTGGCCGATTTTATCATTTGGAAAACCGGTATTGATGTCTGTAGCAGCCAAATTTATTTGACCGCTACAAATATCATTATCAGTTATATATGGAGGCTCATATATTGGCATAAATACAAGCATTTAATTACGTCATTTATTAATAAGCCATCATTTTAAATTTGTAAGGACACATCAATGATAAAGCATATCCGTATTTTGCCCGGCGGGCTGGCGGTGCTGGCCGCCGTTTTGCTCTGCCTGCTGACGGCCTGTCGCGATCACAGTCGCGACGGCATGAGCGCTGCTGATATAGCCGTTTTAAACCACGGCCCGGACGCCATCGTTTCGGTGCAGGTGAATGGCTACGGCGGGCCAGGCGCCAATTCTTACGGCGGCGGAGGCGGCTTCTGTTGCGTGATGGTGCCTGATGTCTGGCGCCCGGGACTGACGGCAAAAATCACCTGGACCTCCGATCCTAACTCCTGGATGAAATCAAGTGAGATGCCAGATGATTATGAGACTCACTACCAGCACCATGGACCGATTACCGTGCCGATTGAGCGCTGGGAGAAAGGGCAGGCTTGTGGTTTTGATATCCATATTTTCCCTTGCGATAAAGTGCGGATAGTGCGTTCCTGCTACGGTCGAGCGGCCCCTGAATATCCGATACCCCCTGAGCCTGACGGAAATAAAAAAGCACAAAATATACTTTATAACCACATTAAGGAGAATATCGTATGTCCGACGCCGCAGACTCCACTCTGAATGCCCTGAAGGCGCTTATTGCCGCCTTTCAGACCGGCGCCACTCCGGTTACGGTTAAAGCCTCCACCGCGGAAGCGGCCAGCTTACCGCCGAAGTTTCCCGGGCTGGATGATAAAAAGGGGAAAGCGCCAGCTGATGACTCCACGCAGCAGAAAACCGAATACAACGAGCGCGGCCGTCTGCCGGCGAGCAGAACGCAGACTGAAGGAAACTATGCCTCTTAGCATACACAATTCGCCGCTGACTAATATTGCCCGGCTCTAACCTCTGGAAAACCGGTATTAATGTCTGTAGCGACCAATTTTATTTGACCGCTACAAATATCATTACCAGTTATATATGGGGTTCATCTATTAGCATAAATACAAGCATTTAATGACGTCATTTATTAATAAGTCATCACTTTAAATTTGTAAGGACACATCAATGATAAAGCATATCCGTATTTTACCTGGCGGGCTGGCGGTGCTGGCCGCCGTTTTTCTCTGCCTGCTGACGGCCTGTCGCGATCACAGTCGCGACGGCATGAGCGCTGCTGATATAGCCGTTTTAAACCACGGTCCGGACGCCATCGTTTCGATGCAGGTTAACGGTTATGGGGGGCCAGGAGCGAACTCCTACGGCGGTGGCGGCGGCTTCTGCTGCGTGATGGTGCCTGATGTCTGGCGCCCGGGCCTGACGGCAAAAATCACCTGGATCTCCGATCCTAACGCCTGGATGAAATCCAGTGAAATGCCCGATGATTATGAGACTCACTATCAGAAACATGGGCCGATTACTGTCCCCATTGAACGCTGGAAGAAGGGGCAGGCCTGCGGTTTTGATGTGCACATTTTCCCCTGCGATAAGGTGCGGATAGTCCGTTCCTGCTACGGTCGCGCAGATCCGAAATACCCTATACTCCCTCATCCTGATGAGGATAAAAAAGCAGATAATATTATTTTTAAACATATCAAGGAGGAAGTTGTATGTCCGACGCCGCAGACTCCACGCTGAATGCCCTGAAGGCGCTTATTGCCGCCTTTCAGACCGGTGCCACTCCGGTCACGGTTAAAGCCTCCACCGCAGAAGCGGCCAGTTTACCGCCGAAGTTTCCCGGGCCGGATGATAAAAAGGGAGAAAAGCCTGCCGATAACTCTGTGCTACAGAAAGCCGAATACAACGAGCGCGGTCGCCTGCCGGCGAGCAGAACGCAGGCCGAAGGCAACTATGCCAGGCAGTATCTGGAAGGATATGTCGGGGAGTCTGAACATCAATCGGACAAAAAAACGGAGCCGGGCTGTCCCGCCAGCCTGCATATCAGCCTGTTCTTCGACGGTACCTGCTGTAATGAAAAGGGAGCCGATGAGGTGTACGGGTCACGTAACCCGCCGCTGACCAATATCGGCCGGCTTTATCATGCCGCGAACTGGAGTGGTCAGTTGCCGCCAGCGGAAGATGACGGCTACTTCAGTTACTATTTTCCCGGCTGCGGGGCGCGCTTTCCGGAGATTGGCGAAGAGCACTACTCGCTGGACGGCGAGCTGTTTGCCAACGGCGGTGAGGACCGTATCAACCAGGCGCTGCTTAAAACCTACAGCAGCATTTGCTATGCGGTGAGAAAGGAAAGGATCGAAGACAGCGAACTGGATATCTTTCGGCCTCAGATGGCCACCGTCTGGCCCTTCTCGCGGCTGACCCAGAAGTTCAACCGTAAAAGCGCGCTTGACAAATTCTGCGACGACCATCTGGGGTGCGTGGTCAACCAGTGGCCACGGCAGCCGACGCGGCTGCATATCCAGCGCTCGCAGCGGCGCATCGCCAAAATCAAGCTGTTCGTCTACGGCTACTGCCGGGGGGCCGCCACCGCCCGCGCCTTCGCCCGCGGGCTGGAGTCACTGCTCGATGACGCTAAAATGCCGCTCGATGCGACAAATATGCTGCCGGCGGGGACGGTGGTTCCGGGTGGACCAACGCTGCTGGGCATCCCCATCAGTATCGAGTTTATGGGGCTGCTGGATTCGGTCTCTGCGGTTGGCGTGCCGCATATCCTGCCGTCGGCCACCGGGCATCTGGGCTGGGCGGCCAACAGCCTGCGGCTGCCAGCCACCAAAGGCTTCTTAAAAAGCTGCTACCACTTTGTTGCCGGCCACGAGCAGCATGGCGACCTGCCGCTGGACTCCATTCGCGGTCCGGACGGCAAATACCCGGCCGGGGCGGTGGAGGTGGTCTACCCCGGGATGCATGCCGATGTCGGCGGCGACTGTAAGCCCACGGAGCTTGGTAAGGTGCAGACCGATGCCGCCAGCCTGCTGTCAAAGATTGTGCTGCACGATATGTATGCCGCCGCCTTCGATGCCGGGGCGCCGCTGAGCGTACCTGAGGAGGTATTGCCCGGCGGCGCCAAAGGCAAAAAGTATCGGGTAATGAGTAATGCCGTTATAAAACAATTCAAAATCTCCGCCCAGGCCATCGCCCTGTTTAACGCCTGGCAGCAGGCCGGGGCGCAGCAGGCGGGGGCGAAGAGCGAAACGCCGGCCGTCAACGAGGCGGAGGTGGTGGCCATCGCCGTGGCTCAGGGCCGGGATCCGGTCGCCGCGCTGAAGGCGGCTCACGACAAGGCGGATGGCGATAAGGCGAAAGCCGCCGCCGCCGCGAAGCCGCCGGAGAGCGGTCCGCTGGGCAAACTGCCGGATCCGGTGTATGTGCCGCTGAAGGCCAAAGCGCTGGAGGTGATGCTGGCGGACCAGCTGAGCTGGATCACCGCCTGGCGCACCGAGCGCTTTGCCAGCCCGCAATACGCCGATAAGTATTATCAGCGTAAGCCTTTTTATCAGCAGGCGCTGAATGAGCAGGCCAGCGCGCTGCCGTCGGTGGCGGCGCCCGCGGAAAGCGAAGGGCCGCGAGAAGTGCCGTTTATCGATAAGGATCGGCTGGACCGCGCGGCGTGGGGCTATGACTTTGCCCATACCGGTATCGTGGCGCTGCTGGGCCAGGTGCTGCTGGATGTGATCCCCACCACGCAGACCAACCAGCTCGGTGGTCCGCTGGTGGCGGCGCAGGAGTCGGAATATATCCAGATCAAGAAAAGCGGCGATGCCCGGCGGGCGGCGCTGATGGGCTCGCCGACGATGCTGGATTTTTACGATAACTACGTGCATGACACGCTGGCCAAATATAATCACGACCCGCTGCACTCCTCGTTTTCGCACGGTTATTTTTTGTCGCGGACGATTTACGATAACGATGACGATACGTGGGATTCGGTGAAACAATTTGGCCAGCGGGTAAAAGCGATTATAGATATTAATGTTGGCGATATATTAGTGCAGGCGCGAACGGATATGAAAGATCTGAATACGGTATCGGGCGTGCTGGGTAAAATATATCGCGATATAAAAAGCGAGGCTTTTAAAATACTGCTGCCTTAATTCGTTATCGCCATATTCATTATATCCGCTAAGTATCCTTAATAACGCTATACGGGCGTGATGATGCACGCCCGTGGCTAAGGGAATCATCAATTTTATGTTCAAGGAAAAAAATGCCGCGGTAATGACCGTAGCGGCTACCGCGACCCTGTGTCTTGCCGTCTGGACAATTGTGGTCCTGCTGAGCGGTCTGGGATGGTGGAACTGGCACGCCAACCGCACGCTGCAGTGGACGGCGATCCGCGAGATAGTGACCGTCTGTGGCCTGATTTGGGCGTATGGTCTCTGTCTCTGGATACTGGGCTTTATTGCTTTCCACCTGTTTATCAGGCAAAAAGCCGATGGGCAACAGCGTCAGACGCAGACTTTTATTAGCCAGCAGACAAAACCGGCGCAGCCGTTTGCGTCCTTAAAGCACTTTCTCCGTCGCCGCTACGGCCGATTGTGGCGCAATAAGGTCCGCCTGCTGTGGGTCGCTGGCGAGGCGGCGCAGATTGCCGCCATCGCTCCAGGCCTTGCGCAACAGCAATGGCTGGAGGGCCGCGGTACGGTGCTAATTCACGGCGGTAGCCTGTCGGCGACGGTGGATATCGAGCGGCTCAGCGCCCTGCGTCGGCTGCGCGGCCGCCGGCCGCTGGATGGTATCGTGCTGGCGCTGGACAATGCTCAGGCCACCGCCGCGACCCTGGACGGGTATTTGCGAACGCTGGAGCTGGTTGCGCAGGTTTTGCGCTACCAGCCGCCGGTCTATCTGTGGCAACTCCACGACAGCGACTGGCCGCAGGATACGCGCATTACCCAGACGCTGGGGGCGTTGTTCCCGCCGCGGGCCGTCCCGCAGGATGTTGAACGGCAGCTTCGCGCCATTCTGCCCGCCATGCTGGCGCAGGGGACCCAGCAGTTGTGCGCTGATTCGTCCCACGATTACCTGCTGCGTGTCGCTAAATGGCTGAAGGAGGGTGGTATCAGCGGCTGGAAGACGCTACTGACGCTGTGGCTTACCGGGCATCTGCAACAGATCCCGCTCCGTGGTCTGCTGTTCAGCCCCTCGTTAAAGGCGGAAGAAGCGGTGGACAATGGGCTCTATCCCCACCGTTGGCCGGCCCCGGCCGTCTGGCAGGGGATCATCGCAGACTGCGGCCGCGCGCGCGGCGTGCCGGTGGGGGGGGCGTGGCGCCGCTCCCTCGGCGTCGGCCTGCTGGCGCTGATTGCTCTGTGGGCGGCGGGAAGCCTGCTCTCTTTTATCGTCAACCGCCAGCAAATTGTCAGCGCCACCCAGCGGGTACAGCTGCTGCGGCAGCCCGTCGTTAACGACCAGCAGCTGATCGATTTGCAGGTGCTGCGCAACGATATCGGCCGTCTACAGAATCAACTCGCCAACGGCGCGCCCTGGTATCAGCGCTTTGGTCTTAATCATAATGCGCCGCTTTCTACCGCGCTGCTGCCGTGGTATGGGCGGGCTAACCAGCGTCTGATCCGCGACGCCGCGGCGCAGGCGCTGACCCGGCAACTGACGGTGTTGGTCAACCTGCCGCCGCGCAGCCCGCAGCGGGCGCAGCTGGCGAAAGCGGGTTATGACCAGTTAAAGGCCTATCTGATGATGGCGCGTCCGGACAAAGCCGATGCGGCGTTTTACCGCCAGGCAATGACCGCGGCGCAGCAGACGCGTCAGGGAGTCGCCCCGGCGCTATGGCAGAGCATCGCCCCCGATTTATGGGGCTTCTATATGGACAACTTGCCGTCGCAGCCGACGTGGAGAATCACCCCGGACGCCGCGCTGGTGACGCAAGCGCGTCAGGTGCTGCTGGCGCAAATCGGGCGGCGCAACGCCGAAAGCACGCTTTACGAGAACATGCTGCTGCAGGTGCGCCGTAACTATGCCGACATGACGCTGGAAGACATGACGCCGCAGACCAATGCCAGCCGGTTGTTTACCACGGAAGAGGTGGTGCCGGGGATGTTTACCCGCCAGGCGTGGGAGGGCGGCGTGCGCGAGGCGATCGATAAGGCGGTGGCGACCAGGCGCGATGAGATCGACTGGGTGCTGAGCGATAGCCGCCAGACCGTCAGCGGCGATGTCTCCCCGGAGGCGTTGAAACAGCGGCTGACCGATCGTTATTTCACCGATTTCGCCGGGGCGTGGTTGGGTTTTCTCAATAGCATCCGCTTGAATCCGGCGCGCAATATTGCCGATGTGACCGATCAGCTGACGTTGGCGGGCGACGTTCGTCAGTCGCCGCTGATTGCGTTGATGAATACCCTTGCCTGGCAGGGGCAGACCGGTCAGCAGCGTGAGGGCGTGGCGGATTCGCTGGTGAAATCGGCAAAAAATCTACTCGATAAGGATAAGCAGCCGTTTATCGACCAGCAGGCCGGCGGCGCGCGCGGCCCGCTGGAGAGTACCTTTGGGCCGCTGCTGGCGCTGATGGGCAAAAATCCCTCTCAGAGCGTGGTCGCCGCAGACAGCACCCTCAGTTTACAGACCTGGCTGACGCGCCTGACCCGCGTACGCCTGCGGCTCCAGCAGGTGGCAAACGCCCCCGACCCGCAGGCGATGATGCAGCAGCTGGCGCAGACCGTGTTCCAGGGCAAAAGCGTCGACCTGACCGACACCCAGGAGTACGGCAGCCTGGTGGCGGCCAGCCTCGGCGAAGAGTGGAGCGGTTTCGGCCAGACCATGTTCGTCCAGCCGCTGACGCAGGCCTGGGAAACGGTGCTGCAGCCATCGGCGGCCAGCCTGAACGAGGCGTGGCAGCGTTCTGTGGTCGCTAACTGGCATTCGGCTTTCGACGGCCGCTATCCGTTTGCCGCGGGCAAAAACGATGTCTCGCTACCGATGCTGGCGGCATTCATCCGTCGCGATAGCGGGCGAATCGACCAGTTTCTTGCCCGAGAGTTGGGCGGCGTGCTCAACCGGGAGGGTAGCCGCTGGGTGGCCGATAGCGCGCACAGTCAGGGGCTGACTTTCAATCCGGCCTTCCTGAAGGCGATTAATCAACTGAGTTCCTTGTCCGACATCCTGTTTACCGACGGCAGTCAGGGAATGGGGTTTGAACTACAGGGGGTGGCGACGCCGGGCATTGTTGAAACGCAACTCACCCTCGACGGCCAGAATCTGCACTACTTTAACCAGCTTGCCGAATGGAAAAGTTTCCGCTGGCCGGGGACTATCAACAAACCCGGCGCGATGCTGAGCTGGAGCTCAGTGGCGGCGGGCGCTCGGCTATTGGCGAACGACAGCGGCCCGTGGGGCACGCTGCGTATGCTGGAGAGAATGAAGCGCCAGCAGATCGGCGATGGGCTGTTTCGCCTGACGGTCAATACGCCGGATAACCGGCAACTGCAGTGGCTGCTGCGTACCGAACTCGGCGATGGCCCGCTGGCGTTGCTGAAACTGCGAAACTTCACGTTGCCGACACAGATTTTCATTGTGGAGGCCTCCCGTGCGGAACCGTTTGCCGACGGTGACGTAGAGGAATAAGGGCCGACATTCACGCTGCAAGCGCTGCTTTACAAGCAGCGAGTTTTTCAATTCTGACATCTGAGATATTCCATGGACGATTTAACTCTGCGTTATTTTGACGCTGAAATGCGCTATCTGCGTGAGGCTGGCGAGGAGTTTGCCCGCGCCCATCCCGATCGCGCCGCGGCGTTAAACCTCGATAAAGCCGGCGCCCGCGATCCCTATGTTGAGCGGCTGTTCGAAGGTTTTGCTTTCCTGATGGGGCGGCTGCGCGAAAAGCTCGACGACGACCTGCCGGAGCTGACCGGCGGGCTGGTGAGTATGATCTGGCCGCATTATCTCCGTACCATTCCGTCGCTGGCGATGGTGGAGTTCAGCGTCGACTGGCGGGAGATGAAAGAGCCGCAGCGGCTGAAGAAGGGAACGGAAGTGATCTCCCGGCCCATCGGCGAGACGGGCACCCGCTGCCGTTACACCACGACCCAGCCGCTAACCTTACAGCCGCTCGCGCTCTCCCGCGCCAGCGTCAGGGCGCAGGCCGACGGCCGCCAGGCGATTTGTCTGCGTTTTGACTGTAGCGCGTTGGTGGACTGGCGGGCGCTCGACCTGAGCCGTATTCCGTTGTATCTGAATGCCGACGCGCCATTGGCCTGCGCGCTACATGAAGCGCTGACCCTGAATGTGGCGCGCATCGGCATACGTCTGGCGGGGGAGGCCGATAGCAGGCCGCTGGCGGCCCATTTTGCCGTTTGCGGTTTTGGCCATGATGATGCGCTGCTGCCCCAAAGCGGCGGGTTCAGCGGCTACCAGTTGCTGCTGGAGTATTTCAGCTTTCGTGAAAAATTTATGTCGGTCGCGCTGTGCGGGCTGGAGAATATGACGTTTCCTGATGCGCCGGGATGGTTTGAGATCGAGGTCGTGCTGGATAAACCGTGGCCGCAGGAGTATGCGTTGTCAGAGAAACATCTGCGTTTACACTGCAGCCCGGTTATTAACCTGTTCCCGCTGGAGTCGGATCCGCTGCATCTGGATTCACTACAAAGTGAGTATCTGCTGCGCCCCATGCGCGTCCAGGATGGACACACCGAAATCTATTCGGTGGAGTCCGTCACCTCTTCACGTCTTTCCGGCACCCAAGTGTATGTGCCGTTTACCAGTTTTCGCCACAAAGGCGGCATGTTGCGCCATGATGCGCCGGAATATTATTACCACACACGCGTTAAACGTGGCCCGTCCGGGCTGCATGATACCTGGCTGACGCTGGGCGGCGAGGCGTTTGACCAGCATCGCGTGCCGCAGAATGAAACCCTGTCATTGAGCCTGATCGGCACCAACGGCCAGTTGCCGCGGCGGGCGCTGCAAAGCACGCTGCTGGACACGGTGGTCAAATCCACGACGTCGCGACTCCAGGTGCGCAATCTCAGCGCGCCGACGTTGCCGTGTTATCCACCGGATCGCGACCGTTTTCACTGGCGGGTACTGAGCCATCTCGGTAGCAGCTTCCTGTGGATGATGGATAACGCCGAGGTGTTGCGCGGCGCGCTGGCGTTGTACGACTGGACGGACAACGAAATGAACCGCCGTCGCCTGCAGGCGATCGTCGACGTGAGCCACTGTGAGGTGGAACGTTTTGCCGAGGGGCACTTTCTACGCGGCGTGCAGATAGAGGTGACGCTCGACGGTAACGGCTTCGCCGGGCACGGCGACATCTGCCTGTTTGGCGAGATGCTCAACCGCTTCTTTGCCCTGTATACCGACATCCATCTGTTTAATCGTCTGATTCTGATACTGCAACCTACCGGAGAGCGTCTCGAATGGCAGGAGAACCACAAACGCCGCATTCCCGGCTGAACCCGCGGCTGGAGCGGGATATTCAGCGCATCAACTTTTACCGCTTCTGCCAGCTACTGGAAAAATCGCGACCTGGCGCACCGGCATTAGGCTGCACGCTAAACCCGGCGGATGATCCGGTACGCTTTCGCCCGCATCCGGGGATGGGTTTTCCGGTCAGCGAACTCAAAGCGGTGGAGTATGATGAGGCGCATCCCGACGCGCCGCCGACGCTGCGCACCACCTTTATGGGGCTATACGGTGTCGATTCGCCGTTGCCCACCGCCTGGCTGGATGATATTGCGCAGCAAAGAGAAGGGCATGAGGCGCAGGAAGCATTTCTCGATATTTTTAACCACCGCATTCTGAGCCAGTTTTATCGCATCTGGCGCAAATACTCGTATCCGGCAACCTTTGAAGACGGCGGTCGCGACCGTACTTCACAGAGCCTGCTGGGGCTGATCGGGCTTGGCATTCCCGGCACCGCTCAGCATATTGCCGCGCCGGTATCTCGCTTTCTGGCATTACTCAGCGTGATGCGCCTGCCCGCGCGTACCGAAGAGGGGATTCAGGCGCTGGTACGATTGTTGGCGCCCCATACGCGGGCGGAAGCGTCGCCGCACTGCCCACGGACGGTGTACCCGGCGCAGCCGCTGGGTTTTTACGGCGATAACGATTTCCTGCTTGATGGCTACACGGTGCTGGGCGATGAAACGACCGAGATTGCCAGCCAGTTGCTGATCGCGCTGTACACCGATGATATCGCCGAGGCCGCAGGCTGGATGCCGGAAGGGCAAATCTATGCGGACTTTCTGGTTCTGCTGCGGGTTTATCTCGGCTGGCGCTATAAGGCCAAAATCACCTTAACGCTTCCCACGCCGCTGTTACCCGCGCCGGTACTCGGTGAATCGCCGTTTATGCTCGGCATCAGCGGCGTTCTGGGCATGGAGGGGGACGCGATTCCGCCGGATTTACCGGCCACGTTTACCACGGAACTGGGCGGCTACCGCGGCATGCCGCTTGCATCATTATCACAAGGAAACCAACGTGTTGCATATCACTTCGCTTAAACTATCCGCACTGATTCTTCTGCCGTTCATGCTGGCGGGTTGCGGGCTAACACAGAAAATCAGCGACGGCGCTTCGTCCGCCGTAAAGTCAGTATTTTATCGCCAGGTGAAAACGCTGCGTCTGGATTTTAGCGCGCGCAATGCGTTAAACACCGATAACCGCGAGGATAACAGCGCCTCCCAGCCGGTGATGGTACGGGTCTATGTGCTGAAAGATCGCAAGACTTTCGAGAAGACGGTTTACCAGCAGCTGGCGGCGGAAGGAGAGGACATATTAAAAGACGATCAACTGGCCAGCCGCAGTCTGGTGCTCAAACCGGGAACGGCGATGAGTCTCACCATGCCGCTGGATGAACAGGCGCAGTATGTCGCCGTGGTGGCGCTGTTTCGGGCGCCGGATCTGACGAAAAACGACTGGAAGCTGGTGCTTGCCCGCGAGGATCTTGACCCGGACCGCGCGCGCGTCATTGAGGCCAGCCATCATCAACTTGTTCTGCAACCGCGGAAGGAGAAGTGAGAAACGCGCTGCGTAATTTTATATTCCATAAATAACCTCACGGACGCCATGATGGCCAAACCTGATTTTATTTAAGGTTTGGCCTGTCGGGGAATCATTTAACCGTGGGCAGATCGCTATATCGGGTGGTGTATCGCGGGGAGAGCATTTCCCGCTTCATCTGCCACGGTTGCTGGATACCCTGGCCGGCGAAGTAAAGCGTTCCACGTCCGTCCTCAGCATTCAGGCGGTCCAGCACCTCCATCAGTTTTTGGCTATTTTTTCGCGGCGCATTTTCGTCAAACAGATTAAGTTGCGCGACGCCCTGGCTATAAAAATCGCCCAGCATCACCCCGGCTTTCTGGTACCGACAGCCACTTTGCCAGATGGCATCCAGACAACGCGTCGCGGCGGCGATAATATCTCTGCTGTCCTGCGTTGGGGTAAGCAGGGTGACCGAGGCATTATTGGCGTAATACCGTTCATCAGGCGCGAAGGGCGACGTTTTTACAAAGACGGAGATAAACCGGCAGTATTGATGTTCCTGACGAAGTTTCTCTGCGGCCCGGGAAGCGTAACTACAGATGGCCTGGCGCATTTCTTCGTACTCGGTGATGCGATGGCCGAACGAACGGGAACAGATAATCTCTTGCTTTACCGGGGCAAACTCTTCCAGCTCGAGACAGGGCTCGCCGCGTAATTCACGGACGGTTCTTTCCAGTACGACATTAAAGTGTTTCCTGATGAAGCGGATATCCGTGTCAGCCAGCTGCAATACCGTCCGGATCCCCATCGTTTCAAGCCTCTTCGCTATGCGTCGACCCACTCCCCAAACCTCTTCCACCGGTAGCGCCGCCATCAATTTTCTTTGCCGCTCCGCATTCGACAGGTCAACCACGCCTCCTGTCTGCTGTTGCCAGCGTTTTGCCGCATGATTCGCCAGTTTAGCCAGCGTTTTTGTCTGGGCTATTCCGACGCCCACCGTCAGGTGTGTGCGTTGCCGCACCGTGGCTCTGAGCTCATGTCCAAATTCGGTAAGAACGCGGCAGTTACGCACGCCGGTAAGATCGCAAAAAACTTCATCAATGGAGTATTTTTCACAGCGAGGCGACATCTCTTCAAGCGTCGTCATTACCCGGTTGGACATATCGGCGTAGAGTTCATAGTTGCTACTGAAGCAAACCACGCCATGATGTCTGAAGATATCTTTTTGTTTAAAGTACGGTTCACCCATTTTCACAAACGGTTTAGCTTCCGCAGAACGTGAAATCACACAACCGTCATTATTGGACAAAACAACCACCGGGCGGCCGCGTAAGTCCGGGCGAAAGACGGTTTCACAGGAAGCATAGAACGAGTTCACATCACACAGGGCAAACACGATCAGCCCGCCGATTTCACGATGTAGGTCACCACGCCAAAGATTTCCAGACACTCTTCACTGCCTGGCATAATCGGCTGGTAGGTGGGATTATCAGGTTTTAGCATGACAACAGGATGTAACTGGAGGCGCTTAACCGTGAATTCCCCATCCACTGCGGCAATAACGATGCTGCCATGGACGGCCTTGCGGGAGCTATCCACCACCAGTAAATCACCATCGCCAATGCCAGCGCCAATCATTGAGTCACCGCTTGATTTCACAAAGTAGGTGGCGCCTGGATGCTGAATCAGCAGTTCATTCAGGTCGATACGCCGTTCAACATAATCCTGCGCGGGGCTAGGAAAACCGCAGGGAACAAGATCGCTGAACAGGGGGAGTGCCACGATCTGGCGTAGTTCGGTTAGTGTGAAAAACTGCATGATGATCACCGATTATCTTTACTGTATGTATATACAGTATTGTAGATCGATGGCAGAGATCAAGAGGGTCGTACCTTATCAAAACCTGCGCCAGCGCCCGGCAGGCGGGGGGTTTTATGTCTGAAGCCGATTGATAAACAATAGATTACCTCATCGCTAATATTAGCGACTGCGCCGTTTAGCTGGCGAAAATAGCGCGACGATTTTATGTAAAAACAATCTGAATATGACTGAGGTAAAGGATCTGATATTAACGAGACAGGGGATGTCTGAGCGATTAACGACCAGGGATTGCTCACCGGCCGACCGTATGCAAGAGCAGGCCGGTGAGCAAATGGCTGTGATGGCAGTTCGCAGCCGCGGTTATTTTAAAGCGTCCGGGCCGGTTTAAACATATTTCTTCGCGCCAGGAGACTATTTTCAGACTTACCTCATTACCGTTTCTAATAAGTCAAACCAGTAATTAACGCCTGTTAAGAAAGCTCCACTACTAATAATGACGGTATAAAGATGAACAAAAGCACAGAGTTGAATAATTAAGAGTATTCCTGGGTGAAATCTCGGGCAGAGAGATGACTTCTGATAAATATTCAGGATAATTTATTAATCTTAAGGAATTAGCCCCGCGGCTGCCTGCACCATAAAGGAATCCATATGGTTAATCGGATATCGATCCTGTCATCTGTCGACAGCACCTCGTTATTATTCTGGAAATTCAGCGGGCAGGAGAAACTGTCCGAACCTTTCCACTTTCAGGTCGATTTACTCAGCCAGGATTTTGCTATCGACCGTCAGGCCATGCTCGGCAAAAACATGACGGTGGCGGTTCCCGGCCAATGGGGACAGGTGCGTTATCTTTCCGGCAAAATCACCGCCGTTACCGTACGCGCCGAAGATCTTGGCGAGACGCGCTACGCCGTCTATCAGACCACGCTGGAACCCGATTTCTGGCCGATGATGCGCGACCGCAACTTCCGTATTTTCCAGCAGCAGCGGGTGCCGGATATCGTGGCCAAACTGTTTAGCGAGCATAACGTTAAGTTTGAGGACAAACTTACGCGTAGCTACCGGCAGTGGGATTATTGTGTGCAGTATGCGGAAAGCAGCTTCCATTTCATCAGCCGTTTGCTGGAGCTGGAAGGTATTAGCTATCTGTTCCGCCACGATAAAGACGGCCATACCCTGGTGCTGATGGATGACTATCAGCAGGCTGAATCCTTCCCCGGTTATGAAACTATTCCCTGGCATGCGCAACCGGGCGGCGGCGCGGTCGGCGAAGAGGGCATTAGCCAGCTGATGGCGAGCCACGTCGTCACGCCGGGGCTTTACAGCACCGATGACTATGATTTTCGCAAGCCCCACGCCTGGATGCTGCAAACGCTGCAGAATCCGGTCTCGCCGACGCCGGGCAAAATCGACGTTTACGACTGGCCGGGGCGCTTTATGGAGCACGGCGACGGCGAAGCCTACGCCCGTATTCGTCAGCAGTCCTGGCAGGCCGAACAGCAGCAAACGCAGGGTATCGCCACCGCGACCGGTATCGTCCCGGGACACACGTTTACCCTGACGCATGCGCCTAACATGGCTGATAACGCTAAATGGCTGGTGGTGGGCGCCCGCTATGATTTTGAAGAGAATCAGTATGCCTCCGGCGGCGGAAATACCGCGCAGCACCGCATCGCATTCACTGTTATTCCCGCCGCGACGCCATTTGTCCCCGCGTCAAGGACCGACTGGCCGCGCACCTACGGGCCGCAAACCGCCCGCGTGGTAGGGCCGAAAGGAGAATCGATCTGGACCGATAAATATGGCCGGATTAAGGTGAAATTCCACTGGGACCGCGAAAGCCAGGGCGATGAAAATAGCTCCTGTTGGGTGCGCGTTTCCAGCGCCTGGGCCGGCCAGGGTTACGGCGGGGTGCAGATCCCACGCGTCGGTGATGAAGTGGTGGTGGACTTTATTAACGGTGAGCCGGACCGGCCGATTGTCATTGGCCGCGTCTATAACGAAGCCAGTATGCCGCCGTGGGCGCTACCGGCGGCAGCCACGCAGATGGGTTTTATGAGCCGCTCAAAGGATGGTTCGCCGGACAACGCCAACGCCCTGCGTTTTGAAGATAAACCCGGCGAAGAGCAGCTCTGGCTGCACGCCGAGCGCAACATGGATACTGAAGTCGAAAACGACGAGACCCATGATGTCGGCAATAACCGCACCAAAACCGTCGGCAAAGACGAAACCAGCCATATCAAACAGAACCGCACCCGCACGGTGGATGGCAATGAAAGCGTTACCGTCGGCAAAGATCGCAGCAAAACCATCAATGGTAATGAAACCACCACCGTTGAGCAGAACCGTACCGAAAGCGTGAAGGGGAATGAGACCCTAAGCGTTGAGCAGAACCGCGATGAAACCATCAGCGGCAACCATACCACCACGGTGAAAAGCGACCATACCGCGACCGTCGAAGGCAAGCAGTCACTGACGGTCGTACAGGATCGCACCCGTCAGGTGCAGGGTAACGAAAGCGTCAGCGTCCAGCAGAACCGTAACGTGCAGGTCACCGGCAACCAGACGCTGGGAGTGACCGGCAATCACGATATTTCCGTGACCGGTAAGCAAACGCAGACCATCACCAGTAAGCAAGAGGTGACGATCGGCGCCGGGCGTACCCTGAGCATCACCGGCGGTGATACCCGCTTTACGCAAGGGAGCGTAACCGACAGCGCTACCGATACCGTACATATCAACGTGGGCGAAAGCGGCATTCTGATAAGCAACGGCAGCGTGGAGATTACCGCTGGCGGGTCGACGATCACCATTAACGCCGCCGGCGTGATGGTGAATGGTAAGAAGATTGAGCTCAATGCCTGACAGGGAAAGGGAATGAACGCGGCGAAGAATCCGACCGAAAAAGTAATGAGCGAGCTTGAGCTTAGCTGGCTGGACGCCAGCGAGCAGGCGGAGCAGATCCGCTTATTTATCTGGCGGACGCCTGCCGGCGGCGAGTCGCTGCTTGATGGTTTTATCGCGCTGCAGCAGCATCCTGAAGGCCGCTCGCTGCCGGATCTGCTGCTGGGGTTAACCACGCCGTTCGAGACCGGCTATGGCTACAGCGAGGCGCTCGGGCGCGAGTTTGTGGAACACTACGAAGCGACGCCGGATGCCGCTATATGGGATGCCGAACGCTTTCTCCCAACCTATAGCCCGGCGCAGTTGCGGCAGATGCTGCAGGATTTTGCGACGACATTTCATGACGATTTACGTTATCTGGTGTTGGTGCTGAAACCCTCCGCCGTCAGCGATGAAAAGGCGTTGAACCGCTGGTTGAACGGCTGGCTGGCGCAGGAGGCGTGCAACGCCAGACTGTTACTTATCGACACGCTTGAGCAACCGATTTGGCAGCCGCTGTATGAGGCGCATCCACGCAGGGTACGGCTGCTGACCGATGACGTCGACAGTATGAAAGTGATGCATCAAACCGCGCGCGGGCAGAGCGATCCGAATCCCGATCGCCTGTTGTTTCGCCGCTATCTGGCTGATGCCATGCTGCTGCTGGAAAAAGGCAGCGCCGCGCAGGTGGCCGCGCGCGGCGGTATGGCGCTCGGCGTCGCCCAGCGCTGCGGTTGGGCCGACCAGCAGGCGATGATGCATAACCTGATCGCCGGCGGTTGGTTGAAAGGTAACGATCATCAACGGGCCGTCGATCACTACCGCCAGGCGCAAACCATCAGCGGCGAAATTGCCGACCCGGCGCTTAAAGGACAACTGCGTACCCAAAGCACTTTTGGCGAGGCCGGCGCCTGGTTCGCGCGTAAAGAGTATCTCCAGGCGGCGAAAGGCTATCGCCGGGCGGCGGGCGAAGCGCAAACCATTCCACACCCGGTATTTGCCGTAGAAGGCTGGCGGATGTCCGGTTTTTGTCTCAACCTCGCCGGGCACCGGGCAAAAGCGATGGAGGAGTATGCCCACGCCATCCAGGCGGCGGAGCCGATCCCACGGCAAGAGCGCGCCCAGACCACGCTGACGCTGGCATTCCAGGATCTGCTGCGCATCCATGATAAACGACGGACCGAGGCGCTTGAGGCCTGCGCGACGCGCTGGCAAAGCGAAAAACAGCGCTTAATCCAACAGGCGGAAGACCGCTTGCCGCGGCAACCCGCCGTCGAACAGGTAAAACACGTGGACCGGCAGTTACAGCTACAGCTGGAAGCCGCGTTCGCGCTGATCCGCGAAGCGCGGGAAAAACTGATCCGCGGCGGCGATGACAGCTTTCGTCGCGTGATCCACCTGGCGCGGGAGAAGCTGCATCCGCACTGGAACGGCCTGCCGGAGATCGCCCACCCCTTTGATGCCCCGCCGGGTGAATGGCAAAGCCTGCCTGCCTGGGGAAATACCGATGCATCATCCACTGAAAATGCAGGGAGCAACCCGCTATGAAGACCCGGATTATTATTATTGTTGCCGTGACGCTGCTGGCAATCCTGTTTTTAAGCCTTTCGGACGGCGGGTTCGCCACCGAAGTGCGCACCTTCCTGCGCGCGCTGCTGCGCGCCATGTTCTGAGGCGCGTCTGATGCACTCCGGCGCTCACTTCGACCCGCAGCTTGGCCTGGATATCCATACTTATCCATGGCCGCTGCCGACGCCGCATATCGGCATCGTTTTCGACGTGTTTGATTATCTGCCGCTGCTGGGCACTACCGTACACGTCAACAGCATCAAACGCGCCAGCGCGGGGACCGGCGGTATTGCGGTACATATTCCGGTCGGCGGCGTGTGGGTGCCGCCGCTGCGCGCGCCCGGCGGCCCGCAGATGGAAGACGAGCTGTTTATGGGCAGCAAAACCGTCGCCGTCGATGGTGAACCGTTTTCCCGCATCGGCATGCCGGTACTGAGCTGTAACATCCTCGGAATGGTGCCGCCGTTCCGCCTGAAGCGGCTGAGCAAGCCAAAGCCGCTCTCGCTGACGCTGCCGCTGACGTTTAATCTCGCCATTCCCAACAACGTGATTGTCGGCGGGCCGCCAACCATCAACCTGATGGCGCTGCTGATGCGCGCCGGGTTAAGCGGGTTGGGCAAGGGGTTGAAGAAAGTTAAAAAAACGCCGCAGTGGCGGCTGTTTATGCGGCGGTTTAAAAAGCTGCGCCAGAAGCTGTTTCGCAACATGGATCCCGGCGTCCTGAAATGCCGGGTGCTACGCGCCGAACCGGTTGATATCCGCGACGGTAGCGTGAGCCTGGAACATGAGGATTTTCTGTTACCCGGCCGCCTGCCGCTGGCGTGGACGCGAAGCTACTCGTCGGCGGATCTCGATGAAGAAGGGCTGTGCGGTTACGGCTGGTCAACCCCGGCGGACACCCGCCTTGAAATACTGGCCGATGAAGGCGTCGCGGTGCTGACTCAGCCGGAAGGGATGACGCTGTTTGCGGCGCTGCCGCAGTCCGACGGGCGCGAGCAGGGTATTGTCGGCCTGCCGGACGGCAGCCGCCTGTGGCGGGAAACCCGCAATGGCGAATGCTTCTGGCATGTTGAGCAGGAAGGGAGCGCGCGGCTGCAGTTTCGCGGTAAGCGCGGGCGGCTGGCGATTTACCGGCTGGCGGACCGTAACGGTAACGGCTGGCAGTTCGACTGGCAGGGGCGCGAGCTTGAGCGTATTCGCGAGTTCAGCACGCGCGGCATGAGCGGCAGGGAGATCCTCGTCACCTGGCAGGATGGCCGCCTGCGGGCGCTACGCCTGCGCAACGCGCTGGATGACGAGATCACGCCGCTGACCCGCTATGAATACGATAGCGATAATCAATTGAGCGCGGAGATCGATGCGCTTTCGCATCCGCGGCGCTTCTACTATCAACAGCGCCATATGACCAGCCATGTCGACCGTAACGGCCAGGGCTTTCACTACCAGTTCAATGACGAGTGGCGGGTGGTCCACGCCTGGGGCGACGGCGGCGTATGGGATTACCATTTCGCCTGGCACGACTTGCTCAACGAAGTGGAAATCACCGATTCCAACGGCCATGTAACGTCTGTCAGCTTTGATGATAACGGCCTGCCGGTTTCGGAGATCGATCCGACCGGCGGCAATACCGTCTTCCACTACGATGATTTTGGCCGTACCGTCGAACTCATTGAGCCAGACGGCAGCGCGCGTCGCTGGGAGTATGATGAACAGGGGCGAATGATCGCCGAACATCTGCCGGACGGTAGCCAGATTCAGGCGGCCTACAATGAAGACGGCGATGTGCTGACGCTGATTGATGAGAAAGGCGCCTGCTGGCGTTCGGACTATGACGAACGCGGCAACCTGCTGGCGGGAACGGACCCCACCGGCGTCACCTCGCGCTATCAGTATGATGCGTACGGGCAACTGAGCGTGGCGGACGTGCCGGGTTCCGGGCAGAGTCGCTATCGCTATGATCGGTTTGGTTTTTTGCAGGCGCTGAGCCAGGCCGGCGGGGGAACCACTCAACTGCGGCATTCCGCGCGCGGCACCCTGCTGGAGCGTATTGACGCCGGCGGCGGCAGCAGCCGTTTCCACTGGGACAGCAAGGATCGGCTGGTGGCGATGGTCAATCCGCAGGGCGGCGAAATTCGCGTCGCTTACGACCGGGAAGATTCACCGCTTCACTTCACCGATGAAGCCGGCCAGATAACCCGTTTTCGTTATAACCGCACCGGAATGCTGGCCGCCTGCGAGACGCCGGATGGCGCGACGCTTGGCTATCAGTACGACCTGGAAGATCGCCTGCTGGCGGTGATCAACCAGAACGGTCAGCGCTGGCAGCTGGACCGCGACGCGCTGGGGCGCATCGCCGCGGAGACCGATTACTGGGGACAGGTAACCCGTTATGGCTGGGATAAAGGCAACCGGCTGATCAGCCGTGAGGATCCGCTGGGGCGGCTGGTGCGCTACGGTTACGACCGCGGCGGGCGGCTAAGCGAGCGGCGCAGCGGCGATACCCTGCAGGCGAAGTATCATTACGATCCCTGCGGACGGATGGTGCTGTGTGAGAATCCGTGGCGGCGGCTGGCGTGGCGCTATGATGACGCCGGGCGGGTGCTGCTGGAGGAGCAGGACGGTTTTCAGCTGCATTATGGCTATAACGAGCGCGGCCTGCTGGTCTCCCGGCGCAGCGACAGCGGTCATCAGGTGCGTTACGCCATGGATGAGTATGACCGGCTGAGCCAGATCCAGCTGAATGACGATGCGCCAATCGTGCTGGGTTACGATGAGGCCGGGCGGCGGGTCAGCGAGCAGCTGTCGGCGGAGGTGACGCGTCATTTCACCTACGACCGGCTCGGCCAGCTGACGTCGCAGCAGGTATTGCAGAATGATTTACCGCTGTTCGCCAGCGGCTTCAGCTGGGATAGGCTGGGTAACCTGACCCGGCGCGATGACAGCCTGTGGGGCAGCGATCGTTACGCTTACGATCCGGTGGGGCGCTTGACGGCCCATACCGCGCCGGACGGTACGCTGCGGCAGTTTGTGCAGGATGCGGCGGGCAGCCACCTGCAGACGCAGACCCGGGCGGTGAATGAGAGCGCCGGAGGCTGGTTCCGCGAGGGGCAGCAGCGCGGGGTGCGTTATGTATTCGATCGCGCAGGCGAGCTGCGACAGCGGCGCGATGTCCGGCATAACGGCGAGAAAGAGGATTTCAGCTGGGACGATAACCGCCAGCTGGTGGCGGTGCGCAAGGGCGAGCGGCTGGTGCGTTACGGCTATGACGGGCTGGGGCGCCGGGTGTTCAAGCAGACGGCGGAAGAGACGCGCTGGTTCTACTGGCAGGGCGACGCGCTGGCGGGGGAAACGGTCACTATCACCCGCGAACCGCTGGCGGCACAGAGCATTTTTGATACCGGCAGCCGGCTGCAGCGGCAGAAAGCGCAGGAAACGCTGTTCGGCAGTATGCGCGAGTACGTGTACTATCCGGGAAGTTTTCAGCCGCTGGCGCTGCTGACGCAGGAAGCGGGCAGGAAGGAGAGCTGGCACTATCATTGTGACCCGAACGGCGCGCCGGTCCGCCTGACGTCATTACAGGGCGAGATAGTGTGGTCTGAGAAGACGGGCGTATGGGGAGAGAAAGGGGAGGTCTACGCCGATCGTATCAGCAACCCGCTGCGTTTTCAGGGCCAGTATTTTGACGCTGAAACGGGGCTGCACTATAATCGATATCGTTACTATGATCCTGAAATTGCGGGATTTATTAGCCAGGATCCGATTGGATTAGCCGGTGGGCTGAATGTTTATCAGTATGCGCCGAACCCGCTGGGTTATATAGATCCAAAAGGTTTAACACCGAAGACATTGTATCATTATACGACCGAGGAGGGGATGAATGGGATTATGGAAAGTGGGACTATTCGCGCCTCATCAGGTGATATACATGCGCGTTTTGGTGAGGGGCAATATTTTACAGATATTACACCAGCCATGATCGGCGGAAGGACATTAAAAGATGCTTCAGGGACAGGTAAAATGTCTCTGGGCCAACTGGCAAGTAACATATATGGTGATTCCAGAAAGTTGAATGGTATTACTCATTTTGTAGAAATAGATGTAACTGGGCTAAATGTCACAGAACCAAGAAAAAATACATTTAGAGTTGCAAATACAGGAGAACTGAATGTTTCGGATAGAATCGTCAGCAGTGGAAAGTCCACAAGTTGTGGTTGAATATTATAAGTCTAATGCGGAATTTACGTCTGGGGAAGGCATCCTGTATACAGAGTTTATGGGGGAAATTGCCACAAGACAGATAAGTGTTTTGGATAGCTTATATTACCCATCAGCCTCGTTGAGTGATGAAAATGATAAAATAGGTTTCCTTCTTTATGATGGAAAAAAAAGTGAATTAGAACTATCTGATTCACAGATTATATCAAAAGACGAATTTGAGGCTGTGTGGTTAATAGCTATGAATGATCACAAAGAAAAAGAAATCATTCAATATGTAACTGGAGATGCTGCTGTCCCATTAAGTTCTGCCACTATCATTGCTCATATAGTTAATAACAAAGGGAAATGGGGGAAAGGATTTGTTTTATCATTATCAAAAAAATACCCAGCAGCCAAGAAGGTTTATTTGGATAAATATTCTAACACATCAGATTTAACTTTGGGTGATATACAGTTCATATCTGTAGATGAAAAGGATAGAATATTTGTGGCTAATATGGTTTCTCAAGATGGGATAAGAAAAAACCATGCTGATAAAAAACAATATTTATCATATCACGCACTTGAGGAATGTCTTGAAAAACTATCGGAGTTTGCATTGATTAATCGATTGGTTGTACAAATGCCAAAAATTGGAGCTGGATTAGGTGGCGGAGATTGGAAGCATATTGAGAGTTTAATACAAAAACATTTATGTTATAAATTAATTAAATGTACTGTTGTGATATTGTGATTCCCAGAGCGGGGTACCTTATTTTTTTTACAGCTGTATCTGGATAGGCGGGATATTAAAGTGAATTTATCATAATATATTCGCTCTTTAAATATTCTAAGTCCGGTGATATTAACAACTATCCTGTAAGTTTTCAGCTGTTGGCGCTGCTGACGCAGGAAGCGGGCAGGAAGGAGAGCTGGCACTATCATTGTGACCCGCTGCGTTTTCAGGGCCAGTATTTTGACGCTGAAACGGGGCTGCACTATAATCGACATCGTTACTATGATCCTGAAATTGCGGGATTTATTAGCCAGGATCCGATTGGATTAGCCGGCGGGCTGAATGTTTATCAGTATGCGCCGAACCCATTAAGCTGGATCGATCCGCTGGGACTAAAATGTGGCTTCGCGGAAAAGGACAATATAACCCAAAGGTGGGTAAATAAATTAACAGGTAAAGCTCCGGCTGAAATAGACTCCCTTTTAACATCTAAAGGTTGGACGAAGATCTATCCACAAGCTGGTAGGCCTGAGGCTATTCAACATATAAATTAGATTATCATCCTGGTGGTAACGCAAAACAACAAAATATTCATGGAAATGATTACTGGAAGGTTTATAGGACTAATAGTGAAGGTGAGGATATCGTATATGGACGTATAGGTCATGGTGGTTTTGAAAATTAAGATCTAATAAAGGACTCTCCTGTTTATGTCGACGGTGTATTAGTAAATGGTGGGATGTAAAATGTTTGATTTTTCTGCAGAAATAAAACCATTTCATTCGTTAGGCGATGTGCTGTTAAATACAAATATATCTGTCTATCTTGCTGAAATGTATGCTGACCATTGTGTTGAGTACAAAGAGTATCTTCTACCTGATGCGAGTAAGAGATTTTCCTATGTATTGGATGATACTTTAACTATATCAACCGAACCTGATGGAAATATATTTTCTATTGGATGCAATCAAAATTACAAAGGGTTATACAAAAACTTATTATATGCCGGTCAAGAATTTGGTGAGATAAAAAAACTCACTTATCGGCAAAGAATATTTAATGGTTCCATTATTATAGACGAGGATTTTGGCATTCAATTTATATTACCCTCACCATTTGATGAGATAGCTGACAGTATAGATAACATTCCGTCCGACTTGAAATTGAATGAAATATATATAGGGGATTTTTCATTTTGGAATCCATGTAAATAACAAAGCAAAGCCGGGTAATAAATTAACTCTTCCCGGCCTTTATAGCAACGCTGCGCTTTGGGAACTCTATCTTAGAGCTTAGATTGGTGCGGGTTGACGGTACGATTGGCCCAGGGGATAGGATTGTTCGTCTGATCCGATTGGATTAGCCGGTGGGCTGAATGTTTATCAGTATGCCCCGAATCCGCTGGGATGGGTGGATCCGTGGGGGCTGAGCGCTGATGATTTAATCAGATACAAGCCATATGATTCTTTAAATGCTCAGCTAGGGGCTAGAAGTACTGCAATATCTAGAGCATGGGTCCATGAGAAAGCGTTATTACAAAACGGTGGGGTTGGAACACGCAATTGGAGTAGTGAAGAAAGAGATTTAATTTTGAAAACATCCAATAAAGATCTTACTTCAGTAATGTCAAGGGCTGGCTATACAGGACATCATATAAATTCAGTTGAAGGAAACGGTTCATTAGGTGCAAAATGGCAAGGAGATCCAAGAAATATTATATTCTTACAAAATCATAACCATCCCAGTGGATTTAATGAACATGTTCATGGACTGAGGGGGCATAGAGGTAATACTCAAAACGTTACAAATGGACGTTTGATAGATAGAGAATCCACATCAAGAATGCGAAGTAAATGTGAGGGGTAGAGTAAATATGACTATTGATAGCTCATTACAAAATTTCATTGAGACATTTCAGAAGAGCAAAAGAAGTATGGGTGTAATGTCCTACTCTGAAGAAAATTTAGGCTGCTCGAACCATGATATTCCTTTACATGGGGATATGTTGTATTTTTATGAACATACTATCCTTGAAGATAAACCCACCTTTGGTGGCGATTTTTTCATTCAGATAATTGAAATGTATGACTTAGGCAATATACAGTCAGGCTGGCTTATACCAAATGGAACAAATGATTGGGATAAGAACTATGTAATCTTTGCAGAACGTAATGGCGACGTTCTGTTTTGTGATGTATTAGACGATAATTCAGCCGTATATGGAAGTGTGCAAAAAAAAGTATATAAATTAACTAACACACTAGGGGACTTTTTGGATACATATTCCGCTCTGATTGAATTAGAAGAGAGCGAATTTGAATGTGATACCACGGATGATGATTTTAATTATAAAAATGAATATTTGCTTAGGGTGAAGGAAGTTCTAAGTAATAATCTTCCAACTGAATTGGTAGATAATTATATGTGTTTTTTCTTTGGCTAGGTGCATTTTTTTGCCATACTTTATATCAGCCGGTAATCTAAATTCTCCGGCTTTATTTTAATCTTAGGTTAATGTAGCTGTATGATAGGAGCAACTGGCCTGAAGAAAAATGTTGTATCGCTCATCATTGTTAATGTATTTTAAAGATGTCGAGATACAGATGAATATGAAGAATAAAATATAAGTAGTGTATATCCTAACAACAAGTCACGAGAGAATTAATTATTTTTATGATAGTGTCATGAATGATTTTGACTCATTAACTAATAATGGTTCAACCGAAAAGTTGAAGGGGTTAGCTATGGTTATAAATTAAAAAATAAAATCACGTGATGATAAATGATTATATTGAAAAATTTAGAAGATAAGTTTAATAAGATTAGTTCCGATAGTGAAAACTATATTATGTCATATAGTGATAGTGTTAGACTCAACGAAACTAAAGTAGTAGTTAGTAAAGGTGCATTATATAATATTCGACCCTACGAAAACGAACGAGCTGGATTTAAGATAGGTAAGAAACTTAATAAATTACCTGCAAATGTAAAAAATACACACATCTATCACTTTGATAGTCTGGAACGTATATCGTTAATAGAAATATTTGGACAGACATCAAATATAATTAACAAAGAGTTTTGTATCTATGAAGGTGATAACTTAGAAAGGATTTATTTTACCAGTGCCGGTATGCTGCGAAACATCTCTTTGTCAGTATACAATGATGGATTGATTGAAAAAGATTTCAATTGGGGGATGTATGGGTGCAGTGTATCTGATTATGTTTATGAAGACTCAATTCTTAAGAAAATATATGTTCAGCAAAAAGAACATGCAGAATCATCTTTTACAGAATTTGAAGTTGTATTTTCGTATAAAAATGCGATCATCGATACCATTAAAAATGTATTTCCTAATGGTTATGAAGAACAACGTTATCCTGCACGCTGAATTAGCTAATTAAATAACAGCCTGTGGGGCAGCAATCGTTACGCTTACGATCCGGTGGGGCGTTTGACGGCCCATACCGCGCCGGACGGTACGCTGCGGCAGTTTGTGTAGGATGCGGCGGGCAGCCACCTGCAGACGCAGACCCGGGCGGTGAATGAGAGCGTCGGGGGCTGGTTCCGCGAGGGGCTGCAGCGCGGGGTGCGTTATGTATTCGATCGCGCGGGCGAGCTGCGACAGCGGCGCGATGTCCGGCATAACGGAGAGAAAGAGGATTTTAGCTGGGGCGATAACCGCCAGCTGGTGGCGGTGCGCAAGGGCGAGCGCCTGGTGTTCAAGCAGACGGCGGAAGAGACGCGCTGGTTCTACTGGCAGGGCGACGCGCTGGCGGGGGAAACGGTAACCGTCACCCGCGAACCGCTGGCGGCACAGAGCATTTTTGATACCGGCAGCCGGCTGCAGCGGCAGAAAGCGCAGGCCGCGCTGTTCGGCAGTATGCGCGAGTACGTGTACTATCCGGGAAGTTTTCAGCCGCTGGCTCTGCTGACGCAGGAAGCGGGCAGGAAGGAGAGCTGGCACTATCATTGTGACCCGAACGGCGCGCCGGTCGCCTGACGTCATTACAGGGCGAGATAGTGTGGTCTGAGAAGACGGGCGTATGGGGAGAGAAAGGGGCGGTCTACGCCGATCGTATCAGCAACCCGCTGCGTTTTCAGGGCCAGTATTTTGACGCTGAAACGGGGCTGCACTATAATCGACATCGTTACTATGATCCTGAAATTGCGGGGTTTATTAGCCAGGATCCGATTGGATTAGCCGGCGGGCTGAATGTTTATCAGTATGCGCCGAACCCGCTGGGATGGGTGGATCCGTGGGGATTAGCTAAGTCATGTGGTGGAACAACAAAATTTTATCGTTCAATGAGTCATGAAGATTTCGAGTATTTACGCACTACAGGTAAATTAAGAGGAACATCTGAAACATTCATTTCACCAAGAAGAGCATTCTCTGAGAATTACGATGGAGTTTTAGTGAGGTTTTACCTTAAAAACGATGCATTATCAGAACTAAAATCAATTGGGGTTAAAGATTCAGCAGTACTTACCAGTATTACTTATCCGGACATGCCAGATGTAGGGAAGGGATGGAAGGAGACAAGTGCATTCTTTAAAGCTGAAGGGGAACAGATTAATATTGGATTAGGTAAAGGTAAGGCATTAGATATATTCAATCAAGGGATTCAGCGATTCGAGAGGTTAAATTAATAGCATATGAAAATTGATAAAAAACAATTAATTGTCTCTTTAATGAAAAGAGAAATTGATATCTCAAAATTTTATAATGATTTCAATGCATTTTACGGTGAACTTAACATATGCTATGAACTTGAATTAGCTCGTCAAAATAGAGATGCTGAATTAGTTGATGTTTTTTTATATTTGTCAGCTCTTATTAATTATGATTTTAAGTGTATAGATTTATTGAATGAATTGATAATAGCTGATTGGCATAAAAAACATGAGGATTTAGCAACGATTCTAAATTACTATCATAGTGAGACTAGTGTTGAATACTTATATCAAGCGGCGTTGTTAGAGCTAAATTATAGAGACTATGATGAGGATTATGTTCTGGCAGATAAATGTATTAGGGCGCTAGCCAAAATAAACAATAAAAACTCAATCGAAAAATTGGAAAAATTGACTATGGTAGAAAATGAAAAAATAAAAAAAAGCGCAATGAAACAATTAAGTAAAATTAGTTGAGCTAATTGGTGTTAAAAGTCGCCTGTCCATTACAGGCGATTTAGAAAAATATTTAAAACTAATTTAAAGTTGGAAATGATATGTTTTTTCTGTAGGGATAAGCGTTTTCGCCTTGCAAAAATCGCCTAAAGAGACGAGGTTGTGAATCTCCTGTACCTGATGGGTGATATCATGTAGATTAACAATCCATTCATTACAAAAATTAATGACTGCTTGGTTTCGAATTCCAATTTGTATTGTACGGTAATTAAGTTTATTTAGATGAATATCTCTCTCAGGATCCCACTGAAATATAATATCTGAATTCTTTATTTTATCTTGCCATTCTTCTTTATTTTGAAAGGTTGATGCTGAATGATAATCACTTGGCACCCCTAAATGAAGAATTTTTTGGAATGCGTCATGACTCAAGTCTATAGCTAATATTCTCGTCTGATTGCTGTCTTTTTTTCCCCAGCCAGAGCGATACATCATCCATAAAAATGATGGCTTAATCCATGTCATTCTAGTCAGGCTAAATGGGGGAGAAACAAACGTATTGTTTTTAATCGCACTATCAGCTATTTCATCGGAATATGCCTGATAGACACGGATAAAATCTTTTGTGAAGAAGGCTCTAATTTGCCGTTCTGGGATTGAGTACTTTGGTAAATGCTTTTCCATCAATAGTTTTAATTGAGTTAATTAGTTAAATAGATATTATACATGGAAAGTTACTCCGATAAAAATGTTTCGTATTGTTGAAACAGGCTTTTCCCAGAAAATGCTAAGACAGAATTCATAATAATATATCAAGCAGACGGCGGAAGAGACGCGCTGGTTCTACTGGCAGGGCGACGTGCTGGCGGGGGAAACGGTCACTATCACCCGCGAACCGCTGGCGGCACAGAGTATTTTTGATACCGGCAGCCGGCTGCAGCGGCAGAAAGCGCAGGAAACGCTGTTCAGCAGTATGCGCGAGTACGTGTACTATCCGGGAAGTTTTCAGCCGCTGGCGCTGCTGACGCAGGAAGCGGGCAGGAAGGAGAGCTGGCACTATCATTGTGACCCGAACGGCGCGCCGGTCCGCCTGACGTCATTACAGGTCGAGATAGTGTGGTCAGAGAAGACGGGCGTATGGGGAGAAAAAGGGGAGATCTACGCCGATCGTATCAGCAACCCGCTGCGTTTCCAGGGACAGTATTTTGACGCTGAAACGGGGCTGCACTATAATCGACATCGTTACTATGATCCTGAAATTGCGGGATTTATTAGTCAGGATCCGATTGGATTAGCCGGTGGGCTGAATGTTTATCAGTATGCGCCGAACCCGCTGGGGTGGGTGGATCCGTGGGGGCTAACTTCGGTAGACGCCACAGGATATAGTGTTTACGGTTTATTTGAGTCTGGTGCGAAAGAACCTTATTACGTGGGTATCACTAATGATATGGATCGAAGAAGAGGAGAGCATCTTGATACAGAAAGATTATCACCAGATTCGAGGATGGAACCTCTTGATCGAAATGTAACTTATGGGCAAGCCAGAGGTTACGAACAATATTACATTGAAAAATATAAAACGAGAACTGGGAAGATTGGCGAAGCCATATCATCAACCAATAGGGGTAATAAGTATAATTCATTTGATCATGGACGGAAAGATGCTCGTGCGAAGTCATTTAAACATGCTTATAATAGTAAAAAGAATGGGAGGAAATGTTGATGAGTAATTTTAAATTTTGGGGATGGGATAAAAAACCAAGAACCATGTTACGCTTTGTAAAACCAGGAGACATATTTTGTTTAAAGTTTGATGAGAGTAATTATTATTTTGGTAGAGTCATATCTAAAATAATCACTGGCCACGTAGTTGAAATTTTTGATTTTGTATCTACTACTCCAGAGTTAACCGAAGAAGATATATCAAAAAGAATCATTCCTCCAATTGTGATTGATACATATACATTATTTGATACAAAGAAAGAAAAGGGGAGTGACTGGAGAATTATCGGACATCAAAATGATTATGTACCTGAAAATGTTGATGACGTTTATTTTGTTTATGGGGTAGGTGATTCATGCAAGAAAGTGGATGTTTTTGATAATGAGTACAATATATCTGAAAAAGATGCGGATAGTTATCCTCGCCTGACACCACATGGTGATCATCAGGTTAAATCTTTATTGAAAACTGGAGGCCGGTGAGATATAAAATCCTTTCGACTTTCTCTAATGAGTTTAAAAGGAGGGAGGATTACAATCTCATTATGAATCACAACTTAGATGGGCGATAAATAACTTTTCAAAATAGGAATATATCATTGTGATCCGAACGGCGCGCCGGTCCGCCTGACGTCATTGCAGGGCGAGATAGTGTGGTCAGAGAAGACGGGCGTATGGGGAGAAAAAGAGGAGATCTACACCGATCGTATCAGCAACCCGCTGCATTTCCAGGTCCTGTATTTTGCCGTTGAACGGCTGTCTAATCTCACTTACCTCTCTCGCGGCGTCCCCTTCTTACTACTGTACATCGCTTTATCTGCACTGTTCAGCAATGTATCGGCATCCGCGGCATCGTGAGGGAAAAGCGCAATGCCGATGCTGCCGGAAATCGTAATAACATGCTCGTGGATCAAAAATGACTGAGTCAGCGCATTGCTGATTTTTTCCGCCGTTTGTCGGGGGAGCGGATCGTTTGCCTTTAAATCGGGGAGCAGGGCGATAAACTCATCGCCACCGAGGCGGGCCACCGTATCACCTTCTCGTAAAACGCTTTGTAGACGAAACGCCACCAGCCGCAGCAGTTCGTCACCCACGGCGTGGCCGTAAACGTCATTCACCGGCTTAAAGCGGTCGAGATCGATAAAGAGCAGCGCCACTTCTGTCTCATTGGCGATGGCCTGCGTAATCGCCAGCTCCAGGCGATTACTCAACAGTCTGCGGTTTGGCAATCCGGTCAGCGCGTCGAAGTTTGCATGCAGCCAGACCACCTGCTCCCGCTGTTTACGGTCGGTGATATCGCGAATAAACGCGGAGAAAATCTGCTTGCCTGATTGTTGATGCGGCCAGATCGACAGCTCGATAGGGAACTTGCCTTTAGTACGATGCAGGGCGGTAATTTCAATAGTTCGATTAAGAATATTCGACGGCTGAGCCGCCTGAAAGCGCATTAAACCACGCGCATGCTGCTCGCGAAACTCTTCCGGCACGATCATCTCGCCCAGGTTGTTGCCGATAGCTTCCCCAGCGGACCAGCCGAACATTCTTTCCGCGGCTTGGTTCCAGTTAATCACCACCCCTGCATGATTGATGGTAATCACCGCATCCTGTGCAGTCTCAACCAGCTGTCGATGGTTCTCCTCGCTTTCGGCCAGCGCTCGCTGCATCGACTCAATCTCGCTGATGCTCTCCTGCAGCTCACGATGCATTTCCGCAAGCGAAAGCGAGAAAAAGCGAATACGCTCTTCTACTGACATATTTTTCATTTCGGCGTACAGATCGCTGGCGCTACGTGGTGGCATAAGGTGTTCCTGATGAATCGAAGAGAATATTCAACCAATTTAGCAATAAGTGTAGTTAAAAAAAGATCAGCTGCTGACATCTCCGCTATTTTATCTATTAAATAAAATCTATTGTAAATTTGTCCAGATTTAAATTTAACGCTTAGTTACAGATGGATCATATTCCGGAGGTAATAATCCGCACTCTTTATAAAGCGTATTAAGGACAATTTATCGTGAATACTTTCTTGCGTAACACCCTGGCTGCCGTAGTGATGACTGCGGGTCTTTCCGTTGCCGCTCAGGCCGCGACGACAGCCGAAGTGCCGCCGTTATCCCAGGACCCGGTGGTACAAAATCTCAAGCTGAGCAACGATCAGGTCAGCAAAATTCAGGCCCTGCGTCAGGAGCTGGAAACAAACCTCAAAAATATCAAAATTGGTGGTTACCAGGATGGTGCTCTGGTGGATGTGATTCAGTCCGGTAAATGGGACGATGCGAAAGTAAAACAGCAGCTAGCCGCTTTTGCGCAATTGGATCAGCAGACGCGTTATTACCGCGTGAAGTATTACTTCGGCATTAATCAGGTGCTGACGGCTGAACAACGTGAGCAGGTAAAAAAAGATCTGCAGCAGGCTCTCAACTAAGCAATGTCCTAATGCTCCGCTGTCCGGCGGAGCATTGATAGTGACTTTCCTCAATGAAAAGACAAGGGTGTCATCATGAAGAAGTTTCTCTTTATTGCGCTGGGAATGGCCGCGTTGTTTAGCCAGGCTGGCGTCGCCGGGACTAAAACGTTGGTTGATTATGGCGTCGTACAGGAAAGCCATATTATTAGCACTCCGCATCAGCGCCAGCCGCTTCGTACGCTCGCGGCAGGAACGCTGGGCGGCGTGGTCGGCCATCAGTTCGGCAACGGAAAAGGCCAGACGGCGATGACCGCCGCAGGCGCTCTGGCCGGAGCTGGCGCCTCTCGCTATCACCAGGATCGGCAGCAGGGCGCTCAGCAGGTTGAACTGTTAATCAAAACCAGTAGCGGTCAAGTGATACAGGTGCTACAGGGATACGACGGTCGGCTTATCTTCAACAAGGGAGATAAGGTGCGCATCCTGACGTCGGGAAATGATACCCGGGTGGATAAGTCGGTGTAACGCAGGTAAATGGGAGCCAATGCACTCCCGTTTGGCGTGACATGTTATGCCGATTTCAGCATATCAAAGCGGATTATCCGCGAACGTCCCAGCTCTTTCGCCCGATACAACGCGGCATCTGCGGCACGTAGCAGGCTGTCGCTTTGCGCGTGTTGCGGATAGCTGGCAATACCGATAGAAACATTCACCTGGCCTATATCCGTCAGCCCAGAGCGTAAAGTCATATTTCTCACGTTGTTGTAGATTTCAGTCGCGCAGGCTTCTGCGCTGGCCTCATCGCTGCCGGAAAGCAGTACCAAAAACTCTTCGCCGCCATAGCGGAATGCCATGCCAAGATCGCGTACCGCGCGCTGGATGATCGCTGCGACGTTTTTAATCACCAGATCGCCCGCCTCATGGCCGTAATTATCGTTAACCGCCTTAAAGTGATCGATATCGATCATCAGGCAGCTCAGCGGGCTGTTGTTGCGCACCGCCAGATTCATCTGCGTATGCAGCGCTTCCTCAAGATGATGGCGGTTTCGCAACCCGGTCAGAGAATCAAACAACGCTTTTTCCAGCAGAGCATTGCGCAGACGCTGGTTGGATAGCGCCAGGCCCAATGCTTCCGCCATGAGTTCAAGATAAGCGCGAGAGGGGGCTGTCTCACTAGTGACATTACGAAAAGAGAGCAGGCCAATGGCTTCACCCTGCGCGATCAGTGGAACGCACAATGATTGCTCGTTGCATTCTTGCGGCAGATGATAGCAGGCGATGTCCGGTTCGCCGTTAACCGGCGGATGGCTCAGGCCTCGACGTACTGCCCAGCACTTATCGGGATAAAACACGGCCGCCTCGTCCGGCGGCGAAAGCCACTGCGCGACGCAGCGCATTTGCCAGGGATCGGTATCAAGAATATACAGTCGGCCAGGAACGTCCGGCGCGATATTGGGGGCGAAAAGTTCAGCGACCTTCACCACATCCTCAAATGATTCACATCCCTGCAAGCGTTGAGTCATTCGCGCCAGCAGTTCACGAACGGCCCAGTCGGCATCGCGTTGTTGTTCAAGACGCTGGCGGGCAAGGCCATTTTCGCGAAAGATACGGATCGCCTGCGCCATATCGCCGATTTCATCAATCTGTTTGAAGTGTGGTGGTTCGACGGCATAATCCTGCGATGCCAGACGCTGTACCACATCGCTGAGTCGTACCACAGGGGTGAGCACCCGGCGTTTGAGAATAAAGCCGAGAACAAATAAAAACATCAAGGCGGTCAGGCCAACCATCGCTTCCGAAAGCGTCCGCCAGAGGCGTGATTTTTCAGTCGCTTGCTGCATGGCGTTGTTTGTTCGTCCTTCCAGCAGCAGGCGGAAATGATCGATTTGCGTTTGCACCCGCTCCAACTCCTGCTCATAAGGCTTACCGTAAACCTGCAAAATCGCCTCTTTCTCTTCGCCACGAGCGACGCGATCGATCGCGGTCTGCTGTTCATCTTGTAATTCATCGGCAATACGCAGACCATCGTGCAACAGCGCCAGTTCCTGCTGGCTGGCGCCAATGTCTTTTAGTTTAAGCAACCGATTTTCAATTGATTCGAGCGTTTGGATCTGCTGACGATACTGTTGCAGCGTCTCCGGTTGTTTTTCGATGACATACAGTCGCGTGAGGTCCGAAAGCTCCCACGCATCGCGTTCTACCTCATCGGCGAGACGAACGAACGTATCCCGTTGTTGTACAGCCTGGCGTTCAGCGCGATCGGCGCCGGAAGCCATTAGCATCGCCATACCGGATGCAATGGTCAGCCCTACGGTGATCCCGTAGGCCCAGTTAGTCATGGTGGCGATTCTCACCGGGTATTTCCTTGCAGGCAGATGAATGAGAAATGGGTATTTTTATTATAGAGCCCTGTAGCCAACCGGAAGGATCAGACGCGCGGTATGCGGGTGACGAGGTGATGTAGCGCCTGGGCATGCTGGCGCAATACAAGATACACATCGTTATCCAGAGCGCCATTTATAACATCAGCTTCTATAAGATGTAACGCCTCCTGATACGGCATGCCGAGCCGATACGGGCGATCCTCAACGAGCGCGGTAAAGATATCCGCAACGGCGATAATTCTGTCCGGAAGTTGTAAATAACGATGATTTAAATTCAGCGGGTAGCCGCTGCCATCGAGTTTCTCATGATGGTTAGCGGCCCAATCGATGATTTCCGCCAGATCGGTGAAATCTCGTAATATTTCACCGGTCATATAGCTATGCTCGCGGATCAATTGTGCTTCGTCATCGCTAAGTTCAGCCTGTTTTTCGAGGATCGCCAGTGGAATATATATTTTGCCGATATCATGCAAATAGCCGGCAATTTCAATTTTGCGGCACACCGGCGGCGGCAGATGCATATAGACGGCGAGGGCATAAGAAATTTCGCCAACCATGATGCTGTGGCTGGCGGTGAAACTACTGTAGGTATCGACAATTTTGGCGATCAACAAACAAATATCTTTTAGACCATCGATGTCAATATATACGTCATTAATCGGCCCGACGATCTCCAGCAACCGCTGAATATGCTCTGCTTGCATATGGCGCCAGAAGGTAGGATGTTGCGCCAGTTCGCATAGTCTATCGCAAAGTGGAGGATCGATGTCGCGATAGTCAGCGACAAAGCGGGCGATGAGAGCACTTTGTTGGTCCGGGGCAACGACGCCTTGCGAAGGGAGTAGACGCTCAAAACAGTCCGCGAAATAGACGATATGCTGCTCCAGATTGCCTTTGCGGCTTGGGCTGAAGTGGTGATCGCCAATAATAGGGCTGATAGGGGTAAAAGTATCCAGCCCGGCAAGCATCTGTACGCCACGGATTTGATGCGGGTCATAAAGGTTGTCTATTGCGTTTAGCGAATCAATGCGCCGCTTATCGCCAAGCACGCCGATATCATGTAGCAGCGCAGCCAGAAAGATGGTTTTTTGTTGCGGCGCAGGAAGATCCAACGCCAGCGATAATTTGTAGCTTATCAGCGCCGTGCGCTGTAGATGCAGATCCAGCCTTGGGTTGATAGCGTTAATGACGCGCGTGACCAGCATTAAAGCCGACTTTAAGGCAATACGCATTTTTCTCTCCGTCCATGCAATCCGCTGTTGCCGTTAATCCTGTGGCGCCGGCAAGCACGATCAAATCCCCCAGGCGCCTGACAAGTGAATCGACGCCAGACTCAAACGCCACCCACTTATGTGAACAACTCATTTTAGCTCACATAGTCGCTTTCATTGTGGTAATAGCGTGATGAATCTCTTCACAGTTTGATTCATATCTACCTGTGATGAGAACTGATTGCTTTTACATCACCTTTCGCGGCGCTGTAAGGGCGGGTTGGAGCATGTGCAAATCGGCTCTCATGTTTTGTTCGCCTCTATTTGGCGAGGAGGCATTGGTCATGGAGTTTTATTGCCTGAAAAGGGCGAAAAATAACAGTTATGGCATAATTTATATTATTGCAAACGTGACTATTAGTCTCAATTATATACTTTTGTCAGTATTTATCAGCAAGCATAAATAATCCTGTTCTTATTTATATTTCACAATAACTAAAATTTTAATGAGTCAGTGCGTCCTGTAAATATTATTATCTACAGTGATGATTTTTAGTGAATGAATTCGATGCTTGAATGTTTGTTGACCGTTTGAGTTCGGGCTGTGATGTGCCGGGAGGGGGCGTCAGCAGTGGCCTGCGTGAAGTTGTGTTTGTAAAATCGCCAGATAGCAGTTTAAGTTCATTCCTATATCGGAAAAAATCATTAGCGCGAAAATGATTATCAGCGTAAATATGAATGAACGGACTTCATTTTTACTTTACATTTTGTAACATCTGTGTGTCTATTATGTATTTTAGCGTTAAGTGTAATTTTTTCTTGCTGCCGTGAATTTACCAGGATTACTATTGTCTTACTCGTTGTATCGCCTAATGACGGATGAAGGGACTCGTTTTTTCCTTAAGCGTTACCCTATATTTTAATGTTTACAGGAAAAACCATGTCTTGCGCCTTTAAAAAAAATCTACTGCTTCCCCGCTATTGGGTGACCTGGTTTGGCCTGGCCATTCTTTGGTTAATCGTCCAACTACCTTATCCCGTTTTACATACGCTCGGCACCAGCGCAGGGCGACTATCGCGTCGCTTCCTGAAGCGTCGGGAACACATAGCCCGGCGTAACATTGAGCTGTGCTTCCCGGAAATGTCCAGCGCAGCTCGTGAAAAGCTGTTGGAAGAGAACTTTATGTCCCTCGGCATGGGGCTTATCGAAACGGGTATGGCGTGGTTCTGGAGCGATGAACGCGTTAAGAAGTGGTTTGACGTCGAAGGCATCGCCAATCTGAACAATGCGCTCAGCGCCGATAAAGGCGTGATGGTTGTTGGCATCCACTTTATGTCACTGGAGCTGGGTGGCCGAGCAATGGGCTTGTGTCGTCCGATGATGGCGACGTATCGCCCGCACAATAGCCCGCTTATGGAGTGGGTGCAGACTCGCGCTCGTCTGCGCTCGAATAAAGCAATGATCGACCGCCGTAATCTTTCCGGGCTGGTGCATGCGCTGAAATCCGGTGAGGCGGTGTGGTTTGCGCCGGATCAGGATTACGGCCCGAAGGGCAGCGTATTTGCGCCGTTTTTCTCGGTTCCACAGGCGGCGACGACTAATGGTACTTGGGTGCTGTCGCGCCTCTCCGGTTCAAAAATGCTGAGTATCAGTATGGTGCGCAAGCTGGATCGAAAAGGTTACAGCCTGCACATCAGTGAAGTGATGAATGATTACCCCGGCGAAGATAAACAGATTGCCGCCAGTTATATCAACAAGGTCATCGAACGAGAAATCCTGCGTGCACCAGAGCAATACCTGTGGGTGCATCGCCGGTTCAAAACCCGCCCGCTTGGCGAAACCTCGGTATATTAGTACAACACTTGCGCTCCACGCTTTCAAAATGACCGCAGTTGCGTTAACGTGAGCCGGATCATACTTTTTGTTGAAAGCGAAGGAGTGCAGCGTGTTCGCTGAGTTTGGTGTTTTGAATTATCTGACCTACCTGGTCGGGGCTATTTTTATCATTCTCGTACCAGGTCCCAATACTTTTTTTGTACTGAAAACCGGTATCGCGCACGGCGTGAAGAAAGGATACCTTGCCGCCGCTGGCGTGTTTATCGGCGATGCGGTTCTGATGTTCCTGGCTTTTGCTGGCGTTGCGACGCTTATCAAAACGACCCCGGTGCTGTTTAATATTGTGCGCTATCTTGGCGCGATTTATCTGCTTTGGCTGGGCGCCAAAATGCTCTACTCGGTATTTAAACAGCGCGAGGGGCATGATGCCGCCGATGCTGAGCCGGGGAGCGCCATCCTCAAACGCTCGTTAACCCTGAGCCTGACTAACCCGAAAGCGATTCTTTTCTATGTCTCTTTTTTCGTCCAGTTCATTGACGTTAATGCGACATCGCCGGGCATCGCGTTCTTTATCCTGGCGCTGACGCTGGAGATCATTAGCTTTGTCTACATGAGCTTCCTTATCCTTTCTGGCTCGTTTGTGACGCGCTATGTGAAAACCAAAAAGAAACTGGCGAAATTGGGCAACAGCCTTATCGGTCTGGTCTTTGTGGGTTTTGCCGCCCGCCTGGCGACGCTGCAGTCCTGATCCCGGAAACGATCTGCCAGCGATAATCGCTGTGTTGTAACAAAAACCCTTCAATTTTTATTGCATTGGTGTTACATATACAGCCGATTATCGCTCACAGAGAAGGGAACCCGGATGATTCTGCAAAAAATCCTCAGTAATAAAAACGGCAAGAAGTTTCTGTTGTCGATGGCGACAGTTTTTGCCATTGCGCTTGCCGTCGTGGGCCGCGCAACGTTCGGTGGCGTGGTGAGCGAGTACAACATGCCGTACTCGGAGTGGACAACCTCGATGTTCTTCCTGCAGGGGGCGATGGTGATGGTTTACAGTACCGTGTTCACCGTGTTATTTGCTATCCCGCTGGGCTTTCTGTTTTTAGGTTCTGACCGTCAGGACTAAATGCAAAAAAGGCGAACTCTTGTTCGCCTTTTTGAATGATCCTATCTGTCACCAGCCACGATCATGATGATGGTGGTGGTGGTGTCGATGATGATAACCATCATCCACGATACATCCCGATAACAGCGTGCACAGCGCAATAATCAACGGTAACACCATCGGTTTTTTCATTACTCACTTCTCCAGTTAATGCCCGCTTTGCTGCATAAACACAGCGAAGCGGCTGATGAAATGAGTGTATCGTCTTAACTTATTGAGTAGATAAGACAACTCCGCAATACCGGGGCCGCGGGAAAATTTGAGATTACCACCAGCCCAATTCGGTGCCGGCGACCACCACGATGGCGACAATAATCATAATGATGGTTGTCTTTTTCATCATGCCCCCCCTGGCGCCGCATAGCCGCCAACAAAAAACCAGCCCAGAAAGACCACGGCGACAATGAAAATCACCACCGGAAAAAGAATACCCAATTTCATGCTTAGTTCCTGTCTCTTAACGTAATGTTATCTATCATACTGGAAAGTTATGCTTTCTGGTCGATATCGAAAATGGTCAGCATGCGGCGTGCGTTTTTGTCGTGGTACATAGCCTCATCCGCTGCGCGTAGCGCCTGTTCAACGTCCATATTCTGCGGATCGACATTGATGACCCCAAAGCTGGCGCCAGGGTATTCTATACCGTATCCGGCCAGGCGGTAACGCCCGGTAAGCTGCTGGCGCAGGTGGACAATAAACGCTTCCTGCTCAGGGGATTCAAGTGCCGGGCCAATGATTAAAAACTCATCGCCGCCGAGGCGGCCAACGGTATCTTCGTTACGTACGTTGGCACTTAATCGTTCACCTATCTGGATGAGAAAACTGTCGCCGCAGGGGTGGCCCAGTTTATCGTTAATCGCTTTAAAATCGTCGAGGTCGATAAAAATAAGCAGGAGCCTGCGCTGCTGGGCGCGAGCTTGGGTAAACAGCGTTTTAAGATGTTTAAACAACGCGCGGCGGTTGGCCAGACCGGTCAGTTCATCGGTATTGGAGTGCATCTCCAGCGCCGCATTTGCGCTACGCAGTTGCTGAACCAGCGTCTCTTTCTCCACGTAATGGGAGATCAGGCCGGCGAACAATGTCATTACCTGCTCGCCTTCCAGATTATAGGGCTGTTTGACGCGGCTTGTGGCGCACAACGTACCATATAACGAACCATCGGCAAGATGGACGGGAATACTAAAGAACGTGGCGATCCCGAGTTCCTGCGCGGCGGTGCAGGACCGCCAGCGTTGGCCAACCTCGTTGCAAAATATACAGTTATCATCGATTGCGCGTTTGCAAAGCGACTCGTCCCAGGGAACGGAAAAACCTTCCGGGATCTGCATTTCGCTGCTGTTGTGGGCATACATGACTAACTGGCGCTGCGCTTCTAAATCAATCCGCGTCAGGTATGTGGACTCCATACGAGTCACCAGTTCCAGCATTTCCAGCAGTTGTCGCACCAACGTTTCGAGCGTTCGTTCGGTAGCAAGCGTCTGTGAGACGCGGGCAAGAATGAAATCTGACATGAATGAAACGGCCCCCGGAGGTTAGCGCAGCACTGCGAGCTGGCGCAGCGAACAGCTAATAACAAACATATTTATAACGAATGTATCACATTTAGCAGGGGGATATCTGCTATCGCGACGGTAAAAAAAAGCCCCATCGGGGGCGATGGGGCAAAACTCATTGATTATGGAATGATCTGTTCTCTGGTCAATTCGAGAACGAGCGCTACTCTAAAGGGCAAAAGTGTAGTTAAAATGGAGAAACCGTGGAGATTCAGGGCGAAAGGTCGCTTTGAATAAAACAGGAGTAATTATGAAGTGGATAGTAATGATGTTGCCGCTGATGCTAGCGGGCTGCGCTCAGTCACAACAGCCTGATGCGCCGCCGCCGCCAAATTCGATCGGCATGGCGAATCCGGCCGCCGTCTATTGCGACCAGAAGGGCGGTAAGCAGGTTCCGGTCCAGACACCTCAGGGCGTACGCACCGACTGTAAACTTCCCAGTGGCGAAACGCTCGATGAATGGGAACTGTGGCGGCGCGATCATCCGGCGAAGAAATAATTCGCCGCCGTTAGATTAAGCTTTTCAGCCACTCCGCCAGCACCAGCGCATGGTTTTGTTGCGTATCTTTGGCCGCGTAGAGCAGCGTTAAGGGTTGCTGATTGGCCAATTTGGCGAGCCGTAGCCCTTCATCGCGATGGGTTTCAAGCTCTTCGCGGTACTGCTGGCGGAAGTGAGAGAAGTCAATCGCTTCTCCGTGAAGAGCCTTGCGTAAATCGCTGGAAGGCGTCAGGGTTTTACACCATTCGTCATAATGCAAATCCTCTTTTTTTATTCCGCGTGGCCACAGGCGATCGACCAGCACGCGGTAACCATCGCTGGCCTCTGTAGGGTCATAAACGCGTTTACATTGAATCATCATTATTCTCCCCTCGTTATGTCTATCTGGCGGCTTGCCCGTGCAGCGTGCCGCTAAATAACCATTGTGTTCCGCGAATGATATCGCTAATCTGAGGTTCCTTGTGTTGCCCGATAATCCTCAGACATAAGGATCCTGCTATGAACACCCCTTTGCGCATTGCCCTTGTTGGCGATTATAACCCTGATGTGATTGCCCATAAGGCGATTCCGCTGGCTATCGATGACGCTGCCGCGGTTCTGGAACAACCGGTGAGTTATGACTGGATAGCCACCAGCGAGATTACCAGCACAGACCGGCTCACCGATTATGACGCCATCTGGGTGGTTCCCGCCAGCCCGTATAAAAACGCCGAGGGCGCATTTATCGCCATTCGCTACGCCCGCGAAAATAGCATTCCGTTCCTCGGTACCTGCGGCGGCTTCCAGCACGCGATTATCGAATATGCCCGTAATGTTATGGGATGGCAGGATGCGGCGCACGCCGAAACCGATAGCGAAGGGCGAATGGTCATTGCGCCATTAAGCTGTTCGCTGGTGGAAAAATCAGACGCTATCGAGCTGCGCGCGAACACGCTGATTGCCCGCGCTTATGGCCGTGACAGCATTGAAGAGGGATATCATTGTAACTACGGCATTGCCGAAAGCTTTGCCCATGAACTGGAGCAGGGCGCGCTGCGGGTGACCGGTTGGGATGAGAACGGCGAGATCCGCGCCGTGGAGTTAACTACCCATCCGTTCTTCGTCGCCACGCTGTTCCAGCACGAGCGCAACGCGCTGGAAGGGCGTCCGGCGCCGCTGGTACAGGCTTTCCTGCACGCGGCCCGACAATAAAAAATCGGCAGCCCTGGCTGCCGACTCTTGTGATTAATGAATTTCGCGCGCCCTTCCGGCAAGGGCGCCGAACAGCGCCATGACCACTGCGATGAGTGCGACGATGATTAACGGTATATGCCAGTCGCCGTAAGCATCATGGATTTTACCGATGAGCGGCGGTCCGCAGGCAGCCAGCAGATAACCAATAGTCTGCGCCATGCCGGAGAGGGCCGCGGCCTGATGCGCTGAGCTGGCGCGTAGACCAATAAACGTCAGGCCAAGGATCATGGTGGCGCCGGATCCGAAGCCAAAAATCAATGTCCAGATCACCGCCTGACCGGGCAGTAACCATAATCCCAGCGTGCTTACTACGCACATTAAGGCTACCAGAACGGCGATGCCGCGCTGATCTTTCAGGCGATGGAGTACCAGCGGGATGGCCAGGCCCGGTGCGGCGGTTGCCAACTGCAACAGGCCATGCAGAGAGCCAGCCTGCGCTTCGCTGTAGCCCATACTCTGCAGGATTGCGGGCAGCCAACCGACGATAACGTAATAGACCAGTGAGTTAATCCCAAGGAACAGCGTGACCTGCCACGCCAGCGCTGAACGCCAGATCCCCCGATTGTGCGCGGCACCCGATCCGGTCATCGGCGTGGTAGCCTGGCGGCGCGCTTGCGGCAGCCAGAGTAATAGCGCCAACAGCGGGAAAACCATCAGTAGCAGCAGTGCGCCGCGCCAGCCAAAACCCGCCAGCGCCAGCGGTACCACCATCGCGGAACCTGCCGCCGCCGCTGCGCCCATGGTAATGGAGTAGGCGCCGGTCATACGAGCGACATGGCCGGAAAAATCACGCTTAATTAACCCCGGCAGCAGCACGTTGCCCAGCGCGATTCCGCAGCCAATGAGCGCCGTACCAATATACAGCCAGGCTGCTGAGGGGAGCGAACGTAATCCGATCCCGAGGCAAATAATCACCATCGCCAGCAGCAGGCTACGCTCTATGCCGAATCGGCGGGCGACGCCGGCCGCCAGCGGCGAGACCAGCCCGAAGGCCAGCAGCGGCAGGGTCGTGAGCAGCCCGGTTTGCGCCGTCGTCAGTTGGTATTCAGCGCGTATCGCATCCAGCAGTGGGGCGATACCGGTGAAAGTTACCCGTAGCGTGGCGGCGATAAATAAAATTCCGACAATCAGCAGCAGTTTGTTGCCGTTGGCAGAGGAAGAAACAGGACTCATAACGTTCTCAGACTAATAAACAGGGTCGTAACAATAGCCTGTTTAACGGTTGTTTGAATCAAGCTAAAATGACAGATTATCGCTAATATCGGACAATTTAATGATTGGACTGGGTTTAGACGGCTATGAACCAGACAGCGGACATGAAGCGGCGCTGGCGTTTCGCATTCAGGTGGTGGACGACGAGCAGTTCATTCCGCGCCATCAGCACCGCAAAGGTCAACTGATCCTCGCGTTGCACGGCGCTTTAACCTGCGAAGTGGATAACGCCATGTGGATGGTGCCGCCGCTGTATGCGGTGTGGGTTCCTGGCCTGCTTCCACACAGCAATCGCGCAACGCCAGGGGCACAGGTGTGCTTTTTGTTCATAGAACCGGGGGCGGCGCCGATGCCTGAGCATTGCTGCACGTTAAAAATCTCTCCCCTGGTGCGAGAGTTGATTATGACCCTTGCGGAACGCGGCAGGGAGGCGCTTGACGCGCCGCCTACGCAGCGCCTGGTGCAGGTATTATTTGATGAGCTACCGCAACAACCGCAAGAACATCTGCAATTGCCGGTTTCAGGACATCCGAAGATCCGCCGGATGGCCGACACCATGGCCCGCGATCCGGCACACTGGCAGACGCTCTCGCAGTGGGCGGCGGCGTTCGCTATGAGCGAACGCAACCTGGCGCGGCTGGTGGTGCGGGAGACCGGGCTTAGCTTTCGCCGCTGGCGGCACCAACTTCAGCTGATCCTGGCGCTGCAGATGTTGGTGCGCGGACAGACGGTACAGCAAACCGCCCAGACGCTCGGTTATGATTCAACAACCGCCTTTATCACCATGTTCAAAAAAGGGTTAGGGCAAACGCCGGGCCGCTACCACGCCAGTTTGGCTAAGCCTTTCCGATAAAAAGCGAAATAATACCGGCGGCGATAAGCGGCCCGACCGGGACGCCGCGAAATAGCGCCACGCCCAGCACGGTACCCACCAGCAGCCCTGCGACCAGTTGAGGCTGCGAACCCATGAGCGCGACTCCGCGTCCGCCAAGCCACGAGACGAATACGCCCACGGCAATCGCCAGCAGTGACTTCCAGTTGACGAAAGAGTGAATCAGCGTCGAGGGCGGTAACGTTCCGCTGGCGATGGGAGCCATCACGCCGATGGTCAGAATGATGATACCGATGCTCAGCCCCTGCTTTTCAATCCAGGGGAAGAAAACGTTAAGCGGTGTCACCCGTACGATGATGAGCACCAGTATTGAGATAGCGACAGTGGTGTTATGGCTGATAAAGCCGAGTGCCGCCAGCCCCAGCAAAATAAACAGGGTTGTATCGAACATGCCAGAGGTCCTTGCCAAAATAAAAAAAGAAAACCTGCTTACTCTACGCATAATCGCGTGAATAAACAGGCTTTTAATTTATTTGCTGCAAATAAGGCTACCAGCGCCGCCCGCGAACCTTGTCGCATACCGACGATCTAAATGACGCGACGGAACGCGACCAGCTCAGGGCGGGCGATACGCAGATAATCGTCGGTATTCATAATGATCGATTTTTCCAGCAGGCCGGCATTAAAGGCTATCTCTGTAAAACGTTCGAACAGCAACGGGTCGGCGACCAGTTTTAGCTTAGGGTGGAAGCTAAACGGCGGAATGGCGCCGAATACGCAGGCGGTAAGGGCATCGACTTCTGCCGGGCTGGCGAGTGAGGCTTTATTGCCGCCGATATGCTGCGCCAGGCGAGATAAATCGGCCTGCTGATCGGCGGCAAGGATAGCCAGCACGTGCTGGTTTACCCCATTACCTTTCACTTTACAGACCAGCGCTTTGGCGCCCTGTCCCAGCGCGGTACCGCGGATTGCAGATACGGCTTCACATTTACCAACGGCTTCATGTTCCATGACCCGATAGCGGGCCTGTTGCTCATCAAGGAGGCGGCATAATTGCTGGTGTATGTCGGCGGTCTCTGGCGATTGCATGTTGCGATGGTTCCTCTACAGAAAAGGCAAAGCTTAACCCCGCGCGGCGGTAATGAAAACTTATCTGCGAATGCCGGGGCTTTTTTTCTGCTTTTTGTTCATATACAGGCGCGCATCGGCAGCTTTCATTGCTTCGCTGAGCGACTGTTCTGGCGTAAGACTTTCTGCGCCCCAGGAGAAATCGACGCGCTGTTGATGGTCATGAATCGCCAGATATTGCCGGATCCTCACCGGGATATTTTCCGCTTCAGCTTCCGGATAATCGATCAGAATTAGAAAGAACTCATCGCCTCCTAAGCGCACGCCATAATCGCTGCTACGAATGGATGCGGAAATAGCCTGCGCCAGTAGAATAATCGCTTCGTCGCCGGCGTTATGCCCCCAGGTATCGTTGATCTTTTTCAGTCCATCGCAGTCAAGGGCCATCGTTACCACGTTAACCCCTTGCGCGGTAAGTCGTTGCAGGCGCGACTCGAGCATCGTGGTAAGGATTTTACGATTATAAAGGCCGGTCATGGTATCGCTGATATTCTCTTTCGATACCGAGTTATAAAGGCGGAAATGAACCCGCACCAGATGCAGTAATGCGGCGGTAGAGAGTAAATAAAACAGGAAGAGTTTCCACGAACTGAGCAGAAAATACATAACATCCAGAGACAGCGTTATCCGTAAGTTTTCTGCTACCTGATGGGTGTAATGGGCGTAATTCAACAGGTGCGTTTTACTATGATGTACCTCAATGAGTGCGCCGGTATCGGAATCCTTCAAGGTAATATCCAGATAGCGCCACACCAAAGGTCGGTCGCTGGTGTATAACAAGGCCTCAATCTCTTGCGCGGTCACATCGACCATCACTACGCCTTTCAGCTTATCCTTGAAATACACTGGCGTTAAAAACGATAAAATATTCTTTCCCGTCATCGCATCAACATACACGGTCGAGATGAGCGAACGACCCTGTTCTAAACCATCAAGGCTGGCCTGGCTAATACCCAGTTTACTGTCCTGAAGAAAATTCCAGTTCTGTATCGGATTACTTTTAATTCTGACGGGCGCATAAAAGTAGATGTATTTATTTACCAGGTCTATGTAATAGCGAAAGCGTTTTTCTGATTTGAGCGTCGCGGGAACCTCTGGCTGCCAGCTATCATTTTTGGCAACCGCGCGATCGAATGCCTGGAGAGCAGGAATATCGCCACGCCACTTGCTGCAGTCGGCATGCGCGGCGCTTAGCGTGCCATGCAACTGGGGATAGGTATATCCGGCGATATTCAAACCACTGACATCCCCGTTGTGTTGTACGCTATTGCAGACCTGTTCTACCTCTGTTTGGTTTGGGGGAGTATCCAGCTTACGCAGAAACTGAGAGATGATGAGTTGATTCTGATACTTATCATAGAGAAAGGTCGATTCTCCTTTTTCTATGATGTATCGCATATAGCCTGACATATCGCGGTGGGTAGCGATTAATTCGTATACAAGAAAAGAAGACGTCAACACCACAACGCCTGCGGAAATAACATGTCGCAGTAATTTATTCTGTAATTTCATGATGTTTGGATTCGTCTTACCCGTTTAGCTGATTTTATCATAGTGGATAAACAGGCTACCAGAGCGTGGGTGAACGAACGGCTGGTCAGATTAACTATGCTGACAGGTAGTGTAGGTGTGGAGAATGAGGCAGGGCAGACTAACTAAAATGCGGCACTCTTCATGACGCGTGTCTGAAGAGTGCGCAGGACTGGCCAAAGGCCACTCATGAGGCGGCGGAGGCAAACATTTTGCTTCCGGCGAGTTGTGACATGACAGGCTGATAAACATCGATAGATTCGATATTGTCAAAAGTCACCATGTCGGATTTGCAAAAAATGCATTTCGCGCCGAAGGGGTTTTTTTCGCTCACGTCAAAATGTGAGGTTCTGTATTGTGACCCATGGCAGCACGGGCATCGGAAATGAATATTGTTAATCATAATTTTATCCTTTTATATTATTATGTTTTTTTACATTTTGTCACTCACCCACAGATGAATAAGTAAATTTCTGGTGGGCTGAACTGCAAAACGGAAATATCTTTTGCGTTACTACTAAAAATAGCATAGCTGACAGATTATGTTATCAATTTATGCCATTTTGTGTTGATTTGAATGAGATGCTTCTTATTTATCTACTCAGGTCAAAGCCGTCATCGTTATCGTAAATCAGAAGTTCGCATCAAATTTAGCCGGCGTTTAACCGTTTTACTAAGTCATTACTCTTATTAGTCATCTTCTATCCAATTTTTTAATGTATCAAAGCATACAGGATTTGATTTGCAGAAGAATCTTAATACTATTGGAGAGACTCAGGAAAGGTGGTATCAGCGATAGCGCCTGGAGGTGTGAGTAACTGCTTGGGTAATATCTTTCTGTCTTTCAAATCGACGTAGCCATTAACGCATAGTAGGAAAAATAGTGCAAGATTTATTTTAGCCGTCCAGAGGCCCAATGCGTAAAGGATTAATTCGACAATTATCGAAATGTAAATGAACGGAACTGTGGCTGGCTATTAATGTGTTTTAGTTACAGAAAAATCAGCCAGAACGGGTATTTATCTGGCTGATTTATGAGGCTAAGTATTACTGGTCGCGCCTTGTTTATGAAACAGTTCGCGGAACACCGGATAAATATCTTCCTGATCGCGAATATGCTGCATAGCAAAATTCTCAAACGTCGCCTGCAGATGTTCATATTCGCGCCACAGAGTCTGGTGAGCGCGGCGGGTGATTTCGATATAGCTGTAGTAACGAACCACCGGCAATATTTTCTTCGCCAGCAGTTCATGACACAGCGGCGAGTCATCCGCCCAGTTATCGCCATCCGACGCCTGTGCGGCGTAAATATTCCACTGCGCCGGGTCATAGCGGGCTTTAACAACCTCATCCATCAACTTCAAGGCGCTTGAAACAATCGTACCGCCGGTTTCCTGGGAGTAGAAAAACTCATGTTCATCCACCTCTTTCGCCTGGGTGTGGTGGCGAATATAGACCACTTCAACGTTTTTATAGGTCCGGCTGAGGAACAAATACAGCAGAATGTAAAAACGTTTCGCCATGTCTTTGGTGGACTGGTCCATTGAACCAGAAACATCCATCAGGCAGAACATCACCGCCTGACTTGAAGGCTCCGGTCGTTTCTCATAGTTTTTATAGCGTAAATCAAAGGTGTCGATAAACGGCACGCGCTCAATTTTAGCCCGTAGTTCCGCAATCTCTTTACGTAGCCGCTCCTCTTCCAGCAACTGCGCTGGTTCGCTTTTGGCAATGGTATCGAGATCGTCTTCCAGCGCCCGCAGTTCGCGCCGTTTACCGGCGGTCATCGCGGTTCGCCGCGCCAGCGAATTCTGCAATGAACGCACCACGCTGATATTGGCCGGCACGCCGTTGGCGGTAAAACCCGCACGATGGGTTTTGAACTCGTTCAACTGGCGTTGCTGGTTTTTCTTCAGGTTGGGAAGGGCCAGATCTTCAAACAGCAGGTCAAGATATTCATCTTTCGAAATCTGAAAGACGAATTCATCCTGGCCCTCGCCATCGGCGCTGGCTTGCCCCTGACCACCGCCGCCTCCGCCGCCGCCGCCCTGAGGGCGTTCAATACGGTCGTTCTGCACAAAGTGATCGTTGCCGGGATGGACGCGATTACGAAGCCCGCCGCGCCCCTGATGAAACATCGGCTCGTTAATATCGTCCGTCGGAATGGAGACGGATTCACCGCTGTCGATATCGGTCACCGAACGTTTATTGATGGCTTCGGAGATCGACTGCTTTATCTGCGCCTTGTAACGGCGCAGAAAGCGCTGACGATTGACAGCGCTTTTGTTCTTCCCGTTCAGGCGTCGGTCTATGAACCAGGTCATATGCCCTCCTGTACTGCATTTGCCAACTGTACCCTGATGTTGATTAGGGTAGATGTCTTTCGTTATACGAGCAGTGGTGCTGAAACCCGGCAGCCGCGGCTACCGGGTTGGTCGCTATCAGGACGATTTACGTACCCGCAGGTACCATTCGCACAGCAGGCGTACCTGTTTACGGGTATAGCCTTTTTCCATCATGCGATCGACGAAGTCGTCGTGTTTTTTCTGCTCGTCGGTAGACGTTTTGGCATTGAACGAAATGACCGGCAACAGCTCCTCGGTATTGGAGAACATTTTCTTCTCAATAACCGTGCGCAGTTTTTCATAACTGGTCCAGTTCGGATTACGTCCGCTGTTATTCGCTCTGGCGCGCAGCACGAAGTTGACGATTTCATTACGGAAATCTTTCGGGTTACTGATCCCGGCGGGCTTCTCGATTTTCTCCAGTTCCGAATTCAGCGATTCACGGTCGAACAGTTGCCCGGTATCCGGATCGCGGTACTCCTGATCCTGAATCCAGAAATCTGCATAAGTGACATATCTGTCAAAAATGTTCTGTCCATATTCGGAATAAGACTCAAGATACGCCGTTTGGATCTCTTTGCCGATAAATTCGGCGTATTTCGGGATCAGATAGCCTTTGAGGAATTCCAGATAACGTTCGCCCTGCTCTTGCGGGAACTGTTCGCGTTCGATTTGCTGTTCCAGTACGTAGAACAGATGGACCGGGTTGGCCGCCACTTCGGCATGATCGAAGTTAAACACCCTTGAGAGAATTTTAAAGGCAAAACGGGTAGAGAGACCGTTCATGCCTTCGTCGACGCCAGCGTAATCACGATACTCCTGGTAGGATTTCGCTTTCGGGTCGGTATCTTTCAGGCTTTCGCCGTCATAGACGCGCATCTTCGAGTAGATGCTCGAGTTTTCCGGCTCTTTCAGGCGCGACAGAATAGAGAAGCGCGACAGCGTTTCAAGCGTTCCTGGGGCGCATGGCGCATGGGTCAGCTCACTGTTATTCAACAGTTTTTCATAAATACGGATCTCTTCCGAGATGCGCAGGCAATAAGGCACTTTGACGATATAGACACGGTCAAGGAACGCCTCGTTGTTTTTGTTATTACGGAAGGTCACCCACTCGGATTCGTTGGAGTGCGCGAGGATAATGCCGTTGAACGGCAGGGCGGAGATACCCTCGGTACCGTTATAGTTGCCTTCCTGGGTCGCCGTCAGCAGTGGGTGCAATACTTTAATCGGCGCTTTAAACATCTCGACGAATTCCATGATCCCCTGGTTGGCGCGGCATAGCGCGCCGGAGTAACCATAGGCATCCGGGTCGTTTTGCGCATAGTGTTCCAGTTTACGGATATCCACTTTCCCCACCAGCGCCGAAATGTCCTGGTTATTTTCATCACCGGGTTCCGTTTTGGCGATGGCAATCTGTTCGAGGATTGACGGCCACACTTTCACGACGCGGAATTTAGTGATATCACCGCCGAACTCGTGCAGGCGTTTAGCCGCCCACGGCGACATAATTGTGCCGAGATAACGGTTAGGAATGCCGTATTCTTTATTGAGGATCTGCGCGTCCTCCTGCGGGTTAAACAGGCACAGAGGGTGATCGTTGACCGGGCTGCGTTCGCCATTCGCGCTCAGCACGTAGATTGGCACCCTTTGCATCAGCGATTTCAGGCGTTCCGCCAGCGAGGATTTACCGCCGCCAACCGGCCCCAGCAGATACAGAATCTGTTTTTTCTCTTCCAGACCCTGCGCAGCATGTTTCAGATAGGAAACAATCTGCTCGATGGCATCTTCCATACCATAGAACTCTTCAAACGCCGGATAGCGTGCAACAACCCGGTTTGAAAAGAGGCGGGACAGCCGCGGCTCCAGGGCCGTATCGACCATGACTGGTTCACCAATGGCCGTCAATAGCCGCTCTGCCGCGTTGGCATAAGCACTGCGATCTTGCCGGCAGATGGTAAGAAACTCCTGCAGTGTGAACTCTTCGTCCTTGGCAGCTTCATAGCGCTGGCGATAGTGATCGAATATATTCATGGCATGCCGTCCTTTCGTTTTTTAGCACAGGTTGAGAGCCGTTCATATGAATAGTGGGGGCCCCCGGAAGGAGCAGGCTGAACGACATCCTTTACTTATCAGCAACCCTCGTGCCAGGTTACAGAAGCGATTTGGATAACGTGCTCTGCGACTACACCTTCTAAATTTAAGCGTAGATGCATTTAGAAAACTTGCATGCCGCTAAAACTCAATTTCAATGACATATCAATAACTCATCCGGAAACCAGGCAATTTTTCGCATATCTTGCCAAAGCCTTTCATCAATGTGTCATGAAGTCGCAAGAGGACGGTCATCAAGTAGTGGGAAATTGTTCGGTTTAGTGTAAGAGCAAGTAAAGCATTTGAGGCATGACCTCTACGACGTTAAACTGCACGCGCTAATTATTTGACAACAGGAATATGGATCGTGACTAAAATCAAACTTCTGGCACTGGGTGTGTTCATCGCGACGTCAGCTGGCGCAGTGCACGCTGACGGGAAGTTAACGCTGGGGGCCGGCGTGGGCGTCGTCGAGCATCCTTATAAACAATATGATGCAGATGTTTACCCGGTACCTGTCATTAGTTATGAAAGTGATAACTTCTGGTTCCACGGTTTGGGTGGTGGCTACTACCTGTGGAATGATACCAACGACAAACTGTCCGTGACCGCTTACTGGTCGCCGATGTATTTCAAGCCGGGCGACAGCGACAATTCGCAGATGCGCAAGCTGGACCGCCGCAAATCCACCATGATGGCGGGTTTGAGCTACGTTCATAACACTCAGTACGGATTCCTGCGTACGACGCTGGCCGGCGATACGCTGGACAACAGCAATGGCATTACCTGGGATATGGCCTGGCTGTACCGTTATACCAACGGCAACCTGACCCTGACGCCGGGTATTGGCGTGGAGTGGAACAGCGACAATCAGAACGAATACTACTACGGCGTCTCGAAGCATGAGTCGAATCGCAGCGGCATGCGCAGCTACGATCCTGACAGCAGCTGGAACCCGTATCTGGAGCTGGCGGCGAACTATCGTTTCCTCGGCGACTGGAGCGTTTACGGTATTGCCCGTTACACTCGTCTGTCTGACGAAATCACCGATAGCCCGATGGTGGACAAATCCTGGAGCGGCCTGATTTCGACCGGGATCACCTATACCTTCTGACAGTGCACTTCCACAGACTTTTTTGTGCATCAAAACAGGGCGTCATGCCCTGTTTTGCTATACGGTGGTGCATCACATAGAGGAGATCATCGATGGCGCACACAACCTTACCTTTCGGCGATCAGCCAGCCGTACCGGTCATTGGTCTGGGAACCTGGTATATGGGCGAACAGCCGGACTCGCGTAAGCAAGAGATCGCTGCACTACAGGCGGGCATCGATCTTGGACTGACCCTTATTGATACCGCTGAGATGTATGCCGACGGGGGCGCGGAAGAGGTGGTCGGAGAGGCGCTACGCGGACGGCGCGATCGAGTGACGCTGGTGTCAAAGGTCTATCCGTGGAACGCTGGCGGGCAAAAAATGCAGGTTGCCTGTGAAGCCAGTCTGCGTCGTTTACAGACGGACTATCTGGACATGTACCTGCTGCACTGGCGTGGCGAATTCCCGCTACAGGAGACGGTCTCCGCGCTGGAAAGCCTGGTCCGGCAGGGGAAAATCCGCCGCTGGGGCGTGTCGAATCTCGATATTGATGATATGCAGGCGCTGTGGCGCGTCGATGGCGGCCAGCGCTGCGCCACCAATCAAGTGTTGTATCACCTTGCTTCGCGCGGAATTGAGCGGCAGTTGCTACCTTGGTGCCAGCAGCAACAGATGCCGGTGATGGCCTATTGTCCCCTGGCGCAGGCGGGGCGTTTGCGCCAGGGCCTGCTGAATGACCCCGTTGTAAACGAGATTGCCGATGCGCATCAGGCGACAGCGGCGCAAATTTTGCTGGCGTGGGCGATCGGGCATCCGGGAGTCCTGGCTATCCCGAAAGCGGCTTCGATACCGCATGTGGAACAAAATGCGGGCGCGTTGGCGATAACGCTTTCGGCGGATGAGCTGGCGCGACTGGATAACGCCTGGCCAAGGCCTGCGAAAAAGACACCGTTGGATATGGTCTAAAAAAACGCCCGACGGTTATCGGGCATTTTCGTTTACCGGTTTTGCGCGTTGATTAACGCTTCACAACGCGAATAGTCTGCGCCAGGCGAGTGGGTTTCTCTTCGCTGGCTTTCTGCGGCACGGTCACGCAGCAGGTTTCCACGCAAACAAAAGTTTTGTAGCCATCATCCGGCATATCGCCCATGCTGACGGAAAGCGCCGGGCCCGGGTTCCAGGCAACGACGTTACCGTGATGGCGATGGATCACGTCGATGTTGCGCTGCAGGACGTCATCATGAATCACGCTGCAGGCTTCGGCATTGAGATAAACGCGGTCGGTGCGGTCCGGGAAGGTCTGGATGCCGTCTTTCAGCACACCTTCTTCGGCATTCAGCACTTTATCGACATAGCGATCGCCAAGGCCGCTCACTTTGACTGCCGTGATATCGCCAACGTTGAAGTAGGTGTGCAGGGCGGATGTGGTTTCAAACTCGCCGTGGGCTTCCAGTTCGATCTCGCAGGTCTTACCCAGCTTGAAGCGCGCATACAGCGTGAAGTCGTGCGGCCAGTATTTGCGGGTTTCGTCACTGCTCTGCAGTTCGAAGGTCAGCATCACGCCGTTTTCATCTTCGTCCTGGCATTTTAGCGCCCATGGCAGGTTGCGTGCGAAACCGTGCGACGGCAGCCCCTGTTGCGCTGACGGACCGAACCATGGCCAGCAGATGGGTACGCCGCCGCGCAGGGCGACGCCGCTTTTAAATGGGGTATTGTTGCTCAACCACAAAACTTCTTCTTCACCGGCCGGTTGCCAGGAGAGCAGGTGAGCGCCCTGTAGGGCGACGGAAGCTTTTACCTGCGGGTGGTCAACGACGATAAGTTCAAGATCGTCCAGCTTGCGGCGGGAGAATGCAGGAGAAAGTTGTTCAATCACCGGGAGAGCAAAAATTTTATTAATCATTACGCCATCCTCTTTCAGGCAAAAAAAAGAGCGACCGAAGCCGCTCTTATTGATTACTTATTCATCTCAACTTATTTGGAGATGTGAGCAATCAGGTCCAGAACTTTGTTGGAGTAACCAGTTTCGTTGTCGTACCAGGAAACCAGCTTCACGAAGTTGTCGTTCAGTGCGATACCAGCTTTAGCATCGAACACGGAAGTGCAAACTTCGCCGTTGAAATCGGTAGATACAACGTCGTCTTCGGTGTAACCCAGAACGCCTTTCATTGCGCCTTCAGAAGCCGCTTTGATTGCTTTCTTGATTTCTTCGTAGGACGCTGCTTTTTCCAGACGAACGGTCAGGTCAACAACGGATACGTTCGGAGTCGGAACGCGGAACGCCATACCGGTCAGTTTGCCGTTCAGTTCTGGCAGTACTTTACCTACTGCTTTAGCAGCGCCGGTAGAGGACGGGATGATGTTCTGAGCTGCGCCGCGGC